>Ga0315281_10002354_pt1 | contig 28057 bp, 20 predicted proteins | sample YL17G07_0_MG_FD_204540 | JGI IMG/M metagenome (GOLD analysis project Ga0315281, IMG submission 204540) | Sediment microbial communities from Yellowstone Lake, YNP, Wyoming, USA - YL17G07_0 | ecosystem: Environmental > Aquatic > Freshwater > Lake > Sediment | place: USA: Wyoming | collected...
AGTTCGAGCGAGAGAAAAGTCACGGAAAAGGGCGGAAAGGCGCGATCGCCGCAGGCGGCTGCGATCAGGGCGGGGCCGGGAGCCAGCGCGTCCGGCGGGAGCAGGGTAATGGCCAGCGAGGAAGCGGCCAGGACCAGCGTGGGCTCGCCGCCGATACTCACGCGGTTGGCGTCGGACGCGCCGCAGAAGCCGCTTCCGGTGATTTCGAAACGGTCGGCGAGCGCGGCAAAGCGCGGCACGGAGCGCACCGCCGCGCCGGAATTCTCCGGCGGCGTGGTAACGACGGTCAGCACGGCGCGGTCGGGGCGCCCGGCGATGGCGGCGGAAACGACGCCGGGGGAGGTGGGCACGGCGAAGGCGGCGCGCCCGGTGGTGTCGGTCCTGACGCTCATGCCGTCGGAAAAATTCACCAGCACGTTGGGCGTGAGGCGTCCGCTGATATCCAGGACGGCCAGCGTGGCGCGCTCGCCGGCCACGGCGCGCCGCGGCAGGAGAATCATGCGCGCGGCGGAGGGGTCCGGCGGCGACTGCGGCGGAACGGAATAAGCCGGCAGGGCCGCGGCGGCCTCGATGAGCAGGAGACCCAGGACAAGGCGAGTTGGGCGAGGAAACGGCACAGAGGGATTGTAGAGGAGAGCGCGGGCGGGAGGAAGCGAATCGCGCGGCGGCAGGGGGATGGCGTAAATGTGGCTAAAACGCTGGTAACTAGTTGAGGCCAGTCCATTGAGGGGGATGGATGGGTTTGTTAGCGTGGTAGGGAAGAGAAGAGCGGGTGTGTTTGCGCGCGCCGGCGGAAGGGAAGCGGTTCGCCGGGGGAAAGCAGTGCCATGTGGAAAGGGGAGAAGAAAATCCTCTTGTCCGCGGAAGGAACGGTGTGGCGGCTGTGCGAGTGGTCTGCGGAGGCAGCAGCGACGTAGGGCGGGTCCGGGCGAACAATGAAGACGCCTATCGGATCGTGGATGAGTTGCGGCTGTATGTCCTCTCGGACGGCATGGGAGGCGAAGCGCATGGAGAAGTGGCCAGCGCGATCGCCGTGCAGACCGTGACGGAACATTGCGCGGAACTGGTTCACGCGGAGCAGGGGAGCGCGCGGAAGGCGAACGGCAAGAGCGCGGCGGATGCCGGAACCAATGGAGAGAGCAGCGAGCGGGCCATGATACTGGCCAGCGCGGTGCGCCTGGCAAACAAGAAAATATTCTGGTCCGCGGAAAAGAATGCGGCGCAGAAGGGCATGGGCGCGACGCTGACGGCGGCCTGGATTGACGGGCGGAAGCTGACCCTGGCGCACGTGGGAGACAGCCGGGTGTATCTGCTGCGCGGCGGGGAATTACACCAGCTGACCAGCGACCATTCGCTGGTGGCCGAGCAGGTGCGCCGCGGAATTATCACCGTGGACGAGGCGGCCAAGAGCGACATGCAGAGCGTGCTGCTGCGCGCGCTGGGAGCGCAACTGGAAGTGGAAGTGGAGACCGGCGAGCAGGGGCTGATGGCGCGGGATGTTCTCCTGCTGTGTTCGGACGGGCTGAGCCGCATGGTCAGCGACGTGGAGATCGCCGGGGCTTTGCAGGCGGAGAGCGATCCGCAGAAGGCCGCGGAAAATCTGGTGGCCCTGGCCAATGAAAACGGCGGAGCGGACAACGTAACGGCCATCGTGGTGCGGCTGGACGAGGAAAAAAAGAATTGGCTTTCCTGGCTCTGGGGCGGGGCGAACAAGAACGGCAAGTGAAGAGGAGAACGAGATGGCGATGCTGACTTTGATGTATGAGGACAAGATTGTGAAAGAGGTTGCGGTGGGGCGGCGGCCGATCGGGATCGGGCGGGCGCCGGACAATGAACTGCCGGTGGACAATCCGGCGGTTTCGAACTACCACGCGAAGATTTACGCGGAAGCGGGCAAGCTGGTGGTGGAGGACTTGAACAGCTTGAACGGAACCTTCGTCAACGATCTGCGCGTCGAGCGCGCGGCGCTGCACGATGGGGACCAGATCCATGTGGGCAAGCACCACATCAAGGTGGACACCTCGGGCGCGCTGCCGCAGGAAATGGACCAGGCCCGCACATCCAAAGCGGTGGGCATTGATTCCACGATGGTGCTGGACACCAAGGAACGCCGCGACCTGCTGCAGCAGGCCAGCGCTTTCGGGGAGCAGGGGCAATTCGGCTCGGGGCGCCTGCGCATGGCCACGCTGGCCGTGCTCAGCGGAAAGACCGACAAGAAGGAATACATGCTTTCCAACAAGCTGACCGTGATCGGAAAATCGGACATGGCCACGGTTCAGTTAAAGGGCTGGTTCGCGCCGGCGGTGGCCGCGCAAATTTCCAAACGCGATGACGGCTATTACATCGGCATGGGCGACAAAACGCCCCTGGTCAACGGAACCAAGATCAGCGGTCCGCTTCGCCTGAACGATGGTGATCTCGTGGAAATTTGCGGCGTGCGGCTGAATTTCCTCTTCCGCGAGTAAGCGGCGGAAATCCGGACAGTTTGCATGGACCAAGGTGGCGCGAGCGCGACCGCGTAAATTGACATTAAATACGGAATTGCCTACCCTGAAATCGTGAACAGGTTTATCAAAACGGAGGGCGTCGTGTTCCACGAAATTTATAAAGCGGCGGCTCGCGCGGCAGCTGTTTTTGCCCCGGCGCTGGGTCTGGCGATTATTCTTCAGGCGAGTTTCGCGCAGCAAGTGTTCGCGCAGCAGAAAGAGGCCATTCGCCCGGTTGGCAAGGTCGTGGAGATCAAGCCGCCGCTGGGCTTGCCCGCGGTTCCCGTGCCGGCGGACAATCCCCTCACGGCGGAAACGATCGCCCTGGGGCGGCGGCTCTATTACGACACCGGCCTTTCGGTGGACAACACCGTGTCCTGCGCGACCTGCCACGGACCCAAGGGCGGATTCACCGACAATCTGCCGGTTTCCAGCGGCGTGAAGGGGCAGAAGGGCGGACGCAGCGCGCCGACGGTCATCAACTCGGCGTATAGCACGCTGCAATTCTGGGACGGGCGCGCGCCCAGCCTCGAGGAGCAGGCCAAGGGGCCCATCGAGAATCCCGTGGAGATGGCCAACACGCACGCGGCGGTGGTGAAGTATGTGCAGGGCAGCGAAAAATACCGCGAAGAGTTCCGCAAGGCCTGGGGAACGGATCAGGTGACGATTGACCTGGTGGCCAAATCGATCGCTTCCTTCGAGCGCACCGTGATCACCGGCGATTCGCCCTTTGACCGCTTCTACTTCGGCCACGACAAGAACGCCATGTCCGCTTCCGCGCAGCGCGGCCTGGCGGTCTTCGTGAATCCCAAGAAGGGCAACTGCGCCGTCTGCCATTCCATCGGCGAGCATGACGCGCTCTTCACCGACAATAAATTTCACAATATCGGCGTCGGCGTGGACACCCGCGGCAATCTGGCCGACTTGGGACGCTCGGTGATTTCCAAGAATGAAGCGGACGCCGGAGCGTTCAAGACGCCCACGCTGCGCAATGTTTCGCAGACCGCGCCTTACCTGCACGACGGCAGCCTGCGCACGCTGAAGGACGTCATCGACCATTACATCGGCGGAGGCAGCTCCAACCCGCATCTGGACAAGGAGATCCACGTTCTGGATTTCCTGACCGGCGAGGAACGCCAGGACCTGCTGGAATTTCTCCTGGCGCTCGACGGCCAACTGCCGCCCGACGTTGGACCGCCGTCGGAGAAATAGTTCGCCGCGGCAAACCCGCGAAAAAACAGCCAGCCCCTTGCTTCGATAAGAAGCAAGGGGCTTTTTTAATCCGTTCGTTCTCTTGCGGAGAATTATTCTTTCTTGGCAGCGCCGCCTCGGGTCATGTCGGCGAGGCTGGCGGTGGGCAGGGCCACGCGCACGGCGTTGAGCACGGCGGCGAGGTCGATCACTTCCTGGGCCACCGCTCCTTCCAGCGCGGGCAAATAGCCGAAGGCCGCGAGAGCCATGCCGGCCAGGCTCAGCGCCATTCCGCCGAGCGCGCTCTGCAGGGCAATCTTGCGCATGCGCGCGCTGATGTGAAAGAGTTCGTCCACTTTTTCGAGCGAAGTGGTCAGGATGACCGCGTCGGCGGCTTCCGAGGTGATGTCGCTGTTGGGGCCGAAGGCGATGCCCGCGGTGGCGGCCATGAGCGCGGGCGCGTCGTTGATGCCGTCGCCGACCACCATGGTGCGCGCGCGGCGCATCTCTTCGCGCACGATGGCCACTTTCTGCTCGGGCGTCTGCCCGGCGTAAATTTCCGTGATGCCCACTTCGTCGGCCAGGTACTGCACCTCTTCGCGGCGGTCGCCGGAAACCAGCAGCACGCGGTCAATGCGATGCTTGGGCCCCAGATGGTCGACGAAGGAGCGGCTTTCGCGGCGCGGGGCGTCGCGAAAACGGAACAGCGCGGCGAAGGCGCCTTCCACCAGCACCACGCATTCGAGCCCGCTGGCGGGCGGAGGCAGCGCCGCGGCAGCGCCCGCGTCCATTTTCAACCGTCCCGTGATTTTTACGTTTTTTCCGCCGACGCGTCCTTCCAGCCCATCGCCGGGCTTTTCCGCCATCTCGCTCACCGCGCCCAGCGGCACGGAGGCCGCCTGCGCCGCTTCGCGCACCGCGCCAGCCAGCGGATGGCGCGAGTAGCGCTCCAGAGCCGCGGCAAACTGCAAAACTTCCTCGCGCTGGAATCCAGGGGCGCAAACAATTTCGGTCAGCGCGGGCTGCCCGTAGGTGAGCGTGCCGGTCTTGTCCAGCACCAGCGTGGTGCAGCGGGTAATCTGCTCGAGGACCACCGGATTCTTGATGATGATGCCGTGGCGCGCGCTGAGCGAGATGGCTCCGATGACCGCCACGGGAATGGCCAGCAGCAGCGGGCAGGGCGTGGCGATGACCACCACCGCGAGAAAGCGCAGGGGATCGTGCGTGGCCGCCCAGGTGAGCGCGGCCACGCCCACGGCCAGCGGCGTGTACCACGCGCCCAGCGTGTCGCCCAGGCGGCGCAGGCGCGGCTGATGCTCTTCGGTGGCGCGCATCACCTGCATGATTTTCGCGTAGCGCGAATCCACCGCCAGCTTTTCCGCGCGGATGGTCAGCGCGGTCTCTCCGTTGATGCTGCCGGAGAGCACCTTGGCCCCCGGCGTTTTCGAAAGCTGAAACGGCTCGCCGCTCAGGTAGGATTCGTCCATCACCCCGTGGCCTTCGCTGACCGCGCCGTCCACCGGGCAGATTTCGTGCGGAAAGACGATCAGGAAATCGCCGATGGCAATTTCGGCGAGCGGCACATCGGCGATGCCGCCGTCCGTTTTGCGGTGCGCCGCTTGCGGCATGCGCTTGGCCAGCGCTTCCAGAACGGAGGAAGCCCGCCGCGTGGCGTACTCCTCGAGCGCCGCTCCTCCGGAAAGCATCAGCACGATGATGCAGGCGACCAGGAATTGCCCGAGCAGCACGGCGCTGAGAATGGAGACGCCGGCGAGCAGGTCCGAACCGAATTTTCCAGTAAAAAGGTTGCGCCCCAGGGCGATCAGCAGCGGCACGCCTCCTAGCAGCAGAACGGCGTAGAGCGGGAAAAGAGATGTGGAGGTGTGCACGCCCGGCGCATGGCGCAGCGCCAGATGCGCGATGAGTCCGGCCAAAGTCAGCAGGGCAATGTACATTTCGCGCGATTGCGCGAGCAGCCAGTTCCTGGATGGTTTTTGCCCGGGGATGCCGCCGCGATATTGTTCCACGTGGAACGCTGCCTGGAGGAAGGGAAGTGCTTATTCCTCAAGCGCAGTGTAGGGGAAATCGACGCGCGAGGGAAGCGTCCGTGTTTGGCCTTATGGTTTGGCGGCGCCTTCCGGCGCGTGCGGGGCTTCCGCCGGAGGCTGCGGTTTTTCTTCGCCGTATTTTTCGCCGCCTTCGCCGTGGCCGCCTTCTCCCTTGGCGGGTTCAAACGGTTCCGAGGTTTCCCGGTTCTGGTATTCCACGATGAAGGAGATGCGCCGGTTGGAAGAGTCCAGCGGAGCGTCCTTCTTGCGCAGGCGCTGGTCGGCGAAACCGCGCACCTGGGTGACCTGATCGGCGCGCAAGCCGTGCCCCTGCATCAGGCGTCGCGCGGAATTGGCGCGGTCGCTCGAGAGTTCCCAGTTTCCGTAATTGCGCCCCTCGGAGTAGGGTTTGGCGTCGGTGTGCCCCTCGATGAATATCTTGTTGGGCAGCTTGCCCAGTTCCTCGGCCAGTTTGATCAGCAAGTCTTCGCTGGCCACGGCCAGCTTGGGGCTGCCAATGTCGAAGAACGTGCCTTTTTCGGCTTCGGTCAGTTCGATGCGCAGTCCTTCGTTGGTCACGGTCATGTCAATGTGGTTCTTCAGCTTTTCGAAACTGGGAACTTCGCGGATGGCTTTCTGCAGCTGCTCCTTGAGCTTCTGCATGTTGTCCTTGCTGAGAACGAAATTCTCCCCGGTCCCCTGCATGTCGCTGCCGACCTTCTTCGATTTTCCGGTGGGGTCCTTGAAGTAGCCGCCCACGGCCTCCTGCACATGTTTGCTGCTGTTGAGCAGCCACAGCACGATGAACAGAGCCATCATGGCGGTGACGAAATCGGCGTAGGCCACTTTCCACGCGCCTCCGTGGTGCCCGCCGTGCGCGGCCTTCTTCTTGATGATGATGATCGGCCGTGAGCCTGACATGGTTTTCTCCCCGCTCCTTACTGTGCAGTCGGTTCGGCGGCCGCGGCGGGCGCTTTATTCTTGTAGTAGTTCTCCGCTTCCTGAAACGCGGGCCGCACGTGACTGGGAATCGAGCGCCGCCCGATTTCCGCGACCACGCTCGGCGGGCTGCCCTTCATGAACGAATTCAGCAGCACGCGCAGAAACTGGTAATAAGCGTGTTCGTCCTCGGAAGTTTTGGACATGCTCGCCGCCACCGGACCGATGAATCCGTAGCACAGCAGAATGCCCAGAAACGTGCCCACGAGCGCGGCGGCGACCTTGTGCCCGATTTCTTCCGGAGGCCCGCCCAGCGCGCCCATGGTGATGACCACGCCGAGCACCGCGGCGACGATGCCCAGACCGGGCAGGGAATCGGCCACCGTGGAAAGAGCCGCGATGGGCCGCGAGGCGCCGTGGTGGTGCACGTCCATGTCCGCTTCCATCATCTGGTCGGCGTCGAAAGGCTCGATGCCGCCGCTGGCCGCCATGCGCAGCGTGTCGCAGACGAAATCGCGCACGTGGTGATCCTTGAGGAAGGAGGGATAATTCATAAACACCGGGCTCTGCTCGGGATTGTCCGCGTCGGTCTCCAGAGCCATCAGCCCTTCCTTGCGCGCCCGCGTCAGCAGCTCGTACATCATCTTCAGCGTGTCCAGATAAAGCTGCTTGGTGTACTTCGAGCCGCCCACGGCTCCGAGGAGTCCGCCGACGATCTGCTTGAGGACGTACAGGGGGTTGGCGATGAGCAGCGTGCCCAGTCCGGCGCCGCCGATGATCACCAGTTCGGCGGGCTGCAGCAGCACCATCAGGTTGCCGTGCTCCATCAGGTAGCCGCCGACGATGGCTCCCAGGACCACCACGATTCCGATTATCACGAACATAGCGGTTCTCGCCCCTCCCTATGGAATTCTCTAGTCCTGCCCCGCCGGCGGCGCGGTCGCCACCGTCACGCAATTTCCGCCTTTGCCAGCGCTTTCCTGCTGCATCGTTTCCGCGCGGCCCAGTATCGATTCCAGGCTGTCGCTTGGGTGCGCGGCCGTTCCGCCGATGGACGCCGTGACCGGCACCAGATCGCCCCACCAGCGCACTTCCGCATAGCTGACCAGTTTGCGCACGCGCTCGCCGGCTCGCGCGGCCTCCTCCGCGTTGCATTCGTTGAGAATGGCCACGAACTGGTTTTCTCCCCAGCGTCCCAGATGATCCGTCGGGCGCAGGCTGGTCTCGATGGTGTGCGCGGCCACGCGCAGAATTTCCTCGACGGCCTGCGCGCCGTAGGTGCGCCGCAGCACGTCCAGCTTATCCACCTGCATGCAGAGAACCCCGAACGGCACGGGATGTTCGCGGTGCATGGCCAGATGCTCTTTCAGGTGCGCCTCGATGATTCCGCGGTTCAAGACCCCGGTGTCCGCGTCCAGGCATCCGTAGGCCGCCAGCTTGTTGTGCCGGCGGTCCAGCGCCGAGGCCGAAAAGCTCTCTTCAAACGTTTCCGCGATTCCCACCACCGAGCCGTGGCTGTTGCGCACCGGCACTGCCCGCAAGCGCACTGGAATGCGATGGCCCTCCTTGTGGTGCAGAAACGCCTCCGCCTCCACCGCCTTGCCTTCGCGCATGACAATTGCGTCGGGCGTATCCGGTCCGCCCTGCGCGGGGTCCGTTCCGCTGCGGTAGGAGAGGATGTTTTCACGGCACAAATGGCCCACGACGTCCTGCCGGAGATACCCGGTGATGCGCTCCGCGCCGGCGTTCCAAAATTGGATTTTCTGCTCGCGGTCCACCAGATAAATGCCCACGGGCAGGCTCTCCATCACCGCGCGAAAGATTTCCGGGTCATCAAAGACGGACATTCACGGCCCCCCGATTCTTTATCGGCCAAGGCGGGCCGGCGCTTGAGGGCTTCTGACTTTCAGTAATGCAATGCAGGCAAAGAAGTTGCCGCCGGAGGAGTGGTGGGCCTGGGGAGAGTCGAACTCCCGACAAACGGTTTAGGAAACCGTTGCTCTATCCATCTGAGCTACAGGCCCTCCCAGCGATTCTAGCAGAATTATCATGGGCATTCTTCACCCACGCCAATCAGGAGATTGGCGCTCACGGGAACGCCAATCTCCCGATTGGCGTCTCTCTCTTTCTTTTTCTCCCCTTCTCTCTCTCCCCCACTCTCCCTCCCCTTAATCTCCTCCCCGTAACCGCCCAGTAAATTAAAATAATATTAGAACGAATGGACCTCCGCGTGGTGGAGAAATGTCTACCCACCGCAAATCAAAGCGGCGATACTTAGCCTGTGCTGATATTGCGGGGGCCGGGAAAGAAGGCTCCTGAAGCGTAAGAAGCAAAGATGCGGTCCTTGATCGCGGCACAAGAAGAAATGAGCAACGTCCAAATCGCGCTGGCCGCCACCACGCGGATCGTACAAGCGGTTCTGCGCGCCACCAACGAAAAAGCCCTGCTGGAAGAGGCCTGCTCGATCATCGTGGACGTCGGCTACCGCTTCTGCTGGGTAGGCGAGGCCGTCTTTGACGAGCAAAAGAGCGTCCGTCCCCTGGCCTGGGCGGGCTTCGAAGACGGATACCTCTCGGCGATAAAGATTTCCTGGGGCGATTCCGCGCATGGGCGCGGTCCCACCGGTGTCTCCATCCGCACCGCGCAGCCCGTGGTCATTTCCGATGTCATGAAGGCGGCCGAATTCTCTCCCTGGCTCGACGAAGCCAGCAAACGCGACTATCGATCCTGCTGCGGCATGCCGCTGATGACCGAGGGCCGTCCCTTCGGAAACCTCAACATTTATTCCGCGCAGACGGACGCCTTCGGCGAGCAGTCCATGGAACTGCTCGTCAATCTGGCCGAAGTTCTCTCCTTCGGCGTGATGAACCTGCGCAACCGCCGGCTGGCCAAGGAAACGCTGCAGCAGCGCGAGGAGCAGCTGCGTCAGGCGGTCCAGGTAGCCAAGATGGGTATCGTCGATCACGACCATCGGGCCGGGAGCATCTATTTCTCGGCCGAATTCCAGAAACTCTACGGCCTCGACTCCAGCGACAAATTGACCCTGGATTCCTGGATGAACCGCATCCACCCCGAGGACCGCCACGCTATCGCCCGGGCCGTGCAGCGCGCCCATGACCCCGCGGGCGACGACGTCTATGAAATGGAGCACCGCGTGCTCCGTCCGGACGGCAGCGTGCGCTGGGCCAACTCCCGGACGCAAACATTTTTTGAAGGAGAAGGGGACGCGCGCCGCGCCGTGCGCACCGTCGGCGCCGTGGCCGACATCACCGAGCGCAAGCAGGCCGAAGAAGCGCTGCGGCAAGCCGAGGAAAAATACCGGGAAATCTTCGACAATGCCGTCCTGGGCATTTTCCAGAGCACTCCGGAGGGCCGCTACATCAGCGTCAATCAGGCACTGGCGCGCATGTCCGGCTACGGCTCGCCCCGGGAGATGATCGAGGCCGTTCGCGATATGGCCCGGCAGGAATACGTGGATCCGGCGCGGCGCGACGAATTCATGCGCCTGCTCGATCAACATGGAGTGGTGCGCGATTTCGAATGCGAATACATTCGCAAGGACGGCAGCCGCGCCTGGTCCCTGGTCAATGCCCGCGTCGTGCGCGATGCCCAGGGCAAGGCGCTCTACTTCGAAGGCACCGACCAGGACATCACCGACCGCAAGCGTCTGGAAGCCCAATTCGAACAGGCCCAAAAGATGGAAGCCGTCGGGCGTCTGGCCGGCGGCGTGGCCCATGATTTCAATAATCTCCTCAGCGTCATTCTCGGCTACGCCGATCTCTCCTCCAGCCTGCTCGACCCCGGCCATCCCGTTTTCGAAAAGATTGCGCAGATGCGCCGCGCCGCCGAACGCGGAGCGGGCCTGACCCGCCAGTTGCTGGCCTTCAGCCGCCGTCAGGTCGTTCATCCCCGCATTGTGGACCTCAATAAAGTCGTCAGCGGCTCCACCGACATGCTCAAGCGCCTGGTCGGGGAAGACGTGGCCATCTCCTTCCAGTCCGCCGTGGATCTCTGGATGGTCAAGGTGGACCCCGGACAGATCGAACAGATTCTGATGAATCTTTCGGTGAATGCCCGCGACGCCATGCCCCGCGGCGGCCGCATCCTGATCGAGACCTCCAACATTCGCGCCGATGAACATTTTATCTCCCTGCATCCCCAGATGCCTCCCGGCGCCTACGTGATGCTGACCTTCGCCGATACCGGCGGCGGCATCGATGCGGAAATGCTGCCGCTCATCTTCGAGCCATTTTTCACCACCAAGGAAACGGGAAAAGGGACGGGGCTGGGACTGGCCATGGTCTACGGCATCGTGAAACAAAGCAGCGGCCACATCTGGGTCTATAGCGAGCCGGACCAGGGCACCACCTTCCGCATCTGCTTCCCCCAATGCGAAGGAGTGGAAGCCGTTCTGGCGCAGACCCCCGCGCTCGGAATTCGCCGCGGCACCGAAACGATTCTCCTCGTCGAGGATGAATCCAACCTTCGCGATTTAATCGCCACGCTGCTCGAAAAAAATGGATATAAGGTGCTCAAGGCCGATGCCGGCCCCGCGGCTCTGACGTTGGCCCAGTCCACCCCGTCCAAAATCGACCTCCTCCTCACCGACGTCATCATGCCGGGCATGAGCGGAGTCGAACTCTGCACGCACATGCTGAAGCTGCGCCCGGAAATCCGCCTCCTGTGCATGTCCGGCTATACCGGCGACCAGCTCAGCTCCTACGGCCAGTTTGAATCCGAAAAGACGTTTCTGCAGAAGCCCTTCTCCAACAGCGCCCTGCTGAAAAAAGTACGCTCCGCTCTGGATATGTGATTCTTCCCCCTCTTGCGCTGCGCCCCGGCCTGATATACTTTGCCCGTCGTGGATAGCCAGCCCCTCATCGGCCGCACCGTCTCGCACTACCGCATCATCGAAAAACTCGGCGGCGGAGGCATGGGCGTGGTCTACCGCGCCGAAGACGACCGTCTGGGCCGTTCCGTGGCCCTGAAATTTCTTCCCCCGGACCTGGCTCGCGACCGCCAGTCCCTCGAACGCTTTCAGCGCGAAGCCCGCGCCGCTTCCGCTCTGAACCACCCCAATATCTGCACCGTCTACGACATTGACGAATTCGAGAGCCAGCCCTTTATCGTCATGGAAGTGATGGAAGGGCAGACTCTGCGCGATCGCATTGACGGCAAGCCCGTCAAGATCGCCTTCCTCGTCGAATTGGCCATTCAGGTGGCCGACGCCTTGCAGACCGCGCACGCCAAAGGTATCGTTCATCGCGACATCAAGCCCGCCAATATTTTCGTCACGCAGCGCGGCCAGGCCAAGGTTCTCGATTTCGGCTTGGCCAAAGTCGCCGCCAGCGCTCACGCCTCCGGCGGCACAGCTGAGGCCGATCTCCCCACGCTCGGTCCCGGCGAGGATTTGCTTACCAGTCCGGGCACGGCGATCGGTACGGTCGCCTATATGTCGCCCGAGCAGGCTCTCGGCGAAGAGCTGGACCAGCGCTCCGATCTCTTTTCTCTCGGCGTGGTGTTCTATGAGATGGCCACCGGCCGCCAGGCCTTTTCCGGCGCCACTTCCGCCGCCGTCTTTGATTCCATCCTCAACAAAGCTCCGGTCGCTCCGGTGCGCCTGAATCCCGAACTTCCCGCAGAACTCGAACGCATCATCAACAAGTCCCTCGAGAAAGACCGCAAGCTGCGCTATCAAACCGCCTCCGACCTCCAATCCGACTTGCAGCGAATGAAGCGCGACAGCGAATCCTCGCGCACCGCCGCTGTTTCCGCCGCCGTTGCTTCTGCCGCGCCCAGCCGCATCCCCTACATGGCCGGCGCGCTCGGCGCCTTCGTCCTGGCCATCGTTGGTTTTGCCGGCTACAAAAGCGGCTGGTTCGAACCGCGCAAGCCCTATACCCAGGCGGAACTCAATCCCGCTCAGCTCACCACCAATTCCGCGGAAGATCCCGTCTTTACCGCCGCAGTTTCCCCGGACGGAAAATATCTGGCTTTTGCCGATTTGGAAGGACTGCACTTGAAGACCGTCTCCAGCGGCGAAACGCAGTCTCTGCCCATTCCCAACGAATTCTGCTTCCGGTGAGCGCGCTTCGACTGGTTCCAGGATGGAACCAAACTTCTGGTGAGCGGGCCGGTCGGCGCGGAAGATCACGTGGGCATCTACGTGATCAACGTCATCGGCGGAACCATCCGCAAGTTGCGCGACGATTCCCTGCGCGCGGCGGTTTCTCCCGATGGCTCGCATATCCTTTTTCTGTCAGGGCATCCCACGGACATCATGGTCATGACCGCGGATGGCGAACAGGCCCATACCATTGTTCCCGGCGTGAAGGGCGATGGCATCCAGTTGCCGAGCTGGTCCCCGGACGGACAGCGCATCCTGTTCGCCAGAGTTCACCGTACCGCGCAGGATCCGGAGATAACCCTGGAGAGCCGCGATGCGAACGGAGGAACTCCAGTTACCGTCCTTGCGAATTCCAGCGCGCATTATTTTCTCTGGCTGCCCGGCAATCGCCTGGTCTATGCGGCGCAGGAGGACTCTCCGCGGAGCGAGGACATGAACCTCTGGGAGTTGAGCCTGGATTCCAAGAGCGGCGCGCCGCGCGGCAAACCCCGCAAGATCACCGACTGGTCCGGCTTCGTTTTTGAGAGGTTGAGCGCGACTGCCGACGGCAATCGTCTGGTCTTCGTGAATGATCATGATCAGGGTGACGTTTACGTCGGCGAGCTTGAAAAAGGCGGCAAGCAAATCAAAACGCCCGTTCGGCTAACCCTTTCCGACCGGAACGACTGGCCCGGCGGATGGACCGCCGACGGCAAATCGATTTTGTTTTATTCCAATCGCACCGGCAATTTCGATCTCTACCGCCAGAAAATCGCCGAGCGCTCCGCCGAATCCATCGGCGCCGCACAGGAAGAAAAGCGATCTCCGCAAATGAGCCCCGATGGCCAGTGGATCGTTTATATTTCCTGGCCGCGCATGCCCCATGAAGCCCAGGCGCCTTCCGGCCACCTCATGCGCATCCCGGTCGGCGGCGGGCCCGCCGAGCCACTTTTCGATGTGAAAGGTTACGCTACCTGGGGCTGGCCCGGAGATGTCATGCGCAACCTGGGCGAAATCCCCGGCTTCCGTTGCCCCTCTTCCCCCAAGGCATCCTGTGTCCTGGCGGAGCAGGACGAGCAAAAGAAGCGCATCGTATTCACTCCTTTCGATCCCGCGCAGGAAAAAAAGGTCCAGCCGGTCAGCGTGGAATTCGCGGATGATTTTACCTGGACGCTTTCTCCGGATGGCTCGCGCATTGCCGTCACTTCCTTCGACACTAAAGCCGCCACCATCCGCATCGTCCCCCTCGATGGCACAACTCCGCATGACATCGCCGTGAAGGGAGCGACGGAACTTGTCTCTGTGGGCTGGGCTGCCGACGGCAAAAGCCTTTTCACCATCCGCAACTCCTCGAAGGGCAGCATCCTCCTCCACGTGGACCTTACCGGCGAATCGCAGGTGCTCACTCGCGCTTCGTGGGATGCCTATCTGCCTATGTCCTCCCCCGATGGCCGCTATCTCGCCTACGGCGCGGTCAATTCCAACAGCAACGTCTGGACCATCCCCAACCTCCCCAAGCCATAGAACATCGTTTTCACGGAGTTATTTCCAGCCAACGAAAAACGGTAAAATAGAACCGCTTCACCCGGCGGGCATGTACCCGCCGGAATCGTCTCCGCGAAAGGCACTTCCTCCATGCGCACAAATTCCAAGCTGTGGCTCGTCGCTCTCTTCAGCCTGGCCTGCTCCGCCAGCCTTCCCGCCCAGGTCACCGGCGGGAAAAAGCCGGACCTCCCGGCGCCCTTCGCCACCAAGGGCGTGGCCAACGGCTCGCACCTGGTTTCCCCTTCCGCCGGATTCCTCCCGCAAGCCGCCGAAGGATTCCGCGTGAATGAGTACGCCCGCGGATTCAAGGAGCCGCGCTGGCTGGCCGTCGCGCCCAATGGGGATATCTTCGTGGCCGGGACCGGCAGCGGCGAGGTGATCGTCTTGCGCGACCCGAAAAATACCGGCAGCGCGCAGGAGCGCGAAGTCTTTGTGGCCGGGATGAAGGAGCCTTTCGGCATCGCCTTCCGCGGGAACTACGTCTACGTGGGCAGCACCGGCGAACTCGTTCGCTTCCCCTACGACCCCAAAACCTCCAAGCGCACCGGCGAAGCCGAGCACCTTCTCGACCTGCCCACCAAAGGCCACTCCACCCGCTCGCTGGCCTTCAGCGCCGACGGCAAGCAGCTCTTCATCGGCGTAGGCTCGCAGTCGAACGTTTCGATTGAGGCGGACGAGCGCCGCGCGGCCATCACCGTTTGCAACCCCGACGGCAAAAACGCGCGCCTCTACGCCAGCGGCCTGCGCAATCCCGTCGGCCTGGCCATCGAGCCTTCCACCGGCCAGTTGTGGACCGGCGTCAACGAACGCGACATGCTCGGCGACGATCTTCCCCCCGACTACCTCACCTCCGTGCGCGAGGGCGGCTTCTACGGCTGGCCCTACAGCTACATCGGCGACAATCTCGACCCGCGCGTCAAGCCCCAGCGTCCCGACCTGACCGCCCGCGCCATCGTTCCCGACGTGCTTCTCGGCGCGCACCGCGCCCCCCTGCAATTCGCTTTCTACACCGGCACGCAATTCCCCGAAAAATATCGCGGCGGCATCTTCCTGGCCGAGCATGGCTCCTGGAACCGCTCGAAGCTCGCCGGCTATCAGGTGGTTTTTGTGCCTTTTCAGAACGGCAAACCGGTGGGCGATCCGGTCACCATCCTCAGCGGCTTCGCTCCCGACCCCGCGGGCACCGATATCTACGGCCGTCCCGTGGGTATCGCTGTAGCCGCCGATGGCGCTCTGCTCGTTTCCGATGATGGCGCGGGAGTGATCTGGCGCATCTCCGTGGCGCGCTGAAGGCCGGCCTGATTCCAATGCCGGTGGTTGACTTCTTCTGCCTCCGAGTGTAAAAGGCCAACATCTTCTTGTTTGATGGATAGATGGAAATTGGGGGAGTCACCATGCGTTTTGTGCCTGACGAATTCTCGCGGAAGTTTTTTCACGGCATCCCGCTTCTTGCGGCGTTCCTCCTGCTGGGGCTGGCCCTGACGGCCTCTTCCTTGGCCGCGCCGCCGCAGGCCGCACTCCCCGCGGCGCCGGAAATGACTGCGGCGGACCTGGATGCCTTCTTCGACGGGTTTTTCCCCATGCAGCTGCAGCGCGAGGATATCGCCGGAGCGGTGGTCGTCGTGGTGAAGGACGGCAAAACTATTTTTTCCCGCGGCTATGGATTCTCGGACCGCGAAGGGAAGAAGCCCGTCTCGCCGGAGGAAACCCTCTTCCGCCCGGGTTCGGTCTCCAAACTGTTTACCTGCACGGCCGTGATGCAGCTGGTCGAACAAGGCAAGCTCGATCTCGACCGCGACGTGAATGACTATCTGGATTTCAAGATTCGCCCCAAATTCGGCCAGCCGGTCACTCTCCGCCGCATCATGACCCATACGACCGGCTTCGAAGAAGTGCTGCGCGACCTCTTCATCAGCGATGCGCGTGACCTCAAGCCGCTTCGCGAGTACCTCATCGCCAACCAGCCGGAGCGCATCTTCGCCCCCGGCACCGTGCCCGCCTATTCCAATTACGCCATGGCCCTGGCCGGATACCTCGTCGAACGCGTTTCCGGCGAAAAATTCGAAACCTACGTGGCCAACCATATCTATAAGCCCCTGGGCATGGCCCACTCCACTTTCGAGCAGCCGCTTCCTCCGGCTCTTATCCCGCTCATGTCCAAAGGCTACGGGCGCGCTTCCGATCCGCCGAAGGCATTTGAAGTTGTCCAGGCCGCTCCGGCCGGCAGCATGGCCGTCTCCGGCGCGGACATGGCCCGCTTCATGATTGCCCACTTGCAGGACGGAAAGTTCGGCGATGCCCGGATTCTCAAGCCGGAAACCGCCCGCCTGATGCACGCGCGCGATTTCGCACCCGATCCCCGAATGCCCGCCATGGCCCTGGCCTTTTTCGAGGAAACCCGCAACGGCCGCACCATGATTGGCCACGGCGGCGACACCGAGTACTTTCACAGCCACATGCACCTGATCCCCGGCGCCAATACCGGCCTGTTTATCTCCCTGAACAGCGCGGGAGCCGGGGAAGCGGATCTCCGCTCCATGCTTTGGGAAAAATTCACGGACCGCTATTTTCCCGGCCAGGCTTCCTCCGAGCCTCCTTTCACTGCTTCCGCGGAGGATGCCGTGCAGGTCGCCGGCTCCTATCTTTTCAGCCGCCGCGCCGATTCCACCCTGCTGCGCCCCATGGTGCTGCTCGGAAGTATTTCCATCGCCGCGCAGCCCGACGGCTCGATCACGATGGATGTCTTTAAGGGCTTCAACGGCAAGCCGCGCCGCTTCCGCGAAATTGCTCCCCTGCTTTTTCAGGATGTGGACGGCCAGGACCGCCTCTTTTTCCGCCCCAATAGCGCCGGGCGCATGACCGGTTTCCTTTTCTTCGCCGCCTTTGCCCTGGAAAAGGCCGCCTGGTACGAAACCAAATCCCTCAATCTCGCGTTGCTTCTCTTTGTCGTGGGCATCCCGCTTTCCGCTCTCCTCTTCTGGCCCATTGCCGGTCTCCTCCGCCGCCATTACCAGCGCCCTCTCACCCTCTCTCCCAATGAGTTGCGTCTCCGCCGCTGGACCCGTCTCGTTTGCGCATTCCTGCTTCTGACCATGACCTATTGGACGGTGCTCCTCTCTCGCGCGGCCGGTGCAATTGGCAATTTCAATAGCCACCTGATCCCCTGGCTGTACCTGGGGGAAAGCCTCGCTCTTCTCGCCGCCCTCAGCTCGCTCGTGGCTCTGTGGAACGCCCGGCGCGCCCTGGCCGGCTCCCGCTCGTGGTGGAGCAAGATTCAGGAAGTGCTCATCGCCGTGGCTTGCCTGGGATTCGTGTGGATGGGCTGCGTCTGGCGGCTGTTCCACTTTTCAGCGAAATTCTGATCTCCGGCATGCCGCCGGTACCCGTCCAGAGGTATAGCGGATGACGAGTCATGGCCCGAAGCACGAAGCGCTGGATGCGGACTACCAACGCCGCGGGCTCTTAGCGCGGCGTCCAGTGCGGATGGCTCGAGAAGAGCCCGCCCGTAATTCCAATCTGGTAGGAAAGAAACAGCCCGAAGGCGATGCTCACCACTCCGGAGGCCAGGGCCATGCCCCGCTGCATCCAGGAAAATTTTCCGCCCGCGAATATCACCGGCAGGGAAATCGCCGCCGTGACCAGCATCATCCCGGCAATCGTCCCGCCCCCGAACACCAGTAGATAAAAAATGCCCCAGCGCGGCTCGCGAATCGTGCTCAGCACCAGCAGCGCCACCGCCGCCGAACCCGCCAGCCCGTGCACCACGCCCACCAGCAGCGGCCGCAGCGCCTGATACCATCCCAGCCGCGCGAACGTTCTCCGAATCCACGCCGGCGGCTCCAGGCTCTCCCCGTGGCCTGCCGCTGCGGGCCCGTGCGTATGCGCCTGGAAATGCAGGCTTCCGCCGCTGCTGTGCACGTGCGCGTGCTGGCCCTGGTGCGGAGGATGCGTCGGCGCGAATTTCTCGCTGATCCACTGCAGCGCCCCGCTCAAATTCAGCAGCCCCAGCGCCACCAGCATGAGCCCCACGGAAAATTCCATGGCCAGCCCGGCCCGCGCCGGTATGGCCATATGGAAGAACAGAATGGGGCAGCCCACGGCCACGATGGTCAGCGTGTGCCCCAGTCCCCATAGCGCGCCAATCAGCGCGGCCTGCGCCAGCGAGCGCTGCCGGCTGACGATTGTCGAGACGGCCACCACGTGATCCGGGTCGGTGGCGTGGCGCATCCCCAGAAAAAATCCGATGCCGAGAATCACAATCAGGCTGTTCATTCGTTCCGAGTCCGGTCCCGTGAACGCCAGCATACCCGAAGCGCCCGGTCCGCGCACGTTTTTCCCGCCGCTTCCCGCCTGGCCCGCCTCAGTCCGCCGCGCCCTGCTTCAGCAGCCGCATCAGCTCGGAAGCCGCGTACGGCAGCTTCGCTCCCCGCCGCGAAATCATGTACAGGTGCCGCGGCATGTGCAATTCCTTCACCCGCACCTCCTTCAGCAGCCCCTGGGCCACTTCCCACTCCACGCACATGCGCGGCACGATGGCCACGCCCATGCCCATCTGCACGAAGCGCTTCATGCTCTCGATCGTGGGCATCTCCATTTCCATGTTCAGCGGCGTTTCGTGCCGCGCAAACAGCTCGATCACCCGCCGCCGGAACGGCGATTCCACGATGTGCGCCACGAAATTCTCCTGGCCCAGGTCCGTGATGTTGACCGTCTTCTTGCGCGCCAGCGCATGCCCCGGCGGAACCACCAGCGTCAGCTCGTCCCGCAAAATCTCCGTCGAATGCAGTTGCGCCTCGCGCGGGATGAACGACACCGCCCCCAGGTCCAGGCGGTAATTCAGCACCTCGTGGGGTATGTCCCGCGAATAGACCCGGTGCACGCGCACCTGCACTCCGGGATGCAGCTTGCGGAATTTCGCCAGCGCGGGGATCAGCGCGTGAATCGAGCTTTCGTTCACTCCCAGCGAAAGCTCCCCGCGCTTCAGACCTTCCAGCTCGGATAGCTCTTTTCTCACTTCATCGCGCAGGTTGACCAGCCGGTCCGCGTACTCCTGCAAAAGCTTTCCCGCGTCGGTCAGGCGGATGGGCCGCGAGCCGCGCACGAACAGCGTTTGCCCGATGGACTCCTCCAGCTTCCGCACCGACAGGCTCACCGCCGGCTGCGTGCGGAAGAGCTTCTCCGCCGCCCGCGAAAAGCTGCCCTCCCGGGCCACCGCCAGAAACATCTGCAATTCGCCGAAATCCATGGGTTCAGGCTCCTTTCTCCGACCGCCTTAGTATAAGCCAGAGTTATCAAAACTAGAATAAAGATAAATTAGTCTGGGGAGCCCCCTTCTGCTCTAATGGTACGGACGAGGGAGTTTACCCTATGGATGCCATTCGCATTTTCGACACCACCCTGCGCGACGGCGAGCAGTCGCCCGGCTTCTCCATGAATACCGCCGAGAAGATCCGCATGGCCCGGCAGCTGGCCTCCCTGGGCGTGGACGTCATCGAAGCCGGCTTTCCCATAGCCTCCCTGGGCGATCTGGAAGCCGTCAAGACCGTGGCCCGCGAAGTTCGCGGCGCGCGCATCGCCGCTCTGGCCCGCGCCAAGCGCGAAGACGTGGAGGCGGCTCTCGAAGCCCTGAAACCGGCGGAAAACCCTCGCCTGCATGTGTTTCTGGCCACCTCCGACCTGCATCTCAAGGCCAAACTGAATATCACCCGTGAGCAGGCTCTCGATGCCATCGGCTCCATGATTCGCCTGGGCCGCCAGCACGTCGGCGAAGTCGAGTTTTCCGCCGAAGACGCCAGCCGCAGCGACCTCCAGTTTCTTTGCCAGGTCTGCAAAGTGGCCGTCGAAGCCGGCGCCACCGTGCTCAACCTGCCCGACACCGTCGGCTACGCCGTCCCCGAAGAGTACGCCGCCATGTTCACCAAGGTCCGCGACTATCTGGGCGACCCCCAGGGCGTCACCTTCAGCGCCCATTGCCACAACGACCTGGGCATGGCCGTGGCCAACTCCCTCGCCGCCGTTCGCGCCGGCGCACGGCAGATCGAATGCACCATCAACGGCATCGGCGAGCGCGCGGGCAATGCCTCGCTCGAAGAAATCGTCGTGGCTCTGGCCGTGCGCCAGGCCTCCTTCGGCCTCAAGACCAACGTCCATCTGGCCGAGCTTTTCGCCTCCAGCCGCATGCTTTCGGAAATCACCGGCGTGCATGTGCCGCCCAATAAAGCGGTGGTGGGCGCCAACGCCTTTGCCCATGAAGCCGGCATCCATCAGGACGGCATCATCAAGAACCCCCTCACCTACGAGATCATTTCGCCTCAGGCCGTGGGCGTCCCTTCGCGCTCGCTGGTTCTGGGAAAACATTCCGGGCGCAACGCTCTGCGCGCCAACCTGCGCGACCTGGGCTACGACCCCAGCGACGCCGAGCTGGCCGAATGCTATGGCCGCGTGACCGCTCTGGCCGACCAGTCCAAGCAGGTCCGCCCGCGCGACTTGGTGGCCATCGCCCATGAAGTCATGCGCCGCAAGTCCGCGGCGGTCGCCGCCACCGCTCCTTCCGCCGCTCCGTTTCCCGCCTGAACCCCGGGCGCACGGCGGGGAAGCGCACGCGGAGCCGTAGTTCGCTTCGCCCACCCGGCACGGATTCAGAATGCAATCGCCCTCTGCGCGCTTTTGCCGCGATGGGTGTATAACAAAAGAGAGGACCGGGCCCCCGCAAGGAATCAGGCAGGAACCCGCTAAGACCATGTTGAAGAAGACCATTGTGCTGCTCCCCGGCGACGGAATCGGACCGGAGGTCCTGCGCGCCGGCGCGGCCATCCTGCGCGAATGCGCGCACGAGTTCGGCCACCAGTTTGACCTTCAGGAATATCCTGTCGGCGGCGCGGCCATTGACGCCGCGGGCGACCCCCTGCCCCCCGCCACGCTGGCGGCCTGCGCCAAGGCCGACGCGGTTCTGCTGGGCGCCGTGGGCGGCCCCCAGTGGGACGCCTTGCCGGTGGGCAAGCGCCCCGAAAGCGGCCTGCTGGGCCTGCGCAAGGGTCTGGGCCTCTACGTCAATGTCCGCCCCGTGCGCCTGCGCGCTCCCCTGCGCGGCATCTCCCCCTTGAAGCCCGAGCGCCTCGGCGAACTCGACCTGGAAATCGTTCGCGAACTTTCCGGCGGCATGTATTTTGGCAACCGCGGCGTCGAGAACACCGGCGGCGTCGAGCGCGCCTTTGACACCGAAATGTACTCCGTCCCCGAAATCGAGCGCATCGCCGCCTTCGCCTTCGCCCGCGCCGAAGGCCGCGAACGCCGCCTCTGCTCCGTGGACAAGGCCAACGTCCTGGCCAGCTCCCAGCTCTGGCGCCGCACCGTCAACACCATGAGCCAGGTCTACCCCGCCGTGCAGGTCGAGCACATGTACGTGGACAACGCCGCCATGCAGCTGGTCCTGCGCCCCTCGCAGTTCGACGTCATGCTCACCTCCAACATGTTCGGCGACATCCTGAGCGACGAATCCGCCGCCCTGGTCGGCTCCATCGGCCTGCTTCCTTCCGCCAGCTTCGGCGCCGGCGCGCCGCTCTTCGAGCCGATCCACGGCTCCGCCCCGCAGATCGCCGGCAAGGACATGGCCAACCCCATCGGCGCCATCCTCAGCGTCACCATGCTCCTGCGCGACACCCTCGGCCTGGGCATCGAAGCCGAATGGGTCGAACGCTCCCTCGACCGCGTCCTCTCCTCCGGCTTCCGCACCACCGACATCGCCGAACCCGGCGCCAAGGTCATCGGCACCGCCGCCTTCGTCGACCACCTGCGCCAGGAAATGCAGTCCACTCTGGCCCACGCCGAACGCTACGGCTGGGGCGTTTAAGGGCTGTCTCTCGTCAAGGGTGTCGGTGTATTTTGTACGCTCGTCCCACGGCGTAGTGCCTCTCATCCCAATAATGGATCGCGGTTAGTGCTTGAATTTAGATAATGTCATATTATAATCACAATACAAATAAGCGACATAAATAGCGTATAAAACTATCAGTAAAAATAAACATCCAACAAACTGCCGTATATACCTATGTACGTAAATAAACATAAGTCTTGACATCGCAAAGCGACATATGTAATTGTGGTTTGTGCAAATGGATCTTGCTGAACAATTAGAACGTCTGACGTCGAGAGGTTTTGACGAGGAAGGGGCAAGAACCGTTGTTTTGATTCGCGAAGCGCTTATCGTCCTGTCCAAAGCTTTTCCAGACTCCTTTTCACTTTACGGAGGCGCGAACCTGATCTTGTTTCACGAAAGCGTGCGCACTTCCCGCGACTTGGATTTGCTCCGGCTGGGCGACGAACAACCCGGCATTGAAGAGGTGACCAGGATTTTGACGGAAGGCTTGCAAGAGTTGAGCGCATTGCTGGGCTATGCGCCTTTGACGATGAGAATCGATCATGGAAGAGCCGCTCCCTTCAGGCTTGAACTGCTGAGCAGTGGAGGGGCCAACCTGTTTACCATCGACATTGGAGGACTGGGTACAGCCGCCGCATCGGGAATGCAAAGGCATTCTCTCCAAGGGGTTTCGCGGAGCGCCAAAGCCTTCGTCAGCGTTGTTTCAAAGCATCACCTCCTGCTCCAGAAGGCGGAAGCCTTCGTGGGGCGGGCCAGAGTCAAATCCAGGGATGCCTACGACATCAATTTTCTGCTCGGCTCGGGCGCGGCGTTATCCTCGGAAATGGAGGACGGTTTGGCGGACAGTCTGGTGATCCGGGAATTGGATGGGGAAGACATCGCGGCGCGGATCGCGGCAATCGACGAGAGAAAATGCGCGGCGGAGCTAAGAAGTGTTCTGCCCATCAAGATCTATCGGCCCCTGGAAGAAGCCGGCTTCGAGCCCTTGCGGGCCTCGTTGCGCAAGCTCTTTCATAAATGGCTCTGAGGTGCGGAAATCATGGATTGGATTGCTACATTAGCTACGGAAGCGAAAACGAGTGCGGTCCTTGGCATTCGCAAGCTCGCGCCGAAGTATGGCCTTTCCCCTTCGGCCGTCAGTAAGGCGCTGCAGAGGCTTGCCAGCAAAGGAGCAATCGAACCCCTGGCCGACGGCGTCTACCTGAATAAACTCACGGCCGGCTACACGGCGCGCGACGTCGTCAACGAACTCCGCCCCGACTCCTACATCTCCCTGGACACCGCCCTGGCCGAATGGGGCCTCTCCACGCAAAGCCCCGTGGCCCTCACCTGCGTCAGCACGGCCAACGCGCGCACCATCCGCTCTGAATCCGTGCACATCAGCTATCGCAAAATAAAAACCGACCTCTTCTGGGGCTTCCTCGAAAAAAAGACCCGTTACACAACCTACAAAATCGCCGAACCCGAAAAAGCCCTGCTCGACTGGCTCTATTTCCATCTCCAGGATGGCCTGCCCGCCCCGCTCGACGAAATCCAGTTCCACAAGCTGGACCAGACCAAGCTGCTCGAATACGCCAAAAAATACCCCTCCACGGTCCTGAAGGCGCTCCTGCTTCCCATGCTCGAACACCGCGCTGCGCAATGAGTTTTTGCCCGTCTCCCGTGAGTCAACGCACCATCCCTCCGCGCCTTGCGGGAACCCCCCAAGAATGTTACTTTTACGTTTCCCATGTGGCGGTCGGCTAACCCTGTCGAGTCTCTTCGTCGAGGACCAGTAAACGTTTTGCAGCCAGTCGGCTCCGCCCCGGTTTCCGGGCGGGCCGCCAGCACCGCCGCCGCGTGATTGCGCCATGTCTCCATCGCCTGAGTCATCGATGACCGCCCGCACACCGCCCGCACCGGGCCAGCGCACCTATTGGCGCGTGGACGGCAGCCTGCTCGAATTGGGCCCCCTGCGCCCCATCCGCTTCTTTACCTGGAACACGCAGAGCTTTTCCGAACGCTGGGCACGCCGCGCCGGCATGGCCCTCATGGCACTTCTGCGGCCGCTCATCTTTGCCGCCAGCCGTATCGGCGCCACGCGCCTTCTCCATCTCCTCCTGCGCGGCGTTTCCCGTGACCGCCTCGATTCCCTTGGCGAGGAGTATTTCCGTTACGTTCTGAAACCCCAGCTGCGCCCCGCCGCCGTGGCCAAGCTCCGCGAAGCCCAAAAGCGCGGCGAACGCATCGTGCTCGTCAGCCAGGGTCTCGACCACGTCCTCCGCCCTCTGGCCCAGCATCTCGGCGTCGAATGGATCATCGCCAACCGTCTTGAATTCCGCGCCGGCCATGCCACCGGCCGCCTGCTCGACCCCGTCATCCTGCCACGCGGCCCCTTTGCGCTTCTTGCCGGCGGCTCGGTGGATGGCTTTGTGGACCAGACCCGCCTGCTGCGCCAGTTGGGCTGGGCCGGCCAGCCGGATAATCTCTGCGCGGCGCTGCAATCCTCCGCCCGCGTTTTCCAAGTGGCCCCGCGTCCGGTGGTTCTCTCCGGCAGCGCCCCGCGCGTGGCCGAGCTTTCCGTCGGCGAATCGCTCGCCGGAAAGCACATCCTGCTCATCGGCGTCACCGGCTTCATCGGCAAGGTCTGGATGGTCAATCTCCTCGAAGAAATTCCCCGGATCGGCAAGATCACCCTGCTTATCCGCCGCAACCGCAACGCCACCGGTCAGCGCCGCTACGAAAAAATCGTCGAGGAGTCTCCCTGCTTTGACACCCTGGCCCGCCGCCACGGCGCCGGCCTTCTGGCTTTCCTGAAGGAAAAAGTGGACGTGGTCGAAGGCGACGTCAGCCAGCCCGGCCTGGGTCTTGCCGAAGAGGTTCACGCCCGCCTGATCCGTTCGCTCGACCTCGTCGTCAACAGTGCCGGCCTCACCGATTTCAATCCCGACCTGCGCGACGCCCTTTCCTCCAACGTGGAATCCGCCGCGCATCTCCTCGAGTTCCTCCGCCAGTGTGACCATGCCGGACTGATGCACCTCTCCACCTGCTACGTCATCGGCGCGCGCGACGGCCGCGTCAGCGAAGAGTTGCAGGACAACTACAACCCCACGCACGATCCCGACTTCGACTCCGAAAAAGAGATTGCCGCCATCCGCGATACCATCCGCAACGTCGAAGAGCGCTCCGAAAGCCCCGAACTGGCCGCCGCGCTGCGCCGCCAGGCCCTCGGCCGCCGCGCCGAAAATGGCCAGGCGCCACCCGCCGATCTGGACGGCATGCTCAAGCGCAACCGCACCCGCTGGGCGCGCAACCGCCTCACCCGCATCGGCATGCGCCGTGCCCGCCATCTCGGCTGGCCCAACACCTACACCTACACCAAGAGCCTCGGCGAATCTCTTCTCGCCCGCCACGGCAAGGACCTGCCCATCGCCGTCGTGCGCCCCTCGATCGTGGAAAGCTCCACGCGTTCGCCCTTCTCCGGCTGGAACGAAGGCATCAACACCTCCGGCCCGCTCTCCTATCTCCTGGGCACCAACTTTCGCCAGCTGCCCTCCAACGAACGCAAGTGCCTCGACGTCATTCCCGTGGACATGGTCTGCCGCGGCATGATCCTCATCGCCGCCGCCGTGGTCAGCCGCCGCAACGCGCGGCTCTACCATCTGGCCACTTCGGCCGCCAACCCCTGCGACATGGGCCGCTCGATCGAGCTGACCGCCCTGGCTCACCGCAAGCATTACCTGACCATCGAGGGCCTCGAGCACTGGCTCAAAATGAAATTCGAAACCATCTCCGTCTCCAAAGCCCGCTACGAGCGCATGTCCATCCCCATGCAGAAGGCCGTCGTCTCCCGCATCAACCGCATTGCCGAAGCACTGGGCCGCAAAAAGCCTCCCCTGGGAAAGCAGGAGCGCGACCTCATCCGCGCCGAAAAGCTCATCGAACTCTACGAACCGTTCATTCTCCACAACGAGCACGTCTTCGAGGCCGAAAACGCCCGCATGCTCTCCGCCGCTCTCGGCCCCGCCGAACGCCAGCGCTTCGATTTCGCTCCCGAAGGCATTGACTGGTGGGAATATTGGATTAACATCCACGTGCCGGCTCTGCGCCGCTGGTGCTATCCCTTGATGGAAGGCCGCCCGCTCGAATCGCGTCCGCCGCGCCAGCTCGATTGGGCGCACGAGGCCGCGGTCGGCGCGCCCGGCGCTTCCGGAGACTGAACCGAACTCCTATGGCCATCTTCGTCACCGGCTCGACAGGCTACATCGGCAGCTACATCGTCTCCGGTCTTCTCTCCGGGCACCGCGAGCCGCTCAATCTTCTCGTGCGCGCCAAATCGCAGCAGGAGGCCCGCGCACGCCTCTGGCAATCGCTCCAGCTTCATTACGCCTTCCCCGAATTCATTGAGCGCCTCGAAGGCCGCGTGCGCATTTTCCTCGGCGATCTCACCAGCGACCACTTCGGCCTCGACGAGCAGGAGTATCGCGACCTGGTGGACTCCACCGATTCGCTCATCCATTGCGCCGCTTCCCTCAACCGCAAATCCGAAAAGCAGTGCCTCAATGTCAATCTCCGCGGTTCGCTCGAAATCATCCAGCTCGCCCGCCGCGCCCAGAATCACCACGGCCTGCGCCGCTATTCCCACGTCAGCACCGTCGCCGTCGCCGGCCACCGTCAGGACGAAATCGTTCAGGAAGACGCGGCCATCGACTGGAACCGCTCCGATTACGACCCTTACGCGCGCACTAAAAAATTCTGCGAGCACATGGTCGCCCAGCTTCTTCCCGACGTTCCGCGCACCATCTTCCGCCCCGCCATCGTCCTCGGCGACAGCCGCCGCCCGGAAACCTCGCAGTTCGATATGGTCCGCGCCTTCCATATTCTCGCCGGCCTGCGCGTTCTCCCGCTGCGCCCCACCGACCGCATCGACATCGTTCCCGCCGATTACGTCGGCAAAGCCATCGTCGCCATTCACCAGAAAGAGCACGCCGCCCACGGCATCTACCATCTTTCCTCCGGCGCCGCTTCGCAGACCTACCGCGAACTTACCGACGCCCTGGCCGCCGCCAGCGGCCGCGGCAAGCCGATTTACATGCCGCGCCTCGGCAAACCGTTTTCCTCCACGATCGACTGGCTGGCCCGCCGCAGCGGAAAGCTCAGTCAGGCCGCCTGGCTGCTCAAAGTTTTCTGGCCGTATCTGATCTGGAACACGGCCTTCGACAACTCCCGCGTCGTCGCCGAACTCGGCGGCGAAACCCCCGCGAAATTCTCCACCTACGCCTATCCGCTGCTCCAGTTCAGCCGCAAAAACAATTTCCGCTATCCCGCCCAGCCCTGGCCGGATGTCCCCACCGAGAGCCCGCGCCCATGACCGATTTCCTTCTCGTCGCCTGGGTCAGCGCCCTCATCGAACTCACCCGCATCGGCTGGACGCTCGGCTACGGCCGCCGCTGGAGCCCCGGCGAAAAACTGAAACTCCTCTTCGCCGGCTACAACGGCACGCGCAACACCGGCGCCGATGTCCGCGTCGAGGAAATGCTGCGCCAGGTGCGCCACGTCCTCGGCGCCCAGCACGTGGACTTCAGCGTGATGACCCAGAACTTCGAGCGCACCAGCGGCTATTTTGAAGGCACCCGCCAGGTGCATCTCCCCGACGTTTACCCGCCCTTCCTTTACCGCGAAGTGCGCGCCAATCACGGTGTGATCGCCTGCGAAGGCTCCATGTTCAAAAGCAAGTTCGCCAACGCCCTCACCACCATGATGATCGGCTCGTTGGGCATCGCCTCCGCGGAAAATAAACTCTCCGTCGGCTACGGCGCCGAAGCCGGCCACATGGACCTGCTCGTCGAAAGCATGTGCGCCCGCTACGTTCGCGACTCCATGATCA
>Ga0315281_10002355_pt1 | contig 28057 bp, 34 predicted proteins | sample YL17G07_0_MG_FD_204540 | JGI IMG/M metagenome (GOLD analysis project Ga0315281, IMG submission 204540) | Sediment microbial communities from Yellowstone Lake, YNP, Wyoming, USA - YL17G07_0 | ecosystem: Environmental > Aquatic > Freshwater > Lake > Sediment | place: USA: Wyoming | collected...
AATGCAGCGAGCATGGCCAAGTGGAGGCGGAGCCGGCGATGGTGGTGTCGCTTCTGGCGGACGATGGCACTGGCGTGCTGCGCGTCGCCGCGTTCCGCGAAACGGCCGAGCAGCTTGCGACCACCACGGCAAGTGAGTTAAGCAAATTAAGCCCCGACGAGAGATACAAGATTGTCAGCGGAAGCATGGTCGGCAAGGAATACATAATCCACGGCCGCGTAAAGAAGAATGCTAGGTCCGGCGAGCTTGAGATGATAGTGGACTCGGCGAAAAGCGTAAATGCTTCAGAAGAGAGCGAAAGATTAGCGTCTTTGCTGAAAATGAAGCTTGGTTGAACTGGAAGGTGAGCGCATGCCAAAGAGGAGCAAGCCCGAAGAGGTAGAAGAGATTGCAGAGGCGGAAGAACCCGCAACGGAAGAAGTAGAAATTTCAGAGGCCGTAAAAAAGGAGGATTATTCTGGTTCTGTCGGAAAAAACGTCGACCTCGAGGAGATTCCCGGAGTCGGCAAGAAGATAGCCGAGAAGCTGGCAGAGGTTGGTTATACCGATCTTATGACCATAGCGGTCACGTCACCCGTCGAGCTAGCGGCAATCGTGGAGATAGGCGAGGGACAGGCGAGGAAGATAATAAACTCCGTGCGCGAGATGCTGCAGATAGGCTTCGAGTCTGCGGACAAGATAATGGAGCGCAAGCTCGCGGCCATAAAGATTAAGACAGGCGTGGATTCGCTGGACAAGCTCCTGGGCGGAGGCGTGGAGACGCAGGCAATAACAGAGGCGTACGGCCAGTTCGCGAGCGGCAAGTCGCAGTTCGGATTCCAGTTGGCCGTGAACGTGCAGATGCCGAAGGACAAAGGCGGGCTTGGCAAGAACTGCCTGTTCATCGACACGGAGAACACGTTCTCACCTAGCAGGATAGTGTCCATAGCAAAGGCACGGGGCATGGATCCGGACCAAGTGCTGAAGAACATTTTCGTTGCGCGCGCATTCAACAGCGAGCACCAGATATTTTTAATCGAAAAGGCCGCAGAACTGATCGAAGAGAAGAACATCGGGCTTATCGTCATCGACAGCCTGACGAGCCACTTCCGCGCCGATTACATCGGCCGCGGGGAGCTGGCGGGCAGGCAGCAGAAGCTGAACAAGCACCTGCACGCGCTGCAAAGGATGGCCGACGGGCACAACCTAGCAGTGTACATCACGAATCAGGTCATGGCAAGGCCGGACATGCTCTTCGGCGACCCGACCGCGCCCGTGGGCGGCCACGTGCTCGCGCACTTGGCCACGTATAGGTTGTACCTGCGCAAGGGCAAGGCGGGCACGCGCGTGTGCAGGCTGATGGATGCCGCGAACCTGCCCGAAACGGAAGCCATATTCAGGATAACCGAGGAAGGACTGAAGGAAGCATAGGCCAAACTACTTCACAAGTTCTTTCGCTTTTCCCTCTACCTTTACCTGTCGGTTGCAGTACGGGCACGAGCGCGTCTTCTGCCCGAGCCTTATCTTCAGCCGCCGGCCGCAACCGTCGCAGTGTATGTACGCGTATCCCCACACGCCGCTCACCAGAGCTTAGAACAATCGCACAAAAAACAAAGCGAATTTAATCGAGCTTCATTTGCAAATTACGCATCGGCCATCCAATGAACCCGTCTTACTTTGTCGTGGAATAGTATATCAGCACGAGTCCTACTATTACGGCCACCAGCGATAGCAAAGGCAGGCCGAATATCGCGCCTAGCGAGAATATGCCCAAGAAATCCATGAGCACACCCGCAACTATCACCAACAGACCGATTAGTACGAACGGATCTGTCAGTTTGATTTTTCCCAAATCCATGTTTTTTATCCCTCTTTTCGAATATCGAAGGTCGTCCCTTCGATACAACTAACTTGGGTTTCCGTAATAAAAAGGCTTGCGGAGGGGGCGCGGAGCAGAACCGATTTAACGCATGCGCCACATCTATTTTTATGGAAATCGTAGCTCGCGGCGCCGAGGCGGTGCTATACGCAGATGTCCTGGACGGCCGCAAGGTGCTCGTGAAGGAGCGCGTGCGCAAAGGATACAGGCTCCCGCAGATAGACGAACGGCTGCGAAGCGAAAGAACTAACCACGAAGTGAAGCTTATCACCGATGCGCGCGCAGCAGGCGTTCCGACGCCGCAGGTGCTCGACGTGGATAAGACAAGCAACAAAATCGTTATGGAGTTCGTCGAAGGCGAGCGCATTAAGGAGTTCCTCGGCCACGCGAAGCCAGCGCAGATGGAAAAGGCATGCGAGCAGATTGGGCAGTCGGCAGGCAGGCTGCACAGCCGCGACATAACGCACGGCGACCTCACGACTTCGAACATGATACTGCAGTCCGCGACAGGCAAAATTTATTTCATCGACTTCGGGCTGGGCGGCTACGCGAAGCGCGTCGAGGACAAGGCCGTGGACATGAAGCTGCTGCACGACGCGATCAAGGCCGCACACTACAAGATATTAAAGCGTTGCTGGAGAAGTATTGTTGAAGGATACAAACGAGAGTATAAAAACGCCGAAGAGGTAATAAAACAGATAGACGTCATAGAAGGGAGGATGAGGTATGCTGAACGCGTTGCGAGTGCCTAGAGGCAAGGACAGGTTCGAGACTGCGGAGAACTATTCGATAGCCGGCGTTGTCATCGGCGCGGTTCTTTTCGCGCTGGGAGTGGGTCTCGCGGCTTTCAGCCCGGCAGGCGTGCCAGCCATGCTCGCGATGCTCGGCGCCGTGGTCAGCTTCGTCTCGTCGGTGGCGCTGGTGTTCTCGTGGCTGGTGAAAGATTTATTCGGCAAGGAAGACTAACATTTTAAGCTTGCGATTATAAGGATTTGGTAATAAAATTTTGCAGGTGCGCGTATGGCGAGAGTGTACAGCCGCAAGAAAGGCAAGTCAGGCAGCAAGCGTCCGATCGTGCGCAAGGCCAAGCGCTGGACGAAGCTCAGGAAGGCAGAGATAGAGGAGCTGATTGTCAAGCTCGCGAAGGAGAGGAAGACATCGGCGCAGATCGGCCTCGCGCTGCGCGACGGTTGCGGCGTGCCCGACGTAAAAGCAGCGGTCGGCAAGACTGTCAGCCAGATAATGAAGGAAGCCGGCGCGTATCCCGAGTTTCCAGAAGACATGATGAGCCTGCTGCGCAAGTCCGTCACGCTGCGCGCGCACTTGGAAACGCACAAGCCGGACAAGCACTCGAAGCGCGGGCTCGAAAACCTCGAGTCGAAGATACGAAGGCTGGGCAAGTACTACGTGCGCAAGGGCGGCATGCCAAAGGGCTGGAAGTACTCGCCCGAAGACGCGAAGCTGCTCGTGCAGAAGTAAGCGGATTCTTGGAAAACCAAGTTCAACCAGCGGAAGCGCGGCTTCGGAAAGCCAGTTTAATTTGCGGCCGCATATTAGTTTAAGCGATACAGAGAATTTAACGAAGTGGTCTGCTTGTTTTTCGAGGAAATCGACAGGACAGCGAACATCGCGAAGGCGCTGATGAAGCAGAAGAAGGCGAAGCTCGTAGCGCATTACGACGCGGACGGACTGTGCTCGGCGTCGATAATGATGCGCGCGCTGCTGCGCGAAGGCGTGCAGTTCGACCTGCGCGTGCTCAAGCAGCTGACCGAGGCGGAGATTGCAGAATTGGGCGTGGAAGAAAACGATTTTCTTATTCTTGCGGATTTGGGCAGCGGGCAGGTCGGAGGCCTAGGCAAAATCCTGAATGCAACACAGGTGCTGATACTCGACCACCATGAGCCGGTGCGCAAGGAACACATGAACCTGATGCACATCAACCCGCTTCTGTTCAGCGAGGACGAGATTTCCGCGTCGATGGTCTGCTATCTTTTCGCAAAAGCGTTGGATGTGCGCAACACGGATTTAATCGATTTGGCGGTCGTAGGCGCAATCGGCGACATAATGGACGAGAACTGGGAACTGAAAGGACTTGGCAGGAAGGTGATGGAGGAGGCTGAAACGCTCGGAAAAATTTCGATGGAACGCGGGCTTAGGCTTTACGGCCGTAACTCACGCCCGCTGCACAAGTCGCTCGAGTATTCCACAGACGCAGTCATACCAGGCATAACCAACTCCGAATCGAATGCCGTTCAGTTTCTGGCGGAGCTTGGAATCGATTTGAAAGACCACGGAAGGTTCAGGAAACTGAAAGACCTTTCGCTCGAAGAACAGCAGCGGCTGGCATCCGCGATAATTATGGAGCGGTTGAAGGCGGGCGTGGACGACGCGGAGGACGTTTTCGGCGACGTCTACAATTTGGTCGGCCGGCCGGAGGACCTGCAGGACGCGCGCGAGTTCGCGACGCTGCTGAATGCGTGCGGGCGCACGGGAAATTATTGTGTGGCGATACGGCTCTGCCTCGGCGACATGGACGCGATAAGCGCTTCGTGGGGCATTATGGAAACTTACAAGCAGATGCTGGCCGACGGCATGAACTGGATTCGCGAAGGCAGGGTCTCGCAACGCAAAACGCTCGCCGTTATCGACGGCACGCAGAAGATACCCGACACTATCATCGGGACCGTCTCGTCGCTCGCGCTGAATTCGGAACTCATCGATGCGGGCAAGCCCGTCGTGGGCTTCGCCGACGCCGGGAACGGCAAGCTGAAGGTCTCTGCGCGCATGCCAAGGAATTTAAGCTTCAATCTCCGAGATATCTTGGTAGACGCTGCGAAGGCTGTGAAAGGCGAGGCAGGCGGCCATACGTATGCGGCGGGCGCGCTTATAGACGCCTCGCAAAAAGAAGAGTTTATTAAGGCTATTGAAAATAAAATAAGTAAATCGGCTAAATGAATGTAGCAAATTGCGGTGAGTTTGTTTGGCGAAGAAGAGCAAAGGCGAGCAGTGGTACACGATCGTAGCGCCTGCGATGTTCGGCGAAGTCGAGTTCGGGCAGACAATTGCGAATGACCCGGAAAGCTTGATCGGCAGGAAAATATCCGCAAGCCTGATGGAGCTCATCAACGATTTTCACAAGTATTACATGAAATTTTCGTTCAAGGTCGTGAAGGTCGACGGCACGCGCGCGCTCACGGAGTTCGCGGGTGCAGAGTGCATGCGCGACTATATCTCACGCATGGTCACGCGCTGGGCGCGACGCGTCGACACTGTGCAGGATCTTACAACAAAAGACGGTGTGCAGATTCGAATGAAGAGTATAGCAATCATACCGCGCCGCGTGAAGAGCAGCGTCAAGTCCGCGGTGCGCGATGAGGTGCGCAAGGTCGTAGCCGGAGAAATAAAGGAGGCCACGCTCGAGGACGTGATTAAGGGCGTCATCTCGGACACTATAAAGAAGCACGTGCTCCGCAACGCGCAGAAAATCTATCCGATGCGCAGCTTCGAGATACGCAGGATAGACATCGTGCCGCAGAAAAAGTCCGAGGAGAAGTCCGAAACCACGGCCGCGCCGAAGGCAGGCTAGAAATTTCTAGACGAAGTTCTGTATTATCGCAGGCCCTACGAAGTTGAAGACCATCACCAAAATCACGACAGCCGCGGCTATCTTCACGAGCAGCTTCGCGTGCCGCTTCGAAACCTTCTGCGCGAGCGCCTCGAATATCAACCCTCCATCAAACGGATAGAGCGGGAGCATGTTGAACAGCGCGACGAACGGTCCGAGCGTCGTGAGCCACCACATGAGCGGGAAGAAAAAGTCCAGCATGAATCCGTCAGCTGCAGAAGGCTTAATCTGCGCCGAGAAGCCGATGTACGGTATCGACGAGTTCTCAGGCCTGCCACCGAGGACGACGTTGTGCGCGACATTGTCCGCGACTATGATTATCGTCTGGTTCGGTTTGTAATCGTTAAGCGCAGTCAACACGGTCACGAACATGGATACGTTCTTCGCCTCCTCGGTCGTCACGTTGTATCCGTTGAACAGCAAGTAGCCGTAGCTGAACGAGTAGACGTCGTAGCCGACGCTCGCTGTTGCGTTGCCTATCTTCTGCATCGTCATCCCTGGCTTCAGCCCGGCAGCAGCCGCGCCCGTGCCCGCGTACACATCCGTAAGCACGAGTCCGCCCGGCACAATCGCAGGCCATATGGCGTACTGTACGAGCAAAACAACGAAAATAGAAATCGCAATGTTTGCGACCGAGCCCGCGGCGAACACGCGCAGCCTGTCCATCAGCTTAGCGCGTTGGAGCTGCCGCTCGTCCGGCTCCACGAAGGCACCCGGCCATATCAGCAGCTGCATGAGGCCGACGTTCTTCACGCGCACTCCGCACACGCGCGCAATCACGCCGTGCGCGAACTCGTGAGGGAAGAGCACGAACGGAACAATCAGAATCCAGAACCAGAACGGCACGCCGATGAAGCCCAGGCCGCTGATTGGTTGCGACTGCGGCAGCGGCACTATGAACTGCATAGCCGGGACTTTGATGACCTGCGTGAGCACGAGGTGGCTGGAAAGCGCGAGCGTGTAGACCGCGTACGCCATTATCGCAAAGCCCGCGACAACGCCCAGCGTCGAAATTATTTTCCAGAACCGCGGCGATGCGTTAGCCATATCGTCTATGAACTTCTTCCCGCGCTGCGTGCGGTACATCGCGAGCACGTAGTGGAACTCTATCTTCTTGCGGTTTACGAAAATCAGCGCTGCCAGCGCGGCGAAGAACGCGGCCACCGACCAGAAGTACAGGTCAAACATAGAAAATTATTTGATTTTGGTCTTTATTAGAATTTTAAAATTGTGCAGGGGGTGGGATTTGAACCCACGAAGGCACTAAGCCAACGGCGCCTGAAGCCGTTCGAATTAACCAGGCTATCGGACCCCTGCAGGCTTTTCAAAAATAACATGCAGTCGCAGTTATTAAACTTATGCGCGCTTCGCGCCGACGGTCTCGCGCAGCTTTTCCAGGTTCGGCTCGTCGTTCACGGGTATCCACATCTCCGTTGGCAGCAGCACCTTCAGCATCTTGCCTTCGCGCGCGAGCTGTCCGAGCACCGTGCGCTCGATTTTCACCTCCTTGCCAGGTTCGATTGCGCGCATAAGCCCGAACGCCTCTTCAGAGAGGCCAAATACCCCCGTGTTCGTGTCCTTGGCTATGAATGGCTTCTCCACGAAATCCGTGACGCGGCCGCCGTCTCCTTCAGCCACGCCGTACGGGTATGTTTTGCCCGGCACGCACAGCATGACGCATGCGAACCCCCCCTTCATCGCTGCGACGAAGACCTTTGCAAAGTCCTCAGCGAAATTCGGGTAACCGATGATTATGTCGTCCGGATAGTGGTTGACGAACGGCCTGTTTATCACTCCGCCGTCCAGCGCGAACTTCAGCGCACCCCCGGAGCCGAGCTTGCCGTGCTCCACGGAGTAGCGTATGCGCGCGCCCAACTGCCCGCCGTCCTTGTAGTAATCCGCAACGCTGGCGCCGCGGTGCGTGTCGTCGATTAGTACGCATACTTCGCCGAACCCCGCGCCGACCCACATATCCACGACATGCCGGCTTATGGGTTTGCCGCCTACGTCTATCAGGTGCTTCGAATATTCGTCGTTCGTTATGTGCCTCAGCCGCGTCCCGCTCCCGCCCATGGAGAAGACTATCTGCAGTTTTTCTTTGTCGGCCGCGCTTATCGGCCGCATGTCCAGCTTAATGCCTGGCCGCATGTACAGATGCTCGCCGACCTTCGTACACGTGGCCGCGAGCTGCGTCTCGGTTTCGCTTTCGTCAACAAGCTCGTGCATCGTCAATCGCCCGATAAAAGTTTTAGCGGCATACGACTATAAGACTTTGAACTCCACGCACACTTTGTACCTGCCGGGCGCGTACGGAAGTACCTTGCGCCTGCCTACGATTTCGTACTTCACGCCTTCCATCTTCGCGAACTCTCCGATTGTTTTTTCAGCCGCTGCATATAAGCTTCCGTCCGCTTCGTTGCCCCATCCGTACAAATGCACAACTGCTCCGCGCTTTGCGCACTTCGCTGCGATGTCAAGGAAACCGCCCGCTCCGAGCGGAAGCGGCATTAACACACGGTCGCACTTGCCGTACCACGGACCGCAGGCCTCGCGCACATCGCCCTGCACCGGCACGATTTTGTGCGAGAGCTTGTTTATGCGGATGTTGTGCTCCATGTATCTGACTGCTTCCGAATTTATTTCGACTGCAATTATTTTTTGCACGTCAGGCTGCGCTTTCGCGATTGCTATCGCATACGGCCCGATGCCCGCGAACATCACCATAACGACCTCGTCCGGCTGCACCTGCGAGGCTATGCGCACGCGTTCGGTGCTTTCGCGGTTCGAGAAGTACACGAGCTGCGGATCGAGCAGCAGTTTGTATCCGTTCTCCATGTGCAGCACTTCCGTGTTGTCATCGCCTGCGATCAGACTGTACTCGCGTACGCGGAACTCGCCTTCTCGCGCCGACTCCTTTTTCAGAACAGATACAATATGTTTGTTTCTCTTCATTATTCGCTCGGCCAGCGCTTTTTCGAGTCCAGCCTCCGCGTCCTCGTCGCGCACCTCGATTATCGCGATTGCCTTCCCCTTCGAGCCTATCACGTCGTATCCGCGCGCCATACGAATCAATAAGGCAGCGTCCTTTTAATAGTTAATTCCAATATCGAATTACAGGCGAACGAAAATGCTCACGCTGGTCGGTTTGGGACTGTTTGACGAGAAGGACGTCACGCTGCGAGGCATAGATGCAGCGAAGGCCGCGGACGCGGTTTACATAGAGCTGTATACGAACGCGTGGCGCGGCAAGGACGGATTGGAAAAAATTATCGGAAAGAAAATAATCGAACTGAAGCGCGAGGATTTGGAACAGCATGCGGCGAAAATAATAAACGAGGCGAAGACGAAGGACGTTGTTCTTTTTGTTTCGGGCGATCCGCTGATTGCGACTACACACTCGACGATTTTGAACGACGCGAGGAACGCTGTTATTGAAACGAAAGTCATTCATAATGCATCCATCGTTTCTGCAATCGGCGAAACTGGCCTGCATGTTTACAAATTTGGCGCGACCGCGACAGTCCCATTTCCAGAAAAAACAGGCAACAAATTACCAGAATCTGTTTACGATGTTCTGAAGTCTAACAGGGCCGCGGGTTTGCACACGCTTCTGCTTCTGGACATAATTCCTGAAAAATGCATGGTGCCGAATGATGCGATAAAAATTTTGCTCGAACTTGAAAGGAAACGCGGCGAGAAAGTTTTTACGGAGGAATCGGATTTTGTCGTATTCGCGCGCGCCGGCGCGTCCGATTCGAAAATATTTTTCGGGAATGCGCGCGAGCTAAAGGGCATGGACTTCGGGGAACCGCCGATGGTTGTGATCGTGCCGGGAAGGTTGCACTTCTCAGAACGCGGGTATTTGGAGCGGTTTCGAAAGTCTTAAATCCTTCACGGTTCATCTCAACATAGGATTTGTATGAAACTCGGGAAGTTTTTCGGGCACCTTTTGGAGAGCCTTTACACGATTGGCGCGATTGTCGTCGGCGGCACTGTCGGCGCTGTCGCGATAGGGGCGCAGACTGTGGCGCATGGAGTGTACACTGCGTACATGTGGTACACGAAGTCGAAAGAGGCCGCATACATGCACGGCCTGAACGCGCTCGGACTTCTGTTCGCGCCGCCGTACGGCGCGATCGGCTGCAGCGTTGCACACGGATACGCCGCAGCCAAAGCCGCAATGTAAAAACAAGCACACGCCGAGCTTCGGCAGGAGGGTGCGGAGGCGTGTTGTCACTACTATATAGTGAAATATAGAAATGTTTATATACCACTAAAAAGTAAGAAAATGCAGGTGAAAAAAGATGTCGAAGGGTGAAAAAAACCTCGAAGATATCATGAGCATGTACGAGACTGGCATCCTCAATCAGAAGGGTGAAATCGACGAAGCTCAGAAAGCAATCGATCAAAAAAATGCTTCCATAGAGGCCATTCAAAATATCCTCAAGAAATACACAGGCTTCCTTAACACAACCGTTAGCAACTACAGGAAAACCCTTGTGGGCATGTTACCGGATCTGCTAAAGATTAATGCAGAAGCCGACAGCCCGGCCAAAAAGCAAAAGTTGGACGCTTTCGGGGAAACCTTGAAATCCATGGATCCTGCGGGTGTCTGGGACTTGTGGCTACAAGGCGCTGAAAAGAAGGCCTATGAGGCTAAACTAGAAGGCGATGCAGCTTTCACAACCCTCTATGCGGATCTCAAGGCAATGGCTGCCGGGACGTACAAGCCTCCAAAAAACTAGGATGACAAAATTCAGGCCGAGTATTTTGTCCCCTCTACCTCGTAGCTGGGGCCTTGGCCTCCTTTGGTTTTTCCCTTCTCTTTTTCTTCTCCGCGTGTCATGTAAACTACGATTAGCAGGAATACCAATATCAACACAATAGTGATTGTGTCCTGCGATGTCAGGTTCAGGCCGGGCAGCCCTATACCGCCGGCGCCGCCAACATTTATCCCGAATATCGCGGGCGCGCCGGAAGCGAAGAACAGCGCGAGCGCCGCCAGGGCCGCGAACGGCACGAGGAACTTGGCGTACTTCATCGGTTCCTTCAGCATGTCGCCAACGCTGCCGTGCGGTATGACCATGTACAGTATCAGGAGGAACGACAGCATGGTCGTGAGCACTACCATGGTCTGGGTGAAGAACGTGCCGAAGAACGTCGTGAGCGAGACTCCGACGGGCGAGACCATGACGAACAGCGCCGCCACTATGGAGATGACGACGTTTATGTTCCGTACGCGTCGCTCCTTACTCTCATCGCCGAAGATCTTGGATTTCGCCAACAAACCATAAAATATGGCGAACATTAGCACGAACGGCAGATAAAACTCGAAAACGCCGTATGCCTTCCAAAGCTCCAGTATATCAGCGAACGCCACTGTGGACCACTACCAGTTGTGCACATTCGTGCAGTTACTTGGCCGCCTTTCCAACCTTTTCTTCGGCTGCCATGTACCATACCCCTGCCAGGAATAGCACGAAGGCGCCGAATATGACCATGTCCTCGACCGTTACGGTCACGGACGGCAATGCGGGTAGTGGGAAGCTGATGCTCGGCATCCCTACGCCACCGAAGAACGACAGCCCACCGCTAGATACGAAAATGCCCGCAGCTAGCAGCAGTGTAATGGCTATTAGCGCCACTGCCCATTTCTTCTCGCCCTGCTTGCCTGGTATAGTTATGCCCACGGTTTTCCCCAGCACGTAGAGCACCATTATGGTGCCAAGCAGCGTTACGATTAGCATAACGGTGCCGGTAAACATCGTGCCGAAGAACGTCGCAATCGTCGCGCCAACTGTTGTGCCACCGATTACGAAGAGCGACAGGATGACCGATAATATCAGGTCGACTGTGCGCCCCACCTTGTCCTCGCCGAATATCTTAGCCTTCCGCAGTATTCCGTAGACTACCGCGAATGAAAGCACGAACGGAAGATAAAAGTCGAAAATCCCGACTTGCTTTCCGGTTAAGAGTAAATCTTCAAATCCAGCCATGTTTATCATTTCACCTCCTTTATTTTTTCACTTACTTTCGCTTTTTCCGCCGCCCCACACGAGTATGAACACCGTGCCGAGCAGCAGCCCGATCATCGCTATACTTGATATGGTTTCGTCAGTCCAAAACGTTGCTGTTCCGCCTTCGCCGAACCTGAAGCCTTGCGGCAGGAATACGTTGACAAGCCCGCTGGACACAGTGATGGCCAGCAGTGCAAGGATGCTCATCACGAGGATTGCAACGCCGTGCTTTTTGACCGCATCCAGCTTCTGCAGTTCCGTTGCAAGGTCCGGCGGGAAGAACATGCTGGCCATGAGCAACCCGACGAGCACGACGAGCGTGGCGCTCGTGCCCTGCAGGAAGAACGACGCAAGGCTGGTTTCGATGTTCACGCCGAGTATTATCGGCGCGGACCAGACCATGAAAGCCGCCACAAGCGAAACCACGGCGTTGACGGTTATGGCGCGGAACTCCTCGCCGAAAATCTTGGACTTGCGGAGCAGGCCGTAGAATATGGTAGTCGTTAGCATGAACGGCAGCAGGAACTGGAACATGCCCAGGTCCCTCATCTTCAGTATGACCGTCTCGAATGCGTTAGCCACGTTTCACAACCCCGCTTTGCATATATTCGGTTTTTAACTTATTACGTTTGCCCGCAGCCGGCCTCAGCTCTTGCTGGGCACCACAGAGCTCGCGACTAAAAGTATGAGTATCAACACGATTACCGCTCCGGCCATTATGCTGATTTCGGTTGGCGCGGCGGGCAGGCCCTCGTTGCCCTTCGGGACGTTCCAGAGGATGGACACGGCGCCGCTCATTATGGCTATGCCTATGCCTATGCCGAGCGCGTTCATGATCATGCCGCGCGTCTTGAAGCTTTCCGTGAGGAACTTCGGCATGTCCGGGTAGAAGAGGCTGGCTATGAGGAAAGCTATGATGAAGACCATGATGAAAACAGTGGTTTGCGTGAACATGGACACGAACGGCGTCACAAGGCTGTAGCCGATTATTACCGGGTAGCCGAACACCAGAAACGCCACGGCGAACGAAATCACGCCGTTTATCAGCGTAGACTCGCCTAATACCTTGGACCTTTTCAGTATGGCGTAGAATATCGTTAGCGCGAGCACGAATATAACGAGGTTGTACATCCCTATTTCTACCATCTTAGAAACAACGACCTCGAATATGTTCTCCATGCTGCGCACCAACGCTTTGGTTTGAGACTTAACTCTAGATTAGATTTCGTTTGCCAGAAATTTAAGGGTTCACTTCCTTGTGGAAAGGAGTTCAATTTCCTCCTCGGCTTCCTTCGCCTTCTTCAACCACGCCCTCTTCTCGTTTTCCTTGCCTTCGTGCCCGGCCTGGTCCGCCTTGTCCAGCCACTGGGCCTTCTTCTTCACCCAGTAGTTGATGCCCTTCGAGGCGTCCAACTGCTCGTAGTAAATCCCCCTGCCCTTCCCGAACATCCACATTATCGATCCGAAAGCGAACAGCAGGAAGAACGCCACGAGTGCCACCTGCATCCCCAACTGCGCCACGTACGTGGTGAACAGGTTGAACTGCGGGGTCATGGCTGCCATGATCGTGAGCGCCAGGGAGAGCACCAGGTTGATCTTCCGTTCGAAGACCCTGATTGAGTTCAGCAGCGCCCAGAGTATCGCGAAAATTATCAACATTGGCAGCAACAGCGTCTGGAACAGCTGGTCGAAAGGAACGTTCAAGTTCAGCGCGTCCAAAATAGGCATAATAATTATTTAGCGCCGTAATTTAAATTAGACACATATGGTCAAACGGGAGTGGGAGGAGCTGTGCGATTCGTACAGTTTCGACCCGCTCACGGAGTGGTCGTACAGGTCCGACGGCCGTTATTCCGCCAGGGCGTGCATTTCGGTCGACGTCGACAACACGCTTACCAAGAGACCCACGCTGACTGAAAACTATCTGGCGATCATAGGCGGGCGCGACGAGATAAAACCGCACATGCCGAAGATAGAATCGGCGTTGCGGTATTTATCCGAGAATCCGTACGCAGTAAAGGATGTTTTCGACACGATTTTCCTGAAGGAACTGCGTGATGTCCTGAGAAAAGACGTGCACGACGATGCTTGCGTGGAAGGCGCCTACGTCACCGCGCCGCCTCCGCATACAAGCGACCTCATGTTCGACATGAACGACAGAGGGATTACGACGTTCGTGCTCACGTTCGGAGTGCAGGACGCGCTTGTGCCGTATTACTGGTCGAAGATAGGTGCGCCGGTGCATACGCTCGCAGGCACGGAGTTGGTTTTCAAGGACGATAAGCTCGTAAGCTACAACATGGGCGGGGAGTACGGCAAAGTTTCGCGCGCGCTTTCTTTGATGGAGTCGCTGGGCTTCCGTCCGTCCCAGAGGATTGCGCTGAGCGACGACCTGAGGATAGACAGTACGACTGCAGCCATCCTGGGAGTCGGGCTGATGATATGGCTGGACGAAGACGATAAAAGGCGGGAAATCTCCGAAGGCGAGCACGCATATCTGGGAAAGAACGTCGTAGTTCTGCGTAACGTTGACGAAGACCGGCGGAAGATAACGGAATACGTCGACAAGAAACTGCGCGCGGAGTTTGTGTCCGAGACCGCCACGCCTGTAAGAATTCTGGCGCTGAACGAGGAGTTCAAAAGGTTCGAGTCTGCGATAGATTATTGCAAAAAAGAGAGAAGCTCTTTTGACGAGAAGGTTAAGGAAGTCGCGGACAGGTGCGGTCGCGTAATTGCGCTTGGCAACCCGTTTGTGGCTACGATAACGAACGGCGTGGAGGAAACGTTCGCAAAACTCCGTTTTGGCCTGTACGCCGACAGGGACGCCGAGGACATGCTATCGTGGGCCGGACAGATCCGCGACACGCTGCGAAAAGAGAATCCGGAACTGGTAATGCGGGACGAGTTCATAACGAGGATTAAGAAACTCATAGAAGAGCAGCCATCTCAGACTTCCTTTTAGTGCGAAGCCTGTAGTTATCGATTACAAGCTCAGCCAGCGTGGTGTAGTCTCCTATCGCCCTTTCCAAGAAATCTGGGTCTTTGACAATATCATGCACATTGTCGAGCAAGTCCTGCGTTCGTGCGCCGAGTATGGAGAATTGCGTCCCTTCGAGCTTCGTATTAAGTTCGTTGAATATCAGCTTCATCTCCCCTTCGCTCGTGGTCACCATCTTTTTGCCGTCGACCTTTGCAGTAGCGCGAGTCGCATGCTTGGTCAGTTTGAACAGCGACTCCTCAAAGGATTTGAGGTCGAACTGAACCAGCGTAGGCTTACGTTCCTTCGCGTCCAGCTGCTCGAGCAACATCCTGCTGACCGATTTATATTTTTCCGCTTCCCTGCGCGCCTCTTCGAGCTCTGGTATGTATCCGGCCTCGGCGTCCGACATGCCGTACTCGACTTTTTTCGCCGCCATCAACGAGCTTAACAGTGTCATTATCTTAGATGCCTTTTCCGTACTTGCAATCATGCTGAACGCGTCTACCTTTTCCTGCAGCACCGCCGCCAACCCGAGATACTCGTCCTCGTAGGCTGAAATCGGATCCACGAGCTTGAGCTCCCTCAAGATGCCCGCCGTGTTCGAAGAAAGTTCGGAGTATTTATTCATGATATCGATTGTCGAGTTCGGCGATCTGGTCTCCAATCGGAACCCGCTGCTGGTGATTGCTGCGGATCTTCGTACGAGTCCGAGCACGGCATCCCTGTCGCCTGCGCGCTTGGGTTTGATTTTTTCCAGCGCAGTTCCCATCGTCTCTCTTATTGGCTTGGAAAGCTCTACTACCTGCGCGGCAGCTTGCCTCATCTTAAGCTCCGCTCTGAAACCATGGTACGTTCCGGCTTCTTCGACTATCTTCAGGGTCGCCTTCGCCTCGGCTAGGCTGTCGATGTCCTGGTTTTCGCAGAGGGTGCGCATGTACATCCCTAGGTCGTAGAAATAGTCCGCGTTCGGCCTCAATCTGCTGTAGGCGACTTTTTCCATCGTGCTGAGTAGTGCAAATAGCTGCATGCTCGTCTTTTTCATCTCGACGTAGTCGGCACTTGATGGCGACGACATATGAGATAATCTTTCACACTCAACTTTTTATGAACATGTACGCCACCAGCGAAAAGCTTTTATATAGTCACTTTTCAGTAGTTACAACATGGCGAAAGGCATAGACGGAAAGGTGGACCGTATCTTTTCGCGGTTCGATGGGATTTTCGACCGCCTGTTCGGCGTCGGCGAGTACGAGGAGCCGTTCACGTATGGAGCATCACCGTGGATTAGCGAATCGGCCGTCAAGAGCAGCGATTACGCGGTAGAACCAAAGCCTTCAGAGAAGCTATCTGGCGAGTACCCGGTTCCTAAACTTGAATCTGGCCCGAAACCCGGGCTTCTGGCAAGACTTTTGCCGAAGCAACTATTAGCTTATTTGGAAAAAATATATGGAACAAAAATGGACGAAATGCCGGAGGCCTATATCGGATTGGCTAGGTTGGCTAGTTTGTACAACGTGAATATGAACGAAATGTCGCCGGTCTATAACGAACTGGCAAGATTGTATTCTTCGTTCGAACCGCAAAGCCCAAAGACACTCAAACGGGCAAGGAGCAAACCGCGCAAACCCAGCGAACCTCGCAACCCGATGGGTTTGAGAACAAGAGACAAGCTTGATTATTGAATCCGTCTAATTGGACTGGGAATCTAATTTTTCAATTTTTTCTTTTCCTCCTCCATCATTTCAACAGTCTTTTTCCAAATAGCTAAGCGCGCGTTAATTTCATCCCTGCCTGTCGCCGTGGCGAGCTTAGACTCGTCGTCTACAGCTTTCTCTGATAGCCTCTTTATCTCTGCAATGGTTTCGGTCCTTCTTGTACTTCTATTGCGGGTGTTTGATCCCCAATCCCAGTATTCTGCAAGACGAGACCAGCCCCACGCGCATATGCCTATAAACAACACAACCCCCCACACGACTGTTCCCCAAGCCGCGTTTGTCAGAAGGAAAAAATGCATTGCCGGGATAGCCCAAATCCCACCGACAAACGCCATCACAAGCGACAAAACCGCCTTCACGTTCGCGTTGTGGAAGATGCGTATCTCGGTGAGTATGCCGTACATCACCGTGAAGAGGGCTATGAAAGGAAATATCAGGTTTTGCATGAAGCCCTCGTAGGTAACCCAACTTGGGTTTTGTGCAAGGGCTTCGCTGCCGAACAAGAAAATTACAATGGCTTCCATGATGTCCTCAGTCGTCGGCAATGATGTGCCGTCTAGCTGCGCACGGGCCGCGGGCAGGGAAATCATGCAGGAGGAAAGCGCAACCAAAAGCAAGAGCAACGGCAGTATAAACCCTTTCTTTCCCATAAAACGTACCTGTACAATAATTCTGTTTATGAAATATTTAATCTATTTGATGTGCAGTAAGTTTCGATGCTGTTTTTCGGTATCCCGAATGTCAAAATCGAGGCAGGCTGCGGGGCGCGTTCTCCAGGAACCAGCCCAGCACCATAAGGATTATGCCGATGAACATCAGCAGCGCGAAGCCGATCACGCCGAGGAAGCCGTTGACGACGAGGAAGACGCGCGTGGTGTTCAGCAGCCAGAGCCCTCCCACCAGCGCCATCATCAGCGACAGCGAGACCTTTATGTTTGTCTGCTTGAATATGCGGAGCTCGGATAAAATGCCGTAAAGCACCAGGAACACGGATATGAACGGGAATACTATGTACTGCGCGAACCCCGCGTACGTCAGCCAGTAGCTTGGGAAATCCTCGCCGAAAACGAAAACAAACACAGCTCTCATGATGTCCTCAGCCGAAGGCCCGGCGTCGACCTGCGCGCGCGCGGTGGTTGCGTGGAGAAGAAAAGCCAGCGCAAACGGAACAAGCAAAAGCAGAAGACGATTTTTGGTTCTCATCGCACATCCTCTGTCCTAAACTGCAAAGAGCGATATCACGTAGGCGCCGTAGCTAGCGATAGCCAAGGCCGCGACGGCCGCGATAAATGCGAACAGCAGCCTGAAGAGGGTGATGCGGCTTCCCATGAGCGTGACTATGGCGAAAACGGAGACGAAGATGGCGAAGTACGGGTTCTTCGCTATGAAGAACGGGATACTTATGAAAGCGAAGCAGTATCCGAGCGTGAGGTTCACGGCATTGTTGCGGAATACGTGCACTCTCTTGAGCAGCATGTAGTAGAAGATGCCCGTTGTTATGAGCGGTATGACGAGGTTTATGATGAAAATCGGACTTTCGAACCACGACTGCGGGACCAGGAAAATCTGCGATGCGATGCTCTGCGCCGTCTGCGTGAAGTCGTCCATAATAAGACTTCAACGTCTGAGAAGAAATAAGTTGAAAAACCAAAGGCCGCCTTACACCTCGCGCTTCACGCGGCCCACGAGGTCGCTCAGCGCGCGCACCGATTCGATCAGCGCAGGCAGCGTGTCCTTGAACGCTTTTTCCAGCCCGGCGATGCGCATGTTGACGTCGTTGACGCTGTCCGTCAGGCCTTCTATGGTGCTCAGCACCTGTTGCTGCTCGCCTATGCGCATCTTCGACATCTCGCCGACACGCTCGGTCATGTCGCGTATCTTCGCCTCGAGCTCGCGGTTGCGCAATCCGAACTCGCCTATCTTCTCCACGATGTCGCGCGTGCGTTCCTGCACCACGTAGTCGATGTATTCCTCGGCCGGATAGCCTTGGTAGTATTCCTCGGGCAGCGAACTTTCCGGGATTCCGGGCGAAGCCTGCGCGGCTTTCGGCTGCAAATCCTCCATGGTCGGCAGCTTCAGCTCTCCGGGCTGCTCCTGCAGTTGCTGTTGCTGCGCCGGCTGCCTGCCTTGCGGAAAAGAAGCATACTGTGGTTGGGTCTGCGGTTGCTGCATGGGTTGCATCTGCGGCTGCTGCTCCTGCCACGGCATCTGCTGCTGTTGCATCGCGTCAGCCGGGTTTCCTGTCACGCCTTCCTTGAGCGTCTGCGTTAGCGCCTTGTCTATCTCGTCAGGCGAGAAGCCCTCGCGCCGCAGCACGTCGATCGTATCCAGCTCGGAAAATCCGCGTCCGGTCAGCTCGCGCACACGGTCTGTCGGCACGTAGCCGCGTCCGGCCGACTCCTCGGCCTTCTTGCTCTCACCGAAAAAAGGCAGTTTCATGAAACCACTCCGCTTTTCGCGGCTGACGCTGGCGACCGCGAACGCCTATATTAGATTTTCTTTTTTCTCAAATAATAAGCTTTAAACCCTCTTCCTCGCGCGCTCTTCAAGCGCGCGGTCCAGCTCGTCCTTCGTCACGAACTTCGACGTGACCGGGTTCACGAGGTCTATGAAGCTCTCCAGCTGCTTGAGCTCCAGCTTCGTCGCGGTCTTGTCCGCGCCCCTGCCCAGCTTCGCGATGTTCGCTTCGATCGCGTTCAGCCGCGCCGCTGTTGTTTCGATCTTGATGCCTATGCGATCAAGCGACAGCTTGAAGTCGCTCATCTGCGACAGCGCAGAACCCTCGAGAGCGCTGAGGCTGTTCTCCAGCCGCTCTATGGACTGCTCCAATAGCCGCATCCTGCGCCTGTCCTCGTTTATCCGCTTGATAAGTTCGGGCAGTACGGCGTTCGCCTCTTCGGGCTTTTCAAAAACCAATGGCCGCACCTTCGACAACAGCTTCTAATAAAGAATTTGTGCTGCCGCAAATAAATTTAAATAGGTCGAATCTTGCTAACCTCGATTTTCGAGAGGTTGTCCGATGGTCTGCGAATCCGAAATCAGGGAGGGCGTGTTGCGCGTAAACTGCCTCGGCTGCGTCTACGGCTCGAGCATAGAGGACTTCGAGGCTTGCATGGCCACGACCATAGACAAGCTCATGAAGGACCCTGGCATTGACAGGATAATCCTGGCCGAGACGCGCGAGAACGAGTACGACGCCGACCAGACGCGGATGCTTATGGAGATAGCGAACGCCTACAAGCGCATAATCGAGGAGGACAAGCTTCTGGCGCTCGAAAACCTCGGGCCGGCCGGCTGCGAGCAGTTCTACCCGAAGCGCCTGGCGGACCTGCAGTTCCTTATAATGGAAGCTCTGCGCAAGGACCCGGTCGGCGCGTACGTGCGGCTGACACGGATGATAACGCGCGAGAACGCCGGGGCCGCGATGGCAAAGGAGGAGCAGACAGGACAGTGCTACGCCTATTACGTGCAGAACGCGCTCGAACCCATAAGGCGCATATTGGAATCGTGCAAGCTCATACAGCTGGCCATGCCGCTGATGAGCACCGCGCTGCAGGGCTACAAGCTTGGCGACCGCAGCGTGTACAGGGAGCTGTTCCACCCGATAGTGCGGCCCAACTTCATGCTCACGCGCTACATGATCGAGCAGCCGAAGGGCGGAATGCTTATGGACAAGTACTACATCGGGAACACGAGCACGCTCGTGCAGATTTTCAAGCTGCCGGGCCGCGTGCGCTACAAATACCACATGATTCCAGCCGAGTTCCAGCTGCCGGAGGAGAAGTACGTGATCCTCGACTCGGCGCGCCGCTACCTCGCGGAGCACAGGCCGAGCGAACGGGAGATTTCCGAGCCTGACCGCGCGCGCGAGCTTTTCAAGAACGTGGGCATAGGCATCATCAAGGACATAGCCGCAGGCATGAACGTGCAGCTCACGGAGAAGGAGGCGGACGAGCTCGCGACCATACTCGCACGCTACACTGCCGGCTTCGGCGTGCTCGAGCTCCTGCTCAGCGATGACAAGGTGCAGGACCTTTTCATAAACTCCCCGATAGGCAGCGCGCCCATCTACATCTACCACTCGGACTTCGAGGAGTGCGAGACCAACCTCATACCCACGAAGGAGGACGCGGAGGCGTGGGCCACGAGGTTCAGGCTGTACTCGGGCCGTCCGCTGGACGAAGCAAATCCAGTGCTCGACACGGAACTGATTGTGCCAGGCGGCCGCGCGCGTGTCGCTGCGATCACGCGCTCGCTCTCGCCCGAAGGCCTCGCGTTCGCGTTCCGGCGGCACAGGGAAAAGCCGTGGACGTTCCCGCTTTTCATGCAGGTGAAGTTCATAGACCCGCTTTACGCCGGGCTTATGAGCTTCATAATCGATGGCGGCCGCGCCTGCCTGATTGCAGGCGGCCGAAGCTCCGGTAAGACGTCGCTGCTGGGCGCGATGATGCTGGAGCTCATGCGCAAGACCAGGCTGATCGTTCAGGAAGACACACTGGAGCTGCCGGTGGTGCAGATGCGGCAGCTCGGCTACAACGTCAGCAGGCTCAAGTCGCGCTCGGTGATAACGCACATCGAGACGGAGCTGCCCGCGGACGAAGCGTTGCGCACGGCGCTGCGTCTTGGCGACTCGGTGCTGATACTGGGCGAGGTGCGAAGCGTCGAAGGGAAGGCGCTGTTCGAGGCGATGCGCATAGGCGCGCTCGCGAACTTCGTTGCAGGCACGATACACGGCGAGTCGCCGTACGGCGTGTACGACCGCATCGTGAACGACCTCGGAGTTCCGAACACGAGCTTCAAGGCCATAGACCTTATAACGATCTGCAACATGCTCAGCAGTCCGGACGGGCTGCACCGCTTCCGCCGCGTCACGGCGCTCACGGAGGTGCGCAAGCACTGGAAGACCGACCCGGGCACGGAAGGAGGGTTCGTGAACCTTATGGAATACTCGGCCAAGGAAGACAGGCTCAAGCCCACGGCCGTGCTCACCGATGGCGAATCGGAGGTGCTGAACGGCATAGCGAAGAACGTGCGCGAATGGCACGGCAGGTGGGAGGACGTGTGGGAGAACATACAGCTGCGCGCGCGGATGAAGGAAGCGATGCTCCGTTATGCGGGCCAGCTCAATAGGCCGGACATACTCGAAGCGGACTGGACAGTAGAAAGCAACGAGATGATGCACATAATAGCCGAACAGGTGAAGCAGGAGGTCGGCTCGCTGGACCCGAGGATGATATACGGCAAGTGGGAAGACTGGCTAAAAGAGAGGATGAAGGCCGCTGTGTGAAGCGCTAGAGGCGCGCAAAGGAAAAATCGTTGAAAACAGAAATAATAATCGAGGGTTTGGCAGATGCAGCAGAGACAGAATAGGCGCGCGGAGAGGCAGAAGGACTATGCCGAGTTCGTGCGAGGCGAGACCGAGAAGACGGAGCGCACGCTTTACGAGTCCGCATGCGAGCTTGCCGAGAAAGTCCTGCCGATCTCCCCATGGAAAGGCCTTGGGGACAAGTACCAGGATGCCATAACTTTCAGCCATATGAAGGTAACGCCGCGGGCCGCGTTCTCGCTCGTGGTTCTCGCTACCGTCGCGGCCGTTGCGCTGCCGGTCGCAGTCACCGTACCGCTGGGGCTCTTCTCGTCCTCCGTTGCGACCATAGTCGCAATCATCGCACTAGCTCTGTTCTACTACCTTTACGACTATCCCACGCACCATGCCACGGTGTTCCGCATCAGGGCGAGCGCGGAGATGGTGCTGGCGATCGTGTACATGACCATATCGATGCGCATCAGCCCGAACATCGAGAACGCGGTCAAGTTCGCGGCCGACAACCTGAGCGGCCCGCTCGACACGGACCTGAACCAACTCCTGTGGGACATCTACACGCGCAAGTACGACACTGCCGCGGCCGGGCTGGAATGGTTCATCAAGAAGTGGAAGCGCGAGAACAACGAGTTCGCGGACGCGCTGTACCTGATCAAGACGTCGACTATCGAGAGCCAGTCGCGGCGCGACAAGGTACTCGACGAGGCCGTTTCCGTGATTTTGCAGGGCACGCGCGAACGCATGAAGGAGTACTCGCTCGACCTGCGCACGCCCGTCACTGTCATAAACGCGCTCGGCATACTGCTGCCGGTGATAGGGATGGTGTTCCTGCCCATGGTGGGCATATTCATGCCGGAAGCCATACAGCCGGTGTTCATAGCGATAGGCTACAACGTGATGCTGCCGCTGGTGGTGTACTGGATGATGAGCATGTACCTGGACAGGCGTCCCTACAGCTTCCACAACCCGGACCTGTCCGACCATCCGAAGTTCCGCAGCGAGAAGACGTGGGTGTATCCGGCCATAGGGCTGCTGGTGGCGCTCCCGCTCATCGCCGCAGGCCTGTACGGGGTGATGACGTCGACAGGAATCTTCAGCTTCAACCAGCTTATTTACTCGCTGCTGATATCCGTGGGCATATGCGGAGGCATAGTGGCGTACTCGATATCGTACGCCATACGCAAGATGAAGCTGCGCGACGAGATTGTGCAGATAGAGAACGAGTTCATAGAGGTGCTTTTCCAGCTCGGCAACCAGCTGATGCGCGGCATCCCGTTCGAAACGACGCTGCGCAACGTCACCCCGCAGATACGCAACCTGAAGATATCCAGCTTCTTCGACCGCGTGCTGTACAACATCGAGACGTTCGGCATGACGCTCGAGCAGGCCGTGTTCGACGAGAAGAGCGGGGCAATCCACGAATACCCGTCCAAGATGATAAGGGCGATAATGCATGCGATCGTGGAGATTTCGAAGCGCGGCATGGACACCACGTCCAAGGCGATGATAACGATCTCGACGTACATGAAGAACTCGCGTTCTGTGGAGGCGGAGCTGAAGGACATGCTCAGCGAGGTGACGTCCACTATGCAGATGCAGGCCGTGCTGCTCGCGCCGCTGTCGTCCGGCATCGTGGTCGCGCTAGCCGCGCTGATGATGAACATGCTCATCATGCTGAACAAGACCGTGGAGCAGATGTACGGCGCCTTCACCGGCTCCGGCCCTCTGGGCGTGAGCGGCGGGCTGTTCGACTCGGTGCTGCGCGTGGACAAGATGATGCCCGTGCATTCCTTCCAGCTGATAGTCAGCCTGTACATGATCGAAGTCGTGGGCATGCTCGCGGTGTTCCTCAGCATCATCCAGAACGGCGACGAGGATTTGCTGAAGCGCATGACGCTCGGCAAGACGCTGATAATGGCGTTCGCTATTTATGCACTGGTCATGGTAGCGGGCTACAGCGTGTTCTCGGCGCTCATACCTATAACCGGGCTTGCACAGTGAGGGTGGCATGAGATGCTTTCAGGACTTGCGATGCTGGCGAACGCTTGGACGAAAGGCGACGTGAGCCGCTACCTGTTGTGGGCGATCGTTCTGCTGATAATGCTGGTCATAGCGCTCGTTCTGCTATACGAGGGCGCGTTCGGCATGGTGCAGAACATGTTCCTGAACCAGTTGAAATAATCCGGACGCAAATATAAAATATATCCAGGGAAGGGCGTGCGCATGCTTGGCAGAAAGGCAGTGAGCGGCAAGGTGATCACGATAGTGATAGAACTGGTCCTGGCCATAGCCGCGCTCCTGCTGCTCTGGGCCTTCCTCACAGGCTCCGTACCGCTTATATCTCAGGCGGTACAGAATATGATTACAGCGTTCAAGCGCATGCTGTGCAGCAGCGGCATACTCTCGTGGCCAGGAGTGAACACCCTGTGCAAATCGGCCGTAGGCGCGTAAACTTTCGTGGCGAAACCATGGCTGAAAGACATGCGATGCGAAAGGGCTCTATAGGAATCCCGGAAGTGATGTACCTCGTCCTTGCGGTCATCGTCATCTACGCGGCAGTCACCGGGTTGGGCGTCGCGAACGGGCTGGTCAATTACATCGACGCAATCCTGCGCGGGTCCACCTCGGTCTACGATCAGGAGAACCTGCTGTCAGCGATACAGTGCTCTTACGAACGGTGCACCAAGGGATGCAGCAGCGTCGGAGGCATCAACATACAAGAAGGCACGGACGTGACGCTCAACTGCCAGACTGACTTTTGCCAGCCGTTCGCCGACTCCAGCGGAAAGGTTTGCGGCCAACTGGCGAAGGACCATCCGGTCTATGTGAAGACCAGCGAAGCAAGCACCGTTTCAACGGCAGACCTTGCTGGGATGGTGGACTGTCCCGGCTCTCCACCTGGAGAGCAGCAGTGTGCCGTGGCTGCAATAAAAGATTATAATCCGTCAGGTTTCGACACATACCTGCGCTTCCAGAGTTCGCTCGTTGAAATAACTCTGGAAGAGAGCGGCTATTGTAAAATGAAAACTAATCCGGTTCTCGCATGCTCGAACCCAAAATGTACACAAGCAGAGTCGCCCACCCCGCTGCCATGCTGCGCAAAATCCTTCAGGCTTGTTCCTAAAACGTATTATATTTGGACGACGAACACAATCAACTCCTGCGTCAGCGCCTCTATGAGCATCCCCTCGACCGCTACTTACGCTTGGGGCACGGCCGACTCCATGTCGTGCGGCTCACTAGACCCAACGACACAGCCGTGCATGCGCCTGAGGCCCACAAACGCCTCGATAAACGACCTCGGCAGCACGTATACGGTCAGCTTTTATCTTCAGGGAGAGACTAACGTCGGTACGTCGGCAGACGGACCGCTTACCTTTACCATAATGACGGGCATAAGTTGGGATGACATGACGAAGGTCGGCTTCCAGAAGCAGGACTTCCAAGGCGTCGAAGTGCAGTCCGTGGCACGCGGTTGCAACAGCCTCGACTCATCCGCGTGTGCCTACACAAGCGCGGGCGCGGTCACGTCGCACGTGATTAACTATTTCAGCGCTCCCAAGGAACTCGGGTGGGCCGATGCCCAGTCAGCAACCTCGAACTCGTGGGGCGCCATGGCATTGTACGCAGGGAACCTTAAAATTTCCGACCTAGCTTCAAAAGACCTAAGGATAGTTTATACATTCAAGAAGAGTGCCGTTTCGAATCCGAATAACTGGTATTCGCCGACTGGCACCCCAGTGCTGTTCGTCGTTGGTGGCCAAGGCGCCAATGCTTACTTTCACTGGGGCTCCTATCCGTCAGGCCTGAAAAACAGCAATGCCCAGTTTTCGGAGAAGACACAGACCGCACAGATTGGAAGTCAAGCTATGACATGCACATCCGGTTCAAGCACTAGCGATGCGCTCTACAGCTTGTCTAACATCCCCGCCATGCCAAATGGGCAACCTTGTATGACGTGCGGCAAGGGCTGCCCGAAAGGAATATGCGGGTTTGGCACTACCGGCGGTTGTTCCATAGGATGGTCCGGCGCCGTCAGCATCAACTTCCCGCCGAAGAACTTCGTCTGCTGCAGCGGCAGCACGAGCTGGAAGGAGGGAACGACATGCCCGAGTGAGAAGTTGCCCGATTCGAGCTGCCAGCCGACTTCGTGCGCACTGCAGTGTATTGCGGCCGGGTACAGCAATCCGTGGTTCGACACCTGCCGTGAATACGGGCAGGACCCGAACGGCCCATTGTGCTACGTCTGCCAGTGTCGTTCGCCCGGCTCGTCCACGACCACAACCACGACTACATCAAGCACGACCACAACCACAATCGCAGGCGCAACCACCACAACATCGACAACCACTACAACGATCGCCCCGACAACCACAACGACCACAACCACAATCGCAGGCGCAACCACCACAACATCGACAACCACTACAACGATCGCCCCGACAACCACAACGACCACCACCACGACAACCATTCCAGGATGCCAGTCTCCGTATTCGTGCATGTATCCCGATGACTGCATAAGCGGCGGGGGCACGTGCTACAGGGCTTACGTCTGTGCGGACCAGAACAAGTGCTGCTGCGGCACTACAATCACGACCACGACAACAACAATCCCGCCCAGTTGCTCTTATTCAAGCTGCGGCTCGTGTACAAGCTGCGACACATGCACCGGCAACGGATGCAAGTGGTGGTCGTGCTTGTTCTCTGTGGGATGCGATTCCACTCCCGGCTGTGGCCTTTTCTGCTCTTGTTATGGGCGCGAGTTCCCAAACTGTGGCGGGGCGACCACGACCACAACAACCGTGTCCACGACCACGACCACAGGGCCGCTCGATTAACCGCGGTAGAAAACATTTTTAAATAGCCGAAATACAAATTAAATATAGGTAAATCGCATGGCAAGAGGAGAAGTCCCGATTTCTTACATAATCGCGCTTATACTTGGCGTTGCCGTTGTCGCCATAATCGGTTACTGGTTCTTCGTGATTCAGGGCCAGGGCGGCAGCGAGATGACGCTCGACCAGTGCAGGTCCAAGGCTTACACGTACTGCAACATCTGGCGCGACAGAGGGTACGTCGTCGACCAGTCGACGCTCGCTCCCGAGCTTGGCATAGTCAATGGCGGGACGAAGTGGTTTTCAGTCGCCGACACGGCCGCAGGTGTGGCAGCCTACGCGCCGGCATGCTCGACGTACAACATCATGACCACGCACACCATAGGCAGCAAGGCCTCCAGTACCGGACTCATAGGCGACTGCGAGTCGATTCTGGCCGTCTAGGCACGGACCGCGCGATTTTGTTCTTATGATTTCGAGAAAAGCAGAGCTGCCGATACCGCAGATACTCGCGATCGTACTCCTCGTGATAGTGCTGGCTCTGATTGGATACTGGCTGTACACGAACGGGATCGGCTTCAACCAGGTGTCGTCTGAAGTCGTGTGCCAGTCGAAGCTCGGCTTCTACTGCAACCAGTGGAAGATAAGCAGCTACCAGACGAAGCCCGGCAGCCAGGACTTCTCGGCCGCGTGCGGCACCATAACGAAAGACAACAAGGACAAGTACTACGCGCCCGACTGCTGCAGCTACGCGTGGGCGCAGTCCGTGACGCAGGCCAGCTGTGAAACCCTGTCGTGAGCTGAAAATTCTTAAGGTGGAAAGCCGATATCATTATCAGGAGTTTGCGATGGCGAAAGGAGAAATTCCGATAGGCTACATAATCGCGCTCGTACTAGGCGTAGCCGTCGTTGCAATCCTCGGCTACTGGTTCTTACTGGTGCAGGGGGCTGGCGGAACGCAGATGTCCGACATAGAATGCAAGAACAAAGCGTTCATGTATTGTACTATGTGGAGTGCCAACGGGTATGACATCAACACTGGTACGCAAACGCCGTCGCTGAGCGTCATAAACGGCGGTGATATGTGGTTCGCAAAGACCGGCGTTTCGAACAATTACGCACCCGGGTGCATGTCGTTCACACTTCTTCAAGGCGCACCAACAGCCATGAAATCCGCTTGTATGAACAATGTACTGGGCGGACAATAACGATTTACTTCGGGCGTGCAAGTTTTCTAGTAAAACGTTTGCAAGGTTCGGGCGGCACCCAGAGTATGGCCATCTGGTGCCAGACAATGTTTACCAGTACTGCCGCACATGACAGGCAACCTTTGGAGCTGTTTCGAAGCAGGATCCGCAGGACCATGCATAGGCGGGTTCATAGGCGATAAGTGGTTTTCCAAGAACTCCGAATCATATACGTATTCCTGTTCAACTTACCATATGCTGGGCGACGAGGACTCTGCCTCAGGTTTGAAGGACAACTGTGACGCCCTTCTCAATCCAGGCGCAGGAACGCAGTAAAAGGGAATTTTCTTTTAGTAGGCACATAATATAACTATGCTCAGCCCGTTTCCTGCCGGCGCGTAGGCGACTGCGAGTCGATTCTGGCCGTCTAGGCACGGACCGCGCGATTTTGTTCTTATGATTTCGAGAAAAGCAGAGCTGCCGATACCGCAGATACTCGCGATCGTACTCCTCG
>Ga0315281_10002356_pt1 | contig 28055 bp, 25 predicted proteins | sample YL17G07_0_MG_FD_204540 | JGI IMG/M metagenome (GOLD analysis project Ga0315281, IMG submission 204540) | Sediment microbial communities from Yellowstone Lake, YNP, Wyoming, USA - YL17G07_0 | ecosystem: Environmental > Aquatic > Freshwater > Lake > Sediment | place: USA: Wyoming | collected...
GCGCGCACGCAACGCCGCGCGTAATCACACGGCGCGCGCATGCAACGCGCGTAAGGGAGCACCGCCATCGATAAGGCAATCACGTCCATCATGCTCACCATCGCGGCGATCGTGGCGATCGTCGCGGTGATCAACGCCGTGCTGCCGTCCGTGAGCCGGACGAGCGGCGCGCTCGTGTCCGCATCGGGCGTGGTCGAAGGCCGCATCGCCAGCCAGATCGATATCGTGCACGCGACGGGGCAGAACGCAAACCCGAACGCGAAGGCGTGGGTGAAGAACATCGGCGCCTCGACCATCGACCCGATGTCGCGGGTCGACGTCTTCTTCGGCCCCAGCGGCGACTTCCAGCGCATCCCCCAGGGCGGGGCTGGCTGTGCGGCGCCGTGCTGGGAGTTCACATTCGAGAACGCGACGGCGGCGTGGGAGCCCACGTCCACGGTGCGCATCACGATCCATGCCGCAGCGAACCTCACCACGGGCACGACGTACTACGTGAAGATCGTGACGCCGAACGGCATCGCCGACTCGAAGTTCTTCACGGTCTAGGGGCGAGAAATGGAGAACGGACTTCCAGCGCTGCTGATCGCCGCGATCCTCATGATGGCGACCGTGCTGATGGCGCGGGGCGGCTTCATGGGCGCCGACGCGATCGGGCAGTCGCTACGCCAATCGGAGACGCGATACAGCGAGCAGAACCACACCGGGCTGACCGTCACGGCGACGGCCATCGACCCGACCGGCGCGAACATCACCGTGACCATCCGCAACGACGGACAGACGCCGGTGGCGTCGTTCGCCGACATGGACGTGATGGTGCAGTACTTCGACGCGACAGCCGTTCGCTACGACAAGTGGCTGCCCTACACGACAGGGGCGCTGGCCTCGGACACGTGGAAGATCGGCGTCTTCACCAACGACGTGTTCGAACCGGGGATCCTGAACCCGGGCGAGACCATGCAGGTCCTGATCCGCGTCAACCCCGTCGTGGGGCCCCTGACGACGAACCTGGCGATCATCGGCACCGAGAAGGGCGTCACGATCCAGACGTACTTCGCGGGGCCGCCGTAGACCTGAGGCGCAAGGATGGCGATCCTCACGCGATTCATGCCGGGCACGAAAGCGCCCGCGCGGAGCGAAAACGTCGAAGACGCCGCCAATTGGCAGCGTTCGACGTCGTTGTTTCGCCCCGCCTCGACCGAGTACGACCTCGTCGCCCAGCTGACGTACATGTCGGCGCTGGCGACGGCGAACGTCGGCCGCGAGAGCCTCTTTCAGAAGACGGCCGAACTCCGGTACACCACGTCGGGGTACTTCCACCGCGTCCACCTCGTCGCACAGCGGCTGAACTACGACTACGCGCGCGCCTGCCAGCTGGTGGCGGACGCGACCGAGAACGAGGTCGTGCGGAGCCTGCTGCTGCGGTTCTCCAGCTCCCTGGCTTCGGGCGAGCCGGAGACCGTCTTCCTGGCGCGCGAGACCGAGATCACCCTCGAACAGTACTCCCGCAAGTACGAGCGCGACCTGGAGTCGCTGCAGAAGTGGACCGATGCGTACGTGGCGCTGATGGTGTCGGTCACGCTCGTCGTCGTCGTGTCGCTCGTCTCGATGATGATCTACAGCGTCGGCACCGTGTTCATCATGGGCATGGCGACGGTGATGATCGGCGTCGCCCTGCTGGGCGACTGGATTATCTATCGAACCTCCCCGGTCGAACCGAAGACGCATCGACGCCCCGAGAAGTCGAAGACGCAGGACCAGATGTTCGCCTCGGCGAAGATCCTGCTGCCGGCCGGGGCCGTGCTGGGCGCCGTCGTCGGGTTGGTGTTCAGCATCGGCGCCGGCATGATCGCCGCCGGTATCGCCGTCGCGCCGGTCGGCATCATGGCGTTCCTCGACGACCGCAAGGTCGACCAGCAGGACCGCGACGTCTCGACGTTCCTGCGGTCGCTCGGATCGATCGTCGGCGCCATCGGCACAACGGTCACCGAGGGCATGGAGCGGCTGAACCAGCGCTCGCTGGCGTCGCTGGAGCAGGGCGTGCGGCGCCTCCACGTGCGGCTGCGGTCGGGCATCCGGCCGGACCTGTGCTGGGACCGCTTCATCTCTGAGACGGGCAGCGAACTCGTGGACCGCTCGGTCAGCATCTTCTGGGACACCATCAAGCTGGGTGGCGACCCGGACGCCATCGGGTACCTGTCATCGATGTTCGCCCTGAAGATCTCGCTGATGCGTGAGAACCGGAAGCTGGTGGCGCAGACCTTCATGTACTTGATGGTGCCGCTGCACGCGGTGCTCATCGCGATCCTGCTCTTCATCACGGAAGTCATGGTGATCTTCGCGACGCAGCTGAACAACATCCAGACCCAGGCGATCGGGAGCCCGGACCCCGCCGCCACGGCCGGCGTCGACGTCTCGAACACGCTGGCGTTCGCCTCGCCGAACATCGCCTTCATACGCGGGTTCGCGCTCGTGGTCACGATCGTGCTGACGATCGTGGACACGTGGTCGCCGCATGCGGCGTCGGGCGGACACCACCACAAGGTGTGGCTCTACGCCGCCGTGATGCTCGTGATGTCCGGCGTGGCGCTGATGGGCGTGCCTCACATGGTGGGCGGCCTGTTCCACAGCGTCGCCGGAGACCTGTCAAACAACACGCTCGCCCGACCGGCGGGGACGTAGGAGGAGGGACTGACATGCGCTCACCGTTCCGATCAGAAAAGCCTAAGCCGGAGCCGCACAGCAGCGTGAGCCGCGCCGAATTGGAGGAGTTGCTCCCCGCTTCCGTGCGCCAGCCCGAGGTGAACCGGTTCAAGCCGCTGGATGCCGATGTCGGCGACGCGACTGACAGCGACGCCCCCGACGAGGACCTGCAGTTCCTCGAATCGCTGGCGAGCGCCATCGACAACGGCGGCGCCACGCCTTCGCGGCCGACGCACTTCACCAAGCCGCAACTGGGCGGCCCGGAGCAGAAGCCGGCGTACGATGCCGGGGCGCTGGAGATGTTCCGCAACACGCAGATCGCGCGCGACGAGCGCGTGCGGCCGAACATCACTGTCCCCGAGGTGGAGATCGATGACCTGATGGAAGATCTGGCGACCCTGCGCACGGCGCTCCGCCAGCAGAAGGCCGCCTAGCAGATGGCGCGATGGGCGTCGTGGCTGCTGGCGCTTTCGATGCTGACGTGGACGGGGCTCGCCGCCGCGACGGGCTGGTGGCTGTTCCGCGACGGGGGGGCAGCGCCAACGGCCGAGGCCAGTTATGTCGCGTACGACGTCGCCGGCCCCGACACTCCACGGCAGATCCACTACCTGTCGCCGGCGCAGGCCGCGGCAACGCTGGGCGCAGCCGCCGAGGCGGCGACGGCCGCCGATACGTCGCCGACCCCGGTCCTGAGGGGCACGGGCCGGGCGCAGCCGGTCCCGCAATACGCCCAGTCGGCGGGCGGCGGCATCCGGGTCCGCGCTGCTGATACGGCTGCGCGCCGCACGGAGCCTGCGCCATCAGCTGCACGGCCGGCCGCCAGGGCCGTCGTCGTGCTCGATCCGGGCCACGGGCGCGGGGACCCCGGCGCCACGCACTACCTGCACGACGGTTCCGGACGCTGGGACATCACCGAAGCAGACTCGAACCTGCGCAACGCGCAACTGATCCGCGACGACCTGGTGGCGATGGGCTACGAGGTGTACCTGACGCGCAACGGCCCGGAGCAGGGGCCCGTGGGGGGCCTGCCGCACCAGTTCATCGTGTCGGACCTCTACGCGCGGGTGGCGCTGGCGAAGGCGGTGGACGCCGACATCTACCTCGCGATCCACGGCAATGGCGCAAGCGTCACGTCGATCTCGGGGCCGGAGACGTGGTACTGCGGGAAGCACCAGGAGGGTGCCGCGAACGCGCGGCTGGCCGGCGCGGTGCAGCAAGCGATGATGGACGGGCTGCACGAATACGGCTATTTCCCGCCTGACAGGGGGATCAAGGAGGACGCGCAGTCGCACCACTCCGGTGACTTCTGCCAGTTCGTCGTGACGCGCGAGACGCCCGTGCCCGCGGCGCTGCTCGAGTTCCTCTTCCTCAGCAACGACGACGACGCGAAGGTGCTGGTCGACGACCGTGCGCACGTGATCATGGCGCGGCACGTGGCGAACGCGCTGGACGGCTTCCTCCGGAGTCGATGAGACGGCGTTCCCGAATCTGAGCCGCCAACTGCCGACTGTCAAATGCGGACCCCTGCACCTGCTAGGATGTACGCGCGCACGACCGGGTATCGGCGGGCCCGTCCATCCGGCGGGACGGCCAGAAGACGGAATGACTGATGCGGCGCAGAGAGAAGCAGGCGCGCGCCCGCCGCTGGCGGGAGTGGCGGCGATGGGGCATCGCCGCGGGCGGCGTCACGGTCCTCGCGCTGGCGATCACCGGGGCCGTCGCGCTGGCGATGGCGCTGCACAAGGGCCCCTCGGGGCCGCGCGCCGTGATCGTCGACCAGCTGGCGTTGACGGACCCGAACGACGACTTCATCGCCGACACGAAGCGAAGGCTGAAGGACGCCGGCTACCGCGTCGACTACGTGCCAACGGAGCGCGTCACGGTCGACTACTACCGGGCGCTGCCGGGCAAGGGCTACAAGCTGATCATCCTGCGAAGCCACGCGGCGGAGCAGATATCGAAGGACAAGGACACCGGCGCCGTCAAGACGATCGGCGACGCCGGGCTGTTCACGGCGGAGGCGTACTCGGCCAACGAGCACGTGAACGACCAGTACAAGGCCATCCTCGGCATCGGTACGATCCCGCAGGCGCCGCAGTTGGGGCAGCTCTTCACCATCACGCCGGCCTTCGTGGCGAGCGAGGCGCACGGCACCTTCGACGGCAGCATCGTTGTGCTGATGGGCTGCGCGGGACTGAAGACCGAGAGCCTGGCGCGGGCGTTCGTCGGCAAGGGCGCTTCGGAGTTCATCAGTTGGGACGAAGCGGTCACGGCCGAGCATACGGACAAGGCGACGACGGCGCTGCTCGGGCACCTGCTCGGCGACGGCCTGCCGGGCGCCGAGGCCGTGGCGAAAACGATGGCCGACGTCGGGCCGGACCCGCAGCTCGGCGGCCGGCTCCGCGCCTACCCGTAAGCCTCCCGCCAACACGCACACTGCCCGGGACGGGGCTGCGCCGCGCCGGGAGCGGATGCGCCGCGGGCGGCGGTACGCCTCCGCTCCAGTCGGAGGTCCGTCGGTCTACTGCACCGTCAGGCGCCCGTGCATGCCGAGCTGATAGTGGCCGGGCAGGTTGCACAGGTAGACGTACGTGCCGGCCGCGAGCCGCATCGTGGCGCTCTTGGTCTCGCCAGGACTGATGTCGTCGGCTTCGCCGGGGCTTTGGCCCGCAGCCTCCTCGTCGATGGCGCCGGCCTTCACCGGGAATGATGCCGGATCGGCGTCGCTCCTGATGACGACGAACTCGTGCTGCTGCTTGCCCTCGTCCTTGACGCTGAACTTCACCTCGCCGCCTTTGATCGACGTCAGGGCGCCGCCGTCCGCTGCGGTGATCTTCCACTCCGTGACGGAGACCGCTATCGCGCTCTCGTCCTCCCGCTCCTTCGGATTGCCCGCCGCCAGCGTCGCCGCCGCATCGTTCGCCGCCGCATCGTTCGTCGGTGCGACGGTGGCGCCAGCCGCTTTGTCCTTCGAACCGCCGCCGCACGCCAGCGCGAAGCCCGATGCCGCGAGTAGCGCGGCGCCGACGGCTATCGTCGCAGTCAACCGGTGGGCTTTGATAGTCATAGAATCCCTTCCTCTCGTTCAGCACTCATTTGCGAAGTTGTGGCCGTGCATATTCGCACGGCGACGATGCAGGAGCCACCCGCCGAGTGCCCTGATCGAGTAGCCGGGCGCCTCGCCGGATGGCCCGAACATGCGGACATGCAGCGGAATTCCGTGCGATGCGGGCCGCGCCGCGTGGAGGCGGCCCCACACGCGCGTCTGCTATCATCCGGAACATCGCCACCACGTGGCGGCGGCCTGGGCACAGGCCAGAGTGGAGAGACGGGGACATGACGACTACCGGCCGGGTTCGCCCGGTTCGCTCCGACGGCCGTCACCGCGGCGGCAGGCTAGCCCGAGGCGAGCGCGGCGCGCACGCGGCCGAGCGCTGCGGTGATGGCATCGGCTTCCTGCTCGCTGACGTGGGCGATGAAGTGTTCCATGATGCCGCGACGATGGACGACCGCCGCCGCCTGGAAGCGCCGCAAGCCTTCCGGGGTGAGCGCGATCTCCGTGGCCCGGCGGTCGGTGGGCGACGGGATCCGCTCGACCAGCCCCGCCGCTTCCATCCGGTCGATCAGCTTGGTCAGCCCGCCGCGAGTGATCACGACACTCTCGGCGAGGTCGGTCATCCGCATCCGGCCGGTCGCCGATTCGTCAAGGTGGAGCAGCACGTCGTACCAGGTGATCTCCAGCTGGCACTCGGAAAGGAGTTCGGCCGAGAGCACCTCGAAGAGGTCGCGGCTGACCTCGAAGAAGATCCGATAGGCGTGGGCGCCGGGGCTGCCGAGTTGTTCTTCCCAAGTCTGTTTGACAGGCATATTGTTTCCCAGTAATCTAACGCCGAGGATATCACTTCCTCAGCAACTAATCTTACCTGAGTCCCCGCCAAAATCCCAGCGGATGGGTAGAGAGAGATACAGAGGCATGACGACAACCGAGGCGACGGCGACACAACCGAACACAGACTTCCCGATCGCGTGGGGCGACGCCGCCGATGAGCAGCTGTTCTGGTTCCAGGACGTGATGCACAACCCGCTGCCCGTCACCCCCCTCAATGCGACGCTGTTCCAGCCGGCGTTCTCCGTCGGGGCGAGCCGGGCGATGGACCGCCTCTCCTTGCCCATCTCGGAGATGCGCGTTTCTGTCCAGAATGGCTACGTCTACCTCGGCGGCGTGCCGGTGATGGGCGAGCCACCGGTGCTCGAAGCGCGGTTCGCCGACATGCAGCGGATCACGATGGAGCTGGCGCCGACCGTGCTGCAGGACTGGCGCGAGACGTTCGAGCCGCAGGTGCTGGAGCGCGCGCGGCACATCCTCGCGTTCGACTACGAGCACGCGTCCGCGGCCGAGATCGCCCGCTTCGCGCAGACGTTCTACGACGAACTCGTAAACGTGTGGGACATCCACATGCGGGTGAACATCCCGCCGATGAACGCCGTATTCGGCCTCGAGGAGATGCTCCACGCCACGCTCGGGGAGGAGGCCGTCACACAATCGCGGCTGCTGCTCCAGGGGTTCGATAACAAGTCGATCGAGACGGCGCGCGCGATGTGGGATCTCAGCCGCTGGATCCGCTCCGACGCCGCGCTCACCGAGGCCGTCCTCGCGGCGCGCGTGCGCAGCGGCGAGGTGGTGCTGGGCGACCACCCGCAGGCGGCCGAGTTCCAGACGCGCTTCCGGGCGTTCCTGGACACGTACGGCTGGCGCTCCGACCAGTTCTTCGAGATCGGGCACAAGTCGTGGCACGAAGACCCGTCGACGCCGCTCACGCAGTTGAAGCGTTATGTCACGGCCGACGACGCCCACGACCCCTTCATCGCTCACCGCCGCCAGGCGGCCGAGCGCGATCGCCTCGTGGGTGAGCTGGCAGCGCGGCTGCCGGCGGAGCTTCAGCCGCAATTCCACGGCATGCTCCACATGGCGCAGCAGTACGTGCCGATCGCCGAGGATCACAACTTCACGATCGACCAGAAGTTCACGGCGGTGATCCGGCACGCGGTCCTCTGGCTTGGACGCAAGCTCGTCGCCGAGGGCCGCTTGGGCGACGCGGAGGACGTCTTCTACCTGACCTATCCGGAGATCCTTTCGGTCGCCGACGGCGCGGCCGGCGTGGACCTGAGCGCCGCCGCGCGGCAGCGTCGCCAGGCCCTCGGGCGCCAGGCGCGGATGACGGCGCCGCTGACACTCGGCACGCCGCCCCCGGCCGACGCACCGCCGGACCCGCTGATCACGAAATTCTTCGGCGTCGGCAGGCCGCCCTCGGGCGACCCGAACGTCGTCACGGGGCACCCCTGCTCCGCCGGCACCGTCACGGGCGAGGCGAAGGTCGTCCTGACGCTGGAGGAGGCCGGCAAGCTGAACCCCGGCGACATCCTGGTCTGCCGGATGACGATGCCGGCGTGGACGCCGCTCTTCGGCGTCGTGGCGGCCGTGGTCGCCGACAGCGGCGGCCCGCTCTCGCACTGCGCGATCGTCGCCCGCGAGTACGAGATCCCCTGCGTGGCCGGCACAGCGAACGGCACGGCAGTGATCAAGGACGGCATGCAGGTCCGGGTGGACGGTAGCACGGGGATCGTGACGATCCTCGGGAAACAGCGCGGCTAACCCGCCGCGCAGTGGGAGAACGCGATGAGCAGCATCCGCTGGCTGGGTGATGATGACTGTCACCACGACGCGATCGTCGGGGGGAAGGCCGCAAGCCTGAGCCGGCTGGCGGCGATCCACACGGTGCCGCACGGCTTCGCCATTCCGGCGCTGCCGGCCATGAGCGCGCTGCCCGAGACGCTGGTCACGATGATCGGCCACGCCTACCTGACGCTCGGCGAGCGCTGCGGCACGGCCGACCCGGCCGTCGCGGTCCGCTCCTCGGCGATCGATGAAGACGGCGCGGATTCGTCGTTCGCCGGGCAGCACGACACCTACCTGAACATCCGCGGCGTCGACGCCGTGCTCGACGCCATCACGCGCTGCGCGCGCTCGGCTGCCTCGCCCGTGGCGCTGGCCTACCGCGAGCAGCGCGGGCTGCCGGTCGATGACCCGCGCATCGCCGTGCTGGTGCAGCAGCTGGTGCCGGCCGATGTCGCGGCCGTCGTGTTCAGCGCCAACCCGGTGACGGGCAGCCGCGACGAGGTGATGATCAACGCCAACTGGGGCCTCGGCGAGAGCATCGTCGGCGGCACCGCCACGCCGGACACCTTCGTCGTCTCGAAGAGCCCGCTGGAGGTGTCGTGGCGCGACGTCGCCCGCAAGGAGCGCATGACGGTGATGACCGCCGACGGCACCTGCGAGGCCGACGTGCCGGCGGAGCTGCAGATGGCGCCCAGCCTCGACGACGACCAGATCCGGGCGATGACGCAGCTCGCGCTGCGGCTGGAGCAGCTGCTGGGGCACCCCGTCGACGTCGAGTGCGCGATCGCCGGCAACCAGCTCTTCCTGCTGCAGTGCCGGCCGATCACGACGCTTCGTTGATGGCAGCACCCGCGATCAGGCAGGATCTCCGATGACCGCCGTGCGGCCGGCGCGCCCGAACGTGCCGCTGCTGCTCGCGCTGTCGTCGCTGGGCGCCGTGCTGGCGCCGCTCAACTCGACGATGATCGCCATCGCGCTGCCGGATATCCGGCACGAGTTCGCGCTGAGCCACGGCGCCGTCGCCTGGCTCGTCTCCGGCTACCTCATCGCCATGGCCGTCGCGCAGCCGCTCGGCGGCCGGCTCGGCGACCAGATCGGCCGCGAGCGCGTGTACCGCGGCGGCCTCTGGGCGTTCCTCGTCCTCTCCATCGCCGCGACGCTGGCGCCGACCTTCCTCGTGCTGGTGGTGCTCCGCATCGCGCAGGCGATCGCCGGCGCGGTGCTGATCCCGAACGGCATGGCGATGCTCCGCACGCAGGCGCCGCCCGACCAGCTGGGCAGGCTCAACGGCATGAACGGCGCCGTGATCTCCGTCGCCGCCGCGGGCGGGCCGCTGATCGGCGCGGCGGCGCTTGCCATCGGGTCGTGGCGGCTGCTGTTTCCGCTCAGCATCCCGGTCGTGCTGGTAGCGCTGTTCCTGCTCCAGCGGCTCGACGCCGTCGAGGAGGAGCGCCCGCCGCGCACACCGATCGACTGGCTCGGCATGGCGCTCTTCGTCGGGCTGCTGGTCGTCGTCACGTTCCAGCTCAGCACGCTCCGCGGCGGCGCAGGCGGGCCCGCGGTGGCGGCGGGCTGGACCGCCGCGGTTGCCGTGGCGGCGGCGTTCGCCTGGCGGCAGCGCGTCACGTCGTCGCCCGCGGCCGAGTGGCGGCTGTTCCGTGTGCGGTCGTTCTCGGGTGCGACGGCCTACATCCTGTTCGCGAACCTCTCGATGTACACGACGCTGCTGATGATCCCCTTTTTCATCCGCGACGTGCAGGGGAAGGGCTCGTTCACGTCGGGCCTGCTGCTGGGCTCGATGTCCGTGCTCGTGGCGTTCACCGCGCCGATCGGCGGGCGCATCTCCGACGCGTACGGCCGGCGGCTGCCGGCGCAGGCGGGCGCCGTGCTGATGACCGCCGGCGCGATCGCCCTGCTGGCCGGCCTGCACACCGACGTCTCGATCGGCTACCTGGCGGCGTGCCTGGCGCTGCTCGGCGTCGGCCTGGGGATGGGGACGGGGGCTGCCACGACGGCGGCCGTTGAGTCGGCGCCGCGGTCGCTCGCCGGTTCGGCTGCCGGCACCAGCTCGATGATGCGCTACGCCGGCAGCATCCTGGGCGCCGGCGTGCTCGCGGGCGTGCTGAAGGACAGCACGGCGGGCCACGCCGACATCAACACGTTTCGCTTCGTCATGATGGCGGTCGTGGCCACCGCCGCGCTGGCCGCCGCCGCGGCGACGTTCATCCACCGCCTCCCGACGCCGGTATCCACCCCCGTGCCCGACGCCCCGGCGGGGCGCCCACCTGCGGGCTCCGTCGGAGATATGCAGCCGGCTGCTGGGGATTAAGATCAGACGCTGGAGCCCTCTTCGAGGCCCACGATCGAGTCAAGAAGATCAGCCGCCTCCCATGCCTTGTTCTTGCCGGAATCAGACACCGGCGCGAGGACGCCTGCGTCGACGAGCTGCTGAAGCGCGTTGGCGATCGCCGGTCGCGTCCGGCTCGTCGCCGCCATCGCGATGTGTACCGTGATCACCGGGTGGGCGGGCAGCACGTCGATGATCGCCCAGGCGGCGGCATCGGACCGCGGTGGCGGCGTGGCTGCGCGCAGTTGCCTCCGCCAGCCCTCCTGCAACTCGGCGAGATGGTGCAGGTAGCGCTGCGCCAATTGGGCGGCCGAGGCTGCCGCGTCGGCGAAGATCGCGAGCCAGCCCTCCACATCACCGTCGCGAAACAGTGTCAGGCCGCGTATGTACGTGGCTTTGTGCTTGGCGAGCATCACGCTGATCGGCGGTACGTACGACGGCGCGAGACCCGTGCGGCGCAGGATCACCTGGACGAGCGCCCGGCCTGTACGCCCGTTGCCGTCCTCAAACGGATGCATGGTCTCGAACTGCGCGTGGGCGATTGCCGCCTGCACGAGTGGCGAGAGCGCATCGTCGTTGCAGAATGTACATAGATCCGCGAGCAGCTCATCCAGCAACTCGGGCGGAGGCGGAACGAAGTCGGCGCCGCACGGGTTGTAGTTGTTTCCGCCGATCCAATTCTGCACCGCGCGAATATTGCCGGCGATCTTCGGGGCAACTCCCTTGAGGAGGGCGTTGTGGATATCGCGCAAGTCCGCAACCTCGATCGCACGCCCGTCCGCCGCGCGCTCGATGGCGAACTCCATGGCGTCGATGCTGGCCAGGATTTCAGTGGCCTGCGGCCCGATCGACCTACCCGTCTCCTGCTTCACCTCTGCTCGTGCGAGAGATCGCGCATCGACCTGGAGTCCTTCGACCCTGGAAGAGGCGATGGATTCGGTCCTGAGAAGCAGGCGTGCGAGCGGTGCGAGATGCCCCGGCCAGCCCGCATTGAGGCCGGCGATCCCGGTCTCAGCGTCCGAGATGATGGCCGCGAGATTCCCCGGGATGCGTATCTCAAGCTGGCTGATGGGTTCCGGGATGAACGCGTCGTAGGCGCACGCCTTGCGATAGCGCCTGGGCGCGCCTGCGTGGGGATCGTGGGTCCACGTCTTGCGGACATACGTGCCGGCCAATGGGAGGTATCCTTTCTCGCGCCCAGCCTTCACGAAAGGATATCGCTTATCCTTTCGTTTGGACAGGCCGGATGCAAGGATAATCCCTTATCCTTGCACTCCAAGAGCCTCGAATGATCGGATATCGCGGGATCGGCCCGTGCAAACCCGTGCCAGGATGGCGGGAGTGACACAGGGGCGGCCACGTTCATCCACCGCCTCCCCGCGCCGGTATCCACCCCCGTGCCCGCCGACCCGCCGGGGCGCCCACCTGCGGGCGCGGTCGGAGAGCTGCAGGCGGCTGCTGGGGATTAGGAGCGCAGTCTTCGCACGTCGCCAGTTGCGGCGGCGACACAACGCGGCTTCGCTATACCTGAAGCACGCCCCCGTAGCTCAGACGATAGAGCGGAGGTTTCCTAACTCGCGGGACCTATGCGCTGTGCCACCAGATGTGGAGCGCGGAGCGTAAACGCGAAAGTTATCGTGTGCATCTCGAGTTCGTTGACTGCGAACTCAAGGGGGCTTGAGCCGAAGTCTACTGCAAGGGCGTGGTCACCACGAAGTGCGCGGCGTCACGGGCGCGCACGATCGCCCGATGCTCTGCGTCTCGTCGCTCCGTCAACCGCCGCCGCCGGTCAAGGCGTGACCCTTGAAGAACGTCCACATCAGCTGGGTCGCGTCGATAGCGTCCGTCGTGAACCCGATTGAAGCCGGGCCGAAACAACCGCATTCGATTCCATTCTCCATGGCCTTGCTGCCCGGCCACGTGTGGCCGCCGTCGGCCACGACGAAGAACTGAACGGCGCTGGCCTGATCACAGCCGCCGAAGTCCCGCTCCTCAACGTCGACGGCCACCTGGACAACGTTTGGGTCAGGACCGCAACCGTTGGCAGACGCCCAGGTGCCGACTACCTGCTCGACCGGCGGAAATCCAAATAGGTTGGCGGGCGGGCAGGTGGGTGCAATCGGGGTCGGGAGCGGCTGGTTCTGAATCATCGCAAGAATGACGTTCCCGGCGCCGCCGCAGTACGGCATCAAGACGTCCTGCTTGCCGTAGAAGATCACCATAGGGATCGGGCGCGGCGGATGGCATTCGCCGGAGCGCTTGATCCCCGACACGAGGCCGACGGCGGCGATCCGGTCGCCGCGGAGACAGGCGAGGACCGAAGCCATGACGCCGCCAGTGGACATCCCGTCGATGTAGACGCGCGCCGTATCGACGCAAGCTGTCGCTTCCACTTCATCGAGCATCGAGGTGATGAACTGCACGTCCACGTTCGCAGCGTCCTCGACGGAATTCCAATTCGTCGGCGTGCCTGCTCCCTGCGGCGTTAGGACAATGAATGTCTCTCGTGCGGCCACGGCTTCAAACGCGCTGATCGCCACCTGCTTGTCGATGTTGAGCGACGTCCCATGCAGGTCGATCACCACTGGCCGCGGACCACTGTCCGTGTGCTCCGGAAGGTAACGGCGGTACGTCCGTTGGGCTCCCGTCACCGCGATCGTCTCTGTGGCCGCGCCCGATGCCGATGGGTTCGGACCAGGACAACCAGACGAAGGTCGAACCGGCGCCATCGAGACCGCGGCTGTAGGCGCGGCCGCCGGCGTCGTGTCCGACGCTGGTTGTGTCGCCACGGCGTTCGGTGACGACGAACACGCAGCCCCTACGATGGCGCCGAAGAGCACGCACATCGCCACAGTGTGCCCCTTTTGGCGGCGGGCGCTGAAGGGCGACAGACCCCGGATCAGAAAACCGATGAAGACGCGGATCACGTGGATCTACGGACCTCACAACTAAGATGAGCGGTGCGGCTTCTGCCTGCCGGAGGTTAGTCCTGAGAACCTCGCAGAATGTGGAGTGTGCCCTTGAAACACACCGCATGAGTAGAGGAGTATTAAGTATGTTCCCAGGCGTCGTTGTCGGGGCAGTGCCATTCGGCACGTATGCACACGCACATTTTCCACGGTGGAAGCTGCCGCCTTTCAAGTTCCGCATGTTCGGAACAGGAGGACGGGGGCAGTGCGCAGACGCTGCGGGTCAAGGGGGTATCCATCAAATCGCTCTGCGCGATCTACACATGCCCTCGCGCGCACCTTCGCTATACTCGAAGCACGCCCCCGTAGCTCAGAGGATAGAGCAGAGGTTTCCTAAACCTTGTGCGCAGGTTCGAGTCCTGCCGGGGGTACCAGTTCTCTGGAAGCTGGAGGCTGGAAGTCGGAAGCTGGATGGGGCACAGTCATTATTCAGTGGTGTGTCCGGGGAATGGGCGCCGCCCTGCGGCGATATCACCATGAACTGGCGAGGCACGGCGGGGCGCGCCTGCGTCTTGCTCTCGATCTGACCGCCCCGCACGATGCCAAGTCGCAACGTGCATCTTGGCGGCGGACTCGGCAGGGACAACAAGAACGGGCTCGCGATGGCGAGCCCGTCCTGCTGCGGGCGATTGGTAGATGGCTGCGGCTAGTAGCCGTCGCCGAAGCTGTTGCCGTCGACGCGGCCGGTCCAGCGCGACTGCGGGACGTTGCGCTGCCACAGCCCGTCCTCGGCCGAGTTCGGGAACTCCTTTTCGAGGCCGCAGGCACGGCACTTGCCGGTGCTGGTCTCGCCGTCCGGGCTGGCGATCACCCAGTGGTGCACGCAGACCGGCCCGGCCGGCGCTTCTGGTCCCTTCACGATCGTCTCTGCCATGGATCCTCCTTCACCCCCGTGTCTGTGCGGCGTGCGTGCCGCCCGGGGGCGTCCAATGCGGCATTTTGGCACAGGATTTTGTACCGTGTCAAGGCAATCACGGTTAATTCCTATTACAATGTCATTATCGTGCGCACCTGTCCCCAACCGCACCCCGCCCGATATACTCAAATGTCTGCTTCAGACGGCTATGCACTCAACCAAGACCGAAATCCTCGCCAGGCTCAAGCGTAACGACGGCGCCACCGTCGATGACCTGGCCTCCCATCTGGGCCTCGCCCCGATGACCATCCGCCAGCACCTGACCGCGCTCGAACGCGACGACCTGGTCCGCGCGGAGGAGGTGCGGCGGGCGACCGGCCGCCCCCACCACCTCTATCGCCTCACGCCTGACGGCCACCGGCGCGTCTCGGACGGCTACGACCGGATGCTGGCGCTCCTCGTCGAGCAGGCGGGCGGCATCGAGCCCGGCGACGTGGCCGGGGCCACGCCCGACGAGCGGCGCGCGCTGCTCTTCCGCCGGGCCGCCGGGGCGCTCGCGACGCGCTACCAGCGGGAGATCCGCGCCCTCACCGGGGGCGAGCAGGCGGGGCGGCTCGTGGCGATCCTGCGCGAGCACGGCGGCTTCGCCGAGTGGCACGCCCTGGGCGACGCGTTCGAAGTGCGCGACTTCGGCTGCGTCTTCCGCGAATCCATGGGCGACGCGATGCCCTGCGCGTGGCACGAAGAGTTCCTCGGCGTCGCGCTCGGCACGCCCGTGCAGCCGGCCGCCGAACCGGACGGGTGCGCCGCCTGCTGCCGGTATATCATCCCGGAGCGGGTCACGCCGCCACTATCGAGCTGAAGGACTGGCAATGAGTGTCACCGAGCAGGACGTGCTGCGCGCCCTGAGCACCATCGAAGACCCCGACCTCCACCGCGACATCGTCTCGCTCGGCTTCGTGCAGACGCCGGAGATCGACGGCGGCGCCGTGCGCGTGCGCATCGTGCTGACGACGCCGGCCTGCCCCGTGCGCGAGACGATCGAGTCGTCGGCGCGGGAGCTGATCCTGGCGCTGCCGGGCGTCACCGAAGCCGTGGTCACGATGGAGGCGAACGTCGCCCAGCACCGCCCGTCCGGCGGGCAGCCAATCGAGGGCGTGCGCAACATCATCGCCGTCGCGAGCAACAAGGGCGGCGTCGGCAAGTCGACCGTGGCGACCAACCTGGCCGTCGCACTGGCATCCTTGGGCGCCAAGGTCGGACTGCTCGACGCCGACATCACCGGCCCGAACATCCCGACGATGATGGGCCTGGGCCAGGGCTCGCAGGTCGAGGGCGGCGGGCTGCGGGTGGTCGAGCAGTACGGCGTGCGCGTCTGCTCGATCGGCTTCGTGCTGCCGCGCGGCACGCCGGTGGTCTGGCGCGGCCCGATGATCGGCACCGCGGTGCGCCAGTTGCTGCACGACATCAACTGGGGCGAGCTGGACTACCTGCTGATCGACCTGCCGCCGGGCACCAGCGACGCCTCGATGAGCATGGCGCAGGAAGCGCCGATCTCGGGCGTGGTGATCGTCAGCACGCCGCAGGATGTGGCGCTGGAAGACGCGGCGAAGGCGGTGTCGATGTTCGACAAGCTAAACATCCCGATCTTCGGCGTCATCGAGAACATGAGCTACTTCGTCTGCCCGCACTGCGGCGATCGCACGGATATCTTCGGGCACGGCGGCGCGCGGTCGGCGGCGGAGGACCTCGGGCTGGAGTTCCTCGGGGAACTGCCGCTCGACCCGGCGACGCGCGAGGCGGCGGACGCCGGCCGGCCGATCGTGGTCGCGCAGCCGGAGAGCCCGCAAACACAGGCATTTATGGAAGTCGCGAAGCAAGTTGCTGCGCGGTGCAGCGTGCTGGAGTACGCAACGGGAGCATAAGATTGGTCAGATTTTTCGGTAAGCCGCCACGTAGCACAGCAAAGACAAAAGACACGGCAGATGCGGTAGCGTCGCCACCGGCAAAGGCGCCCCCCGGGCCGCCCGCCAAGGCAGAGGCCCCGGAGCCGGAAGAGAAGAAGCCGGCGACGCGCACCCGCCGCGCACCCGCACGGCCGCCGCGCCGCGACTGGGCCGCCGAGGCCGCCGCAGCGCCGATCGACGCGCCGGCGCCGGCGCCGACGTCGCTCGCCACATCACCCGCAGAGGACGCCGGTGACGGCACCGCGCCGGCCAAGCGCCGCCGGGGCACGCGCGGCGGGCGCGGCCGCAAGAAGCCGGGCGCCGCCGGCGCCGAGGCCGCCGTCATACCGGCACCGCTCGCCCTCGTGCCACCGGTGAAGGAGATCGCAAAACGGGGCGCGGCGCCGCCGACGCTCGAAGAGGTCGTGGCGCACCAGGCCGCCGTCCTCGATGCCTTCGCGCACAACATGAGCGCGACGATCGCCAGCCTGCAGACGAGCATCGCCGAGCTGCACAAGCAGCTCGCGAGCGAGCGCGGCGCAGCGGCCGGGGTGCAGCGCGTCGGCATCTTCGTCGACGTGCCGAACGTGATCTACGCGTCGGAGCGGCGCAACATCAACATCGACTTCGGACGCGTGCTCGACTACTTCACGCGCGGCCGCCAGCTCGTCCGGGCGAGCGCCTATGCGCCGATCAGCGATGACCCCCAGGCGAAGCTGGAGAGCCAGCGCTTCGTGCACCACTTCGTCGGCCACCCCTACCGGATCATCACCAAGCCGCTCAAGCGGTTCGCCGACGGCTCGATGAAGGCCAACTTCGACATCGAGCTGGCGATCGACATTCTGACGATGTCCGACCGGCTCGACGTGGTGGTGCTGATGTCAGGCGATGGGGACTTCCGGCGCCTGGTGGAGATGATCTCCAGCCGCGGCGTGCGCGTCGAGGTGGTGGCGTTCAGCGAGACCGCGTCGTCGGAACTGAAGTCCGTCGCGGACCTCTACATCGACATCGGCGCGCACCTGGACGACTTCCGCGCCAGGTAGCGGGCGACCGGATCAGGGACCCTGGTTCGCCGGGCTCGTCGGGCTGCCGCCACGCTCGCCTTCCGCGCCCGGTGTGTGGTCTCCGGACTGGCTGCGCGGCGTGTGATCGGGTTGCGATCCCGGCGTGTGCTCCGAAGCCGGAGTAGCGGTTTTCTGGTCAGCGTTCCCGTGCGGCGTCGGCGTCGCGTCCGGATTCGCCGGGTTTGCCGGCGGCGCGGTCACAGCAACGGAGTCCGCGTGCAGGTTCTTCTCGGCGGTCAGGTCGCCCGTCACGCTGGCGGCGGCGCCGTCCGCGAGGACGCCCGTCACCTGCGTGCCGCCATCGATGTTCACCTTCGTCTCGCCGTCCGCCATCTTCAACGTGAAGACGTTCCCGTGCAGGTCCGCGATCGTGCCCGTGAGCGTGACGTGCGTCGGACGGTTGTCCGAGGCGCGCGTCGGCGATGCCACCGCGCCGGCCGCCGGGACAGTCTCGCCGGCCACACCACGCGGTGAACTGGCGCCATCGTGGCCGCCCCCGCCATCGTCGCTCGAACTGAGGTCGGGCACGTGCGGCGACGCGACGAAGTCGACGACGGCGGAGCGCAGGTCCGGCGTCGCCGCGATCGACGCGGCAGCGGCGCCCGAGACACCCGCCAGCGCCAGCAGCGCGAACGCGCCCGCGGGCAACGTCAGCGAGGCAAACGTCAGGCGGCGCTGCCACCACGGCGCGCGTCGCCCGACGGCGTCTTCCGCCGCGTCCGGGCGCTCCGCGAGCTGCGCGCGCTCGACGGCGGCGCGCACGATCGTGTAGTTGTCCGCCAGCGCCGGCGACATCGGCAGCGTCCGGGCGCTCGCGTCCTGCGTGGCCCTGACCGCGGTCTCCAGCACGGGCCGGAGCGCGGCGCTCTGCGATGCAAAGCGGGCGAGCACAACCTCGATCGGCTCGCCTGCCACAACGGCATCGATCGCGGCGTCCAGCGCCTCGTCGAACGACTGCTGCGCGCTCATGCGGTCTCCTGCCTCTCGCGGCCTTCGCCCAGCAGGCGCCGCAGGGAGCGGAGCGCGCGCGTCTGCAGCGCCTTCACCGCGCCCTCAGGCTTGTCCATGACCGTTGAGACTTCCGCGTTGCTCATACCGTGATAGAAGCGCAGGATCACCACCTGCTGCTGGTCCTCCGTCAACGCCCGGATCGCGCTCATCATGTCGCTCCGGTCGTCAAGTTCCTGCAGTACGTCGTGCCGCTCCTCGATCTCCTCCGGCGCCTCCGCCAGCTGGTGCTGCGACCGCCTCGCCGACGCCTTGCGGTGATCCGCCGTGACGTTGTGCGCGATGCGGTACAGCCACGCCAGGAGCGGCGTCCCGCGGTACGAGTACCCCTTGATGCCGCCGATCGCCTTCACGAAGACATCCGCGGCGAGATCCTCCGCCGTGTGCTGATCTCCCAGCCGGTAGAAGATGTACGCGTACACCTGCTGCGCGTGCCGGCGGTAGATCTCCGCCCATGCGTCCTCGTTCAGCGACCGGGCCGCCTCCGCCAGCCACTCGTCGGACGCGTCCGCGAGGACCGGCGACGGGTCTCCGTTCGCCGCAGCGGATTCGATCCGCTCCACCTGTTTATCTGTCTTCGAGAACAAAAAGATACGCCTGCAAGCTGAATCTGACGGCAGCGGCGCGAGGGGCCCCGTACCAGAGTAAGTGTCGGCAGAAGCGGGTGGCAACGAAAACCGGGGAGGGCACGAGATTTACACCGCGGAGGCGCAGAGGACGCCGAGATCCTGGCGGGCAGGCGGAAGCGCATCTGGGGCGGCGTTGACCGAGAACTCTGCGCTCTCCGCGCCTCTGCGGTGAGCCTATGACCTGGGGGATTGGCTAGGGCCCGACGAACACGGTGCCCGTCATGACGTGGTGGATGGTGCAAAAGTAATCGAATTGACCGGCCGAGGAGAACGTATGTGCGAATGTCTCGCCCTGCTGCTTTGTGCCGCTGTCAAACGATTTGGATTTGGACTCGTCGGTGACGTTGTGCGGCAGGCTGCCGCTGAACTCCCACGTGACCGTGGCCCCCACCGGCACCCGGATTGCGCGCGGGCTGTAGTCCTTGTCGATGACCTTCACCGACGCCTCCTGCCCGGTGAAGACGACCGGCGTCAGGCTCGCGGCGCCGCGCACGCTCGGCTTGCTGTTGCCGCTGCCCCCGCCCTGCGTGGCCAGCACGAAGGCCGCGACGACGATGGCGGCCAGCGCCACCGCGCCGGCCGCGAGCATCAGGCTCCGGTTGCGCTTGCGGCGCGCAGTCTTCGCTTGCTGTTTGGCCGTCTTCTTCGCCAACGTCAACCTCTGCCGCAGCTTCCGCGAAATGCGGCCCGGGCGGTAGGGCCGTTCGGACTGCCCGCGAGCGCCGCCTGTACTTCGACGCCCTCTGTCTATCACACGTCCGCCGCTTGGGGTATCATCGCCGCCATGGACAAGCACGAGATCGAGCGGCGCATCGCGGACCACGGCATCGAGACGGTGAAGATCGGCACGCCCGACATGGACGGCGTCTACCGGGGCAAGCGCGTCTCGGCGAAGCAGTTCCTCGCCGGCTGCGAGGGGGCGGGATTCGCGCAGTGCGACGTGATCTTCGGCTGGGACATCGCCGAGGAGGTGATCGCCGGGCCGAAGCTGGCCGTCGGCAGCGCCGACACCGGCTTCGCCGACGTCCTGCTGCGCCCCGACCTGGCGACCTTCCGCATCGTGCCGTGGGAGCCCGCGACGGCCGCCGTCGTCTGCGACGCCTACGACGAGCACGGCGCGATGCTGCCGCAGTCGCCGCGCACGGTGCTGCGGCGCGTGCTCGACCGGGCGGCGAAGCTCGGCTTCTCGGCGAAGATGGCGGTCGAGCTGGAGATGCGGATCTTCCGCGAGGACCAGGAGAGCCTGCGCGCCAAGGGCTACAGCGACCTGCGCCCGCTCAACCCCGGCCTCAACTGCTACTCCATCAGCCACGCCAGCATCGACGACGACGTCGTCGGCGCGCTGCGGCGCTACATGGACGCCTACGGCATCGAGGTCGAGGGCTACGGCCGCGAGCACGGCGAGGGCATGTACGAGATCAACCTTCGCTACGCCGGCGCGCTGGAGGCGGCGGACCGCGGCATGCTGTTCAAGAGCGGCGCCAAGGAGGTGCTGGCGCAGGCCGGCGCCGTGCCGACGTTCATGGCGAAGTACTCCGAGACGGTGGACGGCTGCAGCGGCCACATCCACCAGAGCCTCTGGCGCGACGACGGCACGAGCGCGTTCTGGGACGCCGGCGCCGACCACGGCATGTCGGCGACGCTGCGTGCCTACATCGCCGGCGCGCTGGACACGCTGCCGGAGTTGCTGGCGCTGTACGCACCGAACATCAACTCCTACAAGCGCTACGTCAGCGGCAGCTGGGCGCCGACGGCGGCGACCTGGGGCATCGAGAACCGCACGTCGTCGCTGCGCGCGATCACCGGCAGCGAGCACGCCGTGCGCGTCGAGAACCGCGTGCCGGGCGCCGACGTCAACAGCTATCTCGGGTTTGCGGCGTCGCTCGCCGGCGGCCTCTCCGGCATCGAGCGCGGGCTGACGCCGCCGCCGCCGCTGCAGGGCAACGTGTACGAGAGCGCCGGACTGACGCCGCTCCCCCGCACGCTCGACGAAGCGATCGCGCTGCTCGACGCCAGCACCATCGCCCGCGACTTCCTGGGCGACGCCTTCGTCGACCACTACGTGGCCATGCGGCGCTGGGAGATCGAGAAGCACCGCCGCGCCGTGACGGAGTGGGAGCGGCGCCGCTACTTCGAGCAGGTGTAGTGAGAAGTCGGTAGTACGTAGTTAGTAGTAGGTAGTGGAATGAGGCGCATGTGGCGACGCTGACTCGTAATGGGGTGAAGCTGGCGTACGAGGAGAGCGGTTCGGGGCCGGCGATGGTGCTGGTGCACGGCTGGTGCTGTGACCGCACGTACTTCGCGCCGCAGGCCGAGCACTACCGCAGTACGCACCGCGTCGTGTCGGTGGACCTGCGCGGGCACGGCGCCAGCGACAAGCCGGAGCAGGAGTACACGATCGCCGGATTCGCCGATGACGTCGCCTGGCTTTGCAGCGAGCTGGGCATCACCCGTCCGGTGGTGATCGGCCACAGCATGGGAGGCACGACCGCGCTCGCGCTGGCTGCCGGGCATCCGGGGCTGCCGTCGGCGATCGTCATGCTCGACGCGCCGTTGCTGCTGCCGCAGGAACTCGTGAGCGCGCTGTTGCCGCAGCTCGTCGCGGCCTTCCGCTCGCCGGGGTACCGGGACGCGGCGCGCCAGTTCGTGGGGGACCAGATGTTCCGGCCGGGCGACGATCCGCAGCGGAAGGAGCGGATCCTCGATGGCATGAGCGGGGCGCCGCAGCACGTCCTGGCGTCGGCGTTCGAGGCGATCTGGGGCTTCGACTCGGTAGCCGCGTTGCAGGCGTGCAAGGTGCCGGCGCTCTTCATCGGCGCCGACCCGCTGCTGTCGGACGTCCGCCGGATGCGCGAACTCTGCCCGACGCTGCTGACCGCGCAGACGGCCGGCGCGGGCCACTTCCACCAGCTCGAGGTGCCCGAGCAGGTGAACGCGATGATCGACCGGTTCCTGGCGATCAGCGGGATCTAGGCTGGACCTATCCCCCGGCCCTTCCCTGGGAGGGAAGGGGAGCGCCACAGCGGGACTGAGGCGCGGACGAGTCAGATGCCACGCCGAAGCCCCACACCTACCCCAGCCGCAGCAGCCGCGCCTCGTTGCCCGCCAGCGCGATGTGCTGCGATGCGGGCGGCTCGCCGTGCGTGCCGATCAGCGTCTGCGCGGCCTTCAGCGACGGCGGCAGGTCGAATGCGACCGCATCGTTGGTGAAGTTCAGCACTATCAGGATGCGGTCGGCGCCGTGCGTGCGTGTGTAGGCGTAGACGCCGGCCGGGACGCCGTCGAGTGGCGCGTAGTCGCCGTAGCGGAGGGCGTCGGAGCCGCGCCGGAACCAGGTGAGCCGGCGGTACAGCGACAGCAGCGACGAGGGGTCGTCGCGGTCGCTCTCGACGTTGCGGCGCAGGTCGCCGTACGGGAGCCACGGCGTGCCCGTGGTGAAGCCGTCCTCGCGCGTCCACTGCATCGGGGTGCGCTCCGGGTCGCGGCCGCGGCTGTGGAAGCGGGCCGGGTCCTGCAGCTGGTCCTCGGGGATCGCGACGTTCTCCATGCCGATCTCTTCGCCGTAGTAGACGAACGGCGTGCCGCGCAGCGTCAGCAGCAGCAGCGCCGCGACGCGGGCGCGCGCCGGCCCGTGGCCGTCGCCGTTGACGCGGCTGATCATCCGGTCGACGTCGTGGTTGCCGAAGACGTAGTTCGGCCAGGCCCCGGGGGGCAGCGCCGCCTCGAAGCGGTCGACGTGCTGGCGGATGTGCTGCGCGTTCCAGCGCTCGCCCCAGATGCGCACGAGCGGGAAGTTGAACGCCAGGTGCAGCCCGTCGAGCCGCTCGCGGCCGTAATACTTGACGATCTGCTCCGGCGGCCCGAAGACCTCGCCGACGGTCATGCGCTCCGGGTATTCGTCCATCACTGAGCGGATGCGGCGGACGAAGTCGATGATCTCGGGCCAGTTCTGGTCCTGCGTGTGCCGCTGCAGCGCCGTCTGCCCGAAGAGCTGGGCATAGCGGCGGTTCGGCTCGGGCGGGTTGTCGCCCAACTCCGGGTCCTTGACGATCCGGTCCATCACGTCGATGCGGAAGCCGTCGACGCCGCGGTCCATCCAGAAGCGCAGCACGTTGTGCATCGCCGCCTCGACCTCCGGGTGGCGCCAGTTGAGGTCGGGCTGCTCGATGAGAAACGAGTGCAGGTAGTACTGCTGCGTCTTCTGGTCCCACTCCCACGCCGGCCCGCCGAACGTGGCGATCCAGTTGTTCGGGGGGCTGCCGTCGGGCTTCGGATCGCGCCAGATGTACCAGTCGCGCTTCGGCGAGTCCTTCGACGAACGCGACTCGAGGAACCACGGATGCAGGGACGACGAGTGGTTCGGCACGAAGTCCAGGATGACGCGGATGCCGCGCCTGTGGGCTTCGGCGATCAGCCGGTCCATCGCCGCCAGGTCGCCGAAGTCCGGGTGGACGCCCTCGTAATCGGAGACGTCGTAGCCGAAGTCGGCCATCGGCGACGGGAACGTGGGCGAGAACCAGATCGCGTCGATGCCCAGCGAGGCCGGCGTGCCGTCGTTGAGGTAGTCGAGGCGGTCGATGACGCCCTGCAGGTCGCCGATGCCGTCGCCGTTCGAGTCCTGGAAGCTGCGGGGGTAGATCTGGTAGATCACGCCGTGCTTCCACCAGAGGTAGTTGTCAGTCATCGGTTGCAGGTCTCCGTCCGCCCATAGCCGCCCGCCGTCGGGGCACAGTGCAACAGCTACGCCCCGCTGGCGCAACCGGGGACGGCTGGCGCCAAAGGGCAGGCCCAGGGGCGGGCCGGTGACGGTCAACTCACCGATTCTTCTTGCATCCGGCGCCGTCCGGCTATTTCGAACGCCTCGCTCTTCGGATAAACTCAATAATCCATGCCGTTACTGTGGTTTCGCCAGGGGCTATGTCCTGTGCGAGCCGCGGAGCCAGGGGTTCGCCGATGAACGTGCTGTACCTGGAAACTGACCTGCGTGACGCTCGACGCACCCGCCGTGAGTTGCTGCGCCATGCGCCGCATCTGAGCGTGGACCTTGTGGCCACCCTACCGGAGGCGCGAGTCCGACTCGCCGGCGGCGAGTACGAGATGCTGCTCGTGGGCCGGAGCGGGCCGGATGTCGTGGCGGCCATCCAGGAACAAGCACCCTCGCTGCCCGTCATCGCCGTGCACGGCCCCGACGGCGTAGCGGCCGCTGCGCGGCTCTTCGCCGGCGGCGGGCCGGGCGGGCCCTACCTCGCGGTGCGCCGCCTGATGGAGGCCGTCGGCGAGGACGCCCGCTTTCGCACGCTGGTCGAGAGCTCGCCGTATTGCATCCACGAGGTGGACCGCGACGGGCGGTTCACGTCCATTAATCCGGCCGGGGTGCGCATGCTGGGGGGGAGCGACGAGGCCGACATCATCGGCACGCCGTATCTCGACGCGGTGGCGCCGGACGACCGGCCACACGTGGCGGCGCTCCTGCAGCGCGCGCTGAGCGGCTCCGCGCCGTTCTTCGAGTTCTCGTCGGCCTCGGGCCAGCGCCTCACGTCCAATTTCGTGCCGCTGCGGGACGATGCCGGGCGGGCCCTTCGGCTGATGGGGATCACGATCGACGTCACCGAACACCGACGCTCAGAAGACGAGTTGCGCCGCACCCGCGACCAGCTCGCCGCGATGCTGGAGGCCATCCCGGACCTGCTGTTCGAGATGGACGAGACGGGCCGGATCCTGGACTATCGCGCCCGGCAAACGCAACTGCTCGCAGCACCGCCCGAGATCTTCATGGGCAGGACCATGCAGGAGATCTTGCCGCCCGGCGCGGCCGCGGTCTGTCTCGACGCGCTCAGAGACGCAACCGAGAGCGGCTCGGCCTTCGGACGGCAGTACCAGCTTACCGTGCCCGGTGGGGAGAAGTGGTTCGAGGCGTCGGTCGCGCGCAAGGCGCTCGAGGCCGGCAAGCCCCAGACGTTCGTCTTCCTCACGCGCGACATCACCGACCGCAAGCAAACCGAAGCCGCGCTGGCGGCGAGCGAGGAGCGGCTCAACGAGGCTCAACGCATCGCACATCTCGGGAGCTGGGAGCTCGACCTGGTCACCAACGTGCTCGCCTGGTCTGACGAGATCTTCCGGATCTTCGAGATCGATCCCGCGCAGTTCGGCGCCTCGTACGACGCGTTCCTCGCCGCCATCCATCCGGAGGATCGCGAGGCCGTTGACCATGCGTACACGACGTCGGTAGAGACGCGCACGCCATACGAGATCACGCACCGCCTGCTGATGGCCGACGGCCGTATCAAGTACGTGCAGGAGCACTGCGAGACGGTCTACGGCCCCGGCGGCAAGCCGCTCCGCTCGCTCGGCACCGTCCAGGACATCACAGAGCGACGCGCCGGCGAAGAGAAGCGCCATCTCAACGAGGAACGCCTGCGCGTGGCGCTGGACACCGTTGATACGGCGGTCTTCAGCCAGGACGCTGACCTGCGCTACACGTGGATGTACCAGCCCCAACTGGGCTACTCCACCGAGCACGTGCTGGGCAAGACGGATGCCGAGATTCTCCCTGCCGAGCTGGCCCGGCAGGCCACCGAGGTCAAGCACCGTGTATTCGAGACCGGCGAGCGCGCGCGCGCCGAGGTCGGCGGCGTCGTGGACGGCCGGATGGTCTACTTTGACCTGGTCGTCGATCCGATCCGCAACGCCGCCGGTGACGTCATCGGGATCACGGGCGCTTCGCTGGACATCACCGATCGCAAGCTGGCGGAAGAGGAGCGCGAGGCGCTGGAAGCGCAGCTGCGCGCGTGGCAGAAGATGGAGGCCATCGGCACACTCGCCGGCGGCATCGCCCACGACTTCAACAACATCCTGACGGCGATCATCGGCAATACCGAACTGGCGGCGATCGATATCGGCCGGGCGCACCCGGCAGGCGAGATGCTGGACGAGGTGCGGAAGGCGAGCCGCCGCGCGAAGGACTTGGTCAGCCAGATCCTGGCGTTCAGCGAGCGCCAGGCGCAGCAACGGATGAATGTCGAGCTGCGCCCGCTGGTTGAGGAAGTGGCGCGGTTGCTCCAGGCGGTGCTCCCGTCAGCCGTCGAACTGACGACGGCGTTCGGGCCGGATTCGCCGACCGTGCACGCCGATCCGTCGCAGATCCACCAGGTGCTGGTGAACCTCTGCACCAACGCCTGGCAGGCGATGGGCGGCGCGCCCGGCCGCATCGAGATCCGCCTCGACCAGGTGCCGCTGGATGCCGAATCCGCGCGCCGTCGCGTCGGCCTCGCGCCCGGGCACTACGCGCGCGTGGCGGTCACAGACACCGGCAGCGGCATGGACGCCGCGACCATGGGGCGGATCTTCGAGCCGTTCTTCACGACCAGGGAAGTCGGCCAGGGCACGGGCCTCGGCCTCGCCGTTGTGCACGGGATCTTGCGGACGCACGGCGGCGGTGTCGCCGTCAACAGCCGCCCGGGTGAAGGCTCCGTCTTCGAGGTCTACCTGCCGGCGCTGGCGGCGGATGCACCCGCGGCGAGCAGCGGCGTATCGGCGCTGCCGCGGGGCGCCGGGCAACACCTGCTGTACGTCGACGACGAGCCTTCGCTCGTGCGCGTGACCGAACGCCTGCTGGACCGTATCGGCTACCGGGTAACCGGGTTCACCGACGCCGCGGCGGCGCTCGCGGCGGTACGCTCCGACCCGTGGCAGTTCGATGCGGTGCTGACGGATCTGAACATGCCCCGCGCATCAGGGCTGGACGTGATCCGGGAAGTGCTGCGCCTGCGGCCCGATATGCCGATCGTGCTGATGTCGGGGTTCGCCACCGACCAGTTGCAGGCCCAGGCCATCGCACTCGGCTGCCGCGAGGTCATCGGCAAGCCCGTCAGCATCGAAGACGCGGCCGCAGCGCTCCAGCGGCTCTTCACCCCAAACGGCCGCAACGGCGACTGACAGGGGGCACCCCGGCGTCGCCCACCGGCCGCCGATGTGCAACCATAGCAGCGTGCAATGGAATCGCGGCGGCGGCCCGGGCGCGGGCATGGGACACACACTGCTGAGCGAGCCGGCGCGGCCGCGGCGCAGCTCGCTGGCGGTGCTGCGACGCGTCGCCGGCGTCTTCCGGCCGTATCGCTTCGCCGTGCTGGCGCTGCTGGTGACGGTCACGGCGTCGGCGCTGATCGGGCTGGCGCCGCCACTCCTCTTCGCGGCGATCATCGACAACATCAGCAAGACCAAGGATGCGCAGGGCGTCGACCGCGACGCGCTGCTCATCTTCCTCGCCGTGCTGGCGGGCGCGATGCTGAGCGTCTTCCAGTCGTTCCTCAACAACAAGGTCGGGCAGGGGGTGATGTATGACATGCGCAACCACCTCTACTCCCACCTCCAGACCATGTCGCTGCGCTTCTTCACGTCCACGCGCAGCGGTGAGATCCTGTCGCGGCTGAACAACGATGTCGGCGGCATCCAGGAGGCGGTCACCAACAGCTTCACCAGCGTCTTCTCGAACCTCATCGTCGTCACGACGACCGTCGTGCTCATGGCGTTCCTCGACTGGCGGCTGACGGTGTTCTCGCTCGCCGCGCTGCCGCTCTTCATCGTGCCGACGCGGATCGTCGGCGGCATCCAGCGGCGGCTGCTGGGGCGGACGCAGGAGCGCCTCGGCGACATGAACGCCCAAATGCAGGAGACGCTGTCCGTCAACGGCGCGCTGCTGACGAAGATCTTCGGCCGGCAGGCGTATGAGTACAGGCGCTTCGACGAGACCAACCGCGACGTGCGCGACCTGACGTTCCGGCGGCTGATGACGGGCCGCTGGTTCTTCATGCTGCTCGGGCTCTTCGGCAGCCTCGCCCCGGCGCTCGTCTACTGGTACGG
>Ga0315281_10002357_pt1 | contig 28054 bp, 23 predicted proteins | sample YL17G07_0_MG_FD_204540 | JGI IMG/M metagenome (GOLD analysis project Ga0315281, IMG submission 204540) | Sediment microbial communities from Yellowstone Lake, YNP, Wyoming, USA - YL17G07_0 | ecosystem: Environmental > Aquatic > Freshwater > Lake > Sediment | place: USA: Wyoming | collected...
AAGAATGGAAAAGAAAAAGGATGGATCAACCTCGGAAAAAAGCCCGCTCAAGCGCCGTCACTAAAGTAAGATTTTTAAATGGCAAGATGATACCTGCTACAGTAAGGTTTTTAAATGGCTTGACAGGCGAGGGGGCTCGCCCAATTAAATTTTTAAGAATTCGGGATCTGTCGCTGAATCCTATAGGTTTGATCCAGAATTTTTATTAAAATATGGATATCGAGCATCGAGCTTAGAGCGATGAAAAAATTCAGCCCCGGCATTTTTGTTGTCGCTGTGTTGCCCTTGTTTTTCTCTTTCCGCCCCTTCCAGGAGCAGGCCGGCGATTACGAACTCCGCATCAGGCTTTCGCCCAACCCGCTTATTGTCCGGGAGGGAAGTCTGATGAACGTGGCCGTCACCAGGCCAGATACTTTTTTTTATCTGCCGGGGAAGATGTTCCGCTGGGATGAAGATGCCGTTCCGCCGCTCACTCAATTCGATAAGCCCGGATTCGTCAGGGGACTTCGCCCGGGAACCACGCGGATTTTCGTCGAGCCCGATTTCCTCATGCCGGCCCGGGCGAAGCTCAGAAAATATGTGGATGTCGAAGTCCGTCCGGCCAAAAGCTTTCCCCTGTCCGCGAACAAGGATGTGGTGGCCGTCTATTATCCCTGGTTCTCCGAGCGATATAATCCGCCCGCGCCCCGGCCGCAAAATTGCGAAAACTGGACGTTCTTCACGCCGACGATCAAGCCCTATGATCCTCAGGCCGAAGAGGTCACTGAGCAACACATCCGCATGGCCAAGGACGGCGGCATCGACGCCTTCGCGATCTCCTGGTTCACGAACCGCCTGTCTTTTGATTTCAGCTACGAGGAGCTGTTCACGCCCTTGCTCGAAAACATGTCCCGCATCGCGCCGGCTCTTAACTTCAAAGTCCACATTCTCTATGAGTCCCATATGAACCTCTGCCGCTGGCCCCAAGGCGACTGGGTTCCCCTGCAAACGGCCTCGGAAAAGGCCAGGGCTAGGCGCGATGCAGAGACGGATTTTAATTATTTGCTGGACATCCTCTCCCCCGCGGAAGACGACCCGTCGTTTTTTGTCTATCTCGCCGAAGCCGTCGGCCTCGCCCCCGAAGACTGGAAATCGGTCATCGACTCGGTTCGGCAAAAATACCCCCAGGCTAGGTTTTACGCCGACACTTATAATCTCCAATATCTCAGGGCTTTTGACGGACTGTTCCTGTATGGAGGCGGATTCTACGAAGAGGTGATGAATCAATACGCCCGAATGGCCTCTTCGGTGAAAACCTACGGCCCGGATAAAAAGTTCTACGCTTCGGTCGGGCCGGGCTACGATTCGACGATCTACTGGGGCGGAAGCGCCCTCGTCATCCCCCGCCATGACGGCGAATATTACCAGCACACCTGGGACAAGACGCTCGCGGCGAATCCCGACGGCGTTTTCATTGCCACCTGGAATGAATGGGGCGAGACGACGGTCATAGAGCCGTCGAAACAATACGGCTACAAGTACATCGACCTGACCGCCGACAACGTCGTCAAATTCAAACAGAAATAAACGGGGGCATACTTAGTTTCTGAGGTCGGCGCTTATTCCCGTTTTTTCTGTTCTGATCGTCAATGCCCAAACGGCAAAATTAAAAACGCAAGGAAATCCCAGAGCATAAAGAAAAAGCGCCGTCAGGACGCCCGCGCCGATTTTCCATGCCGGACGCCGTTTGAGATCGGCTAAGATATGATGGATATATGATCCATCCAAAAGAAAACTCAGCGCGATGAGCAGAGTGATGTTAATGCTCATCCACCACCAAAAGTCCAGTGAGCCAAGAGATCGAAGGATAAAAAGGGGGACGAATAGCACCACAGCCAGAATGGCGAGCAGCGAACTGCCGCGATTCGACATCATTTTAGCGGATTACGGAAATTTCAGCAGATACTGCAGCCAGAGGGCGGCGACGCACAAGAGGCCAAAGACAAGATTATATTGCGCCGTCGCGCCGTCCAAAACGATAAAATCTAGGGGCCGGCGCGGGTTGCGCCTGCGTCTCGCTCGTCCCCAGAGATGAAGCGCCCGAGGCAGAGCGAGCAGCACGACCGCAAACGTCGGCGGCATGGCCGGCAGCCCCGTGGATACGAGCCGCGGAATGAGCGCCAGACCGAAGATGATGGCCATCGATCCGAATACCAGAAAACCGTAATAAGCGAGCGAGCCCCGGTCTCCCAAAATCGAAGCAAATGTCTTCACCCGCCGCTCGGCGTCCGAGAAGATGTCCCGCCAGTTGTTGGCGTGGAGGATGGCGATGACGAGCATCGCCATCGGGACAGTCCAGATGACGGGAATCCAGGAAAAACCGCGCGTCTGAACAACCCAGGCGCCGAGCGAACCGAGAAGGCCGAAATTCAAAAAGACGGCCAGGTCGCCGAGGGCATGATATTTTAAAGCCGTATAGAAAACGCCGATGACGACACCGACAAGGCCGATGACGAGCAGCGTCGTCCCTGTGATCCAGACAAGCCATAAGCCCAAGCCGATGCCCACGCTAAAAAGCGCCGCCGATCCCGTAGCCACGGCCCTGGCCGAAAGCCATCCCCGCACAATCGCGCCGCTCACCGGCGTGATGTCCCTGTCGAGACCCCGCTTAAAATCAAAAACATCGCTGAGCATATTGGCCGCCGAATGGAGGACCATCATGGCCGCAAGGGCCAGCAAAAAACGGGCCGGCGCCAAAGGAGCTTTCCCGATGACCACGGCCAGGGATGTGCCGAAAACGACCGGCATGGTCGAGGCCGGCAGGGCCCAGGGCCGGGCGGCGATCAGCCATTTTCTGACGAGCGAAAGAGATTTCTTTGTGTCATTCATATCATTCAAGGGAAGCTATGTCCGCGGGCGGCCGATAATTTTCGGGCCGCGCCCTTTTATCAAGCCAATAGACAAGCAGCCCTAAACCCGTAATCGCCAGACCGGCCAGCGACTCTTTCGGCCTGTAGAGCAAGCCGTAGATCAGAATCCAGACATGAATCACAAGAAACACAACCGGAACCACGGGGTATCCCAGCGTCTTGTAGGGACGGGGCAGCTCCGGATGTTTTTTCCTGACGATCATCACGCCCAGGACCGTGAGAAACGTGAATAAATTCAGGGTGAAGCCGATGAAAATGATGACCTGCTCGAACGTCGACGTCACGATGTAGAGAATCGAAAGCAGACCCTGGGTGACGATGGCGACGGCCGGAATGTCTTTCCGGCTGCTCCGGCCCATCCAGCGGAACAAATAATAATCCTCGCCGATCACCTTGGAGATCCGCGGCCCGGCGATAATCATGGAGCTGATGGTGGACAACAGCAGGAAGGAGATGATCCCGGCCATAATCTTCCCGCCCTGCGTCCCGAACACTTTGGTCGCGAAAATAAACCCGACCTCGATCTTGCCCGCGAGCTCGCCGAGCGGAACGGTGTAGAGAAAGACGAAATTTAAAAGCAAGTACATCGCGATCACGAAGATCGTGCCGGTGATCAGGCTTATCGGCAGATTTTTAGACGGTTTATCGATCTCGCCCGCGACATAGGCCGCCGCGTTCCAGCCGGAATAAGAATACGTCACGAAGAACATCGAAACGACGAAGGCCGGGCTCAGAATGTTTTGGACAGCCGTCCTGGTCAGAACGAAGGACAGATGGGTCGATTTCCCAAGGACGAGGCCGAGGCCCACGATACCGAAAATGAACAGGACTTTGAACAAGGTGATAAAATTTTGGAACTTGGCGCCCAACATTTTATCCGTGGCATGGATCGCAGTCAGGATGACGATGATCACGACCGCCAGCAGCGATGATGTCCGCAGAAACGAAAAGGCGCCGCTGACGAACTCCGGCAGGTCGAAAGCGCTGCGGAGATAGTTGCCGAAGGCGATCGAGGCCGCGGCCACGGGGGCGGCAAAGCCGACTAAAAAAGAAATCCAGCCGGCCAGGAATCCTAAGGCCGGATGATACATCTTCGTCAGATAATGATATTCTCCGCCGCAGCGAGGAAAAAGAACCCCGGCTTCGGAATAGGTCAGCGCTCCAAAGAGCGCGATCAGCCCGCCGATCATCCACAGCAGGATCAGCGCCAGACCTGAAGAGATGCTGACGACCTGAAAGCCGAGGCTCGTGAACACGCCCGTGCCCACCATGTTGGCGATCACGAGCGCAGTGGCCGTATAGAGGCTGAATTTTGTTTTCATCAAGGCGTTCGGAGGGGCCTAGCGGATCGGCTCTCCTTCTTTCTTTTTGAAATACAGAATGGAATCCTTGTTTGCGCCCCAGTGATAGCCGAGATGAAAGGGCAGCTTCTTGACTTTGGACGCGTCGGCATAGGCGGTTTTGAGGTCCAACTGTTCAACCCCCGAAAAGTCGCTGATCGGCTTGATGTATTCGCCGTAGAGTTGCTCGTCCCAGTCCTTAGCCGGAAAATATTTATAAGGGATGCCCGTGTCGTCTTCTAAGATATAACGGCTCTTAGCCAGAATGAGGCTCCGGATGTTCGAAAATGTTTTGTAGTGCATGAGGTAGGACGCCGATTTGATGAACGTCGTTTCGAAGTTTAAGTTCTCGAGGTAAAGGTAAAGCGAAGAATCCTTTTTAAAATCGACGTCGAGCAGGTTGCTGGAAATATAATACAGCGTCCGGGGCTTGTTCGTCCCGTTGGCGAAAAATTCGATTTTGATCCCGTAGGGACGCTGCATTTTTCTCCGCGCCCCGGCGAAATCGACGTCGACGATCTCACCTTTCGTTAAAAAATCAACGCGCTTGATGCCCGAGATCGTGTTGTTCATTCTCTTGAGGAAGAAGCAGATGACGGGGAGCACACCGTCGACTTTATCGCTCGACAGGGCGACGTTCATGTTTTTCGTGATGAAATAGCTCTTATTGAAAAAATCGGCCAGCGCCGCGTTGAGATTGCCCAGATAATTTAGGACGCGTTTAGGATCCGTATTCGAGAAATCCGGCAGCTTCCCAACGAATTCCAGGCCGAGTAAAACGTACGTTTCCGCGTTGGGAAAGAGCACGAAAGCCGTCAAGAAATCCGGGCCGCCGAAAGGATAGAAGAGAATTTTGGTCGCGGCATTCGCCTCGGCGAGCTCCGCGTCCGCCCAGGCCCGCATCGGCTGCAGTCGCTTGGCGTCAAGCTCAGCCCAGCTTTTCTCTAAAACGGCGTTGGAATCCTTCCATTCCGGGGTTTCCTGAAGCGCTTTTAGCGTCTCCGAAGTGCAGGGAAGTCCGCTGATAAATCGGGCGATATCGTCATAGTCAACTGCCGCGGGCTGCGCCGGGGGCGTTTGGGAAGCCTGCTGGGCTGCCGGCCGATTTTGTTGATGAACCGGAATCCGACCCGATGACGCCCCGATGGGATTCGAAATCCAGGCGACTGCGACAAACACGAAAAGGATGATTCTTAAAAGTGCTGCTTTTTTCATGGCCGTACCTTTCTTATGGCGTCCCATAATCATAAGAAATTTCGGTCAAAAATGCTATAAGAAAAACGAGATGCTTCAAGAAAAAAAGGGCCGGCTAGCGCCTCGGCATTTTTTTTATTTTGCCATCATCACAATTATCATGTAATATTTAAAACGGTTTTCGAAATCAACGAGAGGACAAAGACGACATTGTTCGCTCATCCAAAATCAGGGGAGATCCCATGAAAAAACGTTTCTTATTAAAAGCATCCCTCATTTTGATTCCCATTCTGCTCCTGCTCATCAGCTTCAAGGAGGGCTGGGTGCTCGACAACGGGCTAGCCCTAACCCCGCCCATGGGCTGGAACAGCTGGAACAAATTCGGCTGCAACGTCAACGAAAGCCTCATCAAGGAAACCGCCGCCGCTCTGGTCCGGACCGGCATGAAGGACGCCGGCTATCAATATGTCGTCATCGACGACTGCTGGCAGATCGCCCGCGACGACAAGGGCAACATCATCGCCGACCCGAAGCGATTTCCCTCGGGTATGAAAGCGCTGGCCGACTATGTTCATTCGCTCGGCCTGAAATTCGGCCTTTACTCGGACGCCGGAACGAAGACGTGCCAGGGCAGGCCGGGAAGCTTCGGTTACGAACTGCAGGACGCGCGCCAATATGCCGCCTGGGGCGTCGATTATTTAAAGTACGACTGGTGCAATCACGGCAGCCAGGATTCCATCTCCTCCTATACCGCCATGCGAGACGCCCTCAAGCAGGCCGGCCGGCCGATCGTCTTCAGCATCTGCGAATGGGGCAGCACCAAGCCCTGGCTCTGGGCCAAAGACATCGGCAACCTGTGGCGAACGACCGAAGACATCCAGGATTGCTGGGAATGCCGACGAGATTGGGGAGGCATGGGCTTCCCGAGGATCCTCGACCTTCAGGTCGGCCTCGAAGTCTATGCCGGCCCCGGGCATTGGAACGATCCCGACATGCTTGAAGTCGGAAACGGCGGCCTGACCCTCATCGAATACCGCGCTCATTTCAGCCTGTGGTGCATCCTGGCCGCGCCCCTCATGGCCGGAAATGATATCCGGACCATGGCGCCTGAGATCGCGGCCATCCTGACCAACAAAGAAGTGATCGCCGTGGACCAGGACACTCTCGGAAAGCAAGGCCGCAAAGTGCGGGATGACGGCGATTGCGAAGTCTGGGCCAAGCAGCTCGCCGACGGAAGCCAGGCCGTCGTTCTCTTCAACCGGAGCGGCGCGGAAGCGAGGATCCCGGTGAACTGGACTGAAATCGGCTTTCCGGCCAAATCGGACGCTCCGGTCCGTGACCTCTGGAAAAAGGCCGATCTCGGCCTCTTTAAAGGAAGTTACGCGGCCCCAGTCCCGGCGCACGGCGCGGTCATGATCAAGGTGCGTCCGAAATAATTCGCCCTCCTTGTTTATCCCGTCGGCGATTGACTCTTATTTTACGATGACTTAACATCAAATCATCTAAGAATGAAATGCTCACAGCAAGTCACAAAGGGGACCGTAGCATATGACGATTTTTCGCTTCTTATAACGTCTTTTTCATTGTCCCGAATAATATTCCCAAGGGAGACGTTATGAAATGAAAAGATTGAAACAAAGTCCCTGAGGGACTTCAAGAAATGACCAAGACAATAGAGAATGCGCATTATTCCAGGCTGATTGCCGATCTCGGCATCCTCATAGAACAAGGCCGAAAAGCCGCCGTCCGGTCGATCAATACGGCGCTGGTTTCCACCTATTGGCTGATCGGCCGTAGGGTCGTCGAATTCGAACAAAAAGGAAAAGAGCGTGCGGAATACGGAGAGGAATTATTAATTCGGCTTGCGCAAGATCTTTCCCGACACTTCGGGAAAGGATTTTCAAAAAGTAATTTGTTCATGATGCGCTCATTTTATCAGCTCTACCCCGAAAGCAAGATTCTTCAGACACCGCCTGGAAAATCCGCTCTTGAAAAAATGAATGCCGATGTTCAGAAATTCCAGACACCGTCTGGAATTTTTGGTGTCCTATATCAAAAATTCCCTTTGTCCTGGTCTCATTATTGTTTGATCATGCGCCTTGATGAACCTTATAAACGAGAATTCTATGAATCAGAATGCATCCGGGGAAACTGGTCCGTCCGGCAATTAGACCGTCAAATCCAATCCATGCTTTATGAACGAACGGCATTGTCCAAACGCAAATTAGCCGTAATATCGAAAGCTCACGAAAAACCATTCATCATCAAACCAGAAGACGAGATCAAAAATCCGTATATCCTGGAATTTCTCGGAATGATGCTCGAACGCCAGACTTTTCAAAATAAAGATTTAGTCTTAAAAGTCTCCCAAAATTATAATCCTAAAAAATATGACTCAAATAAAGCAAAACTGAGATATGCCAAAGAACATTTTGCTAAAGTCAACGACTCACAGAAAATACAAAAATTTTATTTCAAATTTCTCTCCCCCGAGAGTTATGATTTCTTCTTTAAGGCTCTGAGAGAAAAGAATTATAAAAGCTTCAAATCGGAAATCGAAGCAAAACTAGAAAGATAAAAGGAGGATATTATGACAACAAAAAGATTTTTCGCTGCAGGACTGGTCGCCTTGGCGTTCGCCCTGAGCGGCGCTCTCCTCTATTCCCAGAGCGGCGAGATCAGGCCCGTCACCATCGGCCAGCCGATGCCGGATTTTACGCTCCCCATTCTTCAAGGTGGGTCCCTCACCCTGTCCGACCTCAAAGGAAAGAACGTGATGCTGATCTTTCCGCGCGGGTTCGCCGCCGAAGGCCGCTGGTGCACGATCGACAATTATAAATACGCCGAGCTCGTCGATTTTGAGAAGTCCGCCGAAATCCAGAAAAAATACGACGTCGAAGTCGTCTTCGTTTTCCCCTACGGCCAGGACATCGTCAAGCAGTGGGTGGAGACGAATCCCGAGCAGCTCGACAAAATCAAAGGCTGGAAAAATCCGGCCGACGCGTCGAAGCTCGACGAACAGGGCAAAGCCCAACTGGAGCGGCGGCGCAAAATGTTCCCCAAGGATCTCAGCATGGAAAAAGAGAAAGTCCCGACGCCCTTTCCCCTGCTCATCGACGCCGACCGGAAAGTCTCCAAAGGCCTGGGACTCTTCGCCACGGAATGGGGCGGGAGCAAAGTGGACCAGTGCATCACCAGCGTCTTCATCGTCGATAAAAAGGGTGTCTGCCAGTTCAAATACATCGGCCAGAACACCGCCGACCGGCCGGAATATGAGATCCTGTTTAAAACCCTGGAACGGTTGAACAAAGGGGAATAAAAAGAACGAAAGAAAACAAGACGTAATAAATTATTCAAGAACGCCCGATATCGCTTCCAGCGCCTTGTCCAAAGGCAGAGTGGCGATATCATCCGCGCTGAGGACAAGCGTCCGGCCGAACGGTTTCCAGGCGGTTTCAAACTCCCGGCGGAAGAGGGCGATGACGCGCGTTCCGCAGGCTGCCGCCAAATGTGTTATGCCTGAATCATTGCCCACATAAAGGACGGCGGAATGAAGCAGCCCGGCCAGAGGCATGAGGGGCGGCCGCCGCAGCCAGATCCAGTCCTGCGGCAAGATGATTTTCGAGATTTCCGCTTCCAGCTTTTCTTCAGCCTCGCCCGTGACCAAAGCCCCCCTAAAGCCTTTGTGATCGAGAAACGAAATAATCCCCAGGAAGCGCTCCAGAGGCCAGCATTTCTTGGGGCTGCCGGAACCGGGATGGACAACGGCGATTTTTTTGGCGCTGTCCGGGCGAAAGGTCGGCAGGAATTTCCTCCCGGTTTCTCCCTGGGCTTTTTTCAAAGGAAGGAAACAACAATCTTCAAAGACGAAGCCGGCGCGGAGGTCTTTTTGAACAAGCTCCGCGGTGAGGTTAAAAAAATAGCGGCTGATCGTCAGGCCCGAATCCGGATCATAAGTAAAAAAAAATAACCGGGGGGACAAACTGCTTAATTTCCGAGTGAAGTGATGCCTCACCGAAATATTCTGAAACCATCCGACAATCGGGTCATAGCGATCGAGCCACTGGACCGTTTCCCGCGGAACCCGAGCCGTGTCACGAAAGAGCGGAATCCACCGCGCGTTAGCGGCGGAAAAAACCGTTCGAGCGACGCCTGCGTCTTGAAGGAGCCGGCCGTACTCTTCCCGGCCGACAAAATCCAACGACAAACCCGGAAGAGTGTTTCGGAGAAGATTCATGGACGGCAGGGCGACCAACACATCGCCCAGGCCGCCTAACCGGAGTGCGAGCGCCGACTTCTTATCATTCATTATCAAAAAGGGCCGGCTAAATATGTTATCCATGAGGAAAACAACCGGCGCTCTTTTTTTTATTTTTTTGGCGGAGTCGCGAAGCCCTCGGACTCAGCGATCCGTTTTTTCTCGATGTGGTGCTTGATGGTCTTGCCCTTGACGAGATAGATCACGTCTTCGCTGATGTTGGTGGCGTGGTCGGCGATGCGCTCCAGGTAGCGGCCGACGAGAAGAAGCTCGACCGCTTCCTTGATTCTCGACGGGTCCTCTATCATATAGGTCAGCAGCTCCCGGAAAATTTGATTATTGAGAGAATCGACCTCGTCATCGCGCTTGCAGACATCTCGCGCCAAATTTTCATCGCGGTTAATGAACGCGTAGAGGGCGTCGCGCACCATGGCTTGGGCCATTTTTGCCATCCGGGGAATGTCGATCAGAGGCTTTAAAAGGGGCGTCTTAAGCAGATCGAGCGTTCGCTCGGCGATATTGACGGCCAGATCGCCCATCCGCTCAAGCTCGCTCCCGATTTTCATGGCCGAGGTGATGAACCGCAGGTCTCCGGCCATCGGCTGCCGGAGAGCGAGGAGGCGGAGACAGGTTTCATCGACCTCGATGTCGAGGAGGTTGATGCTATCCTCGCGCTTCAGGACTTCAAGAGCCAGTTCTTCCTTCCGGTCTTTTAATCCTTCGATCGAGAGCTCGATCGACTCTTCCACGTGCGCCGCCATCTGGAGCAGTTTTTCCTTTAGATTTTTGAGTTCTTCATCGAACAGCCTTTCCATCGTCGCCTCTAATATATCTGGTCTTGAGATATTATTTTGTATTAAATCATTAAACTTTACAAGATGCGCCATTTTTGTTTTTAATCTCGGCGAGGGGTGAGTCCCAAAGAAAGCCCTCCGCAGCGCAGCGGGCATGGTTCCTCGCCGAAGGGCGAGGAGAGCGAAGCGAGGACGCGGGAGCGGATTTTCCTCGCGGGGGAAAATCCGCGTCTTTCGAGGGACTCACCCCGAGCCTCCTTGACACAACCTTGGCTCATTCATATAATTTAATATAAAACTTTCTAATTACCCCTTTAATTTTATAGAGGGAATAATGCCGAGGAATTTTAGAGAATGACGCGGACTGTTCTGAAAGACTTCCTGCTGGGCATGCTTCTTTTGGCTGGATTTTGCGCCGCTGCATCGCCATCCGACCAAAAAACCCGGTCGATCCAGATCAAAGGCTCGGACACCATGGTCAACCTCGGCCAGGCGTGGGCCGAGGCGTTCAACAAAATCCATCCCGACGTGAACATCGCCATCACCGGAGGGGGCTCGGGGACGGGGATCGCCGCCCTGATCAGCGGCACATGCGACATCGCCGAATCCTCCCGGGCCGTCGAAGAGAAAGAAATCAAGCAGGCCGAAGCCAGGGGCGTCAAGTTTAATATAGAAATCGTCGCCCTTGACGGCATCGCCGTCGTCGTTAATCCCGGCAATCCCATCAAAAATCTGACCATGGACCAGCTCCGCGAGATTTTCTTGGGCAACATAAAAAACTGGAAAACCTTGGGCGGACCGGATATGCCCATCGTGCTTTTGTCACGTGAAGTCAATTCCGGAACGCATATTTTTTTTAAAGAACATGTCCTGCGGCGCGGCAAAAAGAAAGGCACGGAGGAATTCGCGCCGGCGGCCCTGATGATGCCGTCGTCCTACTCCATCGCCGAAGAAACGGCCAACAACGAAAATACGATCGGCTATTACGGAATGGGCTATATCAGTCCCCGACAGAAAGTCATCGCCGTCGCCAAGAACGCCAAATCTCCGTTCATCGAGCCGACGCTCGAAGCCGTTCGCTCCAACGCTTACCCGATCTCCAGGCCTCTCTATCTTTACACCAACGGAACGCCCAAAGACGTCATCAGGGAATTCATCGATTTCGTCTATTCCAAGGAAGGACAGGACATCGTCAAAAAAACGGACTTTGTCCCGATCAAATAATGGCCAAGCTCCGCAAACTCAAAGAATTCCTGATTGAAAAGCTCATTTTCGCCAGTGGCATCGCTTCCGTCGTCTTCGTCGCGCTGATCTTTATTTTCCTCCTGCGGGAGGGAATTTCGGTCTTCAAGGACACATCGTTGGGGTCATTCATCGGCGGCAGGTTCTGGTATCCCATCTCCGATCCGCCGAAACTCGGCATCCTGCCTCTTATTCTGGGTTCGCTTCTCGTCACGGCGGGCGCGGTCGTCATCGCCGTTCCCCTCGGCATCTCCGCGGCGTTCTATATTGCCGACGTGGCTCCGGCCAAGCTCCGCAATATTTTGAAATCCTGCGTTGAAATTTTATCCGCCGTTCCCTCGGTCGTCCTGGGATTCCTGGGCATCACCATTCTCGTTCCGTTCCTGAAGCATTTTCTCAAGCTCCCCACGGGCCTGACCGCCCTCGCCGGCTCGATCATGCTGGCCTTTATGGCCTTGCCGACGATCATCAGCATCTCCGAAGACGCCATCAACGCCGTGCCCCGTGAATACAAGGAAGGCGCGCTGGCCCTGGGCGCGACGCACTGGCAGACGCTCCACCGCGTCATTATTCACGGCGCCATGCCGGGCATCTTCGCCGCGTCCATGCTCGGCATCGGCCGGGTTTTCGGCGAGACCATGGCCGTCATGATGGTCACCGGCAATGCGGCCGTCATCCCGACCAGCCTGCTCCAACCCGTGCGGACGCTCACGGCCACGATCGCCGCCGAGATGGGCGAAGCGGCCAAAGGCAGCCCTCACTATTTCGCCCTTTTCGCCATAGGCATCGTTCTCTTCGTCATTTCCTTTGCCATAAACTTGACGGCCGATCTATTTTTGAACAAGGGTCGGAAGCGATGAAAAACGAATCCATCAAGCAAAAAATCGGCTTCGGCCTGCTCCTCGCGGCCACGCTGCTTGTCGTCATCCCGGTCCTTTTCATTATCTGGCTGATTATAAGCCGTGGCTGGAGCGCAATCTCCCTGGAATTTTTATTGACCATGCCCCGCGACGGTATGCGGGCGGGGGGTATCTTCCCCGCCATCGTCGGAACATTCTGCCTAGTCCTAACATCCATCGCTTTCTCCCTTCCCATAGGGGTGCTTGCGGCGATCTATCTGAGCGAATACGCCGGGGATAACATCCTCACTCGAGTCATCAATTTGGCCATCATCAATCTCTCCGGCGTGTCCTCGGTCGTCTACGGACTTTTCGGTCTGAGCTTGTTCGTGATCTTCCTCAAGTTCGGGGTGTCCATCATCTCCGGCGCGCTGACCCTAGGAATCATGACTCTGCCCGTCATCATCACCACCACCCGGGAAGCCCTGCGGGCCGTGCCGAAATCTTACCGCGAAGTGAGCCTTTCTCTCGGCGCCACGAGATGGCAGACCATCCGCCATTCGGTCCTGCCCTCGGCGATCTCCGGAATCCTCACCGGCGCCATCCTGAGCATCGGCCGCGTTGCGGGCGAGACCGCGCCCATCCTGTTCACCGTGGCCGCGTTCTATCTCCCGAAACTTCCCCACGCTTTGTCCGATCAAGCGATGGCCCTGCCTTACCATCTCTATATCGTCTCGACCCAGATCCCGAACATCCCCGAAAATTACCGCTATGGGACGGCCCTGGTCCTGGTGGGATTGGTCTTGATCATGAACATCGCGGCGGTGATCATCCGCTCGAAGTATCGAAAAAAGAAATGACCAACCGCGGGAACGAAATCAAGTTCAAGGTCAAAGACCTGACCATCCTTTACGGAAAGATCCGGGCCCTGAATAAGCTGACCATGGACATCCACAAGAACGAGATTCTCAGCATTATCGGCCCGGCCAATTCCGGGAAGACTTCGTTCCTCCGCGCACTCAACCGGCTGAACGACCTCGAACCCCGCGTCCGGATGACCGGCTCGATCCTTCTGGACGGAAAAGACATTTATCGCGACATGGAGGCCGAGGACCTCCGGAAAAAAGTTGGGATGATTTTCGCCCTCCCGATTCCGCTTCCGCTTTCCATTTACGACAACGTCGTCTACGGCCCCAAAATGGCCGGCGTTCGCGATAAAAAGGTCTTCAACCAGACGGTCGAGGAAAGCCTGAAATCGGCTTATCTCTGGGATGAAGTCAAGGACCGGCTGAAGAGCTCCGCGCTAAAACTTTCGGGAGGCCAGCAGCAGCGGCTGTGCATCGCCCGGACTCTGGCCCTCAAGCCCGACGTGATCCTTTATGACGAACCGTGCTCGGGCCTCGACCCCATCTCCACGGCCAAGGTCGAAGAATCCATGGCCGAGCTCAAAAAAGACCACGCCATCGTTCTGGTCACCAACAACACCAAGCAGGCTGCCCGGGTCGGAACGCGCACGGCATTCTTTCTGATGGGCGAGCTCATCGAGATCGGCACGACCGAGAAAGTCTTCACCGCCCCCGAAGACGTGCGGACAAACGATTACATCATCGGAAAATTCGGATGATGGGTAAAAAAGTCGTTGACATGTTCTTTAATTCTCCTGAATTAGGCACGTGTCACCTGAATTTTTTTGGTAATGCCAGAATCAAACTATGAAAAAAATCGAAGTCGAAAAATTGAACCTCTGGTACGGCAAGTTCCACGCGCTCTACGATAATACACTGTCGGTCCGAGAAAAATCGATCACATCTCTGATTGGCCCGTCGGGCTGCGGAAAATCAACGCTCCTCCGCTGCCTCAACCGTATGAACGACCTGATCGAGGACGTTCAGATCAAAGGATCGGTCAAGATCGACGGGGAGGATATCTATAAAAAGAAAAAAAGCGGGCTGACGGGCCTCCGGAAAAAAGTCGGCATGGTTTTCCAGCGGCCCAATCCTTTTCCTCTGAGTGTTTATCAAAACATCGCCTTCGGTCCCAAGGTCCATCATCTGACCACAAGCCTGGAGCTCGAGGCCGTCGTCGAATTTAGCCTCAAAGCCGTTCACCTCTGGGACGAACTCAAGGACAAACTCCACAAAAGCGCGCTCGACTTATCGCTCGAACAGAAGCAGCGGCTGTGCATCGCGCGCCTGGTCGCAGTTAAAAGCGAGGTCCTGCTGATGGACGAGCCGTGCTCGGCGTTGGATCCGATGGCCACACTCAAGATCGAGGAGCTGATGCGGCTCTTGAAAACGGACTACACCATCGTCATCGTCACACACAACATGCAGCAAGCCGCCCGCGTTTCGGAAGAAACTGGATTTATGCTCCTGGGCGAGCTCATCGAATTCGGCACAACCGCCGACATCTTCACCCGGCCGCGCGACAAGCGGACGGAAGACTACATTACCGGAAGATTTGGATAAATTTCCCCTCGATTCAGGTTTTCACCCGAAGTGGGGAGATGTGATGCTTATAAGAATTACGTCAGCAACGCAGAGAGCTTTTGAAGAACTTCAGATAACTCGGACATCCGCAAAGAACAGATCCGTTCGGCTTTTCGAACTCTCCAATCCAGGCTTTTCACTTGGTCGGATAAAATCACGCCGGCAATCGGCAGACCGGCCGGCATTAAGACTTCAAACGGATAGCCTTTGATCTGGCTGGTGACCGGACACAAGAGGGCCAATCCGACCTTCCCGTTGTAGGCTTCAGGAGAAAGAACTACTGCCGGACGCCGGCCAGCCTGTTCATGTCCCTCCTGTGGATTTAAAGTGATCCAGACGACATCACCGCGCTGAGGAACATATTTATGAGGTCTTACCATGATTCATCACCTTCGGCAGGCCCGCTATCCCATTCATGATGAATATTTTCTTGGGTAATACCTTCCAACAATTGTTCCAAAGTCCATTTTAATTCCTTGGAAGGCACAATAATGAGTGACTCTTTCTTCATCATCACTTCGACAGACGAATTATTCTTCAATCCTATCTCATCGGCGAATGCTTTAGGAATTCTAAGCGCCAAACTATTGCCCCATTTCTGAACCTTCGTTATCATATTTTCTCCAAATGCTTCTACAATGAAGATACATTATTTATAACATAAATTCAAGCGGAAATTCTTTCTCTAAATAGAGGTTGCCTTGAAACATCTCTTCTTATCAAGAAACTAAGGTTAATACGGGAATACTAACCAAGGGGCCATTTCCTCGCTGTGGATGAGGATTATTGACTTTTAGGCCGAAATGAGAAATGATAATTTTTTATTTTTTTTAGGAGGTTATAATCCGCATGAAACGCACTCTGACTCTTCTCTTCACCCTGCTCGCGTTCGCTTCGCTGATCGCAGCCGCCGACATCAAGCTCGACGTCAAGGAACACGTGCTTCCCAACGGGATGAAAATCCTGATGATCCAGAAGCCCGGCGTTCCGCGCGTCGTCTGTCACATTTACTTCAAAGTCGGCTCGATCAACGAGCGGCCGGGCATCACCGGCCTCGCCCACGTCCATGAACACATGATGTTCAAAGGCACCCAGATGATGGGCGTCACGGATCCTGCCAAGGACGCCGCAATCGACAAGAAGATCGACGAGCTCATGGACAAGATCTACCGGGAAAAGTACTGGAAGGCCGCCGGCGGCGACAAGGCTAAGCTCGCCCAGTGGCAGAAGGAATACGACGAGCTGGTCAAGTCCGAAAAACAGTACATCATCAAGGACGACCTCTGGAATCTGTACATGAAAAACGGCGGCACGGCTCTCAACGCCTCGACTGGAAACGAGAATACCGGCTATTACGTGACACTTCCCTCGAACAAGGTCGAGCTCCAGATGCTCCTTGAGTCCGACCGGATGCTGAACGCCTATTTCCGCGAGTTCTACTCCGAAAAAGACGTCATCATGGAGGAGCGCCGCTTGAGCGAAAACAGGCCGGGCTTCTTTTTCAGCGAACAGGTCAACGCCGCTTTCTACGCCGCGTCGCCCTACCATTGGGAAGTCATCGGCTGGATGGACGACCTGCGGAAGCTGACCAAGCCAGACCTCAACGAGTTCCACACGAAGTATTACGTCCCGAACAACTGCGTGGCCATCTACGTCGGCGATTTCGACCCGGCCAACATCATCGCCCTGGCCGAAAAATATTTCGGCCGCGTTCCAAAGGGCCCGGACATCGAACCCATCCGGACCTATGAGCCGCCCCAGTACGGCGAAAAGCGGATGTACGGGGAAGGGCCCGCCCCGACCAGCCTGCAGATAATGTTTCACACTCCCCAGGAAGGCCAGCCCGATGCGGCGCCGCTCTCGATCCTGGCCGATGTGCTCGGCTCGGGCGGAGGCGGTTTTGGCCCGCGGGGAGGCGGGGGTATGGGAGGGACCGGACGGCTCTATAAAATTCTGGTCCAAGAAAAACAAATGGCCGTCAACGCCTCCGCTTTCGGCCGTCCCCAATGGTATGTCGGCGCCTTTCAGATCAGCGCCATGCCGCGCATCGATAAAAACGTTCAGCCCGAAGACCTAGAAAAAGAAATCTGGGCCGAAATTGAAAAAATCAAAAAAGAAGGCGTGACCCCCGACGAGATCCAGAAGGCCAAAAACCGGAACGAGGCCATGTTCATCCGCAGCCTGGGCATCACGATGGGCCTCGCCGGCCGCGCCGGCCGGGCCGAGCTCAACCGGGGATGGAAGGCGATCCTGACCGACCTCGACGACCTGAAGAAGGTGACGAACGACGACATCAAACGCGTGGCCGCCAAATACTTCGTCAAGGACAACAGCCTCACGGCCATCTACAAAAGGAAAATGGGGCGATAAGGAAGGAGGATGACGATGAAAAAATTAATGACACTTGCACTGGCCATCGGTTCCATATTTCTGGCAATTGGCCTGGGCCAAGTTCAAAAGCCCTCCGACCTGAAATTCCCGACGCTCAAATATGAACCCCCCGATCCCAAGGCCTTCCGCATGCAATTCGCCAACGGACTGCGCGGCTACGTCCAGGAGGACCGCAGCCTTCCTCTGTTCAGCATTTCGGCGCTGATCAATTTCGGCGGACTGTATGTCCCGAAAGATAAGCAGGGCCTGGCCGAGACCATGAGCGGCACGCTGATCAAGGGCGGGACGAAGACAAAGGAAGGCAGCGTCATCGAGGAACGGATTGATTTCCTCGGCGGCATATTGTCCTTTAATGTCGGCGAGCGGACGGCGACCTTGTCCCTGTCCGTCCTGAGCAAAGACCTCGACGAAGCTCTGGGCATTTTCTTTGATGTTTTAATGAACGCGGAGTTTAGAGAGGACGCTTTGAAGCTCTCCAAGAGCCGCCTCATCGAACAGCTCCGGCAGGTCAACGATAATCCCAGCACGATCCTGAGCCGCGAATACGAAAAGCTCCTCTACGGCGACCATCCGCTGACCTGGCAGCCGGCTAAGAAAACGTACGAGAGCATTACAGCCACGGATTTGAAAGCCGTCCACGGACAATATTTCTTCCCCAAGAACATCATCCTGGCGGCGGCCGGTGATTTCAACAAGGCCGAGCTTAAAACCAAGATCGACAAGATCGTCGCCATCTGGAAAAACAAGGACCTCAAGTCTCCCTCGTTCTCCAGGCAGTTCCCGCAGCTCGAAGCTGGCGTTTATTTCATCCAGAAAGCGATCAACCAGGGCTACATCAGCCTCGGCCATCTGGGTATCGAGGACACCAATCCCGACTACTTCGCCGTCCAGGTCATGAATTTCATCCTCGGCGGCGGAAGCTTCTCCTCACGGATCACGATGAAGGTCCGGTCGAATGAAGGCCTGTCCTACAACCAGGGCAGCCGGTTCGCTTTCCGCTGGGGATTCCCGGGAACGTTTTCCGGATATGTCCAGACCAAATCGTCCACGGTCGGCTATGCGATCTCCTTGATTCTGAACGAGTTCGAGCGCATTCGCAAAGAGCCAGTGTCGGACGCCGAGATGGAAACCGCGATCAATTATTACCTCGAGAGCTTCGCGGACACGTTCCAGTCTCCCCAGGCCACCATGTCCAACTTCGCCAACCTGGAGATGACCGGAAAGCCGATGGATTACTTCAAAACCTACCGCGACAAGATCAAGGCCGTAACCAAGACCAGGGTCCAGGAAGTCGCCACTAAGTACATCCATCCGGACAAGGCGGCCATCATGATTGTCGGAGACTTCGAGCCGTGCAATAAGGGCGGAGACAAGTGGCCCGGCCCGCTGGACAAGCTGGGCAAGGTCCACAAGATCAATCTCATCGACCCTCTGACCGGCGAAGAAATCAAGTAGAATAGGTGCGAGGGCGTTATCAAGGCGCGGGACCTGTCACGACCGTGCCCCTAACGCCCTCGCTCAAGACCCTCCCACCCACTACTCAGGAGCTTCGGGCATCGCGGGGCAGCAGCCGTGCCACCCAGGCCGCATATGCGCTCGCAACTATAGGCGAGGCGGGGCGGAATTTGGAGGGGAGGGGGGTCGCCGTCCCCTTTTTTATTTGAGCTATCCCCCAGATTCTTTTATAATGGGCGTTCATCAGGAGATCCACAAAATGAAAAAAATGAAATTAAGCGCCATCTTTGTCCTTATTTTCGCACTTGGCCTGCACATCGCCGGCAAGTCCTATGCTCAGAACAGGCAGGAAGCGCCGCCCGAATACAAGGAGGTCATGGCGGCTCTGAAGATCGAGGACCTCAATGCCCAGATTAAAGAGCTGGAGCGGATCAAGGCCGCCTATCCGACGAGCGCATTTAAAGCCCAGATCGATAATTTAATCGTCTCGGCCAAGATCGGACTCTGCACAGCGATCGATTCCGTGGTCGAGCTTCAGAAGCCCCTCATCGAAAAAACTCAGGGCTTCCGCCGACTCGGGTCCTATTATACGGCGAGCATGCAAATCCTCACGCACAAAAACCTTAAGCAATTCGATAAAAAGCGGGTGACCGAAATCATCAGGGGCTATACGGCGGCCGGGATAAAAACCGCCGCCGATCCTGAGGTCTTGAAATCCATTCCGGCCGAACAGCGGAAATACGTCAAAGTCTATGCGGCCGATATGTATCTCGTCGAAGCCAGAGCCTACCTGAATGAAGATAACGCCGGAAAATCTCTCGAAACCCTTGATAAATTCAAAAAAGAGGGCGGCGAACCCGATTCCATCTTTTACTACACAGCCGGTTCGGCCTACGCCAAGCTCGGAAAAATTAAAGAGGCCTATGAGGCCTATTTCGAAGCCGCCGCCGACAATTTCGAAGACTCCATCGCCAAAGCTAAAGAGCTCTACCAGAAACTTTTCGGAAAAACCGAAGGCTTCGACGCCAAGCTCGAAGCCAAGTGGCGCGAACTTCCGTACCGTCCGGAGCCTTTCAAGCCGACGGCTGAATGGAAGGGAAAGACTGTGCTTGCCGAAATTTTCACCGGCTCGGAATGTCCGCCCTGCGTCGGCGCCGACCTCGGTTTTGACGGTCTGATCGAGTCCTATGGACCGAAGTATGCGGCCGTCCTCGAATACCATCTGCCCATCCCGCGGCCCGATCCGATGATGAATCCGGCCACCAAAAAGCGGCAGGATTATTACGGCATCAACAGCACGCCGACCGCGGTTTTTGACGGAGACAAGAAAGTCGGCGGCGGAAGCCGGGGAATGGCCCAGGATAAATTCAAAGAATACTGCGGCGAAATCAACGCCAAGATCTATGACACGCCCCAAGTCGCTCTTAAAGCGAGCGCGGCCCGGAAGGGCGATGTCGTCAAGATCGATTATTCGTTCGACAAGATCATCCCCAACGTCGAATATCACCTCGCCCTCGTCCAGAAGGAAGAGAAATGCCGCGGCGGAAACGGCATCGTGTTCCACAAAATGGTCGTCCGCGAATTTCTGACGATCGACCCGGCCGCGAAGCCCGCGCAGGCGACCATGAATCTCGCGGAATCCGAGAAATTGGCCGCCGCGCATTTGGCCGATTATGAAAAAGAGAAGAATTTTCAGTTCGGGGAGAAACACTTCTTGATCGACCGGACCAACCTCGGTGTCGTCTTTTTCGCTCAAGACAAGGCCAGTAAAAAAGTTTTTAACGCCGTCGTCGCCGACGTGAAGTGACGGCTTCGAATCCGTGGACAAATATTTCTTCTGAAGAAAAATAAAAAAATAAATGGTCGCCGCATACTCTGTCCGGACAATCCGCGAGCTCGAAAAAATATTTTACGAGCAAAAAACCCATCGGCCTTTTAAGGCGGTTCGCTATGAAGCCGGGACCGTTTTGGACTACGAAGTCCGGGGCGTCATCCCCGCCGGCCTCGCCCGGGTCAAGCTTGAAATCGAAAAATTCGTGGGCGGAGGCTATGCCGGCCAAGTCTATAAAGTCAAGCTCCTGGATTTTGAAAACGAGGAAGGCCGGGTCCAAGGCTTGGAGAGAGGCCGGTCCTACGCTCTCAAAATTCTCATCCCGCCGACCGGCTTCGGACGCTTCTTCCGGAACTTCATTTACGCCCTCGGCTTCCAGGGGCCGTTTTCGCTCCAGGTCAATCCGGCCGCCGGCCGCTCACAGGCGCTTTGGCAGAAGTTCATACGCCGCGCCGCAAAACTCGAGTTCGGCTCCGAAGAAGCCGTAGTCGATATTATCGCCACCCTCATCGATCGCACATTGGGAAGCTGCGCCGAACTCAGTGAATGGGTCGAGGGCCGGATGTGGCGCTTCGAAGTAGACGATGATCTTGATGCCCGCCGAAAATGGAAAACAGGCCGCCTCGACCGGAAAGCCGGTTCTCCCGAATACCTCGCCAAGCGCGCTTTCATGAAGCGGCTGGTTCGGCTCATGCATGACATGGGCGCCGTCGAGCTTGCCCGCCAATACGAATGGTGGTCGCTTAAAAGCCAGCCCAACGCCCTTAAGCGAACGGCGAGCGATCCCGATCCTGAGGCCGGCCTCGTGGCCGTGGATTTCCGCGCGGGTCTTGCTCTCATGGCGGTCACGCCGATGTGCCCCGTGGATGTTAAGCTCATCTTTCAAGGGTTGGGCCGAGGCAGCCTCGTCCAGTTCGACCGCGGGAACCTAAAAAAGCTTGAACGTTTCGTCGCCGAGCATCCGCAGGATTTCGCGGATATGAAGGAGGCGCTCGAGGAGCTTAAGCAGGCCGATAAAGCCTACCGCGATTCGCTCCTCGACATCACCCACCATCACCTGAAACTCGTCGCCAGCCGCAGGCTCCGCTCATCCATCATGAAAAGCGAAGTCGAAAGCTGGAAAATCCGCAATCGGACGGACGACAGAGCCAATGCTCGGCTTGAGAAAAACGGTTTTCTAGCGTTTCTTTTCCTTCTTTCTGGATTCCTTCCCATCGCTACGCCGCTGCTTTTAGTCTTCGCCTTTCCCGGCCAGACATGGTGGAAATATCCAATATGGCTCGCTCCGCTTCTCCTTGGGCCGTTTTTTCGCAAGATCTGGGGCCGCGCGGATTTTCGCCGCCACTGCGGCAAGATGTTGACGAGCCTCGGATATTTTATGCGCGCCAGCCGGGCCCGCATCGCCGAGTCGCTCATCCGCTGGCACAGGGTCGGCCGCGTCTCTGAAGCTAAAGCCTTAAAGCTGGCCCGCTCGCCCCTGCATTTTTATCTCCATCTGCCGCTTTCTTTTTTACCTGCTGGTTTCCACCGCTTCATGACAGACTGGAAATATTTCAAGCAGCGCCTTTATTCCATATTTATCAGGCCGGTGCGCTTGTATTTTAATGCCGCGGAGCGGGAAAAGTGGCTCCGGGACATGATCGCCGCCGGAGAAAAAAATGGCATGCTCAACCGGGACGAAGCCGGCCATATCAACTCGCAGATCAAAGAGCCTTTCATCCAAAAATATTTAAAAAGCCTGGCCGTCCACCTCCTCCTCATGCCCACGACTCACATCGTGGCTCTGATTGTCGCTTTCGTTTATATCCGCCTCCACCCCGAACTGACCTGGCCGCAGGCGAGCCTTGCGACCGGCGTCATTTTAGGTCTTTTCCAGATTATCCCTGTTTCACCGGGCTCCATAGCCCGCGGCATCTATACCAGCTCGCTCATTTTGCGCGATAAGAAGTTTAAGGATTACAACATCGCCTTCTGGCTGAGCTTTTTTAAGTACATCGGCTATCTGGCGTTCCCGATCCAGATGGCTTACCGTTACCCGGATTTAGCTCGATTCATGGCCGGCCACTGGGCGACGAGCGGAGTTCATATCGTCCCGGTTTTCGGGGAACGAGGCGCCTGGCTCGAGCATTTCGTCTTCGACGCATTCTATAATTTTCCGCTGACCATCCGCCGCCGCATTAAGCTGCGTCAGGAAGCTCGGGCGGAAAAATCCCCTAGATACCTGCACGGGCCGCTGATTATTCTGGCCGGGACGGCGCTGCTGGCGCTGATGGATTTTGTCTATTGTCAGATCGCCGGGCGCCCGTCCGTGCTCGGCGACATTTGGTGGGCGGCGCTTTGGGTGCCGTTCTTCGCTTCGGCCGTCATCGCCCGCTGGGCCGGCGGCGTGGCGCTCGGCAAAAGAATCGTCCTTGGAACTTTGAGCGGCGGAATGATCGGGCTGTTCTATGCCCTGGCCAACACGTATCTTCCGGACATATATGCGACAGCGGCGAGTTCAGCCGCTCCCTTGGCGCCGACCCTTGGAAAGCTCGCCGTCAAATCCCTATGGCATATTTTTCTATTCACGCTCGTGGCTGTTGTCGGCGCTATCATCGCCGAAACCCGCAGAGTTAAATAATTGAGTCTAGTCTTTGATTTTCAATCCCAACTCGGCAAGCTGGCGTTCTGAGACTTTACTCGGGGAATCTGTCAGCAGACAGAGTGCGCTCGTCGTCTTGGGGAAGGGGATGACCTCGCGGATGGATTCCTCGCCGGCCAGGATCATCACCAAGCGGTCGAAACCGAAGGCGATTCCGCCGTGGGGCGGCGTGCCGTAATTGAGAGCCTCGAGGAAAAAGCCGAATTAAGGAAGTTCATTTATTTTGACGATCTGTTTTGCTTTTAAGGCACATTCCACGCCCAGAATCTGAGGATATAAAGGCTTTTCTTGACAATTAATAATGTGACCAGGCTAAGCCTTCAATATTTTGAAAGAAGTATTAAAGGATGATTGAACCGGCAGGAGATTCATTCTTCTTTTTCCTTTTCCCTCCCTCTCTCCGACTTGATATTGATCGTCGTCGAGTGATGGAGGATCCGGTCCAAAATGGCCGTAGCGATGACCGGATCACCGAAGATCTCGTTCCCCTGGCTGAAACTCCGGTTCGAGGTCAGGATCAGGGCGCCTTTCTCATAGCGCCGGGAGATGAGCTGAAAAAATAGGTGCGCTCCATGCCCATCAAATAGGGATGTAGCCGATCTCGTCGATGATCAGGAGCTTGGGCTGGCAGTAGAGCTTCAGCCGCTCCTCGATCCGGTTCTCGGCGTATGCTTTCGTGAGCGACGCAATCAACGGCCTGGCCTGGGTGAATTAGGTCCGGTAGCCCTCGCTCACGGCCTTGATGCCGAGCGCTTATGTTGAGACTTCATTTATGTTGAGTAATTTCTAATTTTCTCCTTACCCGCCCCTAATTACTCACCATTAATTATCTGACCTTAAAGTGCTATATGCTTTCTTGCGGATGCTTTGGCGTCCGAAAAGGAGGCATATATGGACAATAAGATTTTCCCAACCCCGGCCATTGAGGCCAAACACCGTAGCGGACTGCTGGGTACTCACTTCGATTGTTTCATCAGCTGGATGCGAGAATACGGTTACTCACGCCACAGCATGCGATTTAATGTTCAGTGTGTAACCCACTTTGATCAATATTTACATCGACGAGGGATTCGCTCTGTCCATCAGCTTGAAGGGGAAGCAGGTCAAAAACTCTTACTCGACTATCGATGTTACTGTAAACGTCGGAAATATTGGCGCAAAGATTCTGCTTTAAAACTTTATTTGCGAGCTTTGCAGGAGGCCGGCGTGATTAAAAGCTTGGAATCCAGAGATTCTTTGTTTCAGGAGACCCAGGAGTATGTTACTTTTCTCACCACTCAAAGGAACTTGAGTGAACGGAGCACTCAGCAACATATATATTGGGCAGAGAAGTTCCAGCAATTCATTGGTTGTAAGAAGAGCTGCTCATCCCTCCCGACCTTTGGCATCGCCGATGTGGATCGTTTTATTGAACAAGAAGCAGTCCGGCTGAAACGTCCAAGCCAACTCTCACTTGTGGGTTGCCTCAGAAGTTTTCTCCGTTTTCTGTATCAATCAGATAGGCTCCCTACGGATTTTTCCACTCTCATTATCAGTCCTCGCCGCTACAGATTGGAATCTCTCCCCTCTGTGCTAACCTGGAGCGAAGTTCAAAAGATACTGGACAGTGTGGATCGGTCGGTGAAAACAGGTCTTCAACATTATGCCGTCCTTATTCTTCTGGCCACTTATGGGCTACGTGCTGGAGAAGTCGCCCATCTTAAACTGGAAGATATAAATTGGAGAGAGGATACCATCCATATTCCTTCAAGGAAAATGGGGAAAGATCTTTGGCTACCGCTTACTCCACAAGTTGGTAAAGCTATCCTTGAGTACCTGAAACATGGACGCCCCCCGTCAAAGTACCACAATGTTTTTCTTCTCACTCGTGCGCCCTGGACTCCGCTGAATAGAAATAACATCGCTTACGTGGTCAATCGACATATCCAGCTGGCCGGTCTGAAGCCACCACGACATGGGGCCCATTTGCTTAGGCATAGCTTTGCCACTCACCTGATTCGCGCAGGCGTTCCATTGAAGCACATCGGTGATATGCTTGGGCATCGCAATCCCGAATCAACCCACATCTATACCAAAACTGCCACAGAACAGCTCCGACAGGTCGCTCTAGAAGTACCGGAGGTGAGATGATGGACAAAATGAAAAAAGATTGGGGAGCCCATCTCCAATCCTGGATTGTGCGATTTGTGGCTCAAATTCCGCATTTACAAAAAGGCACCCGCCAGAAGTATCGACGTCTTCTTCTCACATTCGTCGCTTATGTAGAGAGAATCTCGGGGAAGAAGAAATGTTTGCCGATAAGGCTCAAACGAAAAATACTCGCCGGATTTTTGAAAGAGATGAGAGCACGTTATTCCTTATACACTGTCCTCTCTCGAGTGGGAATCATAAATAGTTTTCTTTCCTTCCTCGGAAAAAGTGGGGTGCTTCAGGAAAACCCCTTGACCTGCTTGCAAAAGCAATATCCCAGTAAAGGATTGAAGGGAATAATTTTGGCGCTGACGGGCCCATCTCCCCAAAAATCCTTGCAAGCTCTGACGGTGCCTCCCGAATTCGCCAGCCCTTTGGGGGCCAATATGAAGCAGTGTATAGCTCTTCATCAATCTCAAGGGAGAATTTATCAAAGTGAAGTCCATATACTTCGTCGCTTCGACCGTTTTTTGAGATCCTATTCAGATCCTCCCAGGCAGCTCTCAGACTCAATACTCCAACGATGGCTTGGCCTTTTTTCAAGATCTCACTCTGCACATCGATATAAAATCTTTGGGGTCATTCGACGCTTTTGCCTCTATCTTCGCCGCCTCGACCCCGAAGCCTATGTGCCTGACTCATCATTCGGTCCATCGCCACCACCGCCGTTCTTTCCTCATATCTATTCTCGCTCAGAGATTGTGGCTTTGCTCAAAGCTGCTCGTCAACTGAAACCATCAGGTTATTCCCCTCTCCGTCCCCAGACGTTCTACCTGCTGATCTTGCTTCTCTATACCACGGGAATGCGACTCGGCGAAGCGTTGAAACTTCAACTCGCTGATATTGACTGGAAAAATCAAGCGCTTCATCTTCGCAAAACCAAATTTTTTAAATCCCGACTTGTACCACTCTCCACCACCTTGATGAAAGAACTGGAAGTTTTCCTTCGCCTGCGTCAACGATCTGGAGTACCAACCAACTCTCAATCTTTCCTTTTCCAGAACCCGCACCAAAAGGGACCTTACTCAAGTTCAGCTATCGGGGAACCATTCCGGCGTATGGTCAAGCGTTTGGGACTCCAACCAACTCAGGGCTACAGCGGGCCTCGTCTCCATGATCTAAGGCACACATTTGCCGTCCACCGTCTTGAGGACTGGTATCGCCGAGGGGTAGATGTCCAGTCTAAACTCGGGCTTCTAAGCACTTATCTGGGACATGTCGGAATCGCGAGCACCCAACGCTATCTGACTATGACAACGGAATTGCTTCAGCGGGCCTCTCAACGTTTTAATCAATACTTTAACGCTAAACAAAGAGGAGAATCGAAATGAAAACTGATAATCTCGCTTTTTACATTCACAGTTTCCTTCAAGACTACTTAACCCTTCAGAAAGGCTTTAGCCGACATACTATCCTCAGTTACCGGGATACGATCAAGCTCTTCCTTACTTTCAGTGCCGCCCAAAAAAGAACATCTGTCACCAATTTAAGTTTAACTGATTTGACATCAACCATGGTGTTGCGCTTTCTCGAGCATCTCGAAAGAGAACGTGGCAATAGCCAACAGACCAGAAACATCCGCTTGGCTTGCCTACACAGCTTCTCTCGCTACCTTGTCAATCATGACCCAAGGATACTCGACTCTTGCCAGCACATCCTGGCCATTCCCTTCAAACGTACTCTCTGCTCTTCCGTGGAGTATCTGGAACTGGAAGAAATGAAGGCGATATTGCAATCGGTAGATCGGAGCAATCCAGATGGCTACCGTGACTACACGCTTTTCTCTTTCATGTACAACACCGGCGCTCGGGTACAGGAAGCGATCAATCTGCCCGCAAGCGCACTTCAACTCGAGCGACCATGCCATGTTCGCTTCCTTGGAAAAGGAAGGAAAGAACGTCTATGTCCCCTCTGGTCAGAGACAGTTATGTTGCTCCACTCTTTGCTCAAACAGAGAGGAGCCGGTCCCAAAGCGGATGCCCTTGTTTTCGTAAACCATAGAGGCCAGGGTTTAACCCGGCATGGTGTGAGATATCTGCTAATGAAGTATGTCAAGACTGCCGCCAGGACCTGTCCGTCTTTGGAAAGAAAACACATCCACCCTCACACAATTCGCCATACCACTGCGATGCATCTACTTCAATCGGGGGTAGATATAAACACTATCCGCGCTTGGCTTGGACATACTAATCTAGAAACAACCAACCGCTATGCTGAAATTAATCTTGAGATGAAACGGAAGGTTCTGGATAACTATCTGCCAATTGCTAAAACTAAACGGCCCTGGAAGAGTAACCAACAGCTCATCCAATGGCTGGAGTCTCTTTGATATCTACAAATTAATGGTGAGTAATTAGGGTCTGCTGAAAAAGCACATGATTTTGCGTAAGCTCCCTGTCAAGTCATTTAAAAATCTAACCCAAGGAGGTATCATCTTGTCATTTAAAAATCTAACCATGATCGACACGCACAAGTTCTCCT
>Ga0315281_10002358_pt1 | contig 28049 bp, 19 predicted proteins | sample YL17G07_0_MG_FD_204540 | JGI IMG/M metagenome (GOLD analysis project Ga0315281, IMG submission 204540) | Sediment microbial communities from Yellowstone Lake, YNP, Wyoming, USA - YL17G07_0 | ecosystem: Environmental > Aquatic > Freshwater > Lake > Sediment | place: USA: Wyoming | collected...
AGGCCGTAAAGGTCGGGGATGGAGCGGACGAGCTTCGCTTCGAGGAGCTGGTCGACGAGCGCCTCCCCCAGGCCGTCGATGTCCATGGCGCGCCGGCCCGCGAAATGGAGGATGGACTCGCGGACCTTGGCGGGGCACGACGGATTGACACAGCGCGAGATGACCTCGCCCTGGGGTTTGAACACGGCCGACCCGCAGGCCGGGCAATGGGACGGCCAGGGGAACGCTTTCTCCCGGCCTGTCCGGCGGTCCTTCATGACCGAAACGACCTGCGGGATGACGTCCCCGCTGCGCTCGATGAGGACGTGGTCGCCGACCCGGACGTCCTTCCGGCGCAGCTCTTCCTCGTTGTGCAGGGTCGAGCGGCTGATCGTCGTTCCGGAAAGCTTGACGGGCTCGAGGACGGCCACCGGAGTCAAGGCGCCGGTCCGGCCGACCTGGATGACGATGTCCTTGACCCGCGTCGTCGCCTGCCGCGCCGGGAACTTGAAGGACACGGCCCAGCGCGGGGACTTGGCCGTGAAGCCCAGGACTTCCCGCTGGGCGGCCGAATTGACCTTGATGACGATGCCGTCCGCGTCGTAGTCCAGGGTGTCGCGCTTGTCCGCCCACTCCTTGAAGTAGGCCAGGACCTCGTCGATCGCGCGGCAGATGCGCGAATGGGGGTTGGTCTTGAATCCGAGGCGCTTCAGTTTCTGGAGGGCGCCCCACTGGGTCGGTTCCTCGCGGCCGTCGATGAAGAGATAGTACAGGAAAGCGCTCAGGTTCCGCGACGCGACTTCGCGCGGGTCGAGCAGCCGGATGGAGCCGGCGGCGGCGTTGCGGGGGTTGGCGAACAAGGCCTCACCTTTCTCCTCGCGATCCCGGTTGATGGCCCGGAAGGATTCGAAGGGGAGGTAGATCTCGCCCCGCGCTTCCACCTCCTGCCGCTCGTCGATGACCAGCGGCAGAGACTTGAGGGTCTTGACGTTCGAGGTGACGTCGTCCCCCCGGACGCCGTCGCCCCGGGTGACGGCCTGGGCGAATTTTCCGCCCCGGTACAGGACGGAGATGCCCAGCCCGTCGATCTTGAGCTCGGCCACATACTCGACGGTCTGGCCGGGGAGCAGTTTCCGGACGCGGTCCTCGAACTCCCGGAGCTCCTCCTCGTTGTACACGTTATCGATGCTGAGCATGGGCGTCCGGTGAGTGACGGATGCGAATCCCTCGACGGGCTTCTCACCTACGCGCTGAGTGGGGGAATCCGGCGTGACGAGGTCCGGGAACCGGGCTTCGAGGTCCTTGAGCTCGCGGACGAGCTTGTCGAATTCGGCGTCGGAAATCTGGGGGTCGTTGTCGACGTAGTACTTCTTCTCGTGGGCGAGGATTTCGCGGCGGAGCTTTTCGGCCCGGGCCTTAGCTTTTCCGGGGGAGAGAGAGGAGGACACGCTGCGCCTCCGATATCACAGACTCCTCGCCGCCGTCGCCGGGGCGGGGCGGCGAGGTTCGAGAGCCGTCCGGGAACCCCTTCCTACCTTCCGATTCTCGACCGGGCCTGGGCCACGAGCTGGTTGAACTTTTCCATGACCCCCGTCAGCGAGGCCTTGATCTGATCGATGGCCCGTTTTTCGGACTCGATGGCCTCGTTGAGCTTCTTCATGGAGACCTTTTCCGGGCCCGTGAGCTCATCCTCGCTCTTGGTGCCGTATTTATCATTATAGGTCTTGGTCATGTCGGCGATATTCTTGTTGTGCTCTTCGATCTGGGCGTTGATGGACGCCAGTTCCGGACTTTCACTGATGTAGAGGTTCTGGGCGGCTTGAAAGTAATCCTTCTGCTTAGCCGGAATCAGCAGACCGGCCTCGATGAGGGCGTTGATGGCCTCGGGCTTGAGGGAGGGTTTGGTCTTGACTTCCTTGTTCAGGATAACCGCGATGTTCTGGGCGAGCGCTGCGGTCTTCTTCTTGGCATAGGCTTCCCTGTAAATGGCCAGGGCCTCGTCGACCTTGCCCTGCTTGTATAGCGTTTGTGCCAGAAGGGAGGCGCTCTCGGGGCCCTTGTCGTTGGCGTAGAACTGGCGGAAGACTTTTTCGGCTTCGGCGTACTTCTGGGCCTTGGAGAGCGTATTGGCGAGCTTGTTGAGCTGCTTCGAGATGCTCGGGTCCTTGAAGATTCCGTAGGCCGTGATGTACGCCTCGGCCGCGGTGCCGTAGTCGCCGGCCTTCTCGGCGAATTGGCCGATCAAGACGTAGCCGGACGCCTGGAGCTGGGCGGACGCCTTGGCGTTCGTGCTCGCCTTGCCCATGTCGATGAGGCGCTGGGCGGCGGCCTTGGCCTTGTCCGTCTGGCCCATGCTGTCGTAGAGGGAGGGAATTGTCACGATGATCCCGAGCTTGATGTTCTCGTCGAGCCCGCTCATGGTTAGGGCCTTTTCGCCGTATTCGATGGCTTTCTGGGCGTTTTTGGTCGCGCACGGGGTGATGCAGTAATAGGCGTAGGCGTAGTTGTCGTACTGGCCGCCCTTGCCCGCGTATTGAGTGAGATAGGCGTCGAGGGCCTGGATTTGCTGGCACTTATCCGCGATCTGCATGGCCTTGAGGTACTCCTCGTCGGCGCTCTGGGCGGCCAGGAGACCGGTCAGAAGTACGGTCAAGGTCAAAGCGGTCCAAATCGTCTTTTTCATTCGGAACCTCTCATGAAATTTTTTTTGAATCATAGCTTGCATCCCGGTAATTGTCAATATCTTGCCCCATGCCGTCTATTATAGCAATTCTTATGCCAAAGACGAATAATGGGGACACCGGCCCGGCTCCTTCAGGGAGCGATCACCTTTTCCGCGACCGGATAAAAGGAAGCGCAACAGACTGTCCCCAGGCGCGGACACCCGACCTGTTTTGCTTCCGGAACGCCATTACAATATAATACGCGCGATGTTAACGGCACAGGAATTCCGGGATCTTTTCCTCCGGACGCTCGGCCGGCCCCTCCTGGAAAAAGCGCGCCTTGCGGATCTTTCGAGCTTCAGGATCGGGGGTCCGGCCGACCTCCTCTTCGAAGCCCGGACCGAGGACGACCTCAAGAGGGCCGTGACCCTGGCCGACCGGGAAAAATTTCCCTATTACGTCATGGGTGGCGGTTTCAATATCCTCTTCGACGACGAGGGCTACCGCGGCCTGATCATCCGGAACAAGGCCGATGCCCTGACCTACGCTGAGGGCCGGGTCGCTGTTTCCACGGGCACGGGACTCTCGCTCCTTCTGCAGGACACCCTGGCCCGCGGGCTGGTTGGCCTGGAGTTCCTGGCCGGGATTCCCGGGACCGTGGGCGGCGCCCTCTTCAGCAACGCCGGGGCCTTCGGCCGCAGCATCGGTGATGTTCTGGAGGAAGCCGTCCTTCTCGAGTCCGCAGGCGGAGAGAAGAAGCTTGTCCGGGGAGATTTCGGATTCGGCTACCGGCGGTCCTCCCTGCAGCGGGACCACGCCGTCGTCATCCGGGCCGTTTTAGCCCTTTCGCCGGGCGACTCCAAAGTCTCGCAGGACAAGGTCCGGGAGTACCTGGAAAAGAGGCGGGCCAAGCACCCGCCCTGGGGCACGGCCTGCGCCGGGAGTTTCTTCAAGAATCCCTGCTCCCCGGACGGCCAACGGATCCCGGCCGGCCGCCTCCTCGAACAGGCGGGGGCCAGGGGGATGACGGCCGGCGGCGCGGCCGTCTATGAAAAGCACTGCAATTTCATCATCAACACGGGAAACGCCCGGGCCCGTGACGTGCTTCTCCTCGCGCGCTTGCTCAAGGAACGGGTCTTCGCGACGTCGGGCGTCCGGCTCGAAGAGGAAGTCGTTTACCTTCCAGCAACCGCCTCAATGCTCTGACCTTGCCCGGCGGAACCTTCCCTCCGCAGACAAAGCCCAAGGCCTGCCGGCCCAGGGACTTGTATATCTCCAGGTAAAGCGGCCGGGACCTCAGGACCTCGAGATGCTTGCGGACCGTCCGGACGTCGCCCCGGACGAGGGGCCCGGTCAAAGCGTTTTTCAAGCCAAGTTCTTTTACGTTCTGTAAAGTTCCTTGGACCAGGGGCAGCAGGATGGCGGACGCCAAATTCCGGCGCACCCCGGCCTCCTCGAGAAGGGCCGCCGCCGCGCCTTCGAGGGAGATAAACGCGGTCGAGGCCAGGCTGCAGGCCGCGTGGTACATGGGCTTGTTTTTCTCGAGGAGGATAAACGAACGGCCGCCGAGCGCCTTGACGATCCCGCGCCCGGCGCTGACCGCCGCCTTGTCCCCTTCGAGTCCCCAGTAGATGCCGCTGAAAAGGCGGGCCCCCCCCCTTTTTCCGGGAAAAGCCTGGACGGGATGCAGGGAGGCCACGCTCGCCCCCCGCGCGCGCAGGGCGCCGAGGGCGGCCGAGGAGACGAGCCCGCTCGTATGAAAAACCAGGCGGCCGCGCCAGCCGGAATCGGCCCGGGCCAGCCGTCCCGCCACGGCCTCTATCGCATCGTCGGGGACGCAGATGAACAGGGCTTGGGCTCCGCGCGCGGCGCGCCTGAGGTCCGTCGTCGCCCGCCCGCGCCCGATGATCTTGCGGCTTTCGCGCGCCGCGGCCGCGTCCCGGTCGACGATGGCCGCGAGTTCCCAGCCTTTTCTCGTCAAGGCGGACCCGAGGGCCGTGCCGACCCGCCCCGCGCCGACGACCGAGAAACGTTTCATGGCTTGGATTTGAAGACCTCGTCCCAAAGGTTGATCTCGAGGGGCGACGGAAACTCGGCCCGCTTTTCCATTTCCTTCTGCTTCTTTCTCTCCTTGAGCGCGGCCTTGAGTTCCCGGGCGAACGTCTCCGATGTCACCGCCGTCACGCCGCTCTCCTTGGCGAATTCCCGGATGGCCCGGTCCGAGCTGACGACGAAGAAGCGCCTCCGGTCGGTCAGACGGGCGATGATGTCCACGATCACGTCGTCGGCGCTCTGCCCCTCGCCGGGGTAGTGGACGGTGAATTTCGGGTTGACGGCAACGGACGTCCTCTCCTGTTCGGGGTTGCCGTCGAAGACGAGGTGGATTCGCGTGTGCGTGACTTTCTGGAAAGCGACCAGCCGCGTCACGAGGCCGTCCCGGCCGGTCCTCTCCCGGAGTTCGTGGGGCGCGATGCGGCCGAGGAGGTTGTTTCCGTCGATCAGGTAGGCCATGGCAAGCGGCCCTTCGGGCGTCCGGTCATCCCGGCGGCCAAGTCATCGGGCGTCCGCCCAGAACGTGAAAATGGATGTGGAAGACCTCCTGGCCGGAGTCCCGCGCCGTGTTGAGCACGATCCGGTAGCCGCTCGTGCCGATGCCTTTATCGCGGGCGATTTCGCGGGCCCGGAGGAGGGCCTCGCCGAGAAGCTCTCCGGCCTCTTCGGGAGCTTCATTGAGCGACGCGAAATGCGTTTTGGGGATGAGCAATACGTGGACGGGCGCCTTGGGGTGGATGTCCTCGAAGGCCAGGAACTTGCCGTCCTCAAAGACGATCTTGGCGGGAATCTCCTTGCGGACGATGCGGCAGAACAGGCAGTCGGCCATGGGCGTTCCTCCTAGCTTTCGAAGCGTTCGATCGAGGCCCCGAGCCCGCGGAGTTTCTCCTCGATGCGTTCGTAACCCCGGTCGAGGTGCTCGATTTCGGCGAGGACCGTTTCGCCGCCGGCGACGAGGCCGGCCAGGACGAGGGAGGCCGAGGCCCGGAGGTCGGTCGCGGTGACCTCGGCGCCCGAGAGAGGCGTCTTCCCCCGGACGACCGCCTTGTCGCCCTGGACTTCGATCGACGCCCCGAGACGGACGAGCTCGGTGACGTGCGAGAACCGGCGGTCGAAAATCGTTTCGGTGATGATGGACGTGCCCTGCGCCTGGGTCATGAGGACCATGAACTGGGCCTGCATGTCCGTGGGAAAGCCGGGATAGGGAGAGGTCGTGATGTCCTGGGCCTTGATGTCCCCATCGCCCCTGACGCGCAGCGCGCCGGGGCCTTCCTCTTCGATGACGGCGCCAGAGAAGCGGAGTTTTTCGATCACCGTCTGGACGTGCCCGGGCTCGACGTTGGTCAGAAGGATGTCCCCGCCGGTCAGGGCCCCGGCGACGAGAAACGTTCCGGTTTCGATCCGGTCGGGGATGATGTCGTGCTCGGCCCCGCCCAGATCTCTCACGCCCTGGACGCGCAGGGTCTCTTCGCCGACGCCTTCGATCTTCGCTCCCATCTTGTTGAGGAGCACGGCCAGGTCGCCGACCTCGGGTTCGATGGCGCAGTTTTTCAGGATGGTCTCACCCTTGGCCAGGGCCGCGGCCATGAGCAGGTTTTCCGTGCCGGTCACGGTCTTCTTTTCGAATTCGATGGTCGCGCCGCGGAGGCGGTCGGCCTGAGCCTGGATGTAGCCGTGTTCGAGCGAGATCTTCGCGCCGAGCTTCTCGAGACCGGCGATGTGGAGGTCGACGGGACGGGAGCCGATGGCGCAGCCTCCGGGCAGGGCCACGACCGCCCTTCCGAAACGGGCGATGAGCGGGCCGAGGACGAGGATGGACGCCCGCATGGCCCGGACGAGCTCGTAGGACGCCTCGTCCGAAACGAGCTTCGCGACGCGGAGCGAGACGGCATCGTCCCGGAGGGAGTACTCGCCACCCAGGTCGTGGATCAGGGTGAGGATGGTGTGGACATCCTTGACGCGCGGGACGTTCCGGAGCCGGATCTCCTCGCTCGTCAGGAGCCCGGCCGCGATCGCCGGCAGGACGGCGTTTTTGGCCCCGCTGACGCGGACCGTCCCCTTCAGGCGGAGGCCGTGGTCGCCGCGGATGCGGATTTTTTCCACGGTCCGATTCTAAAGGAAGTTATCGTTGATTTCAACCGGCCTGGAGTCGTATGCGGCATCATGGGATTATCGAACTGGTCCTGTTACGGTGCGTTCCTCTTCGGGGCCTCGGGGCTGGCCTCCACTCCAGAGTGCGGTTTGCGCTAAACCGCCCATGACGTTCCAGTCATTCCCCTCAGCCCCTCGATGAACACTTCCGCGAAGGTCGGTTATTCCGCGACGATACCCTGGCGCGTCCAGCCCCAGTAATCGTAGTACGCGTCAAGCACGGAGTTGTAGAAGGCCTCGTCGACGGCGCGGCCCTGGAGGGCGCCCCGGCTCATCGGGACCTTGAGCTTGGCCGGGACGTACGCGTCATACGCCCGGTCCCGGCCCTGGGCGTTATTCATGCGGCGTTCGAGGGCGTAAATCCGCCGGCCGCACTCCTTCAGCGAGTCGGACGTGTACTCGATCCCCGTCAGGGCGCGGTAGAGGGAGAGGAAGGGCTCGGCGGTGATGTCCCCCGTGAAAAAATCGCACAGGCCCAGGGAGTCGACAAGGGCCTTGCCGGCCTGGCCTTCGGCGACGTACGCGGCCAGGTCCCGGGACTCCTTGAGCCCCCCTTCCTCGGCCTGGACCGTCCAGGCGTAGGTGTGGTCGCCCCGGCCCCGGTTGGACGTCCCATAGGCCGTGAACATTCCGGGGAAAGCCTTGGGACTGATCCCCGCGTAGCCCAGGCCGCCGAACGCCGTCGTGGCGCAATAGACGATATCGGCGAGCGCGCCCGCGTCCGAGCGCGCGGCCGCCTCGGCGATCATGCGGTCCGTATAGTGCCCGAGGAGCCGGCCGAGGTCGGTCGCGCCGTAGGCGATGTCCTTCAACGTCCGGACCATCCCGGCCGCGTCGCCGAATGTGACGCCGCCGAACTTGCCGAGGAGGCCTTTCTCCGTCATCTCCATGGCCGCGGCCATGACGCTCCCGAACGTCATCGTGTCCACGCCGAGCTCGTTGCACAGATAGTTCATATGGAAGATGGCGTCGCGGTCGAGGATGCAGCAGTTGATCCAGAGGGCGATCGTCTCGAACTCCGGGCGGACGCCGGAGCCGGCATAGGGCCCCGACTCGATCCGTCCGGCGCGGGTGCAAAAGACGTGGCGGCACTTGTTGCAGACGCTGGGCTTGCCGGCGATTTCGAGGAACGCGTCCGTCGAGACGCGGGCGTAGTCGCCGGCTTCGAAGGACCCTTCGTCGAAGTTGTGCCAGGGGAGGTAGCCCCCCTTGACGCCGAGGTACCGGCCGTTGAAGGCCCGGTCCAGCCACCAGGTCGTGCCCGTCGTCGGCCGGAATGAGGCCGTCCGGCCCGGGTCTTCGACGCTGGCCTTGACGATCTCGTCGACTTGCCGGCCGAGCTTCTTGAACTCGTCCGGGTCGGCGTAGGCCGCGGATTCTTTGCCGTACGCCGTGACGGCGACGAGGTTCTTAGAGCCGAAGACGGCGCCCGCGCCGCCGCGCCCGAAATTCCTGTGGTAATCGGCCGTGAGACAGGCGAAATCCACGAGGTTCCAGCCGGCCGGCCCGACGCAGAGCGTGGACGAGCCCTTGATCTTCCGGGCCAGGGCGTCCGTGATTTCCGAGGCCGTCCGGGGCAGGGAGCGGCCGCCGGCCTGGGCGAAGAGCTCGTCCTCCGCGTCGACGACGCGCACGGCGCCCTCGACCGCCTCGATCCGCACCGGGCGGTCGGCCCGGCCGTCGATGATGAGCTGGTCGATCCCGGCCCGCTTGAGCATGTTGTGGAAGAGCCCCCCGCAGCTTGAATGGGTGACCAGTCCGTATACGGGCTGGTGGCCCGGAACCCAGGCCGCGGTCACGGGCGACCTTGTCATCGTCCCGACGAATGAGCACGAGCCCCGGCCCGCGGTGGGGATGACCGTATCGTTCGCGGCGGCGCTGCCGATGATGATCCTGTTTCCGGGGCTGAGGGGGTCCTTGAGAGAGCCGCCCGTCTTCAGCTTCTCGTTGAGCAATCGGGCCTGGAGGCCGCGCCCGCCTACGTAATCCCGGCAGAGGCCGAAGTCGGCCGGAGCGACGCGTACCGAGCGGTCCGAGAGGTCGACCCAAGCCCACATCCCACGGTATCCGGACGGTTTGGATTGTGTCTCAGGCATCGGAAGTTCTCCTTACGTGGGCGGCCGCCGGACCCTCGTCTCGCGCTACTTGATGGAATTCAACGCCCGGTCGAGGTCGGCGATGACGTCGTCGGGGTGCTCGGCGCCGACGCACAGACGGATGAGCTGCGGCGGGACGTCGGCCATCCTCCGTGCCTCTTCGCCCTGCTGCTGATGGGTCGAGATCGCGGGGATCGTGGCCACGCTCTTGATCCGGCCGAGGTCGGTGGCCCGGTGGATCAACCTGAAGCCGTCGAAAACCTTGCGGGCGTTCTCCGGCGGGCCGTCGACCCGGAAGCTCATCAGGTGGCCGTAGCGGTTGACCTCGTTTCCCTTGCCGTCGTCCGAATCGACAAGCCTCATGTATTTTTTCGCCACAGCGTGGAGGGGGTGGTGCGGGAGGCCCAGAAAATCGACCTGGTAGACCTTGGAGTGGGTGGCCAGGAATTCGGCCACGATCTGGCAGTTCCGGCTGACGAGGTCCATCCGGGAGCGGAGGGTCCGGAGGTCGTTGAGGGCGAACATGGCGTTCATCGGCGCCGGCGACGGGCCGCAATCCCTGTACGGCCAGAGCTTGACATACTCGGCGAAGCTCGCTTTGAACATCGGGTCGTCGTACTTGATCCTGGACACGATGGGCTTGCGGCTGATGAGGGCGCCGCCGATGGCCAAGCCGCCCGCGGTGATGGATTTCGTCAGGGAGTGGACGACGATGTCCGCGCCGTGGCCGATGGGCCTCATCAGGGCCGGCGTCGCGCACGTGGCATCGATGATCACCGGAATTTCATGGGCGTGGGCCAGGTCGGCCAGGGCCTGGATGTCGCAGAAGGACTGCTGCGGATTCGACGGCATCTCCATGTAAAGGAACCGGGTGTCATCGTCGATTTTCGACTTCCATTCCTGCATGTCGACGGGGTGCTGGACCCAGCGGACTTCGATCCCGCGCTCCTTCATCTTGCGGACGGCGAAGTGCTGGTAGGTCCCGCCGTAGAGCTGGATCGAGGAGACAAAATTGATGCGCTCCGGCCCGTCCTTCTGCTTGACGAGAAAGGGGTCCACCGAGACCATGATGGCCGACATGCCGGACGCCGTCACGAGGCAGGACGTATCGTGCCCCGTGCCGTAGCCCTCGAGCAGGGCCAGGGCCCATTCCAGGTAATACGTCGTCGGGTTGGCGATTCTGGTGTAAACCCAGGCGGGGATGAGATAAGCCAGGGCGGCTTCGAGCTCGTCGGAGTCGGTGTAGGCCTCGGCGCACGAAAGGTACAGGGGCTCCATCACGGACCCCTGGTTCCGTTCGATGGCTTCTTCCACGGTATAAAGGCCGTGGACTGCGATGGTGTCGAATTTCATGGATTTCATGCGGGCCAGCGCCGCTTCCCTCTGGGCGAGAATTTTCTTCGAGGCGTCGATCCGCTTTTGAACCCCGGGCCTGACCGGTGGCTTGGAACTCATGATTCCTCCCATTGTTGTGAAATGATAAAGAAACTCGGGTTGTTATGATGCCTGGAAAAAGCTGCTAAGACAAACGGCATGACACAGTGAATGAGTCCTTAGGATATATAGAAATGGGACCGGGAGTCAATCCCCTTCGCGGGATTCCATGGGCGTGAGTCCGAGGAGGAATAGCGTATGCCCGCTTCGGGGACAGGCGCTCCAAAACCTGCGAAAGTTGGACCTACGGACGCCATCAAGAGGCCGCCCTCGGCAGCCTCTTGATGACTGCGGGGGGTTCAAGCCGACAGGACCCCCGGCTGTCAGCGCGTGGAGCTTCAGGCGCCGGCCGGGTCGATGATGCAGGCGGGTCTAATCGCTGAATGTTCCTTGGTTCGGAACCCGGACTTCAGTAATGGCTGGAGCGTCATGCGCGGTTTAGCCCGAGAATCACGTTCTTCGAGGGGAGTTCCAGCGGGAACCGCCAAAACTTGTTTGAGCTTGGCGTAGCGCACGCCAAGCGAGTTGTTTTGGTGCCGAGAAGGACGGGATTCTTGAGGCGTGAAAAACCGCGCTCTGGAGCGGAAGCCAGTACTGAAGCCCGGGTTCCTGGGGTCACCGGCAGCGGTGAATGGCCAGCAGGTCGGAGAGAATCGCGAATCCCGTTTCGGTCTTCCCGGCCCCGGCGCCCTGAATGGTGATCTTGCCCAGAAGGTCGGTTTCGAGGCTCAGGGCGTTCTGCGCGCCCATGACCCCGGCCAGGGGGTCGGAGAGCGGCAGCTTCTGCGGCGAAACGCTGGCGACGACTCCTCCCGCCTCCTTTTTCGCCTGGGCGATGAGCTTGTAGCGGAAGCCCCCTTTCTTGGCGGCCGCGACATCGGCCTTGCTGATGGAGCTGATGCCCTTCCGCGCGACGTCCGAGGTTTTGAGGGAGCCGCCCATGAGGACGTTCGACAGGATGACGATTTTCGCCAGCGCGTCGAACCCCTCGACGTCCGCCGTGGGGTCGGCCTCGGCGTAGCCGAGCTCCTGGGCGAGCTTCAGCGCGGCGGCGTACGCCATCCCCTCGGTCTCCATTTTGGACAGGATGAAGTTGGTCGTCCCGTTGAGGATCCCCTGGGCCCCGAGAATATGGTTTCCGGCCAGGCCGCTCTCGGCGAGATGGAAGACGGGAGTCCCGCTCATGACCGTGCCCTCGATCCGGAACTGGAGCCCGTTCTTGCGGGCCAGGTCCTGGAGCTCGCGGTAAAAGAGCGCGGCCGGCCCCTTGTTGGACGTGACGACGTGCTTGCCCGTCCGGAGGGCCTTCCTGATGTAGCTCGTCGCCGGCTCGGCGGTCTGGATGTTCGTATAGGTCAGCTCGGCGATGATGCCGGCGTCGGTCTTTTCGATCATGTCCAGCGGGTCCAGCGGCTCGGCCTGTCCGGGCGCGGCCTTCGGGTAATCGGCGAGGGTTCCGCCGCGCCCCAGGACGCCGAGAAGGGCGGGAATATCGATCCCCTCGGGAACGAGAAGCGAACCTTTGATCTTGTCGGAGACGGCGACGACACGGGCTTCGAAGCCGTAGGCGTCCCTGAGAAAGTCCCGTTTCCTGTCCAGGATCTCGAGAAGGCCCTGTCCGACGGTGCCGCAGCCGATGAGGCCGATGCGATGCTCCATGATGGTTCTCCTCCCGCGCGTTTTCCGAAAAATCATGATAGCACAATCATGGGCCAAAGGGAACGAAACGGGCCGCCTCGGCGGGGGGACTCGCAAGGCCCGGACGGTTTTGCGGGGGCCCGGAAAAGGCGTATATTTAAGTACGGTCAACCGAGGAGGAGGGTGTCATGTCATCCGGACGTTTCATCACGCCCAAGCCTTTTAACGAGGACATCAGGGACTACGGGCCGGGCTCCGAGGACAAGCGCCTGCTGAAACAGGAGTTGAAAAAGCAGGCTGAAAATCCCGTCGAGATTCCGATAATCATCGGCGGCCGGGAGATCCGGACGGGCAAGACGGGCCGGATCGCCTGCCCCCACGAACACGCCAGGACCCTCGGCGCTTATCACATGGCCACGTCCGACGCCGTCGGGCGGGCGATCAGCGCCGCGGCCGCCGCCAAAAACGCCTGGCAACGCCTGCCGTGGGAGGACCGGGCCGCCGTTTTCCTCAAGGCCGCCGATCTCCTGGCCGGGCCCCACCGCTACGAAATGAACGCGGCCACGATGCTCGGCCAGAGCAAGACGGTGTATCAGTCGGAGATCGACGCCGTCTGCGAGCTCGCGGACTACCTCCGATTCAATGTTTCTTATGTGTGCCGGATTTACAGCGGCCAGCCCGAGGCCAACCCGCCGGGCTCCTGGAACAAACTCGAGTACCGTCCCCTGGACGGTTTCGTTTTCGCCGTCGCCCCGTTCAATTTCACGTCCATCGGGGGAAACCTCCCGACGGCCCCGGCCATGATGGGGAACACGGTCCTTTGGAAACCGGCCAGCACGGCCGTGCTGAGCGCCCATTATTTCATGAAGATCCTCCTCGAGGCGGGTCTCCCCGACGGGGTGATCAACATGCTTCCCGGGACCGGGGCCGAGATGGCCGACCCCGTGATCGACCACCGGGACATGGCCGGAGTGCATTTCACCGGTTCGACGGCGACATTCACCGGTATCTGGTACCGCGTGGCTGGAAACCTGAAGAACGGGGTTTACCGGAACTACCCGCGGCTCGTCGGCGAAACCGGCGGCAAGGACTTCATCCTGGCGTGTCCCGATGCCGGCGTCGATGCGCTCGCCGCGGCCTTGTTCCGGGGCGCCTTCGAATACCAGGGCCAGAAGTGCTCGGCGGCCAGCCGCGCCTACATCCCGCAATCACTCTGGCCGGAAGTCCGGAGCCGGCTTTCGAAGCTGGCCGACGGCATCCGGGTCGGCGACGTGGCCGATTTCCGGACGTTCATGGGCGCCGTCATCGACCGGGCGGCCTTCGATAAGGTCGCCGGCTACATCGCGTACGCCCGGTCGTCACCGGAGGCGGAGGTGGCCATCGGCGGCCCGTGCGACGACAAGATTGGTTATTTCGTCCGCCCGACCGTCATCACGACCTCGAACCCGAAGTTCCGGGGGATGGAGGAGGAGATCTTCGGCCCCGTGCTGACCGTTTACGTTTACGACGACCGGCGGTTCGAGGAAACGCTGACCCTCATCGACGAGACGAGCCCCTACGCGCTGACCGGATCGATTTTCGGAAGGAACCGGGGTCTGATCAGGCTGGCCCTGGACCGGCTGGTGCAGGCCGCGGGCAACATTTATATCAACGACAAGCCCACGGGCGCCGTCGTCGGCCAGCAGCCCTTCGGCGGCGGACGGCTGAGCGGGACGAACGACAAGGCGGGCGGCTATTTCAACCTCTTGCGCTGGACCAGCCCGCAGGCCGTCAAGGAAAACTTCCTACCCCCGACGGACATCGCCTATCCCCATATGGCGGAGGAATAGGGCAAGGTTTGGGCAAGGTTTGGGGTCGGACCACAGTAACTTCCTGAATATAAAAAAAATAACAAGAAAACAGGACGCTGTTCTGGCCCTAAGTCTTTATTTTCGGGGCCGAAAACCGAGACTTAAGCCCCCCAGCATTTCGAAAGTTCACCGGTCAAATTCGGAATTGAGTATTGTGTCCCCAAATAAAAAGGGCCGCCGTCCTTCCGGACGGACGGCCCTTGCCGTTTCCTGAATAAAGAGGCTTACTGGGCGGCCGGAGGATTCTGCTTGATGAAGTTCTCCAGCCACTCCGTGGTGACGGACTTCGGCCGCTCAATCGGCAACCCGAGGGCGCGGTCCCAGATGAGCTGGGCGAGCACGCCGAGGGCGCGGGAAACGCCGAAGAACACGGTGTAGAAGTCGTACTCCACGACGCCGTAGTAATTGAGAAGGACGCCGGAGTGGGCGTCGACGTTCGGCCAGGGGTTCTTGGTCTTGCCGTGCTTCGTCAGGACGTCGGGCGCAACCTCGTAAACCAGGCTCACGACCTTGAAGAGGTCATAGTCGGGCATGTGCTTGAGGGCGAACTCCCTCTGGGCGATGTAGCGGGGATCGGTCTTCCGGAGGACCGCATGGCCGTAGCCGGGGATGACTCTTCCGCCGTTCAGGGTGTCCCACATGTACTTCTCGAGCTGCTCCTTGGTCGGGACGCCGCCGAGATCCTTCATCAGGGCCACGATCCAGCCCAAAACTTCCTGGTTGGCCAGCCCGTGGAGCGGTCCGGCCAGGCCGTCCATGCCGGCGGACAGGGAATAATAGGCGTCGGACAGGGCGGAGCCGACCAGGTGCGTGGTGTGGGCCGACACGTTACCGCCCTCGTGATCGCTGTGGATGCAGAGATAGAGCCGCATGAGCTCCTTGAAGGCCGGGTCCTCGCTGATGCCCAGCATGTGGGCCATATTTCCGCCCCAGTCGAGCTTCAGGTTGGGGGCGATGTGCTTGCCGCCCTTGTAGGACCGGCGGTAGATGTAGGCGGCGATGTTGGGGAGCTTGGCGATGAGGTTCATGACATCCTCGAACGTCGCGTCCCAGTACTGGGTCTTGGGCATTTTCTCTTTATAGCGCTGGGCGAACACCGACTCCCTCTGGAGCTGCAGGATGGCCAGCGAGAACTGGGTCATCGGGTGGGTGTCCTTCGGGACGGCGTTCATCGTGTCGAGGAGATACTGGGGCAGAACGCCGCGCTTCTGCCACTCTTCCGTGAGGGCGGCGCAGTCTTCCTGGGTCGGGATTTCGCCGATGAGGAGAAGGTAGAAGATACCCTCGGGGAGGGGCTCGGTTCCGCCGGGGGCCTTAGGCAGCTTGTCCCGGAGTTCGGGAATGGAGAACCCGCGGAAGCGGATGCCCTCGAACTTGTCGAGGAGCGAGCAGTCCCACAGCATCGAGATGATGTCGCGGGCGCCGCCGATGACCTGGCCGACGTTTACGGAAGAGACGTTGGTCTCTCCGTACTCTTTGCTGAGCTTCTGAACCCGTTCCTTCATCGGGCCCATTTTGGCCGCAAATGTCTCTTTCAATGTAGCCATAAAACGAAACCTCCTTAAGGTAGCTGAAATATATGAAATTCCCCCTCGCGGGGGCATATTATCTTAGCACGCGAGGAGGGGGGTGTCAACCGCAAAAATGGCCCGGAAAAGGCCCGTTTCCGGGCCTATTTCAACAGTTTGCGCGGAATCCGGGCGTCGCTCATCGCGGCCTGATAAACGAAGGCCGCCATGACGACCGCGTTCTTCATCAGGTCCTCGGCGGAGAGCGTGTCCAGGAAGTCGAGGTTCGTATGCCCGGCGGTGCCGGCGAGGCGGTCCTGGATGAACTGAAAGCCCGGAAGGCCCGCGGCGTCGAACGGGACATGGTCCGTGCTTCCCACGCTCTGGATGGAGACCGCCGTCATCCCGAAATCGCGGAACGGTTCCATCCACGCGGCGAAGGTCTGCCGGGCCCGCTCGTTTCCCTGCAGGTAAATCCCCCGGTACTGGCCGGCGCCGTAGTCCTGGTTGAAGTAGGCCGAGAACTTCTCGTAATCGGGGGTGGGCGGATTCTTGGGGTCTTTGGGGATTCCGAAGTGCTTGCGGACGTATTCCTGCGAGCCGAAGAGTCCCTGCTCCTCGCCGCCCCAGAGGGCGACGCGGATGGTCCGGCGCGGCGTCACGCCGATCGCCTTGAGGATGCGGGCGGCTTCGAGGGCGACGGCGCAACCCGAGGCGTTGTCACTGGCGTTGGGGCTGGCGTGCCAGCTGTCGAAGTGAGCGCCCATCATCACGACCTCGTCCTTGAGGTCCGTCCCGGGAATCTCGCCCAACACGTTGGCCGCCTTTTCGACCTTTTCGCCGAGTGTGTTTCGGATCTCCACTTCGATTTTGACCGGGAGACCGCGCTTGAGGATACGGTACATGCGGTTGTAATGCTCCGGGGTCACCGCGATGATCGGGAGGGAATCGAGACTTTTCTCGCGCGACCACCTGTCGTCCTTGGTCGCCGGGCGGCCGAAGCCGCGGACGAGGCCGGGCCGGCCTCCTTCGCACTGAAGGACCGCGACGGCGCCCTCGGCCTTGAAGAAGGCGATTTTCTCCTCGGCCTTAAGCAGGTCAGGGTTCGCCGGAGGAGGCGTCGGGCGCGGCGGCGGAGGCGTGACATTCTCCTCGAGCTTTTTGAGGTCCTCCGCGGTCAGCCGGTTGACGCCCTGCGAGAGCGAGGCCTGGTCGATCGCCACGGGCGGCGTCGCGAGCACGGCCAGGCCTTTCAGCTTGCCCTTGAATTTCGCCAGGTCGGCCTTGGTCTGGATTTCGGCGATGACGGCCGCGCAGACGGTTTTCCCCTGGGTGCCCGGCGTGTGGGTCAGCGGGAAACCCGTCATCGGCTGGTAATCGGGCTCCAGCATATGGAGCGAGAAGTAGTCGTTGTCCCAGGTGACCCCGTAGTCCATGAAGGGCTCGATAACGACCTTCTCGAGTCCGAGCTGTTCCATCTTGCCCTTGACCCAAGCCTGGGCTCGCTTCATGTGGGCGGAGTTCGTCAGGCGCGCCCCGAGGACGTCGACGATATATCCGGCGATGTCCATGACCTGGGACTGCTGCAGGCCCTCCTCGCGGATCCTGGCGACCGTGTCCGAGTCGACCTTGGACTGGGCGGACGAGGATATGTGAATGAACGACAGAATGACGATGACCGTCAGGGCGACTCTCCGGACATTTTTCATGGCGGGCCTCCAGCAGGATGTCGGGGACGGCTCCCCGCGGCGCCCCGGGACCGGGCGCGAGGTCCTTATTCTGCCCGAGGCGCTCGGCGGATTTCAATCGAAAATTTTCCCGCGCGGCGGTTGGGGGGGCGAACGGCCAGGCTTTTTCTTCCCTTGACATCCTTCCGGGGCTGCCATATTTTTATCGGGATGGCCGGCGCCTTTCCCCGTTCCTGGAGCGAGAATCGAGCGCCAGGTCAACCAGCCAAGATGATCTCGACGAAGGGGGCCTTCATGAATCGCCTTTTCACCCGGTCTTTGTGTGCAACTCTGGCTATCGCGCTCGTCCTGCAGTTCATGCCCACGGGCATCGCCCGGGCCCAGGAAACGGCGGCGCTTTCGGACCAGCAGGTCAAGGAGCGCCTGAACTATATCGAGAGCGCCCTGAAGGCCGGGCAGCCCCGGGCCGGGACGTGGTACTACGGCTGGATCGCCGCGTATTCCGTCGGCGCCGTGGCCGGGGGAATCCTGGCCGGCTCGCACTGGACCGACACGAAGGAAGGCGTCGGCGGCGAGACGGTTCGCGACCGGGAATTTGCCGAAGGCATGCTGGTCGGCGGCGCGACGTTTGTACTGGGAGTCGGCGCCCTCCTCATCGATCCCTTCACGCCGGCCACCGCTGCCAAGAAACTAGGACGGCTGCCCGGGAATACCGCCGAGGAACAGCGGGCGAAGCTCCAGCAGGCCGAGGAGCTCCTCCGGAAGTGCGCCCGCCGGGAGGCGGGGGGGAGAAGCTTGAGGACCCACCTGATGAATATCGGCGGCAACGTCGCGGCGGGGATCGTGACCAAGACCGTTTTTCGCCAGTCGTGGACGAACGCCCTCATCGCATTCGCAAGCGGCGAAGCCGTCTCGCTCCTCAATATCTACACTCAGCCGATGCGGGCGACCCGGGACCTGAAAGACTATGAAGCCAAATACCTGGGGCAGAAGGGCGCATCCGTTCTGGCGCCGCAGGAGCGCAAGTGGACCTTGAGCGTCTGCCCCGGCGGCCTGACCTTCCGGCTGGAGTTTTAATCCTAGGGGGACACAATACCCTGTCCCTCTTTTTGCCGCGCGAGACTTCTTTTGAACAATATTCTGATCTGAAAAGGAGGGAGGACCCGTGATCGATGGAAAAGAACGCCTGGCATCACTCGCATTAATATCGCTGCTCTTGGCCGCGCTTCCCCTGGCCCTAACCGCCGAGGTCAGGCTCCCCGCTGTCATCGGCGACCACATGGTCATCCAGCAGGGCCAGCCCGTCGCTGTCTGGGGATGGGCCGGAAAGGATGAGAAAGTCACGGTGCGGCTGGCCGGTCAAGAGAGACAGGTCCGGGCCTCGGCCGACGGGAAATGGCGCGTGGCGTTCGACCCCCTCAAGGCCGGAGGCGCCGCCCTGGAAATGACCGTCCGCGGGGATAAGGGTCCGGATTTCACGGTCAAAGACATTCTCGTCGGCGAGGTTTGGCTGTGCTCGGGGCAGTCCAACATGGAGTGGGCCATGGAATGGCTCCCCAATCCGAACCCCGAGATCATGCGGGCCGGCCATCCGAACTTGCGGTTATTCCTCGTCCCGAAAAAAACAGCGGACCGGCCGAAGGATGACGTCATCGCGAAATGGGCACCCTGCTCGCCGGCGTCCGTCCGGACGTTTTCGGCCATCGCCTACTATTACGGGCTCGAGCTTCACCGGAAGCTCGGCGTTCCGGTCGGGGTCATCGAGTCGGCCTGGGGCGGGACTTTGATTGAGCCCTGGACGCCGCCGGCCGGGTTCGCAGCCGTCCCCGGCACAAAGTCGATTCTCGATAAGCAGGCCGCAAGCTATGAGGACTATCGAAAAGCCATGGAAAAAGCGTTGCCGGCGTGGGACCTCTGGATCCGTGAAACCCAGAAGGCCCTCAAGGCAAAGTCCGTCATGCCGCCCCAGCCCGAGCCCGACTTTCCTTCCAACCCTTACGAGAATCCGCAGGCCCCCACGGCGCTTTATAACGGGATGATTCATGCCCTTACGCCGTTCGTCATCCGCGGCGCGATCTGGTACCAGGGCGAGAGCAATCGGGACGACGGCCTGTTCTACGAGAAAAAAATGGAGGCCCTGATCAAGGGCTGGCGCGAAGTCTGGAAGCTCGGCGATTTCCCATTCTATTATGTCCAGATCGCGCCGTATGACTATGGTTATGACCGGGACATGAAAAGCAGCCCGGTCCTCGATTCTCTTCGTCTGCCGCTCCTCTGGGAGGCCCAGACGAACGCGCTGCGCCTGCCTAACACGGGAATGGCGGTCGTCACGGATATCGCCAATCTCAGGGACATCCATCCCGTGAACAAGATCGACGTGGCACGCCGGCTGGCCCTTTGGGCCCGGGCCAAAATCTACGGCGAGAAGAGTCTCGTTTACTCAGGCCCGTTCTATAAATCCATGACGGTCGAAGGGGACCAGGCGAAGATCGCGTTTGAGTCCGTTGGCGGCGGGTTGACGACGAACGACGGTCAGGCTCCCGTCTGGTTCGAAATCGCCGGCGACGATCACATCTTCTACCGGGCCGAGGCGCAAATCTCCGGCGATACGATCGTTATCAAGAGCCTGCGCGTCGCGTCGCCCAAAGCGGTCCGGTTCGGCTGGAACGAACTGGCGGTGCCGAATCTGATCAACAAGGAGGGCTTGCCGGCCTCGCCGTTCCGCACCGACCGCTGGTAGCTACTTAGCGGGACACAATACTCTGTCCCTCATACGAAGAAAAGATAATATTCAATGCGGGACAGGGTATTGTGTCCCCCTAGTCTTTTATCTTTTTTTCCAAACGGGCAAACCGCGGCCGGGGGTCCAAGGAGCGCCGGCGGCCTCGAGCTCGTCGCCGAGCTTCTTGAGGTCCACCTCGATCGCGGTTCGCAGATCGTCCAGCACCTTCCCAAAACCGTCGGCCGCGATCTCGTAATCGCGCCTCACGGTCGCCGTGATGGGTACGGTCGAGCCCAGCTGGGTGCTGACCCGGTCCATGAGAGACGGGGAGGCCGCTTCACTGCGGCGGCGGACCGTCAAATCGCCGAACAACGTTCTGAGCGATTCCTGGATGCGCATCTCGACCGCCCACACCCTCTCGCCGAGTTTCGGGTCGGCCTTGGGCGTGTCCAAAAATGCCTTCTTCATGTATTGGATATTCTTGAGCGCCTCCTCGGCCGCGCCGCCCGCGCCCATCATGGCCCGTTGCAGCTCCCCGGCCTTTTCCTGGAAGGAGAGGAGCGCTTTTTTATCTTTCTCCTCGAGGCTCGCCAGTCCCAGCGACTCGACCGTGAACTTCCGCGGCTCCGCGAGCTGCGTGATGACGCCGTCTACTTTCCTGGCCAGTGTCACCGTGAAGGTCCCGGGGACGACCAGCGGGCCGGCCGGGTTCCATTCCCAGGGCTGCCTCTGTGCCGATTCGAGCTGCGTCGGCTCGATGGCCGGGTAACGCAGGTCCCAGGCGATGCGGTGGATGCCTTTCCCGGCCGGTCCCGTGATGCGCCGTACGATCTGCCCCGCCTCATCGGTCACCGTAAGCACGATGGCCGGTTTCTCCTCATGCTCTTCCTTGCGGAGCTTATCCCAGCCCGGGAACGGTACGGGCTTGCCGTCCTTGATGAGTTTCTGCTCCTCCTCGCGCCTCGCCTCAGCCCCCGTTTTGAGGGAGTCCTTCAGGTAATAGGCGAACACCGCGCCGAAGGGCGGGTTCGGAGCGAGATAAAACGTTTCGCCCAGACATCCCTTGCCCCTCGAATCGATCGGCTTGAGCGGGATGTATTCGAGGGCCTTTTTGACCGGGAAGAGAGCGGCCACCCTGGCCAGGCTTTCCTCGCTCACGTCGCGGAGCGGCGAGTAGTCGTCGAGGATGAAGAATCCGCGGCCGAACGACGCGCCCACCAAGTCACCTTCCCTTTCCTGGACCTCGACGTCGCGGAAGGAAATCGCCGGCACGCCGCCGCCGAGTTTGACCCACTTCTTCCCGCCGTCGACCGTCGCGTAAACCCCGAACTCGGTCCCGGCGAAAAGGAGGTCCTTCTTCACGTTGTCCTGGGCGACCGACCAGACGATCGTCCGCTGCGGCATGTCGCCGGCGATGTTCGTCCAGGTCTTGCCGCGGTCGGCGCTCGCGAGCAGGTAGGGCTTGTAATCGCCCGCCTTGTGGTTGTCCACGGCCGCGTAAACCGTGTCCTTGTCATGCTTCGAGGCCTTGATCTTATTGACAAAGAAATAATCGGGGACACCGGCGACTTTCTCCACCTTCCGCCAGGTTTTGCCGGCGTCCTCGGTCACCTGGATCAGGCCGTCGTCGGTGCCGACGTAGACGAGCCCTTCGGCGAGCGGAGATTCGCTGACCGTCGTGATCGTTGAGAACGTCGACATGGCGCCGTGGTCCCACAACGCGTCGACGCTCCACTGCCGCCCCATGATCTTCTGCTCCAACCGGAAAATGCCTCGCGTCAGGTCGGGGCTGATCTTCGTCCAGGAATCGCCGCGGTCTTCGCTCCTCCACAAGAACTGCGAGGCGTAATAGACCCGCTTATTGGAAAACGGGCTGATGACGACCGGCGAATCCCAATTGAAACGCAGGGGCGGGTCGCCGGCCGCGGGCTTGGGGCTTATGTAGACGGTCTCCTGGCTCTTCCGGTCGTAGCGGAGGAGGTTGCCCTCCTGCATTTCGACGTAGACCACGTTCGGGTCGGTCGGGTCGATGGCGCTGGCGTAGCCGTCGGCGCCGTAGGTCACGACCCAGTCGAAGTTGCTGATTCCGTTGCCGTTGAGGGTCCTCGACGGCCCGATCTGGCTGCCGTTGTCCTGGGCCCCGCCGTGGACGTTGTAGAAAGGCACGGCGTTGTCCAGCGCCACCTTATAGAACTGGGTCACCGGCAGGTTCTCGAAGAAGCGCCAGGTCTTTCCCGCGTCGTGGCTCTCGTAAGCACCGCCGTCGCTCCCATCGAGGAGGTAATCGGGATCGCCCTTGACGAAGGCCAGGGCGTGGTTGTCGCCGTGCTTGTTCCGCTCGCCGACCGGGCGCCAGGCCTTGCCGCCGTCGTCGGTGACCATCATCTCGGGGTCCATCTGGTAGACCCGGTCGAAGATGTTGGGGTCTGCGTAGATTTCCTGGTAATAGTGCGGGCCCGTGCCGCCGCTGATATAGGAGTTCCTCTTCTCGAAGCTCTCGCCCCGGTCGGCCGAGCGGTAGAAGCCCTTTTCCTCGGGCCCCGCCTCGACCGTGGCGTAGACGACGCGTGGATCGATGGGGGAGACGGCCAGGCCAATCTTGCCCTTGTCGCCGGCGGGGAGACCGACCGTGAGCTTGCGCCAGGTCTTGCCGGCGTCATCGGTTTTATAGACTGCGGACTCGGGCCCTCCGCCCATGAAGGCGGCCACGGAGCGCCGTCGCTGGTACGCCGCGGCATAAAGGATATCGGGGTTCGCCGGGTCGAACTCGGCCGACGTGACGCCCGTATCCTCGCTGATTTTGAGCGACAGCGTCCAGGTCTTGCCGCCGTCCGCGGTCTTGTAAAGGCCGCGCTCCCCCCCGGACGACCAGAGCGGCCCTTCGGCCGCGACGTAAACGACGTTGGAGTTGCGTGGGTCGACCAGGATGCGACCGATGTGCTCCGACTTCCCGAGGCCCGTATTGGTCCAGGTCTTGCCGCCGTTCAGGCTCTTGTAGACGCCGTCGCCGAAGCCGACGTGCCGCCCGCTGACGTTCTCTCCCGTTCCGACCCAGACGATCTCCGGGTTCGACGGGTCGAGGGTAACGCAGCCGATGGAGTAGGACGCCTGCGAATCGAAGATGGGCGTCCAGGACGTCCCCGCGTTCTCGGTCTTCCAGACGCCGCCCGAGCCGGCGCACACGTACCAGACGTTGCGATTCTTGGGGTGGATGGCGATGTCGCTTATGCGGCCGGACATGAGCGCGGGCCCGATGTTCCGGAATTCAAGGCCGGCCAGGGCCTCGGATGTGAGCAGGGATTTTTTTTCCGCCTTGGCGTCCGGCTTCGCGGCGGGTTTCGCGCCGGGCTTTGTGTCGGTTGTCGCCGCCGCCTGCGCGGAATTCGGGGCCGGGCCTGCTGATCCGAACGACAGCGACGCGAAGATGACAGTGGCGATGACGATGATGGCGGATTTTTTCACGAGGACCTCCTTCGTCCGGGCCCGCGGAGGGACCGGCCGCAAAGACTAAGGCATTGGGATTCTTTCATGCGCCGGGGCTCATTATGCTCCGGGCGCCCGGCGGATTCAAGGGAGTTACCGTTCAGCGCTTGGCGTCCTTCTTGTTGTATTCCTCAAACGCCTTTTCCCAACTTCCTTTGAGCGCCTCGCGGTCGACGGTCGTGCCCAACTTCCATATCCCGACGATTTTGCGCGTGTTGAGGATATCGCGCGTTGGATCGCCCTTAACGAGGAGGAGGTCGGCCCTGAGGCCCTTGGCGATCCGTCCGCGGTCACCGAGCTTGAAGACCCCGGCCGGGATCGAGGTCGCGGCCGCGAGCGCCTGGACCGGCGTCATGCTCGCCTCGACCAGGAGCTCTATCTCGCGATGAAGGCTAATTCCATAAAACGTGCCGGGGTTCGGGGCGTCCGTGCCGGCCAGGACCGGGACGCCCGCCGCGACAAGCTGGCGGACCGCGCCGTCGGCATACTCGAGCTTCAGCTCGGGGTGGCCGGGCTTCAGGTAATTGACCAGCGATTCCCGCAGCCGCGCCGCCGAGTGCTCCGTGAGGTAGGGAGCGAGGTCCGGATCGGCCGCCAGCGAAACTCCCGTCGCCGTGATTTCCGCCTGGAGGACGGTTAGCGTACCTATCGCGAACATGCGGCGCGCCGCGAGGGTCCTCCCGAAATCGGGCCCCGGCGCCTGGTCGATGAAAAGATGCACGATCCCGTCAGCGCCGGCGTTTACGGCGTCCATGGCCGCCGCGTATGTCCCGATATGGACCACGGCCATTTTCCCGCGCTTATGAGCGGCTTCGATGAGGGCTTTCATCGTCGGCTTGTCCAGGCTGGGCATCGGCCTCCCGATCCAGCTCCCGGCATCGTAGATGATTTTGATGTAGTTCGATCCCTCCGCGATGCGGGCGTCGACAAAGGCCTGGGCTTCATCCGGTTTCGAGAGAGTTGGGATTTTTATGGTCGCCCCTTCGGTCCCGTGCCCGCCGGGGCAGGTCGCGGCCCAACCGGAGGTGATGATGTCGGCCGTGTCGCGCTCCTTGCCCGCGGCCTGGAGCTTTTGAATCGGAATGGCGAAGCTCGGGTCGTCGTCCATGTCGAGCTCCGTGGTGACGCCGAACAGCAGCTCCTGCTGGAGCGCGGCGCGGATATAGGAATGCACGTGGGCGTCGATGAGGCCGGGAAGGAGGGTATTCCCCGAACCGTCTACCACGGGGACGCCGGCGGGGACGACGAGATTCTTGCCCAGCTTTTCGATCCGGCCGTCCTTGACCAGCACGGAATCTTCCGGGATCACGCGCGACCCGTCGAAGATACGGACGTTTTTTATAAGGAATGTCCCGCTCGGCAGGGTTTCCGAGCTCGATAGGCGAGGAGCGGCCCCGAGACATGAGATCGCGACCGCCAAACAGAAGGTCCGCAAAAAACGAATACGATTGGACATAGAAATCTCCTCGCTGTTCCTACGGCGTGGAAACGGGAAAGGTTGCCGGATGCTTTGACCCCGCGAAGAACAGGAACCGAGGGGGTCTCTCCCTTGTCAAGGACGTGGTGGCGGCACGAGAGGGAAGCGCGCAAACTTTTCATGTGTTCTTTGGTGAAGAAAAGCGCGGAGCCGCTCTTCCCGCCGTCTATTGATTTCTTTATTCACATTCTTATAAGGACTTGACCCTGTCCTTTCATTCCGGGCGAGTGAATTCAAGCTGGAAGATGGAGGACACAAATCTGAAGGGGCACTTGGCCCCTTCATTAGAATGCTGTCACTTAGATTTGGAAATGGGACGTTTGATGGGAGGGTTGGGACTTTTGCCTTCCACGAACATTGCATAGGAAACGCTCAGATCTTCTTTCTCGCCGCCGATACGGGTCCAGTCCGGGATAAACCCGTCCCCGAAACTCATGAGCTGCATGTAGAACTTGCCGGCTTGATCTCCGGCCTCTCCGGCTCCGCTGACCAAGATGCAACTATGGACGCCCCTTCTTCGCGGCGCGCCGATCTGGACATTGTTGATCCGGGCCTGCTGTTCCAATCCAACCTTCGGCCCTTGGACAAGCCCCGAGCCTCGCCAGAACAGGCTGATAATCTCGTTGGGGTTATTCCTGGCGACCAGAACCTCATCGCCGGGTTCCGGCGAGAGGTCGCCGACCGCGATGAAGAGCCCCCCGTATTGGCCCTCGCCGACCTCGTCGATGAACTTTTCGAAGATGAAGCCCCGGTCGAACGCCCAGCCCACGATATAGGCGTTCCGGAGACCCTTTTCCATCCGGTAGCAGGCGGTGACGGCCTCCTTCGTTCCCCCGGGGACTACGTCCCCCACCTTGAGAGCCCGCGTCGAGGTATTCCCCGGCATCGGAATGACTTTGGAGATTTCAGTCCGGCCGTTCTCCCAACGGAACAGAAAAAGCCACCCCTTGCCCGCCGTTTGCGCTCCCTCTTCGCCCTCATTTGCCGTCGCCAGGATCTCGTTCCGGCCGTCGCCGTCGATATCCGTGATGACGGCCGACCGCATGAGTACATTGGTGTCGTCCAAAAACGAGTTCCGTGTGCATACGAGCCGGAGCTCTCCGACTTTTGGGTCATATCGGAAAACCGACAAGGCGTGGGCCGTGACCAGCAGGATCTCGTTCCGGCCGTCGCCGTCGAGGTCGCCGATCTGGGTCTCGGTGAATTCAAAATTGTCTTTTTCGATGACGCACTGATCCTTGTCGTAGTACGTTGTCTTCCACCAATCTGAGTAGCCTTGCTTATAGGCGTTGATAAAGAACCTTATCTTTGAAGACGCGTAGTCTCCGGCAACTTCGAATTCCCGGCAGTGCCCCGGGGCGGCGGCCTCGAGATCGGGGTTGCCATCGAGGTCGCCGGCCGCGCAAGACGTGTGCCTGACGGGCTCGATGCGCCAGCTCTCGAAATAGACACGCTCGTCCTTGTTCTTCCAGATACGCATCCTGCCCGCCGCCCCGGATTCAGTCTCCAGGATGGTTCCCGATGAAACCTCGCAAGGTCCGGAAGAGTGAGGGGTCCCACTGGCCGGCACCCCGCCCGGAGACCTGGCGGCGGGGCGAAAGAAAACCAGGTAGACTGCGGCCGCGAACACGACGGTGAGAGGGGCAACGATTAAGGGTTTTTTCCAAAACGCCTGGGATTTTTTATCCAACTCGTGGTGGATGGTCCCATTGCTCATCCGGGACTTGAACCAGGCATCTAGCTCGTTCTTGTAGGCATGAACCCGGGACCGGGGAGCCCCCTCCTGCCTGTGGACGGGCAGGCCGCTCTTTTTTTCCCACCGCAGACAGGAGCGGACGCTGGTCTTCAGGTAGGCGGCAATTTCTTTCCAGGTGGAGAGAATCTCCCCGTTTTGAATTTCTGGTCCCATCTCGAACAATTTTATGGATTTTCTCGATCGAAATCAAGCCCGGATTAGGGCTGTCTTTTCGCTTTCTTGGATAACCTCAGGGGCTTAGCTTTCAATGCAATTCGGCCCTTTTGCGCGGTTCGCCCGAAGCAGAACAGACCAGCTGGAAAGTATCCAGAAAATAAGCGAGGATTCTTTTATCTCAGGATCTTCGACTTTAGCATAGACATAATCTATTAGCTTTTTGGTGTTAGCCTTTATTTTTGGGCCATCCCTGACGAAATGCTTTTCCTTGATAGGAATCCCTATTTCCTGCCGGGCTTTTTCCTTGTAAAACCTCTCGTTCTCATCATACGAGAAAATGCCAAGCTTAGAAAGGCTTTTTGGCTCAACCAGCGTCGCAAGGATCGCAAGTTTTGCATACTTGCCTAGCTCCTGACCAAAATTATCATGCATTATAATCCAAAACATTTCCGGATTAGTTTTTCAAGATTGTTGTCATGTAGAATATGAATTATCTCTCACTGTAGAAATTGAATAAAAATATTTTTAGAGTGAGATTTGTTTAGCGCGAATACATGCTTATATCGCCGGATTATGACCCTATATTATTATATCTATACATTCTTGGCCTTTGCAGCACGAACGAACATGAATGCCCACACATCTTTTCCTGCATCATGCAATACACCGTTCGTCTGAATCTTTAAATGGCAATTGCTATTCTCAAGCGATCCCCATCCCATGGCTTTCTCAAAAATTGCTCCCAGCCCAACAGCAATTTGCTCAGGCACTGTGTGGAAATAATTTGTGTTTATTGTGGTGCTATATTCGCTGCTCCAGTAAGGCCAGCTAAAGCTATTTCCAAATCCGTAGGTATACCTACCGCCGCCTCTTTCATAATGTCCATAAGCGAAAGATGCCCAAGATGGCTGAAGAGCTTGGTTTATCTGGTCAAATACTCCAGGATATCCTCCGATTTCAGGAACTGCTTCTCCTCCCCAAACTCTTTCCTCCCCTGTCTGCCCATCAAAGTCTTGTCTATGGATACTGACTTTGCCTGTTCCCATTGAAGTTGCAAAGCCTGATGTATATGGCAGCTCCTCAAACCACTGATAAAGGTCATTAGGGCCTGAGTTAAAAAGGAAAATATTGTATATCGTATTCTGCCTTGGCACAGTCAAGCTCACAGAGCCTTGATTGGAATATTGTATTAACTTACCAAAATTGTCTTCCCTTAAGGCAATCCTCTTGGGATCAACGCCGCCTATTGAATACTGATTTAATATATCTGTTCAGTAGTGTCCCATCATAAGTTGAACAAAAGCAATTGATTACAGGAGTTGTCGAATTCGGTTTGAGCGGAGGAATCCGTAAGCAGTTGATTCAACGGAGTTTTCTCGAACACCGTGACGCTCAA
>Ga0315281_10002360_pt1 | contig 28037 bp, 28 predicted proteins | sample YL17G07_0_MG_FD_204540 | JGI IMG/M metagenome (GOLD analysis project Ga0315281, IMG submission 204540) | Sediment microbial communities from Yellowstone Lake, YNP, Wyoming, USA - YL17G07_0 | ecosystem: Environmental > Aquatic > Freshwater > Lake > Sediment | place: USA: Wyoming | collected...
CTGATCAGGGTGTCAAGAAAACGGGACGCGTGGCCCCCGCCGAGGACAGAACCATGCGCTTTGGTACGTGCAAATCCGGCGGTTTAGGCCGATACTTGAGCCATCGCGATGGCAGGTGGGTTGCTACGTTGCTCTACGAGAGGTTTTCCGCCATGAAAACAACACTGTCGCTCCTGACCACGGCCGCTCTGGCGCTCGTCGTTTCTGCATGGTTGGTCCCGGTCCCGGTGTCGGCTCAGCAGGCGGCGGGGCAGGAACGGGGCGACGTCCGCGGCGGGGCGGGCGGCGGCGCGGTAACGCCGACGCCCGCCCCGGCGCCCAGCACCGGATCCAGTGCTCCGGCCGGCGGTGGCGGAAGCAGCAGCCAGCCGTCGGGCGGCGGATCGGCCGGCGGCGGATACTCGGGCGGGCGCAGCGAATCCGATGGTCCGCGTCGAGGCGGCGCGACCGGCGGCAGCGGCGGATACAGCGCGCCGCGCGGCGGCGGTGAACGCAGCGGATCCGGCGCGCGCGCGACCGGCGGCGGGTCGGGCGCGACGTCCGGCAGCGGTGAATCCGGCGCCGGCGTCAGCAGCGTGCCGACGCAGGGCGGCCGTCAAGGCACGGGACGCGCGCTACCGCGAGACAGCAGCGGCGCCTCGGCCGGCGGCGACACCAGCGGCGGCAACCGTGATGGCGTGCCGCCGTACGCGCGGCCGCGCGACGGTCACGAGCCGGTCGGCACCGCCGTCCCGCGCGGTTCGGTGCCGCCTCCAGCCGGCGGCGGCGGCGACGTCTTCATACCGGGCGGCTACTACGGCGGCTACGGCTACTACGATCCGTGGGGGTACGGCGGCGGCTACGGCGGTGGCTACGGCGGTGGCTACGGCGGCTACGGCGGAAATTACGGCGGCTACTACGATCCATGGTACGGCGGCTACCCGACGTCTCCGCAATCGAGCTACACGTCGAGAGACGAAGGGTCGCTGAAGCTGAAGATCAAGCCGCGCGACGCGGAAGTCTACGTCGACGGCTATTTCGTCGGCGTCGTGGACGACTTCGACGGCATCTTCCAGCGCCTGCGCATCGAATCGGGCTCGCACCGGATCGAAGTGCGCGCGCAGGGATACGAACCGCTGGCGTTCGACGTGCGCATCACGCCCGAGCACTCGACGACGTACCAAGGCGAGCTCAAGCGCATTCAATAAACTTCAGATTGCAGAATTCAGATTTCAGGTTGCGGGTTGTCGCGGCCGTCTCGGGTATCTACGACGCGTTCGTGGGCGTCGTCATGCTGGCGGGACGGCCGCTCCTCGCTCAGGTCTTCAGCGTCTCGCTTCCCACGCCGCCCATTCACGCCGATCTCAACGGCCTCTTCCTGTTGTCGATCGCCGCCGGCTATCTGATTCCGTATCGAGACCCAGGCTCCTCGAGCGGGCGCGCGTATCTGTGGATCATGGGACCGCTGCTGAAGGGGGCGGGCGCTGCGGCATTCGTGATCGACCACGTCATGCGCCAGTCGCCGCGGTCGTTTCTGTTGTTCGCGCTGAGCGATGGGATGCTCGCGCTGCTCACCCTGGCCGCGCTCGTTACCTCGCCAAGAGCTGACGCGTAGTCGGGTAGGTGCCGAGGCGGACCCACTGCGTGGATCCGTACTTGCCGAACAGCTCCACCTTCGCATCGACGAACTGGGTATTCTGCAGCATCTCCTGCCGCGACTGGTCGCTCCCCGTGTAGCCGTTCTGCGACTTGATCGTGATGGGGGCGGTGGTCGCGCCGGGGGCCAGACCGCTGGAGCCGACGACGGTGAGGAAGCCGCTGCCCCATTCGGTGTTTTCGCTGACACGGCGGAAGAGCGCGTTGATTTGGAGCGTCACCAGCTTCTGATCCGACACGTTGTGCAGCGTGAAGGTGACCGTGGGGACGAGCTTGGTCTGGCCGTTGACGATGCCGAGATCGTACCAGCCGGAGTTGACGATGGCGACTTCAAGGCCTTTCGTGAGGTCCACGATCGGACCGCAGGCCACCGACGAGGCGAGTGCGAGGAAGACCAGCCACCGGGCGGATGCGCGCATGGCGCATTGTACATTGCGGACTGCGGATTGCGGACTGCGGATTCCGAGTCCTCGACCGGTAATCCGTAATCAGCAATCCGTAATCAGCAATCCGTAATCAGCAATCCGTAATCAGCAATCCGCAATCAGCAATCCGCAATCAGAAGACCCGCACCTCGATCCGCTTCAACGCTTCGTCGCGCGGGATTCGACCGGCCAGGAATTCGCCCAGATCGGATCCGCGCAGGCGGATGATCCGCGTAGCCGACCCGCTGTCGGCCGGCGCGAGCCGCGGCCGATCGTCGTTCCCCTTCGCCGCGATCGTCAGCCACTCGTTCGGCCCGATGCCGAGGGCGCTGCTGTGCGAGAGCATCGCGTCCTTCAGTGCCTCCAGGACTTCGATCCGGTAGGCTTCGCTCGGGTCCGTCAGGATCGGATCGGTCGCGGCCGGCGCTTTGCCATCGGCCGCCGTCGAGGCCGATCCGGTCGCATTGCGCGCGCCGGCCACCTCCGGCATCGACATCCGGGCGAGCACGGTCGGGCTCACCTGCAACTCGAGTCGCTTGAGCGCCTGATCGAGATTCGGATCGCTTTCGCCTTTGATGTGCGTCTGCAGCGTGCGCAGCGCGCTGTCGAGTCCCAGATCGTTCTGGTCGAGCGTGCGCAGGCTCCAGGTCAGCGTCGTCTCGAACGTGGGTACGACCACGTCGAAGAAGATGCCGTAGCCATCGAGGCGAAAACCCCGCGCGTGGGCGTTGTCGCTCACCAGCATGTCGGCGGGCACCTGCGCGAGCGCCTGCACGCGATCGCGGGTGACGGTGACGCCGTGCTCGACCGCGCCCTCGAGCACGCGCTCCATCTGGCCAATCTGGTACCGCTGTTCCGCCGCCGCTCGTGCCGCCGTCGTCTGCGCCGCGGCCGGCGCAGCCGCGGCCGCGACCGCTCCTGTCAGGATGAACGATACAAGCCGTTTCACAATGTCCCCCTACTGTCTCTGCGATGCCCGATAGAGCAGATCCATCTGGTTGAGCTGCTGCCGGTTTTTCATGACTTCGATGCCCACGCTGTTCTGGACCACACCGAGGGTGCGATCGATCTTCACGAGATCCGACTGCCGCTGCGCGTTGACGTCGCGGAGCAACCCGGCGATGCGCAGCGCGAGCTCGCGCTGCTGGCGCTTCTCGCTGTCCTCGACGAGCGCGCGGACGCGACGGGTGACGTCAGCATCGGTCGCCGATGCGGCGCGGACCGTCTGCGCCGGCGCCGTCATCGCGGACACCTGGGCCGAGCGGAACTCGGTCTTGAGCTGCCGCTCCAGCGCCGCAAGGTCGGCGCGCCAGGGAGCGTCCTGACCCGCAGGGCTGAAGCCCTGCGCCACGTCGGACCCATCTGACCCACGTGCCCTACCTGCCCCATCTGACCCACGTGCCCTACCTGCCCCATCCGCCCGTGTTGACCAGCCGGTTGTCATGCTGAGGCCGTTCCGGTCGTACCGGATATCGAGGTTTGCGACGCCGGCCGAGACGCCCAGGAACAGCAGCGCGGCCGCCACCTGCGCCCACGCGGGAATGTCTCGCCACCATTGCGGATTGCGAATTGCGGATTGCGGATTGGTGACTGACGACTGACGACCGATGACTGACGACTGACGACTGACGACTGCGAAGCTGGGCTCCGGCGGGGACCAGCGAGCCAGCTGCGCGCGGACGCCGCGCAGCGCCGCCACGTCCGCGCGGCAGCGCGCGCACGTCTGCAGATGCGTCTCGAACCGGGCCCGATCCGCCGGGTCCCCTTCCGCATCGTCGTAGAGAAACGCGACGATGGCCCCGTCGCGATCGTCGCCGTAGCCGCAGGACAATTCAGTCATAGCCCTTCCGTCATCGCGTGGCCGCGCTGTTCTTCGACAGCTCACGCCTCAGTACGATCAACCCCTGATAGAGACGCGTCTTCACCGTGCTCAACGGGCAGCCGGCGAGTTCCGCGATTTCCTGGAACGTCAGCCCGTGATATTCCTTCAAGACGATGGCCGTGCGTTGCTCCTCTGGCAGGAGCGCCATCGCGTGCTCGACCAGCCGCATCAGATCCTTCCGGGCGACACGATCTTCGATCGACTCGGACGGCTCGGCCGCTGCCGCCAGCTCGATCAGATCGACGTCCTCGGGCGGCTGCACGACCGGCGCGCGGCGCTCGCGCCGGATCCAGTCGCGGCACAGATTCAGCGCAATGCGATAGAGCCATGACGAAAACTTGGCCTGGCCTCGAAACCCCGGAAGCGCACGGAAGGCGCGGAGAAACGTCTCCTGGCACACGTCTCGCGCATCCTCTTCGCGACCGATGGTGCGGTACGCGAGGGCGTAGATGGGACGTTCCCATCGTAAGACCAGCTGATTGAAACTGTCGGCGTCGCCGCGAATCGATTTCGCGACGAGCTCTTCGTCGGTCCACGTCATGCGGCGCGCGAAAGACCCTTTCTGGGAAGCAGCCTGCCGTCTGTCTACGCGTATTAAGACGGCTGATCGCGTCAGACAGTCGGGTCGGCGGTCGTGTGGCGCAATTATATCCTGCGACGCCCTAACAGACTGATCAGATTGGTCTTATCTGAACTTTCGAACCGCTCGCCGCCGGCCAGGCCAGGTGGCGGAGATCGATCAATCGCAGTAGAATCGAGCATCACGCGCCCGACCCAACACGAATCGATGCCCCGGGAGACTCGAAGCCGTCCGGCCAGCAGCACGGCGCTGCGGCCGCTCTCGTCGCTGCTCGCCCACAGCACGACGCCGAACGAGTTGCTGCCGCACCTGCATCAGCACGCGCTCGACGTCACGGGCGGCTCGTGCTCGCTGCTGTTTCAGCACAACCCGCGCACCGGCGGATTGCAGGCCACTTCGGGCTTCGGTCTCGAGACGCTCCGCACCGACCCGTGGCTGCCGGGTTCCGACGAGGCGACGCTGGTGGCCGACGCGTTCGCCCGCCGCGTACCGACGTTGGTCGCGGATGCCGTGCGCCAGACGCCGGACCTCGCCGCGCGCCTCGGGACCCGCGCTGCCCTGTTGCTGCCGCTCGTCCGCCGCGGCGAGCGGGTCGGATTGCTGGCCGTCGGCTTCGATCATCCGCCGTCGTCTGCCGGCGTCGACGGGGACGTCGTCGAAGCCGCCGATGCGTTCATGACGGCGCTCGAACTGTTCCACCTGCGCCAGAGCGAAGACTTGCAACGCGATGTCCGCGCGCTGCTCGAAGAATTCACGGCGAGCCTGTCGGCGACGCTGAGTCTCGCCGCGGGGCTCGACATCTTCTGCCACGGCGCGAACCGGCTGTTCGCGGCGGATCGCACGTCGGTCTGGATTCACGACCGGCGCGCCCGCCATCTGGTCCTGCAGGCCTCGTCCGAGCCGGTCGACGTGGCGCGCGGCGTCCGGGTCACTGCCGACGATGCGTCGGCGCCAGGGGCGTTGGCCATGCGCCGAACGCGCGCCGAAATCGTCTTGCCCTCGGAAGACGACGTCACCGCGATGGTCACGGTGCCGCTGCGCGGCTGCCGCCGCGCGCTGGGCTCGATCGTGTTCGAAGGCGTCCGCGTCGAAACGGGCGGCGAGATCGACCTGCTCGACCGCGCCGACGAGCTCGGCCGTCAGCTGTCGAGCGCGGTCGAGAACATGCAGCTCCTCGAGGACGTCATGCGATCGCGCCGGGAGCTGGAGAACACGTTCGATTCGATTTCCCACCTCGTGGCGGTGTCGGACACGCGCGGCCACATCGTGCACGTGAACCAGGCGTTCGCGACGCAGGTCGGGCGCACGCGCGAGGACCTGCTCAATCAGCCGCTCGCCGATCACCTCGGCCCCGAGCTTGGCGCGTGGCTCGAACGGCACACGTCGTCGCCCACGCCGACGCGCGGCGACTCCGCGGTCACCATCGAAGTCCTCGACCCGGTCCTGAAGGGACCGTTCGTGGTCACGGTCACCGATCTGCTGAACAACGATCACGAACCGGTCGGCACGGTCATCGTGGCGCGCGACCTCACGCCGCAGACGCGGCTCGAGGCGGAACGCGAGGAGTTGCGGAAGCGGCTGACGCAGAGCGAAAAGCTCGCCGCGCTCGGCCAGTTCGTCGCCGGCATCGCGCACGAGTTGAACAACCCCCTCCAGGGCGTACTCGGGCATCTCGAACTGCTGCGCACGACCGGGGCCTTCCCGAAGCAGCTGCGGCGGGACGTGCAGGTCATTTATCGTGAGGCCGACCGCGCGGCGAAGATCGTCCGCAACCTGCTGGTCTTTGCCGGGTCGCGGCGCCTGACGCTCCGCTCGGTCAGCCTGAACGGGGTGCTGCAGAAGGTGCTGGCACTGCGAACACCCGCACACCGCGCCGTGGGCATCGAAGTCGTGCGACACTATGACGAGAAGTTGCCGCGGGTGAAGAGCGACCCGCTGCTGCTGCATCAGGTCTTCCTGAACATGGTGATGAACGCGGAACACGCGATTGCGGCGACCGGCCAGGACGGCCGGATCGAGATCACCACGTCGGTCGCGCCGGCAGGCGACCGGATCGTCGCCACCGTGCGCGATACCGGCGTCGGCATTCCGGAAGACACGCTGTCGCGCATCTTCGAGCCGTTCTACACGACCAAGGAAGTCGGCCAGGGCACCGGCCTCGGGCTGGCCATCACGTACGGCATCGTGCAGGAGCACGGCGGCCAGATCGTCGCCGCAAATCACCCGGACGGCGGTGCCGTGTTCACCGTCGACCTGCCCATCGCGCCGTCACCAGGACGCTGACGCATGATTGACGAAACGTTTCTGACGACGGAAGAAGTCCTGGAGTACCTCCAGGTCAACCTCCGCACGGTATACCGGCTGATCAAGGCCGGCAAGATTCCTGCGGTGCGCGTCGGCCGCCAGTGGCGGTTCCGCAAGCGTGACATCGATGCCTGGCTCGACAGTCAGCGGCCGCGCGGCGGCTCGCGCCAGGCGCCGACCGCGGCGCCCCGGCCTGCTGGCGGCGGCAACGCGCGCCCGCGCGTCCTTGTCGTGGACGATGAGGCGAGCATCCGGGATCTGCTCGCGAAGACGCTGGCGCTGGCGGAATACGACGTGGACGTGGCGCCGGACGGCCGCACCGCGCTCGAGCGCATGCGGCTCAACCCGTACGATCTGCTGATCGCCGACTTGAAGATGCCCGGCATGGACGGACTGACGGTCATCCGCGAGGCGAAGCGGTACAAGGCGGATTTGCCGGTCATCATCATCACCGGTTTCTCCACCGAGTCGAGCGCGATCGAGGCCGTGAATCTCGGCGTCGCCGGCTACCTGACCAAACCCTTCCGCGTGCCGCAGGTGCTCGCGGCGGCGGCCAAAGCGCTGGGCGAATAGCAGCGGAAGTGAAAAGTTAGAAGTGAAAAGATAAAAGTGGAAGGATAAACTCTTCACTTTTAGGTTTTCACTTTTAAGTTCTCACTTTCTTCATGATCCAGCTCTCCTCCCTCACCAAAACGTTCGGCGACCGCGTGCTCTTTGACCACGTCACGTGGCAAATCACGGATCGCGAACGCGTGGGCCTGTGCGGTCCGAACGGTGCCGGCAAGACGACGCTGCTCAAGATGATGGCCGGGCTCGACGAGCCGGACGAGGGCACGATCCTCACGCCGGCCGCGCTGACGGTCGGTTACCTGCCGCAGGACGGCCTCGATCACGCCGGCCGCACACTGTTCGACGAAGCATCGAGCGCGTTCGGCGAACTGCTGGCGATGAAGGCTGAGATGCACGCGCTCGAGGGTCGGCTCGGCGATCCGTCGATTCCAGAAGCCGAGCACGACGCGATGCTGCACCGGTACAGCGACCTGCAGGATCGCTTCCGCGTGCACGACGGCTACAGCATCGAGCTGAAGACGTCGACGGTGCTCCAGGGCCTCGGGTTCGCGACCAGCGATTTCGACCGGCCCACCGAGACGTTCTCCGGCGGCTGGCAAATGCGGGTCGCCCTGGCCAAACTGCTGCTGGGCGCGCCCAATCTGCTGCTGCTCGACGAGCCGACCAACCACCTGGATCTCGACGCGCGCAACTGGCTCGAGGAGTACCTCAATGCGTACCCCTATGCGGTGATCCTGGTCTCGCACGACCGTTTCTTCCTCGACGCGGTCGTCACGCGCATCGCCGATCTCACGCTGCGGACGCTCACCGACTACCACACGAACTACAGCGGCTACCTCGCCGAGCACCACGAGCGGATCGAGGCCATGCGCAAGGCGAAGCGCGACCAGGACGAGGAGGTCGCGCGCGTCAAGATGTTCATCGACCGGTTCCGCTATCAGGCGACGAAGGCATCGCAGGTGCAAAGCCGGATCAAGATGCTCGACAAAGTCGTGCCGATCGAAGTGCCGCCCGAGCGCAAGAAGATCAACTTCAACTTTCCGGCCTGCGCGAAGAGCGGCCGCATGGTGATCGAGCTCGCGCACGCGCGCAAGACGTACGGCGACCTCAGCATCTTCAAGGACCTGAACCTCCATATCGAGCGCGGCGATCGGATCGCCCTGGTCGGCCCCAACGGTGTCGGCAAGTCGACGCTGATGCGGATGCTGTCGGGCGAAGAAGCGCCCGATGCCGGCGAGCGCGCGATCGGCCACAACGTCGTGATGCAGTACTTCGCGCAGGACGAGGCGACGCGGATGGAACCCGCGCCGACGGTGTACGAGACGCTGTCCTCCGGATCGCCACTGCAGATGGTGCCGATGATCCGCAACATCCTCGGGGGCTTCCTTTTTTCTGGAGACGACGTGTACAAGCCCGTGCGGGTGCTGTCGGGCGGCGAGCGCACGCGCCTCGCCGTCGCGCGCATGCTGCTGCGGCCGTCGAACACCCTGCTCCTCGATGAGCCGACCAACCATCTCGACCTCGACTCGAAGGAAGTGCTGCTCGACGCACTCGTCGACTACGGCGGCACGCTGATCTTCGTCTCGCACGATCGGTACTTCGTCGAACGGCTCGCGACGAAGATCATCGAGATCGGGCACGGCACCGCCATCCCGTTCCCGGGCACGTACAAAGAGTTTCTGTATCACAAGCAGCATACAGGGCAGGAACCGGCAAGGCAGGACGGCGGGAAGGCAGGACGGCTGGAAGGGAAGGCTGTAGGGCGGGTCCTTTCGGACCCGCCGAAGAAAGTGAACCGCAGCGCGCCACATCAGACCGCGCAGACGAAACAACAGACTCCGACGATCGCGCCGAAGCACTCCCACGAAGAGAAGAAACGCGTCGACGCCGACGCGCGGAAGAAATCGCGCGAGGTGCACGCGCGCCAGGCGCGCATCGCCGCGCTCGAAGCGCGCATCGCCGAAACCGAAGCGGCCATTCGCGACGTCGAGCAGCAGATGTCAGCCCCCGGTTTCTATGAGGACCGCGCCAGCACGCAACCGGTAATCGACCGCCATCAGGCCCTGATGTGGCAGGTCGGCGAGCTCATGCATCAGTGGGAGGAGCTCCAGTCGCTCATCGGCCTCCCAACCAAGGCCTGACGACCTGACGAAATCGTAACTGCCTTACAATACTGTCATCCATCGGTGGGGACGCGCTCTCTTAGCCATCAGGAATTGTGTGGGTTTCCGCGATCTGTAACCGGCTGAGGGGCGGGCACACCGTTTGCCCCATTGGCGTCGAGTTCCAGTGCGCGCAGCAGTACTCGACATGCCCCAGCGATCTGACGCTCGTCCGCGACGCCGGCCAGCCGCGCCGCCCACATCCGCGGCCCGCGGCGATCGACGCCTCGCGACGGATGCGCGCGTGGCGCCAGACGACCGCTTCTTCCGCCACATCGTGAGCAGCATGCGCAACGGCGTCATCGCGTTCCGGCGCGACGGCACCGTGGCGTTGATGAACGACGAGGCGCACCGCATGTTCGGGCTGACGCCGTCGCCCGGCGACATCGGGCGCCCGTTTGCCGACGTGCTGCGCGATCGCCCCGAGATCATCCGCGTGCTCGCGGGCGCATTCGAGCTCAGCCATCTGCCGAATCGTGCGGAGCTTCGGCTCAAGGAGCTCGACCGCGTCATCGGCTACACGCTCTCGCAGGTGAAGGACGATGGCGGCGCGCCGATTGGCGCGGTCCTCTTCTTCAAGGACCTGACGCGGGTGGAACAGTTGGAGGAGCGCGAGCGGCTGCGCGATCGCCTGGCCTCGCTCGGCGAGATGGCCGCGGGCATCGCGCACGAGCTGAAGAACCCGCTGGCCGGCATCGAGGTGATGGCCGGACTGCTGCGGCGGCAGGTGCCCGACTCGAAAGACGCGCAGTCGCTGCTGGCCGACATCCTCAGCGAAGCGAAGCTCGCCAACGCCATCGTCGTCGAGATGCTGGAGTTCGTCCGGCCGGTGCGCCTGCAGGTCGAGCGTACCGATCTCGCCGACGTGCTGCAGCAGTCGGTGACGATGGCGGAGTCGAAGGTCGCGCGCCGCGAGGTGAGGGTGACGACGAACATCGAGGCGGGGCTGCCGATGATCGAGAGCGACCATCATCAGCTCACGCAGGTGTTCACGAATCTGATCGCCAATGCGTTCGAGGCGCTGGACGGTACGGGCTGCATCACGATTTCCGCCGCGACGACCGCGATCGAAGCCGACCCCGCGTTTGCCGGCTTGAATCCGCCGACGCCGGCCGTGCTCGTGGAGGTGGCCGACGACGGCCCTGGCGTGCCGGCGGATCTGACGGATCGCATCTTCAATCCGTTCTTCACGACGAAGGTCACCGGCACTGGACTCGGCCTGGCGATCGTCAGAAAGATCGTCGACGCGCACGACGGGCGCATCGACGTCAGCAGCGTCCCGGACACGGGCACGCGCTTTCGCGTCACGTTGCCCGTCACGAGCGCCTCCGGGTGGTTTAAGTAGGTCGGGTGGGGCCGGTGGGTAGGGTAGGGCAGGTAGGGAGATGACAATGGGACGAATTCTTGTTGCCGACGATCATGATGCGCTGCGCCGCGGGCTGGTTCGCGGCCTGACCGATGCCGGTCACGAGGTCCAGGAGGCGTCGAACGGCAACGCCGCCATCGAGAAGCTGCACGACAGCTACTTCGACGTCGTGCTGAGCGATCTCAAGATGGGCGGCAGCGACGGCATGGACGTGTTGCGGACGACGCGCGCCATGCATCCCACGACGGCGGTCATCCTGATGACCGCGTTCGGATCGGTGAACACCGCGGTGGAGGCGATGAAGACGGGCGCCTTCGACTACGTGCAGAAGCCGTTCGAGATCGAAGAGATGGAGGTCAAGATCGAGAAGGCGCTCGAAGTGAAGCGTCTGAAACACGAGCTCGACTACCTCCGCGGCACGCAGGACATCTACGAGTTCGACAAGATCGTCGGGACGAGCGCCGCGCTCCAGCACGTGCTCGACATCGTCAAGAAGGTCGCGAAGAGCAATACCACGGTGCTCATCCGCGGCGAAACGGGCACCGGCAAGGAACTGATCGCCGGCGCGACTCACCACAACTCGCTGCGCGCGAACCGCAACTTCGTGAAGGTGAACTGCGCGGCGCTGCAGGAGAACCTCCTCGAGTCCGAGCTGTTCGGCCACGAGAAGGGCGCGTTCACCGGCGCCGACAAACAGCGCATCGGCCGGTTCGAGCAGGCGGACGGCGGGACGCTGTTCCTCGACGAAATCGGCGACATGAGCCCGAACACGCAGGCCAAGATCCTTCGCGTCCTGCAGGAGCACGAGTTCGAGCGCCTCGGCGGCACGCGCACGCTGCGCGTCGACGTGCGGCTCATCGCGGCGACCAACCGGGACCTGTCCGGGATGGTGCAGGCTGGACAATTCCGCGAGGATCTGTACTACCGGCTGAACGTCGTGTCGATCGAGATGCCGCCACTGCGGGAGCGCAAGGACGACATCGTGCCGCTGGCGCAGACCTTCATGCGCAAGTTTGCCGGTGAGCTCAAGAAGAAGGTCGACGGCCTCGAGCCGGACGCGCAGAAGCTGCTGATGCGCTACAACTGGCCGGGCAACATCCGCGAACTGGAGAACGCGATCGAGCGGGCGATTCTGCTGACCGAAGGGCGCGCCATCGGGTCGGTCGATCTGCGGCTCGGCGAAGTGGCGACGGCCGGCGGGTCGCGCGATCACGCCGCGGTCGTCAAGATTCCGCCGACCGGCATTCCGCTCGAGGACATCGAACGGCACGCGATCGTCGAGGCGCTGAAGATGTCGAACTGGGTGCAGAAGGACGCGGCGGAACTGCTGTCCATCAGCCCGCGCGTGATGAACTACAAGATCAAGACGCTCGGCATCGAGTTCCCGAGAGGCCGCCGCGCCGCGCCGCTCGTCGCCGCGGCTTCGTAATTTGGAAGTAGGAAGTTGGAATTTGGAATGGGTTCACGAATTCCAAATTCTTAATTCTTAATTCTCAATTCCGTGCGCGCGGGTGCGCTTTTCGGTACACGTCCAGCAACTGCGCGGCGTTCACGTGCGTGTATCGCTGCGTCGTGCTCAGGCGCGCGTGGCCGAGCAGTTCCTGGATCACGCGCAGGTCGGCGCCACGCTGCAGCAGATGCGTCGCGAAGGAATGCCGCAGCGCGTGCGGGCTGATCCCGAGGCGCGTGCTGCTCGCCGCGACGTAGCGACGCACGAGACGATCGATGCTTCTCGCGGTCAGCCGTCCGCCCCGATAGTTGACAAACAACGGATCACGGCGGCGGGATGAGCTGGCACGAAGACCGCTCTTCCGGTCCTGCCCCACCTGCCCTACCCGACCCACCTGACCTACCCGACCCACCTGCCCTACCTGCCCGACCTGCCCCTGTGTGAGCGTGTCGCGATCCGTGAGATACGTCCGCACGGCTTGAGCCGCGCTGCTGTTGAACGGCACGATCCGCTCCTTGCCGCCTTTCCCGAGCACCCGCACCATCTTCGCGCTCAGGTTCACATCGTCCACATCGAGGCCCGCGAGCTCGCTGAGGCGCAGGCCCGAGGCGTAGAACAGCTCGAGGATCGCCCGGTCGCGGCGCGCGAGCACCGTGTCGTGCGCCGGCGACTCAATCAGCGCCGACATCTCGTCTTCCGACAGGTGCGCCGGCATGCGCACGTCGTGCTTCGGCGACGCCACGAGCGCGCCCGGGTCGTTGTCGATCAGGCCTTCGCGGCGCAGGTGACGCAGGAAGGTGCGCACGGCCGCAAGCTTTCGCGCGGCCGACGCGCGTGACCATCCGTGTTTGTGCAGGTCGCCGAGAAAGCTGCGCAGCGCGTGGCGATCCAGCTGCGTCGGCGCCAGGTCGCGCACCTTCACACCGGCGCCCGCGGCGACATGCGCGAGGAACTGCGTCAAATCGCTGTCGTACGCGCGCACGGTGTGCGCCGACGCGTTGCGATTAAGCGCGAGATACTGCAGGAACGCTTTGAGGTGAGTGATCATCTGCGAATACACCCTCGCCACCACGGAGGACACGGAGGACGCGGGGGAGCAAACGGGATCAGATACAGGATTTTACCTCGGTGTCCTCCGCGTCCTCTGTGGTGGAGATGTGTCGCTGCGTCGCAGCCCACGTCGCCAGATCGGCGAGCGCGCGTTCCGACAGCGCGAGGTTGCGCAGCTTCTTTCCGCGCGGCGGCTGCTCCATCGCCTGGATGATCCCGAACGTGATGTTCGACGGCTCGTAGTGCGCCGGATTCGCGTGCGACACGTAGTACGCCAAGGCGCCTATCGCCGTGGTTCGCGGTGGCGACGACACCGCCCCGCCCGTCGCGAGGGCGGCCGCGTTGATACCGGCGAGCAGACCTGACGCGGCGGACTCAACGTAGCCTTCGACGCCCGACATCTGGCCCGCGAAGAACAACGTGGGCCGCGCGCGCACCTGCCACGTCTCGGCGAGCACCGCCGGCCCGTTCACGTACGTGTTGCGATGCACCATCCCGAAGCGGACGAACTCCGCCGTCTCGAGACCTGGAATCATCCGCAGCACGCGCGCCTGGTCGCCCCACGTGATCTGCGTCTGGAAGCCAACAAGGCTGAAGTGATCGCCGGCGAGGTTGTCCTGGCGCAGTTGCACGACGGCGTACGGCTCACGCCCGGTGCGCGGATCGATCAACCCGACCGGTTTCATCGGGCCGAAGCGCAGCGTGTCGGGCCCGCGGTGCGCCATCACCTCGATCGGCAGACAGCCTTCGAAGAAGCGCGCCTTGTCGAAGTCGTGCACCGTCGCCGACTCCGCGTCCACCAGCGCCTGGTAGAAGCGCTCGTACTGGTCGCGCGTCAGCGGGCAGTTCAGATAGTCGCCCTGACCATCGTCGATCCCGCACGTCAACGGGTCCGGCTGAAGCCGGACACTACCGGCACCAGGGTCCGCCTGAAGACGGACACTACCGGAGTCTTCCGTCGTTTCTTCGGTAGTGTCCGGCTTTAGCCGGACCGTCGCCCGAAAGCTCCGATCCCACCGCGACTGGCGGAACACCCTCGATCGATCGATCGTCTCGGCCAGCACAATCGGGCTAATCGCGTCGTAGAAATAGAGATGCGCCTGGCCGACGACCGACGCGAGGTCCGCCGACAGCGCGTCCGAGGTGAGCGGACCGGTTGCCACAATCACCGGACACTGCTCGCTGGACGCGGGAATCGACACGATCTCTTCGCGGACGATCGTGATCAGCGGGTGCGTGGCGAGGGCCTGCGTGATGATGTCTGCGAAGCGCTCGCGATCGACCGCGAGGGCCGCGCCCGCCGGCACGCGGCTGGCCTCGGCGGCGCGCATGACGAGCGAGTCGAGACGCCGCATCTCTTCCTTCAGCAAGCCGACGGCGTTGTCGAGCTTGTCGCCACGAAAGGAGTTGCTGCACACGAGCTCGGCGAGCCGATCGGTCTTGTGGACGGCGGTCGGACGAACCGGGCGCATCTCGTACAGCGTGACGGGCACGCCCCGCGACGCCGCCTGCCAGGCGGCCTCGGAACCCGCGAGGCCACCGCCGACGATCCGGATGGTCATCAGCGCGCGCGCTTGCGGACCGCGCCTTTGCGGACCGCGCGCTTCCCGCCCGCGCCCTTCGGTTTCGGCTTGGTCTTCGTCTTCGACTTGGCGGCAGTGGCCGCAGGAGCCGTCTTTGCCACTGCGCGCGCAACCGGTTTGGTCACACGCCGGTCCCGGCCGCGCGATGCAGCGCCACGTCGTCCGCGACGAGGCTCGCGCGGCGGCGCGCCCCGGCGCGCCTCGAGCAGTGCACGCGCGTCATCGAGAGAGATCGTCGCCGGATCGGCGCCCCTCGGAATCGAGGCGTTCAGCTCGCCATCGGTCACGTACGGACCGAATCGCCCCTCGAGCACCTGCAGCGCCGCGCCGCCATCCGGCACCTCGATCGTCCGAATGACCCGCTTCGTCGCCTGACGCGCGGAACGCTTCGGCGCCGCCAGCAGCGCCAGCGCGCGCGAGAGATCCACCGTAAACAGATCGTCGCTGGCTTCGAGCGACCGATAGTCGTCGCCCTTTCGAATGTAGGGACCGAAGCGTCCGAGACCGGCGACGATCACTTCACCGGATTCCGGATCCGCGCCGAGATCGCGCGGCAGCTCGAGCAGCTTCAACGCGTCCTCGAGCGTGACCGTGGATTCGGTGAGGCTCCCGGTCAGCGACGAGCGTTTGGGCTTCTCCTTGACGCCCTTCGCCGGCATCTCGCCCAGCTGCACGTAGGCGCCGAAGCGCCCGTGGATCGCGTAGACGTTCATGCCCGACTTCGAATCGACACCGAGCCGGCGCGGCCCTTCGGCCTTCGCGCGCACGAGCGCCATCGCCTTCTCGACCGACAGGTCGGCCGGTGCGATCGTCGGCGGCAGACCCGCGGTCTTGCCCGGGCCGCCTTCCCCCAGCTGGAGAAAGGGACCGAACCGACCGATGCGCACGCGGATCGCGTCACCAGACGCCGGATCGACGCCGATGTCGATCAGCGGATACTCCGCGGTTTCCTGTGCCTGCTTGACCGCTTCCTCCAGCCCCCGGTGATGCGAGTCGCCGCGATAGAACTGGCGGATGAAGTCGAGCCATTCACGCTCGCCGCGCGAAATCTGGTCGAGGTCTTCCTCCATCTCCGCCGTGAACTCGACATCGATCAGGTCGCCGAAGTGCTCGCGCAGCAGCCGTGTGACGGCGAACGCGGTGAAGCTGGGGACGAGCGCCTTGCCCTGCCGGAACACGTAGCCGCGGCGCTCGATCGTGCCGATCGTGGCGGCGAACGTCGACGGACGGCCGACGCCGATCCGCTCGAGCTCCTTGATGAGCGATGCTTCGGTGTAGCGCGCGGGCGGGTTGGTCTCGTGCCCCTTCGACTCGAGCCCCGTCAGTCGCACGCGCGTCCGCTCGCGGTTGATGCGCTCGCCGACCGTCAGCATCGGGAGCACGCTTTCCTGCTCTTCGAGCTCCGCCGAGGGATCGTCGCTGCCCTCCACGTACGCGCGGCGGAAGCCGGCGAACTCGATCGCCTTGCCCGACGCGGTGAACACCGCAGCCTCGTTGTTGGTCGCGAGAGCCGAGATCTCGATCGTCGTGCGCAGCACGCGCGCGTCGACCATCTGCGACGCCATCGTCCGCTTCCAGATCAGTTCGTAGAGCCGCAGATCGTCGCCGCTCAGCACGTCTTCGAGCGACGCGGCGGCGCTGGTGAAATTCGTCGGCCGAATTGCCTCGTGCGCTTCCTGTGCGTTCTTCACCTTCGTCTGGTAGCGGCGCGGCCCGGCGTAGTAGTCGGCGCCGAAGAGCTCGCGGATGGCGCGCGCCGATTCCGCCAGCGCCTCGTCGCCCAGCGTCGTCGAGTCCGTGCGGTGATACGAGATGTGGCCGTCCTGAAACAGCCGCTGCGCGGACTGCATCGTCCGCTGCGTGGAGAAGCCGAGCTTGCGGCTCGCTTCCTGCGTCATCGTCGACGTGGTGAATGGGGCGGCCGGCCGCTCGATGCCCGGCTTCGCCTCGACGCTGGTGACGGTCCATGGGAGGTGGTGGTTGAGCACCTTGACCAGCGAGGCGGCGTCCGCGTCGGACAGGAGCCGCACGTGCCTGCTGGTCAACACGCCGTGCTGGTCGAAGTCCTTGCCGCTGGCGACGCGGACGTCGCCGAGGCGCGTGAGCGTGCCGCCGAACGCCCGTCCGTCGGCGGAAAACTGCGCGTCGAGATCCGAATAGCGCGCGGCGCGGAACGCGCGGCGCTCTTCTTCGCGATCGACGATGAGGCGGACGGCGACGCTCTGGACGCGGCCGGCGCTCAGACCGGTCTGGACTTTTTTCCACAACACCGGCGACAGCGTGTAGCCGTAGAGCCGGTCGAGGATGCGGCGGCTCTCCTGCGCGCGCACCAGGTTGTCGTCGACGTCGTGCGCCTCCGCGATCGCCTGTTCAACGGCCTTCTTGGTGATTTCGTGGAAGACAATCCGTTTGACGGGAACCTTCGGCTTCAGGACCTGCAGCAGATGCCAGCTGATCGACTCGCCTTCGCGATCGGGGTCGGTCGCGAGCATCACGGCGGAGGCGCCCTTCAGCGCCGCCTTGAGATCCTGGACGTTCTTGCGCTTGTCGTCCGGCACCACGTAGTACGGCTTGAAATCGCCGTCGGTGTCGACGCCAAGGCGTCCCCACTTCTGCTTCTTGATCTCGGGCGGCACCTGGCTCGCCGAGTCCGGCAGATCGCGTACGTGACCGAAACTCGATTTCACGGTGTAGCGATCGCCGAGGAATCGCTCGAGCGTGCGCGCCTTCGTCGGCGATTCCACGATGATGAGGGTTTTGGCCATAGTCCCGCTTCACCCTAACACGTTCTGTCAACTCGTACGAACCGTCCGCCGCCCACGCGGCGCACGAGCCCCTGCAGTTCCAGCTCGAAGAGCCGTGGCAGCAAACGGGGCGATGGCAGACCCGATCGCTCTGAAATCGCGTCGAGATCGCACGGCTCGCCTGGCACCAGGCAATTCAGAACGGGGTCGGTGCTCGGCGTCATGGCCGGGGTCAGACCCCGTCCGTCATCGGCACCCGGGGGTCTGACCCCGCTGATACCGACGCGGTCCATGCCAAGCTCCTCAAGGATATCGTCCGCCGACTCCACGATCTTTGCACCGTCCCGCAACAACCCATGGGCGCCACGATTGCGGCCACTGAGGACGTTGCCCGGCACGGCAAGCACGTCGCGTCCCTGATCGAGGGCGCAGCGCGCGGTGATGAGCGAACCGCTCTTCTCGCCCGCCTCGATGACGACGACCGCGCGCGACAGCCCGCTGATGATCCGGTTGCGGAGCGGAAAGAACCACGGCTGCGGGCTGGTGCCGGGGACGAGTTCGCTGATCACCGCGCCGTCCTGGTCGATGGCCTTCGCGAGCGATGCGTGCTCGGGCGGATACACGACGTCGACGCCGGACCCGAGCACCGCCACGGTAACGCCGCCGGCGGCCAGCGCGCCTCGATGCGCGGCGGAGTCCACACCGCGCGCGAGGCCGCTGACGATCACCAGACCGCACGCTGCCAGATCGCCCGCGAGCTGTTCGGCGACCGAGAGCGCGTACGGCGACGCCGCGCGCGATCCGACGATCGCCACCGCCGGCGCGCTGAGCGCCGGGACCCGGCCGCACGTCCACAGCACCGGCGGCGGGTCGGCGAGCGTCGTCAGCGCTGCCGGATACGCCGCATCGCTCCACGCGATCGCCGTGATGGACGCGGCCTCGGCGCGGTGGATCGCGTCCGCGGCAAGCGAGCGTGCGGCCGACCACCGGTCGGGCTCATTGCGCGCGCTGGCCGCGAGCAGCCGCCGCAGCACCGAGTCGGGCGGGTCGCCCTGGCGCAACCAGTCGGCCGCCACCCGCCAGCACCACGGCGGCAGGAGCGAGAGCGAGACAAAATCCAGCAGATCGGCCATGACCGCACCTCACATCGGCGCGGCCGCGGACCAAAAACGAAAAGAGGTCGCGCCTCGCGCCGGTAACGCGCGGGGCTCGACCTCCCTGACAGTCATTATAGCGGTGTCGCATGTACGACAGCCAGAGGACAGCGCCGACCGTGTTTCGTAAATCGGTGGCTGGCGATCGGCCGAAATTCCGCCATTTCTTCGGTTCAGTCCTGGCATGTGCCTTGCTCGAACCGGCGTGGGAGTACGCTATAGTGGCCGGCAATCAAGTATGAACCTGCCTGTTGTTGTGATCGCCGCGTGCGCCGCGGCCCTGGCGGCATCGCCGTCGTTCGCCGACGCGAAGAGCGAGGCGAAATCGCAGGTTGAATTCGGCATCAACGTCGCCCAGCGTGGCCTGTGGCGCGAAGCGATCTACCGCTGGCAGAAAGCCACTGAGCTCGATCCCACGTACGTCGCCGCCTACAACGATCTTGCGATCGCCTACGAACACGAGGGACAACTCGACAAGGCGCGCAAGGCCTACGACAAGGCCATCGAGCTCGACCCGAACAACGTCCAGGTCCGGCAGAACTACGAGCTGTTCAAGGAAATCAATGACCGGACCAGCCAAGCCAAAGCAAAGTAGTCTCGCGATCGCGGTCATCGCCGCCGGCTGCGCGGCGTTGGCGCTCGCGTGCGGCCCGGACTCGTACGAAATCCCGATCGAAACGCCCATCCAGCCGAAGATGGACGTCTCCCCGTTCCAGCGCGTCCTGGTCGTCGGCTTCGTCGCCGGCGGCAGCGAGGATGTGGACACGAATCAGGAAACCGTGCGCCTGCTGCGCAGCCAGCTGCGCACGAAGTCGTCGCTGAAGGTCATCGACGCCGACATCCTGGCGCTGATCGACATCGCAAAGGAACAAAGCCTGGGAACCGCCGGCAACGCGCCCGACGATGTCACCTCGGGGACGGCGCCCGCCAACCGCGCGAGCACCGACAAGACGAACCAGACGTTGGCGCTGCCGCAGAACATCAAGGACGAAAAGGATCTCGAGCCGTACGAGCGGCTCTTTGCAAACACCGCCTACTGGAAGCGCATCGGCGAGGAATTCCAGAACCCGTTGATCGTCACCGGCACCGTGCTGTTTTCGAGCCGGTCGACCTCGGGCTTCGTGCAGCGCGATCAGGAATCGTACGACAGCCTCGGCCGCCGCGTCGTGCGCCCGGTGCGCCAGTACATGGAGCGCAAAGGCTTCATCCTCCGCCCGAAGTTCGTGTTCATCGACGGCCGCACCGGCGCGACGATGTACTCGGAGAGCTACCGCGAGGAGATTCTCTACAACGCGCAGCAGAACACGCCGGCGCTGTCGTCGTACTTCGAGCTCATGGACCGGCTCGTGCCGAATTTCCTCAGCGCCCTCAGCAGCCAGAAGATCCGAGGGACGCGCGTCCTTCTCAAGTAGGCCTTCGACTTCATCCCCGACGTGAAGCTGAAGCGGCCCGATCTGTCACACCAAGCCCGTCTGCGCGCGGTGCATGAGTTCATGCGCTCGCGTGGTTTCGACATCATCCGGCACCCGCCACGGCGCTCGTTCCAGTGGGAACTGCTGCACCTGTTCGAACGGCTGGGGATCAACTGCGTGCTGGATGTCGGCGCGAATCACGGGCAGTACGCGCGCGGGCTGCGCGAGTGGGGCTATCGCGGAGACATCGTGTCGTTCGAGCCGGTGCCTGAGGTCTTCGAGGCCCTGGAGCGCGAGATGGCGGGAGACGCGCGCTGGCGCGGCCACGCGTGGGCGCTCGGCGACGCCGACGGCGAGGCCACGATCAATGTTGCCGGCGGCGATGCCCAGGCGAGCTCGTTTCTTCCCTTCAACGAGGAGGGACCTGTCCGCTGGGGCGACGCCCATCGCGTCGCGCGGACGGTCCGCGTGCCCGTGCGGCGCCTCGACGCCATCCTGACCGACGTCACACGCCACATCGCCGCGCCGCGGGTCTTTCTCAAGCTCGACACGCAGGGCTTCGATCTTCGGGTGGTGGCGGGGGCCGGCGAGCGGCTGCACGACGTGCGGGGGCTGCAGACCGAACTGGCCGTCCATCAGTTCTACGAAGGCATGCTGTCCCTGGGAGACGCACTCAACCGGTATCGCGACCTGGGCTATGCGCTGACGGGGATGTATCCCTTGTCGCGCCAGATCGACGGTCTGCAGGTGATCGAGTTTGACTGCGTGATGATGCGGCCCGGTTGCCTCGATCCAACCTCAGCCACATGATGGTAGTGTCTCAGTTTGAAATGTCTGGTTTCGGCGCTTCGGCGCGCTCGATGAGCGCTACAACGTCGGCCATATCGAAGACACGATCCGCCAGACCCGCAGCCATCGCGGGTGTTACCCGCAGCGTCTTGTGAACCTTCGTCCAGTTGTAGAATACCGTATAGAGCGCGACCATGTGCGCGTGGTTCTCAGCCTTCTTTGAGAAGCCGTTCGTTAGCCGCGTGAACCGGCGCATGTGCATCCGCATCGTGAGGTTGGCGCGTTCAACGAAGCTGGTCGAGATGTGCTTAGGGTTGGGGTTGCCCCTTATGACCTCCTTCGTCGCGCTGGTGAACTTCGCCGGAGAGTAGCGCGACGCGGCGGTTTTCTCGCCAGCGATACCGCCAGCGTAGTGCTTCTGGATCATGGCGTAGTCGATGTCGATGCCGAAGGCATGATCGACCGCATCGACATACCAGTAGAGGCCGTCCGTCGTGAGTTGCACCTCGTTCGCCAGACGAGCCGCAACGTCCTTCATGAACTCGTAGCAGTTGTGCGGCCCACGCTGCCCCACAAGGAACGACACCAGCAGCTTGCTATCCGCGTCGATGGCGGTCCATGTCCAGCAGTCACCCCAGCCTGCCGCCTTCTGTTCTGGAGTCACGCGCTTCTCCTTCGCGCCGCAGAACGACCAAATCTCGTCAGCCTGCACGCGCCGGGACTTCACGCCGCGCACCGTCTCGTCGTGGAAGGCCGCGCAGACCACGCCCGCGTCCACCAGGAGCTTCGACACGGTGTTGATCGACACGTCGGCCAGCCGCGAGACGGAACGCATCGACGCGCCCTCGCAGAGCATCGACAGAATCTGAACCCGTTTGGCCGACGGCAGCTTGTTCATGTAGAGATGATACTGAACTTTTTGCTTATCGTCAAGTATATAGTTCATTGTGAATCTAGGCGGAGAATGGCTTGGAGACAACCAGTCCCATAAGTCTAGATTTTGCTGATAGTTGCTGTTAAGACGAGGTGGTGGCGTGCTTTAGTTCGATAGGATAGCTTGCAATCTCTGCCCATTCTCCATCTTTGGATTTGAGCGAAAGACGGAGGCGATAGCATCCAGGTTCTCCTACTGGAAGTCCCTGAATAACGGCGATGTTGCGATGGGATACCTTCGTCAGTTCAAAGTCGGTGAAAATCTCAGTGAGCACCTTTCCGCTGGGTGATTGAACTGCTATCCGTTGGTGAAGTGCTTCGATCGGCTCATCGTGCTCGCGGAACCACATCGACAAGACGTACCAAACCGTAGGAGCGACCGCATCGGCCGCTAGCCCTTCCATCGGGGGAGCAACAGTTACTTCCTGAAGCAACGAAATGAGCGAAACGCCGCTCGATCCGTGTTCGACGATGATGCGCTCGCATGGCGCAAAAACCAGAAGCTGGGCCATCGTCTTAGACCACCGCAAAGGACAGCGCTAGGTGAGGCTGGCGCGGACCCGCCAACGTCGCTCGCGTGGTGCGAGTAGATGGAGTCATCCACTCCGCCTCTGTAAATTCATACTCTGCGAGGATTAGCTGCACAACGCCATTCCACACGGGGGGAGGAACGTGAACCGGGCTAAACCACGGCGTACCATTCGCTACCCAACGATCCCGAATGTTTCGGAACGTCACGCCCATCGTGTCGTCATATCCAAACTCAGTCCCACAGCACGGGCAAATGTTGCCCTCTTCTGCCGGATAGGGCATCCGAGAGTAGGCGCAAACAGGACAGGTGTATTTATTCATGAAGACTAACTCGCGCACTGCTTCTGAAACCACTTGGCGTTGCGCGGCGGTGGATCGAATTTGTAGAACGTGCGGATGAACTGGGTCGTCGGTAGCACGCCGAACAATTGCGCCCCATGATTGAAGCGCAACAGGCATTTGTCGGAGGCTCTCGTACATTCAGCAACAGTCCGAACATCCCGCGGTCCACCGAGGAAGGTGTCGGCCATCTCCAAATACTCTGCTTCAGTGTTCACTCCAAGCAACGCACCGTGCTTGGTGAACTTCAACGTCAAAACGGACGGGTCGTTGAAGCCCTTCGTGTAGGCCACGCTTGGTAATATGTTAGACGCTATCTACTTAGGCGTCAATTATTTAAGGACTACGCAAGGCAAACAAATGACTGGGTTGAGGTTAAGACTTATCGCTTCCAGCGTGCAATAGCAGCCTGTCGCGCAATCTTCGTCCTCTTCGCCTTGCTGATGCTTTTCGCTCTGGCAAGGCCACCCTTCCGACCAAGCGCGACGGCGGCCGCGTTCTTCCCGTCGTCGGTCAGCGTCTCCGCGATCTCGCCGGTGCCGATCCGCATGACGTGGACGGCGTTGGAGATCACATCGGCGGGGCGCTTTTGACCTTTGGGACCTTTTGGCATAGCTTAGCGGTAAGCATATCATCAAAGGAGCCTGCTCATGGCCATCGCCCCTAGCGACCCCGGCGCCCACCGCCACATTTCGGACGAGGGGGCAGTCATTGCAATTTGCGCCCTCCTAAATTCGGGGCAGGAATGGAATACCGAGATGGTCGTCCAGATCGCGCGGATTATCTGGAACGCCAACCGAGAGGTCAGTCGCCTTCAACTTCGAGGTCGAGGCCGTCAGTAAGCTATTTGAGAGAGCTGCACTAAGGGCGAAGAGAGACATTGCCCGAAAAATCAAACTGAGACACTACCGACATGATGTTAACCCTTTACACCTGAGCGACTTCGATAGTAAAATACCCCCTTTGCACAGGTGCCGATAATGTACGCAATCATTCAGACGGGCGGCCATCAGGTCAAGGTGACGCCGGGCGGCGTCGCGACGCTGTATGGGACCGCCGGTGAGCCGGGCGCGGAGCTCACGCTCGATCAGGTGCTGCTGGTCGAAAAAGACGGCGGCGAGGTCCTGGCGGGTGCGCCGTTTGTCGCCAACGCGCGGGTCATCGCGGTCGTCGACGGGGAAACCCGCGGCCCGAAAATCCGGGTGTTCAAGAAAAAACGCCGCAAGGGGATGCGCCGGACCAAGGGTCACCGCGCGTTCTTCACGCAGGTGCGCGTCACGGATATTTTGGTGTAACGATGGCTCACAAAAAGGGACAGGGCAGCTCACGCAACGGCCGCGACTCGAACTCGCAGCGGCTCGGCGTGAAAGCACACGACGGCAACGTCGTCACCGGCGGCACCATCATCGTCCGCCAGCGCGGGCGCCGGTTTCAGGCCGGACTGAACGTCGGCCTCGGCAAGGACGACACGATTTTCGCGAAAACCGCCGGGCGCGTGAAGTTCGAAGACCACGGCGCGCGCGGCCGGGTCATCAGCATCCAGCCACTCCAATAACTTGTTCGTCGACGAAGTCGACATTCACGTTGAAGCGGGCCACGGCGGGCGCGGCTGTCTCGCGTTCCGCCGCGAGAAGTTCGTGCCGCGCGGCGGCCCGAGCGGCGGCGACGGCGGTCACGGCGGGTCGGTCTACGTCGTCGCGAGCCCGCACATCAACACCCTCATCAATTTCCGCTACCACCCGTTGTCCGACGCCGAGCACGGCCAGCACGGCATGGGCTCGAACTGCACGGGCGCCGGCGGCAAGGACCTCGAGCTCGCGGTCCCCATCGGCACGCTGGTGTACGAAGATGCGGCCGACCCCGAGCATCCGGCCACGCTCATCGCGGACCTCTCGCAGGAGGGACAGCGTGTCCTGGTCGCCAAAGGCGGACGCGGCGGCATGGGCAACGCGCGCTTCGCCACAGCCACCAACCGCGCGCCGCGAAAAGTCCAGCCTGGCGAGCCGGGCGAGATCAAGGATCTGCGACTCGAGCTGAAACTGCTCGCCGACGTCGGGCTGGTCGGCTTCCCGAACGCCGGCAAGTCGACGATGATCGCGCGCATCTCCGCCGCGCGGCCCAAGATCGCTGACTACCCGTTCACGACTCTCGTTCCAAATCTTGGCGTCGTGCGCATCAGTCACGATCGCAGCTTTGTCGTGGCCGACGTGCCGGGATTGATCGAAGGCGCGCATCGCGGCCAGGGTCTCGGGCACCAGTTCCTGCGCCACCTCGAGCGCACCAAGGTGCTGGTGCACCTGGTCGACATGTCGGGCGCCACCGGGCGCAACCCCGTCGAGGATCTGGACACCGTGCGACAGGAACTGGAGCTCTTTCAGCCGACGCTCGCGGCCAAGCCGCAGGTCGTCGTCGCGAACAAGATGGACGCGGTCGATCCGTCGAACACCGATGCGGTGACGGCGCTCGAGCGACGGGCGTCCGACCTCGGCCTGCCGTTCCTGCGGGTGTCCGGCGTGAGCGGACAGGGCGTGCCGGAGCTGCTGGAAGCGATGTGGAAGGGGCTGGCGGCGTCTCGCCAGCCGGCCGCATAAGCCCATGACGACCGCAGCCCGCCGCGTTGGCATCCTCGGCGGTACCTTCGATCCGATTCACTGGGGCCATCTCGACGTCGCCGACGCCGCCGTCAACGAGCTGAAGCTGGCGCGCCTGTTCGTGATCACGGCGAACGTCCCGCCCCACCGGCCGCAGCCTCTGGCCTCGGCCTTTCACCGGTTCGCGATGGTGTCGATCGCGGTCCTCGACCGTCCCGACTGGCGAGCCGCGGATCTCGAACTGCGGCACGACACGCCATCGTTCACGTCGCGGACACTGGATCGGTTTCGCGAACGCGGCTATGTCTCCTCCGAGCTGTTTTTCGTCATCGGCGCCGATGCGTTCGCGGAGATCGAAACCTGGCGCGACTACCCCAGGATTCTCGACGCGGCGCACTTCGCCGTCGTCTCGCGCCCGGGGCTGTCGGTGAAGGACCTGCCGCGGCGGCTGCCGCGTCTGGCGGATCGGATGGCCAGGCCGCCGATCGACGACGTCGCGCAGATCGATCCGTTGATCATTTTGATCGACGCGCCGACCGCCGATGTGTCATCGACTGCGATCCGGCAGCGCCTGGCGGGCGGCGAGTCGGTCGCCGGGCTGGTACCGCCGCGCGTGCAGCAACATATTGAGCAGCACGGACTTTACTCGTCGACGACGCCGGGGCGGCGTCTGGCGGACGCGCCGCGAATTCCAGCGGCAGGCGGGTTGCATGGCACAGACTGAGGCAAAGACGGCGACGAAGAAGAAATCTCCGCGGCTCACGGCGCAGGTCAGGCTCGCCATCAAGGCGGCGGACGGCAAGCAGGCGGTGAACCTCGTGTTGCTGGATCTGCGCAAATCCGCGGGCTTCACCGATTTCTTCGTGATCGCGTCGGGCACCAATACGCGGCAGGTCCGCGCGATCGCCGACGGCGTGATGGAGGCGCTGGCCGGCAAGGGCGCCAAGCCGGCGTACGTCGAAGGCTACGACCACTCCGAGTGGATTCTGCTCGACTACTTCGACTTCATCGTCCACGTCTTCAGCCCGGAGACGCGCGTGTTCTACGACCTCGAACGGTTGTGGGGCAACGCGGATCGCATCGAGGTCGCGGCGGAGCCCTAGCAATGCCCAAGGAGCGGTTCATCGCGCAGAGTCGCGTGATGCGGGCGCTCGTCGAGCAGGTGCGCCGCTTCGCGCGCACCGATTCCAACGTCCTCATTACCGGCGAGACCGGCACCGGCAAGAACGCGGTGGCGCGCGAGCTGCATGCACGCGGGCCGCGCGTGAAGCGCCCCTTCGTCACCGTTGACTGCGCGGCGCTCTCGGCCTCCCTCATCGATTCGGAGCTGTTCGGCCACGAGCGCGGCGCGTTCACCGACGCGGTGGTCGCGCGCGCCGGACGCTTCGAGCTCGCGGGCACCGGCACGGTCTACCTCGACGCGGTCACCGAGCTGTCGATCGAAGGCCAGGGCAAGCTGCTTCGCATCGTCGAGGAGAAACGCGTGGAGCGGCTCGGCGGGCACACCGCATTGCCGATCGGCGCGCGCATCATCGCGTCGGCCGACGCGCGCGTCGAGGATCTCGTCCTCGCCGCGTCGTTCCGCAGCGACCTCTATCACCGCCTGCGCGTGCTGCCGCTCTTCATCCCGCCGCTGCGCGAGCGCAGTGAGGACATCCCCGCGCTCGTGCGTTATTTTCTGAAGCGCGCGGCCACCGCGGCGCGTCGGGAGGTGCCACCTCTCGCGCGCGAAGCAGCCGCGGCGCTGCGCGACTACGCGTGGCCCGGCAACGTCCGTGAGTTGGGCCACACGGTCGAGCGCGCTCTCCAGGCCGCCGACGGCGGCGCGATCACGCTGGAACATCTGCCGGCCGACGTGCTGGAAGCGCCCGCGCTCAACGCCGACATCGCGCTCGCCCGCCGGCCGACACTCGACGAGGTCGAACGCCGGTACATCGCCGCCACGCTGCGCCACGCGCGCGGCAGTCAGACCGACGCCGCTCGCATCCTCGGCATCAGCCGCAAGGCGCTGTGGGAAAAACGCAAGCGTTATGGGTTGGAGTAGGGACTTGGGGCTCGGGGCTGGGGGCTTGGGGCTGGGGGCTGCGCGAACCGCCCTCGATGCCATCCTCGCCGTCGTCCTCGCCCCCGACTGCGCCGCGTGCGATGAACCGCTGCTCCACCCGACTCGCGGTCCTATCTGCGACTTCTGCTGGCGCTCGCTTCTCCCGCTCACGCCGCCGCTCTGCGACCGCTGCGGCGATCCGCTGCCGACGTGGCGCACGGTCAGCATCCCGCTGGCGTGCTGCCCGCGCTGCCGCCGCACGCGGCGCCTCGTCGACCGGGCCCGCGCCATCGGCGCGTACGACGGCGCGCTGCGCGCAATCATCCACGCCCTGAAGTACGAAGGACGGCGATCGCTCGCGCGCCCGCTTGGACGGCTGATGCGCGCGCGCGGCGCCGACATGCTCGCCGGCGCGGCCTGCGTCGTCCCCGTGCCGCTGCATCCGTCGCGGCGGCGCCACCGCGGGTTCAATCAGGCGGCCGACCTCGCTCGT
>Ga0315281_10002361_pt1 | contig 28037 bp, 39 predicted proteins | sample YL17G07_0_MG_FD_204540 | JGI IMG/M metagenome (GOLD analysis project Ga0315281, IMG submission 204540) | Sediment microbial communities from Yellowstone Lake, YNP, Wyoming, USA - YL17G07_0 | ecosystem: Environmental > Aquatic > Freshwater > Lake > Sediment | place: USA: Wyoming | collected...
CGTGCCGCCGCGCGCAGCTCGGCCAAGCGGCCCGCCTATGCGACGTAGGTTGCGGTCCGGCGACAGCTTCGACCAGCACGCTGGGCAGCATGGCGCGGCGCCAAGCCCCTCGGCTCGACGTGTCCACCACATCCACTCCGGGGGCAGAAGCCCACGCGCCGAGACGGGCGCCTCGACGATGCCGCTGGCGGGGCAATGCAAGCAGGTAACCGTTTGGCGATCCATGCCCCAGCTTACCCGCGCTGGAGCTGTAGCAGCAACAGCTCGCCGTCGAGCTGGCGCAGGTAACTGGCGCGCTCGGCGCGCATGGTCGGCGTCTCCAGCGGATCGATCGGCTCGGTAATCGGCATCGCGAGCGCGACGCGCACGATCTCGATGTCGGCGGACGACAGCGCCTGGGGCCCGTTCAGCAGCCATCCCCGAAGCACGGCCGCCTGCCTGGCCAGCTCGCCGGAGTCTGGGATATTCGTTCGGATGGCCGAGTCCTTCATGCCGGAGGCCACTAGCTCGACCCGATTGCGAGCGAACTGTTCGGGGCTCGCGGGCGCGATCGTGCGCGCCCATGGATCAGTGCGCAGGGTCGCGTCAACCGGTACGCCGACCGGCGCGCTCACCGGCATGAAGATCCCCTTCAGTTCGGAAGTCATGCGACGCCGAGTGGCTCAGCGAGTTCGGCGTGGATCTCGGCTGGTGTCATGAACGGCATACGAAACCGAAGCGTGGACTTCGGATTGGCAAGGGCCGCCTTCCACGCCTTCCAGTCCGCGGACTTGGGGCTGACGGGCGGGTAGCCGCCGACGCCGCCATTCGGCACGCCCATGCCGTCCATGAACAAAGCCATCGGATTCATCGTGGTATGGGCCGCGACGGTGTGCCCCATCACGCGACAGTTGATCTGCCCGACTGAGCACAGGGCGTCGCGCAACTTGTCGGCGAAGCTGTCGTCGCCGGTGCCGATCGCCGTGAGCGGATCGTCCTGCGGGTCCTGGCCGGTCGAGCAGCAGTAGAGCGGCACCACGACGTCCAGGATGACCGGGCTCGGCTTTGAGCTGACGCAGGCATGAATCGCCGCCGCCAGCTCTCCGACATGCTTGCGCAGGAAGCCGCCCTGCATGCCGTCCATCCACCCGTGGCAGAAGAACGCAACCGCCGTAAATCCCTCGCCGGTGTGCTGCTTCAACTGCGCGAGGATCTCAGCTCGACGGCCCGGAAGCTCTTTTTCGTTGTCGAACTTGTAGATCAGGCCGCCCTTGGCCTGCTTCAGAAACGCCGCCGACTCGGGGTGAAATGCCCCTGTCGCATCCTTCAGATGCGAGTTCGTTGCGGGGACGAAGCACAGAACCTTCTGATCTTTGAGTGGCTTTGGCATGAATCGGCATGGTCAATGACCACGCGCGAATCGTCAAGCGTCGTCACCGATTAGGTCAGCTCACCCAGCGACCGATCACGTGCACGAATCCGGCGCCAGTCAGGTACGCGCTGGTGATGCGGTCCCAGCGCAAGACCGAGCCGCCGTCCAGAAACACTGACCCAGGCGCCGCCGAGAACGATGTGCCCAGTGTTCCCTGATGCACGCCATCCGCTGCCTGCATGTCGGCGGCCACCTCGCCAACCGCGCCACCCAAGAGATCGCCCTTGGTGGAATGCGGAGCTTGACCGCTCGACACGCCAACGGCGCTCGCTGCGCCGCCCGTCCAGTCCGCCGTGGTCTCCCAAAGCATCATTTCAATTTGCAGTCGCTTGCCGACCGGAACCTCGTACAAGGTGGCCGCGTCGGCCAGCGCGAACCCAGTCGGGATCTTGAAATGCACGGCTTCGCCCACGGAAGCCGCCTCCCTGATGACGCTCCCATCGTTTGGATCGTCGGCGGCCGTGAACAGGATCTTGCCCTCCTGCCGAAGCAGATTCAGCGCCTTGAAGGCCGGATTTCCGCGGTCCGTGCCCTCCAGCAGATCCTCCGGCGACACGCCGAGCGTCACAGAATCGCCGGGGTCGCCGGACGCGGCCAGCGTCCTGCCGATAGGAAAACCAATGCTCAACAAGCCAGCGGTGAGGTTCGTGACGGTGATCAACATATCGGCTCCATTCTGTTCGCCTCGGGCGACGCAAGCTTCTGGACAGCCGGAATCGTGACAGGAGCATCCGGCAAAGTCTATTTTTGTCCCATGCGAGACCTGATCGATTTCTTCATCGGCCATGTGCTCATCCCTTGGATGCCAGCCTGGGTCCAGATCGCTGTCCTGAGCTTCGTCGGCCACGTCATGCGGACGCGATACCTGACGCCCGAGATGGCCAAGCGCTCGCGGTTCTGGCTGGAACTGCGGCGCTCGATGCCCTTCCATCCGCTCGTGGTCGGCGGCCTCTGGGGCGCGATCCATTCGACGCCAAGGCTCTGGTTCATCGGGACCTACCAGGGACAGATTCAGCAGGGCGTCGTGTGCGGCATGCTATCGCTGTTCACGGTCTGGGCCCTGGGCGCCACGCTCGATCACTTCGGCGTGAAGAAGCCCGACCTGCCTGGCGATTCAGAGCCGCCGAGGTAACTTGTCTTACGGCCGAAGCGCGCGCGCCACCGGCACGCGACTGCCGACGCATCACTAGGCGAGGAGGCAGAGCGTCCCGCTCACAGGTTGACCCACGGCCCGAAGCCACCGCGGTCGTACCCGTTGTACTCGCGGATCTGCTGCCTCGAACAGCACGCGCAAGATCGGATCAGGGGTCGGCGCAAGCTGTCCAGCTCCGCCTGGTTATAAATCCAAGCATGCGCGCCGATCAGACAGAAAAAAGCGTCAAGGAAACGAAGCATCAGTTCGACCTCGACGGGTCAATGTCTTTGTCGGCATGACTTCCTAAACCGGCAGGCAGCACAACCCGCAACCATTTGGCGGACGGCGTGGCCTGGCCGCAGCCTCCGCACGTGGTGTTTCCGTTGGGCCGACGTTCCATCGCAGTTTTCAGCGGGCTGTCTTTCCCGCAGACCGGGCAGAACCCGTATCCGTGATCACGAGCTTTCATAGGAACCTCAAAAAGCGCAGCCGGTTGACACAGGATCTGGACAGCGAAACCTTCGCGGCCCGTTGTACCGGTCCATGATCACCATCAGAGTTTTGCCGCACGTACAGACTCCAGAAACAGGCTCGCCTCCGATCCAGACTTGGCCGGGAACGTAGACAGTCGGAAGCAGCTGGAACGTGGCATGCGAAACGAAAGAGACGCCTCCGAGAAGCACCCCTTTCATGTGGTCGCCCGTATTAGCGCTTTGGTTCATTTGGATCCTCTACGGGTACTCCAGCAGCAGCTTGCTGAAGCCGCGCCGCGTCTTGAAGAAGAATCTTCGTTTCAGCTTTGAGCGCTTTCACTTCAAGCCCGAGTATCTCAACTCTCAAGGCCAGTAACTCCATCGGCTGTGGTTCATGCGATTTTACGAGAGCCCTGTGTAAAAACCACCCCGAGGCGACTAGCGCAAACATTCCCGCAAGCACTCCCACAAGCGACAGCCACCAAGGGTTATCAAAGCGGTCGTCATCTGACGACTTGATGCGATCTGGACGTGTCGCTGGCGGCTTGCTCACTGATGGCACTCCGCTAGGTGCTCACACGACAAGCATTCGCTGGATGAATCGTCCCCGTTGAACAGAATGCAGATTGCAGGAACATCTTCAGGAGTGCGCCAGTCCATAGGGTCGCACTTGCAACCGCTTGGAACTTTGGTCGGCACAAACGCATGATGCTCGTCGCGCTCACGCCCGCACACCACGCAGCGGTCGTCGCTCACGGCTCCAGCTCGACGTGCCAGTACAGCCACGACTTCATCGTACGGCCTGACTTACCGCGCGATCAGGCTCCCACCCAAGGCGCAATCGCATCGCGATCGTTTCCCTCTTGATCCCTGTGCGCTCCGCCCATTCCATCAGACAAAGCGTTTGCCCGAGCGCCGAGATCACTCGGTTGCCTCTGGTGTTCCGCATCTGTTGCTGCTGCGTAGCCCAACGCACGTTTCCAGGCCAATACCCAACAGAGTTGTCGATGCGGTCCACAGAGTGGACTCGCGACGGGCGTCGGCCAAGATGAGCAATGAATTCTGCGAATCCTCCACTGCCAACCCAGCCCGGAAAAACGTCAATGCCACGGCCACCGTAATCGGCGTACACGGGATCGTTAGGATTCAAACAACGCCTGGTCATCTCAGACCAGACCTTGTACTCGGGCACACCAGATAAACCGTGCGTAATGAGCCGTTTGCCACGCCGGGCAGCCGAGGCTCGGCTGCCACACTTGGAGCACTGCGTGGTATTTCCAGTCAGAAGCCCGTTCTGAAACACCAGTTTTTCAACGCCACACAAGCAGCGACATAACCATCGTCGATTGCCGTGACGATCGGCAGGCGCCGACTCCAAAACGGTCCAGTCTCCGATCCGTTGTCCTGCTTGGATCACGGGTAAATTTCCACATGCCAATAGAGAAAGCTGCGCCAACACTCTGGAATGTCCTTGAGCCCATCCATGCGCAGGGCCGCGATCGGCAACGACTTTGGTCGCACCGGTTGGACGAGCAAGTGCATCCCGGCCTCCGCAGGCGTGCGGTTGCGCTTGAGGCTATTGCAGGCGTAGCAGGCCGCAACGATGTTTTCCCAGACCGTCTTGCCGCCCTGTGAGCGCGGAATGACGTGGTCGTAGTTCAGCTCGGCCATCTTCTTCTTGTCGCCGCAGTATTGGCAGGTCCACCGATCGCGCGTGAGCACGTTGATGCGACTGAACTTGACCACCTTCTTGCGGCCGACCTTCGACAGGAGGCGCACGACTGCTGGCATGCGCACGACGTAGACATCCGGGTCCGCATCGTCCACGCCAAGCTCGAACCATGCGAGCATCTGCTTGCTGATATCGAGCGTCCTGGCGACATCGCGCGAGATCGCCCTGATGGTTCCATCATACAGCTCAACGACCTCGGCGCGACCGTCGTGCAGAAGCTGAGCGGCGCGCTGCCAGCTCACAAGCCTGTGCGGCTGGTAGCTGGCATCGAGCACGAGAGTTCTGACGGCGATTGTCATCGGGTTGTTTCCTAGTAACCGGATAGGACTGTTTCGTCAATGTTGATTGGTGCTGCGCGCGGGACTTGCACTCGCACTGGACGGCTTCTTAGACCGTTGCCTCTGCATTGGGCTAGCGCAGCTTGGTGCTACCGAATGGTGGGTACGCTGGGACTCGAACCCAGAATCCACGGGCCTGAACCGTGTGGCTTTGCCAATTAGCCTACGTACCCAAAAGTTTTCTGCGCTTCTTCTGTAGGTCCGCAATGCGCTCTTTGCACAAGTCGCACCGACACCCGACGTTGTACATCGTCTTCGTTCCATGTTCTCTGCCGCGCCTGTACGGGCCGCGCCCTTCTGTCGATCTACGACGACTGCGGTTCCTTTCTTTTTGATAGGCACGCATGGAGCTTAGGCAGGCGTCGCAGCGGCACTTCTTCTTCTGCCATCCGTTCATTGTGCCGTGTGTCCAACCCTTTTCGATCCCCTTGAGCGGCGATGGTCTTCCGAGACTGGACTTGCGAACATTCTCGGCGAGAGACAGTATCTGAAGGTTGTCTATGTCGTCGTTCGTGAAGTCCTCGTCGATATGATCGACATGCTCGTCAGACGACAGTTCGCGCCCCAGCTTCTGCTGCATCAGGAAGCGCGAGTAGAGCATCCCGCGTCGCGACCCGTCGTCGCGCACGATCATCACGCTGCGACGCCCCTTTAGCTTTCCGCGCTTGGAAACGTAAGGGCCGTACACGCGCATCGCGACTCAGCATGACACGGTTCTGCCGCTTGGGCTACGACGGCATGGTGGACGTGGAGGGAGTCGAACCCTCACCGTACAGACTCTCGATCTGTTGCTTCTGCCAGTTGAGCGACACGTCCATAGTGCTGTGCGCGGGAGTCGAACCCGCACTGGCCGACGTTTGAAATCGGTGCCTCTGCCAATTGGACTAGCACAGCAAAACAACTGATGGGCTGGAGTTTCACCAGCATGGGGCACGGGGCCGAATCGAACGGCCTTCATACCAATCGTGACAAGCACGTCTGCTTCGCAGCCTCGGTCGGTATTCGGCTCGCTAGCAGCCTATTCCCGCGCTTCGCTGCGCCGCCATCATCTTTGTGGGGAAGGCGGGACTCGAACCCGCAACATGCTGATTTTAAGTCAGCCGCGACTGCCAATTGCACCACAACCCCAGAGCGCTAGCTCACGAGCGTTCGTAACCAGAATACGAAGTCTGCTCGGGACAGGTCGCGTCCGTAGGCCAGGTCGCCCAACAAGCACCACCACATGAACCGCTTGGAATGCTGCTCGGGATCGGCCCAAGGCCGCAGACGCTCGCGCAAGTGTTGCAGATGTTTTCGCATGAAGTTGGTTGCGGGCCCTGTGTTGCACCAGGCTCAAACAGCTTATGAGACTGTTCTGGGAAACTAGGACGACCCTGCCCGCCGCACGACAATATCAGATGGTACGGCGTGCGGGAATCGAACCCGCCTGCGCAGCCTTGTAAGGGCCGCGCCCTTCCCAGAGGCCGCCGCGTGGTGCCACCGGACGTACTCGAAACGTCTCCGACGCCCTTATGAGAGGCGCGTCCGACCCTCGGTCGGTGGCCGGTGGGTACCAGACGACAGCGCGTCGCCTGATTCGCAGCTCACCCTAGCTGGTCGAAGGCCATCCTGTTCCGTCGCTAGCTAGGCGACGTCAGAGTGCCTGGACTTCCGCGAGCGCAATCGCGGATGGTACCCTCGGCAGGACTCGAACCTGCATCGATCTTACGATCCCGCGTTCGTAGCGCGGCGCCCATCCTTTGGACCACGAGGGTAGAAACTGGTGATCACGGCGGGACTCGAACCCGCAAAGGCAGCCTTCGGAGGGCTGTGCTCTATCCATTGAGCGACGTGACCATGCGTGGCGCTCCCGGAGGGACTCGAACCCCCAGCCGTCGAGGTAGAAACTCGCTGCTCGATCCATTGAGCTACGGGAGCTGGAGTCGCGAGTCAGAGTCGAACTGACCTCAAGGGCGTTTGCAGCGCCCTGCCTTCAGCCGGAAGGACCGCGACACGGTGCGAGCAGGGTGAATCGAACACCCACGACCAGTTTGGAAAACTGGCGTCATGCCATTAGACCATGCTCGCTCTAGGGCCAGCGACGGGAGTCGAACCCGCACTTGTCTCGCTTACAGGGCGAGCGTTCATCCATTGAACTTCGCTGGCAAAATCAGGGCCTGCACCGCGGATTGAACGCGGGTCTCGATCTTACCGGGATCGAATACTGCCACTGTACTATGCAGGCGAACGGGGCCAGTGGCGGGAATCGAACCCGCTGAGTCTCGCTTACGGGGCGAGCGCTCGACCATCGAGCATCACTGGCATGGTGGAGAGACTGGGAATTGAACCCAGCGCGGTCTGCTTGCAAAGCAATCCTCCGCCCCAGCGGCCTCCCCGAAAAATGTTGAACTACAAGCCCGTGCAAGGTCACGACAGCTCTTGGGTACAATGGCCCAATGAACGATCTCGACCTCAAAAAACTACGCCTTCAAATCCAGATCGTGTTGTCCTCGCTTCCGTACGAAGAAGCGCGGAGCCGTCTCGAAGCCTTGGAGGCAGTGGACGTGGCTGGAATCGAACCAGCGGCCTCTTGCGAGTCATGCAAGCGCTCAGCCTCTGAGCTACACGTCCGTTTGTGATAATGTGCGGCGGCGGCACGAGGAGGAGCATGGAATGGCAAACGAGATCAACGGGTCGTTGCTGGTCCTGGACGGGAGCACGACTGACCCAGAGTGCTTCAACGAAGCCAATCTGAGAGCCTGGATGCTGGAGACAGCACAGGCCCTCGAAATGGACATCATCCTCGGCCCTGTCTTCAAAGACGTAGAACTGGACCCGTCCAAGCTCACCGGCGACGTCTTCCAGGATGAGGGCGGGATCTCAGGCTTCTGCATGATCTCCACGAGTCACATCAGCATTCACTGCTGGCCGCTGCGCAAGCACTTCCTGGCCGACGTGTTCTCGTGCCGACCGTTTGACACCATGGGGGCCATCAAAGTGGCCAGGCGGTTCTTGTCCGTGGATCTGCTCCGGCCGCTCAGCGTCGGCCGCTTCCCGCCCAGGGACCGCCGAGCTGCCCGAGCCGAGACGGCCCAGGAGTCCGCTCCGTGAACCCGGCTCGTGCCCTGGGCCGGTTGGTGGCTAGCCTGGGAATCGAACCCAGTCCTATCGGTTATATGCCGATTGCTCGGCCATCGAGCTGACCAGCCATTGGTCCACGCAGAGGGAATCAAACCCCCGTAATTCGCCTATCAAGCGAATGCCCTATCACTAGACGATGCGTGGATGGTGCTCCAGGCAGGACTCGAACCTGCATACGCCGCTTTAGGAAAACGGTGCCCATCCTTTGGACCACTGGAGCATTGGGTTACCTGACGGGAGTTGAACCCGCTTCACCTGACTCACAATCAGGCCGCTCATCCGTGTGCGTTCAGGCAACAGAAACTGGTCGAGCTGGCAAGAATCGAACTTGCGATCTCCTGATCCCAAATCAGGCACCATTCCACTTGGCTACAGCTCGGTTGGGCTGCCGCAGGAGGCGTATCCTTCGGCTTAGTAGCTTTGCCCTAGCTAGCGTGTCTTTCACCACGCGACTGGACGCCAGCCAGTCTGACCGTTGCCGGTCGGCGGAAAGCAGAGAGCATGATTCCCATACGCTTGCGCGTACCCTTGGATTAGCAATCCAGGCCGATCCCTGATCGGTTTACTTTCCAAGTAGCGGAAAACGGAGCACTTGAAGCCCATGCCCTTTCGAGCACACACTGTTTTCGAGGCAGGTCCAGCGCCTTGCTGGGTCATTTTCCAAAGCTACTCCCAACGGGAGTACCATACGTAATGCCGCGTAACGCATAAGACACAGTAGACGGGGCTAATCCAAAGAGCCTAGCCAGATCCGTCACACGCACACCGTTTTTTCTGGCCTTATGTAAGTCCACTAACTGGGCATCCGACAGTTTTCGCTTTACCGCATTCCGTACCCCAGTTTTGCGTCCGTTGGCCTTACGGACTGCCAATGGTATGTCCATCTGGTTATCACTACGAGTTCCGACAGCGATGTTTTCTTTTCGGTTATCCGCACGAACGTCATTCAGGTGCCGAACCTGAATCTCGGAACGCTGAGCTTTACTGCCGAACCATTGCAGAGCTGCTAGTTGATGAACATACACAATTCGGTCGGAATCGGGGGCCTCGCGTGGAATAGAGAACTTCAGATACCCTTGCGGGTTAGGACTAGCACGTAGGGCCTCTCCATGCGGATTCAAGGGGAATCCGTCTTCTGTGATCCTGTAGCCAAGGGCCAACGCCCTTTGTGTTCTTTTTGCTAAACGCCCGGTACGCATTACAGAGGAATACACTACGAGTCGAACAAGTCAATAACAGGATTGGTGGAAGATGCCGGAATCGAACCGGCTCAGCCTTGCGGCCTTACCTGCTTTCCAAGCAGGCTCCTAACCATTCGGATACCTTCCATCGCAGTGGAGATCAGAAGAATCGAACCCCTGCCCTTGCGGACCGCCGGTATTCAAAGCCGGTGTGGCACCGCTGCCACTTCGCCTTCCAAACTCTAGCGTCCCGTGCCGGATTTGAACCGACGTTCCCTGGCTGAGAACCAGGTTGCCTAACCGGACTAGCAGAACGGGACATAGCGGGACCGACGAGAATCGAACTCGCCTCGATGGCGTGACAAGCCAACAGCTTCCCAGAAGCACACGATCCCAAACTAGCTCGGATGGACAGAATCGAACTGTCTTCGCCGGGTTCAAAGGCCAGCTTCCGACCATCGGTCATCCGAATAACATGGCAGGGGTAGAGAGGATCGAACTCCCGTAGACGCTGTCAGAAAGCGTTGCCAGGCCACTTGGCGATACCCCAACGAAACTGGTGCTCCCACGGAGAATCGAACTCCGCTCGCCGGGGTGAAAACCCAGCATTCTGTCCACTAAACTATGGGAGCAAAAACGGGGGCGTCTCTCCGGTAGACCGACAAGGATCGTACCAAGAACATCAGGTGATGGCGATATGATCCTTGTGTTGGAGTCGAACCAACTTCTCCCCTCGGTGCGGGTAGAGGGAATCGAACCCTCGTCTCATGCTTGGCAAGCACGCATTCATCCACTGAACTATACCCGCGAGCTGGTGCCTCCTCTCGGTATCGATCCGAGCCCTGCACGTTTTCAGCGATAGCGCTTGAACCCTCGGAGAGCTTCTTCCATCAAACCAATCGAACGCCTCTCGTGCCGTAGTCGATGGCACCGCGCGCATACAAGCGTGCACTTCAACAGCTCCATCTTTACCTTTTCCCAAGCCATGTAACTTGCTGCGGAGATAGCGAAATCCTTGTCGCCCGTATGATGATGGAAGTCGAACCCAGACTGATGACCGGACCAGCCGCAATCGGCGCACACGCCGCCAAGAAATGCGACTGCTGATGCCTTTAGACGCACGCGGTGCACCTTGGTCCTGCACGACGAGCACAAGCGCTTATTGCGCTGTGCGCCACACAGCACGCACGCAGAAAACGATTCTTTGGGTTCTGGGACAACAACCTTTCCGGGCATCTTGAATGGCGAACAGGCCAAGCACCGTTTCCTGTTCTTCAAGTTTCGCTTCTTACCGTCCACGGTAATCGTCGCAGGGATCTTTGATCCACATACACACTGTGGGCGACCAGGGGGTCGAACCCTGTTCTGTCGCTTTTCAGACGACCGCAATGACCGCACTTGCTCATCGCCCATAATACTAAGAATAGCACATGCCGCTTCCACTTGGTTAGCTTGAGAGGCGTGTGGCAGGCCACCAGCGAATCGAACGCTGTCCTACAGATTTGGAGTCTGTTCGGCTTCCATAGCCCGTGACCTAAAATAGTTCTGGGGGCAGGACTCGAACCTGCACGCACCGGAGTAACAGTCCGGCTGCCCTTCCAGTGGGCACTCCCCAGAATAAAATGATGCGCACCGGACCCACCGAGGCTCCCCAATGAGCCCGGCGCGCAATCGAAACAGCCTATTCAGTTGTCAGAGAACTTGAAGGACCACGTGGTCCTGGTGGGTTGCACGGGAATCGAACCCGCCTCGTTCTGGGTAAGAACCAGATGCATCTCCTTGATGCTAACAACCCGCTGCGCGGTGGGGCCAACAGGAATCGAACCTGCTCAAACCGAGGTAAAAGCTCGGTACCCAGCCATCAGGCGCTGACCCCGCGAGAGTCAGTTCCTACCGTTTCAACTTCTGCGTAGCCTCCTTCATGCTTTCTTCCTCGGTGGGCCCGGCGATCTCGCCCTGCCCGTCCATCGTCCGAAAACGCCAAGCCGCCTAGCCGCGATCATCCCTGGTACCAAACACAGCCACGCATCGTATGGCATGCTGCCTCTAGCGTAGTTGCATCGTATGCACGCCGGTCTCACGTTCGTCAGGATATGCCCAACGGCGTTGTCGATTCGATCCAGCGTCATCCTCAGCGTCCGCTCTCCGCAGTAATCGCATCCGCTCGACAACGCCTTCTTCACGAACTCCAACGTCAGATCGTTCTCAAAGCCTCTCTTTCGATCGCTCTTTTTCGAGTCGCCAAGAACCACCTTGGCAAGATTCTCCGGGTCCGCTCGCTTGGCACGTTGCCGTGCCGAATCCCACTCTCGTTGACGCTTCGCAGAATCTGGGCTCATCCTCCTCTTGCACCTCTTGCAGGTTCCTCTGCGAACGCCCGACCTGACGTGCTTGAAACGGCTCAGCTCAAGCTCCCTAAGACAGACCTTGCAGACCTTCTTGGCGTTCATCCGGTGGAGCCGTGTGGAGTTGAACCACCTAGTCAGAGACAACCGATTTACAGTCGGTCTAGCCTTCCGCGGCTACCCCAGCTCCAGAAACGACTGAGGCCATCCCGGTTTCCCTGGGATGGCCTCGTGTGCGCGAACAGCGTGCAAACGAAGCGTCCCTAGCCAGTCCCCTCCTGATTGAGTTGATCGGCCACGACGAGGCAGATGCCTGTCGATGTCCGCATCGCGGCCGTGGGATATGAGCGTGTATGCTCACTCCTTGGGCAGCGATCGAACGACAAACTGGATATGGGTTTTCTCACAGTAGAGAGACTGTGGGCGCGACCGGCAACTGTGTCAAGGGCGCTTGTTCTAAAATCGGCGTCGCTTGACACTTTCTTATCACGCTGTCGCAAGGGACCGAGTCGCTCGGCTTGGCCAATGTCGCTCAGCCTTCCCAGGCTTCAATCTTGCTGACAGCCTCGCCAGCTTCGAGCGCGAGCTTGATGCCCGCCAGGCTGCCGTCCCAGTCACCCTTGCCGCCCATCGCGAACCGTGAGCCGGTGGTCTTCTCGGCGCCCAGGTAGCGCTCAAACCGCTCAGGGAGAGCCTTGGCCGCGGTCATCAGCGCCGACTTGCCAGCGAGCACACAGAAGGGGCAGGAGAGGCGAGGCATGCCCAGGTCATAGGCCCAGTGGTGCGGTGCACCGGACTTGCGAATCTCGTCCCATACCCGGTCCTTGGTCCACCAGTGAATGGGGTAGAAGGTGTCGATGTGGCGCTTGGCCGAGCTGGCTTTGTCCTCGTACTTGAAGCTGGGCTTCTTGCACCGCTCGTCACCCTCTTGGCCTCGGATGCCGAGGCAGTTCAGGATGCGGCACTCGCGAGTCTCGCCGGTGCGCTCTCGCCATTCGTTGGCGAGCTTGGTGTAGAGGGCGTAGACCGGGCCAGTCTTGAAGTCCTTGGTGCAGCTTCGAGCAGCTCGGCTCGGCCAGACCGGGATTTTGCGGGCCTTGGCGGCCGCCTCGGGCTCGCCCCTGGCATCGAGCGCGTCAGCCAGGGCGGTCACTTGGTTCCAGCGAGCGATGACGCCGTCCACGATGTCGCCGCGAGCTTCGCCAGCAGCGTAGAGCGGGGGGTTCTTGATGCCGTAGGTCTTATTGGCCCGGCTGGCGCCATCGGAGATGGTCCCAACCCGAGTCACAATCTCAAACCGCGCGCCGGGGAGCAGGTGCTCAGCCTCGGCCGCAGCGTAGGCAGCGGTGTCCGGCCACTCGATGCGATCGCCCAGATCGGCGTGGATGAAAACCATGCGGTCGGCGATGCCAAGCTCGTTGGCCCAGCCAACCATCCGGATTGCAGCGGCGACCGAATCCTTCCCGGCCGAGGTGTTGAGCCCGATGATGTCGTACCAGTCGAGCGACCGCCCGGCAGGCAGCTCGGTCTCGTAGCCGCCGTAGGTCACGCCCGTGTCCTTGACGAGCCTGGTGTAGAGCGGGGAGTAGTCGGTGGGGATGTCGTAGACGTCCACTACCTTGGTGCCAATGATTTCGCCGCTCAGCGAGACAACCGGCTCACCCTTGGCCGTTGCCGTGCGGCGGGCTCGATTCAGGCTGGCGGTCAGAAGGGCGTTCATGGCGGTCTCCTCAACAGTCATAATATACTGTCAGGAGGTTTTGTCAATAACGTGACGCGCTCACCTTGCCACACACATGTAAGCCTCCGGCACCTGGCCTGGACGATGCTTGGTTCGGTGGCGCTGCGCAGATAATGCTTGGCGACGATGGTCGGGCCGCCACACTCGCCGCAGGCGGGCTCGACCCCGTAGCGCCCATGCTCGCCGCTCGTGGCCGCCCTGGGCTCGTGGCTGCTCGGCTCCGGCAATCGGGTTGCCGCCGGTGCGCTGGGCTCGACACGGGCGAACAGGTCGCCCTGGCCCGATGACGTCGGCTTACGAGGTCGCTTTGCCATCGCCAACCGGTATCACGCGGCGACATCCATGGCGACGAGCGACTTGCGCGAGAACTTGTAAACCGTCCCAGCGTACTTGCACTTCAGTGGCTTCAGGCTGACAACCTCGACGGTCCAGCCGTTGCTCAGCTTGACCATCTCGCCGATCGAAAGCTTGCGACCGTGCACGGCATGGTGCGCGCGAACCTTCGCGCGGTAGTCGGCCGCGCCCTTGTTCATGGGCGGCGAGCACATGTCGAGGTACCCAATCGGGCAGTCGTAGTAGTAGGGGTGCATGCCATCGTCCATGGCCTTGTAACCCCAGCCGACGTCGCGGTTCTTCGAGAGCAGGTAGACCGCGATGAAGCGGTCCGTCTTGCCTTCGCGGACCATCTCGGTCACCGCGTAGAGCACGTTGCCGCGCGCGCAGTGCTTGAGCGTCTTGAACGTGGTCCCGGACGCGCCCGTGTAGCCGCGCGTCAGCTCGGCGATGATGTCAGCCTTGTCCGCTCCGTACGTATGTGACCAGCCCATGGTTCCTCTCTTTCCACAGCCAACATGGTGTTAGATGTATCGTTTGTCAAGATTGTTCCTCGACGTCGTAGCAGCACTCGACGCCGTAGCCTTCGGCGTACATCGGCAGAGTCATTGTTTTGTGGACCCATGCACGCACCTTCGCGAGCGCATGATCGGCATCATCGGCATCGACAACGCGCGCCCCATCATAGGGCCCAGCGTACCAAGTGACTTTGTAAACGCTCATGACCGCGCCTCGCGGCGGATGCGATCCCATTCAGATTTGGCCGCCGAGCCGTGCTCATTATCGACGTAGCCGACCAGGCGCGCGACCGTTCGCGCGTGATTCGACAACCGGCCCGGCCACGGTGGCGTTGAGACGCGCTCAGCCCCGGAGCAAAAGTCGTCGTACTCGGCGCGTGCAACTGCAATGGCTGCATTCATGATTCGGTCTCCTTTGGTTTCTTGGAACTCACAGCCTTGGCGGCAGCGATGCCCGCTCCTCGGCGCGCGTCCCGCGCCAGCGCGATCTCCCGCTTGAAGCGGCGCGTGTAGACCTCGTTGAACGCCCGGAGCGCTGCGAAGGCAGCGTCTCTTGCGACCTTGGCCGCCATCCACTCCGGCGTTGCCCGGACGCTGTCAGGCGTCATACCCATCAGGCCGCCGCCGGACAGGGCGCTCAGCGCACGGCCAGCGACCTTGTACTCGGCCTCCAGCCGGACCGCGACTTCCGTGGCCGCGGCGTAGTCCATGGGGCAGAGGTTGTGGTCGGCGTTGCTCATGCGGCCCTCGCGTTGTCGATGGTGACTTTCCTTCCACGAAACAAGTTAGAGCTATGGAGAGCGTTTGTCAAGTTGCCAAGCGAGCTGCCAAAACGGTGCTTGACAAACCATTCCGGTGTCATTATTTTATAACCGAAAGGACGCGACACCATGCTGAAAGCAATCCACATGAACCGCGCCGAGGGTCCGGTCGCCGAGTGCGGCAAGTACAACTGCGCCTCGTTCACCGAGGCCCACGCGAAGATCCGCCGGTGGGCGCGGTCGGCCCCGGACTGTGGCGGCTACGACAAGACCGACGTCACGCTCGTGTTCGACGGCATCGAGTCTGGCGAAGACACGTCGGTCTCGCTTCGTTTCGACATGACGCGCGACCATGCCACGGATCCCGAACCGCTGCTCAAGGAGTTCATTCGCCACTGCCGGTTCTACTCGGGTGATGATCGCCCCTGGAACATGGAAGAAGACAGCTACCGTCGCATCATGTCTGGCACGTCAACGGCGCACCGCACGACCTTCCGTAAGCTCGCCGCAGCATTCGCGGAGCGCGTATGAACACGTGCTCGTGCAGCGAGACCAAGGGGCACGTCGTGGCCCGACGATCTACCGCCGACGGCAAGCATGTGCTGCTTCACTCGGACGGGTCACTGACCTGGTCGCTGGGCTACTCGATCAAGGGTTCTGCATTCCCGCGCACCGAGGCTCAACGCGAGCTGGCGCTGCGCGCCGGATGGCTGGTGCTCGGCGAGGTCGAGCTGCACGATGCCGACGCCGTCTCCTCCCTCGTTGCCGCCGCACGCTGGGTCGCGGAGCGCTCCGGGTTGCCAGGCGACGTGCGCAGGCGCCTCGCGGCCGAGCGTGGCCCGTGCCCCGTGTGGGAAGTGCTCAGCGCAGACCGCGACGGCAAGGCCACGTGCCGCGTGTGGAGGCTGCCCAGGATGCTCTATCCGGGCGGACTCGCCATCTGGCACGAGCGCGGGCGCTACGACGTGATCCGCCTCGTCAACGCCCCCGCGGTTGGCGCACGCAGCCGAGATGCGTACGAGACGACGGGGTTCACCTCGACCACGCTGCGCGGAGCGATGACCCACGTTCGACGGATGATGTGCGACTAGCCAAGAGCCGCCGCAAGTCCGTCGGCGACATCCCGTGACTCCCTGAACTGCGGCAGCGCCATCCTGAACGCCGCACGCAGCACCGGCGCCACCCTTTCCGGACCGCGCGTGCCCAGCTCGGCGAAGACCTCGGCGAACAGCTCCTCTGCGCTCGTGCCGGAGTAGGCCGTCACTGGATACAGGAACGCCCTGGCCTTGCCCTTCTTGGCTATGAGCTGGTCGAGACCAGGCTTGACGCCCTTCTTCGGCGAGCCCGTGATCTGGTCAAACTTTTCGTCGATGTCGAGATTGTCGGCGAGCAGGTTCAGCCACATGCGATCGCCCTGGGCGCCCTGCTTGACCAGGTGGTTTAGGTAATGGCCAAGGTACCGAATGTACTTGCTGCCATACATATCGGACGGCGGATTCGAGACCGTCGCTTCCCAGCGCTGGATGATCCCGTCCACGCCAGGGTCTCCCTGGTTGGCTTCCCAGAACTCCTGCCAAGCCGCGCGCCCTTGGCCGCCGAGCACCTTGAAGTACGCGCGATGACCTAGCTCATGGATAACGCTGTGCAGCGCGCCCTCGTGGCCTGCCGCGACGTTCATCGTGTTGCGCCTGGGACTGTACGACGCCAGCGCCGAGTGCCCAGTCAGCGCGGCGGGCGGAAGCTTTGAGGTTGGGTACGCGAACACATCGCCTTGGGCGACGCTGCCCATTCCGAACCGGTCCAGCCTGCGCTCGACCTCTGTGAGCATCCCCCGCAACCGATCGACTGCTTCCTGGTCCCATTCATTGGCGCCCTGCGGCGCTGTCATGAGCATCACGCGGAAATCGCCAACGTCGATCACGGACTCGACGGTCGTGGTGTAGTTGTTGACGATCGACAGGACGTGACTCCTGTACTCCCAGAACTTCGAGAAGGCGTTGTCCTTCCTCGTCATCTGCGACTTCAGTACGACGTTCAACTCGTCGGCCGTTTTCGCATCGACGTACTGCCCGAGGATCTTTCGGAAGTTGACGATCGTCCTACCGTGCTTCTTGAGCAAGGCCGCGAGCCGAGCGTTTTCGGCGGTGATGACAAGCGCCTTGGACAGCTCGGCGGCGGCGGCCGACAAGCTTTTGACCGTGCTATCACGCTCGACACCGGCGAGCACGCCGAAGCCCATCGACACCTTTCTGAGCGGGCGCGCAACAGCGTCGAACAAACGACTGAGCTGGTCGTGCGCCGACTCGCCTGCGGCCTCCTGTAGTTCTGCCGAGAGCATCATCTTTGTGCCAAGAGAGTGTTGCGGCGCGCGTCGAACTGTTGATGGTTCACGAATCTCAAGTCGTATCGCTTGTCGATCCCGGCCTCCTTGATGACTTCGAGGGTGTCCGCGAAAGCCTTCCAGTTGACGCCCTCGCCTGGGAACCCGTCCCACTCGCCAAAAATCTGCGCGAGATTCTCTTTGTACTCACCGTTCTTCTTGCCCAGGTCAAACATGGCTTGCTTCCCGCCAGCCATGTAGGCGTTGATGTACGGCATCGTTATCATCTTTGGGCGCAGTATCACGAGCTTGGAGCTTTCCGGTATCTGGAACGAGTCGCCCTTGACGATCCACTCGCCTTCGTCGCGGTAGATGGCCCCGGCAGCCTTCAGCCCTTCGCGCAGGGCCTTGGCCCACTCGTCCAAGGTCACCGCCCTGGCTTCCTTCACGTAGTTGGCGTAGCGAGCGCCCTCGGCGATCTCGATAGCCGCTCTCCGCATGAATCTCGCAGCGTCTGCAATCGACCCAATCTTTGGGCTCTGCGCTCGATACAGGCTGCCAAACTTTGAAGACGACAGGTCCCCTCGCTCAATCGCGTAGGCAACCGTGGCGGCAGCCTTGGACGGCACGCGACTCAGGGCAGGTCGCACGTAATCGACCAGGTTCTGCATCATGCCATGGTCGCCGCTCACCCCGCCTCGCTTCTTGTCCCAGAGCCGATACAGGGCGGCAAAGTCGTTCGACACCATGTACTCGGGATTGTCGTACAGAACGCGCGTGAGCTTGTTCAGCTTGGCCGCGTCGTCGCCAGGCATCACGAGCAAGGCGTTGCGCCCGACGCCGAGCCAGTTGAGCACGATACCTTTGCTGTCCGAGATGCCGCTCAGCCCGGTCAGCTTGCCGCGGACCACGTCCTTGGCCTTGTCCAAGCTGTGCTTGCTGATTTCGAGCGCGAGCCAGAACACGCCAGGCACGTCGGACGCAGCATAGCTGCGCTCGACGAGCGCGGAGTCGAGCTGCGCTGCGATGTTCACATTGCCGCCATGAGCTGCTCGGACACGCCGCCGCCCCCGCCCTTGCTAAGCTCGTCAAGGATCGCGTCGATGATCTTGTCCATGAGCGCGTCCGGGTTCTCGACGCCCTCGTAGAAGGCCGACGGCAGAAGGCCATGCGCTTGCCCGAAGACCTTCAAGGTGGCCGCTCGAATTGGCTTGTCGATGGCCATGCCGACGATCTCGTCCGCCGGTGACGCCAACGTAGCAAGTGCCTGGGCCAATCCACCGGCAAAGATATGAGTAACCGCCATCGTCATCATCGCCGTCTTCACCAGGTCCGCGGCTTGATGTATCGCATGATGGCGATCGTCAGCCGAAATCTTCTCCCCCTTCAGCGCGCGCCCAATAGTGCCGACCATGCGCTTGGTTTCCGCAACCTCCTTCTTGATGGCTTTCTTGACGTGCATCTTCAGCTCGGCGCGCGCCTCCGGCTTAGTCGCCAAATCCTTCATTGCCACCAGCGGGTGAACCAGCGCGTGCCCAGCCTTTTTAGCCAGAGCCTTGAACTTGTCCTTCCAGTTGGAGGCGGTGACACCGCCGATTCCGCCGCCCTCGTCGCCATCGCCGGGGTCGGCAGACGGGGCGCCGCCCTTGCCCTTGCCCTTGCCCTGCCTGACGTGCGGGTTCATTAGAGGCGACGATCCGTCGTCCGGAATGAACAGCTTGTGCCCAGCCTCCGAAGTGCGCCACACGCCCTTCTTTCCATCTACGGTGTACTTGCGCTCACCGGTCTTTGTCTGGGCTTTTCGCTCCGCAAGCGCCGCCGAAAGCTGTTCGTGAATCATCGGTCCATCCATAAACACACTCTCCATTTTGCGATCGCCCTTGATGAACTGCTTGAAGCGATCGATCTGGTCACGGCTGAGGTCGCGACCATCGACATAGGCGCTGAACACTTCGGCGAAGTCTTCGGAGCTGTTCACTCCGCCATAGTCACTGACCGCGCTGACCTTGCCGAACCACTTGTCGAAGTTGGCCCGATCCGCCGCCGACATGAACTTGTAGTAAAACCGGTGCCCGAACTCGTGCGCGATCAACTGGTAGAGGCTGTTGGACGCATCGGCGTAGACTTCCATACGATCGCCGATGCGGTAGTAGCCAGCGCCCATCGTCCACTGCGCGCCAGCCGGATTCTGCCCTCCGCACTCCTTGCACAGCACCGCGATGTTGCCGTACCAGAGGAACCCAAGGCCACGCTGCTTCAGCAACGCCTCGGCCTTCTTCAACTGGGCAATGTAATCGCGACGATAGTATGGCGATCGCGGCGCTCGACGATCAAAGCCTCCGCCCACCGAGTGCAGAAACGGACCCTTCGGCTCGGTTGAGCCAAGATGATCATAAGTGCGATCCATCGGTCTCTGCCAGGCTCGCGACGAGTCACCAAACACCACGGTCGCCTTGCCGATGTGAACGACGTCCGGCTCACCAGCGTGGCGGCCGATTGCAGCGACCGCGTTGGGAAGCTTGCCCATCGCATCGCGCAGGGAGTCGAGCATCACGTTGATGGCGCGGTCGGCGGCGTCGGCGCCCTCCTCGACGGCCAAGAACACACCGTTGACGTACCGCTGGAGCTGCTCGACGCCGTCGCCTGCGTCAGCAAACCGACGGCCGCCGTCAAGCCGATACTCGGTGGTGTCTGGAGTCAGCACGTCGCCCCAGAACTTGGCTTTGCGCATGGCTTCACGCGCGGCGTCCTCGGCCTTGTCGAGACCGGCCACAACCTTGGCTTTGAGCGCGTCCAGATCGACCACGAACTCCTTGCCGCTGCTTTTGCGAGGGTTCATCCGCGTCGTCCAGTAGCCCTTGTTGACCAAGAGGTCGGCTCGGAGCGCGCGGACGTACTGCACCAGCTCGTCCATGGAGCCCTCGGCGCCACTGGCCGAGGCGCGAAGCTTGTCAAAGTCGATGGTGGCGGCCTTCTCGTACCGACCGGGGTACGCCTTGGCCTTGGCCACGGCCTGTTTCCAGCCCTTGCGGATGCCCTTGATCCACTCGGCGTCGATCTCATGCCGCGCACGCTCGAACAGCACGGCCCCCTGGAGTGAATCGGCGAACATCCCGGCCATCATACGGAATCCCGGCCAAGGTAGACAATTTCCAGCGGCTCGGCGCCGCGCCGCATGCGCAGAAACGCCGTCCTGGCCGCACCGGCGTTGCTGGCCAGGATCAGTTCGCCGCCGCTCTCTCTGAAGGACCAGATCAACACGCTCTCCTTCGACGCGGCCTTGGCGTCGGCGGCCATCAGCGCCAACACGGCGGCAGTCGTCTGCCGACCGAACTTATCGCCCACAATCAGGCCCGTGCAGACACCCATTCGTGCCGCCTCGCATGCTCGCTGGATGCACTCGGTCGATCCCACCGGTGCCGCCCCTTGCTACTCGCCCCCGTCGCCGAGGCCGACGGCAGCCGACCTTGGCGCGATCACGAATGGACGCGGCGGCTTCGCCAGCTTCTTCCAGGCCCGCGCAGTGCTCTTGGCGCTCTTGCGTACCTGGCTCATGGGCCGAGGACGCTTGGCTTTGGTGAAGGCACGCTTGATCTGGCTCCTGATCTTAGAGCGCAGACCCGCGGCTTCCTCTAACTCGTCAGCCAGTCCCATCACGGCGCAACTGTATCACGACTCTTTCGGCGAGCTGACCTGGCAGCCGAGTGGTTTTTCCCTGGGCGCTTCCAGGCCGGGTAAGCCGCGCCGAAGCGGTCGTGGGTCGCTCCGGAGTGCTTGTAGACCACGTAGCCTCCGGTGGTCATCGCGAACGGCGACGACAGCTTGCTCATGTAGTCAAACTTCGCGCCCTTCGCTGGCGTCGCATTGAACCAGTCCGGTAGGACGAAATTCGAGACTGACACGCGCTTGTCGCCGAGCTTGATCATGTACGAATCGCTCTCGACCGGGTCGCAAACCTCGATGGCGTAATCCGAGCCGTCGGCAGCGGTAGCCCAGAGATTCACGTAGGGGTCCACCACCAGCTCCAGGACTTCGTGCGACAGCACGGCCGACACCGACAGCTCACCGGTGAGCATCGTCCCGCCAGCTTCGAGGACCGGCTTCACAAACACGCGCCCATAGGGACGACCAGCGGGGGTTTCGGTGTGCCAGCCGAGCGCCCCGGACTGATCGGCGTTGTCGAACAGGGCGATGATCCACGCGCTCGCGGGGACCTTGGTCTCGTCCTGGAAGAACTGCACCGAGCTGGGCGCGCGATTCCAGGCAGGGCAGGCGTGGAGCCCGAGCTGCGTGTTGCAAGCGGCAGTCATCAGGGCCGCATCAGCGGTCGATACCTTGGCAGACTTGTCGATTATGGCGATCAGCATGCGCCCGAGAATAAACCAACACTCGACCGGCGCCTACTTCTTGCTGCGCCTGCGCTTCGACTTTGGACGTGCCGCGACCCAGGCGACCCAGAAGTCCGTGCCGGGGCCGCTGGCATCGACATGAGCGACGATCTCATGACACTGCCCAATCTCGAACAGCCCGATATGGGCATCGTCCTTGGCCAAGCCCATCACCTTCTGCATCCAGCTGTACGCGCCGCCGCGCGAGACGTGTTTCTCTTTCCACAGCCGGTCGAACACCTTGTGAGCCTCGTTGCGGGCGGCCTGGAGCACCTTGGGCCGCGGTAGCCCTCGGGGCGAGCCGTCGGCGTCCGCAGGCAGCGTTCCTTTGCAGGCGGGGTACTTGTCGCACCCGTAAAACCGGCGGTTGATTTTGTAGCTCACGCGCAGCGTCAGCCGCCCGTCGCAGCCGGGTTCGGCGCAGACCATCCCATGTACCTGGCCCTTCGGCTCCACGTCGCTCACGGGCCGCTCAGCCTTGGCGAACAGGCTGATTGAGCCGTCCTCCAGGACGGTCGGGGACGGCCTCGGCCTCGGTGGTGGTGGCGGCGGGACCTCGTGTGACAGCGTCCAGGACAGGCAGATGCCGTACTTGGTCTGGATCTCGCCCGTGCGCCTACAGGCGCCCATCATTTCCTCACCATCGGGCTCGAACAGGCCGCACCCGGAACAGATCGGATCGGCCAGCCCCGCCTCGGCCGCGCGCGCGCGCAACAGACTGAGCGGCGTTGGGCGCTTGGGCAAGCCTCGCGAGTGATGCGCGATCATGCTTCGTCTTCTCCTCGCTTCAGCTCTTGCCGCAACTCTCGACAGGCGCCGCACTGCCCGCCTTCCATGCTGAAGTCAAAGTCCGGCAGCAGCCGACCGGTGCCGCCGCACGGATAGCAATCCTTCAGAACTTTCTCCGCGACCGTGCGCAGTTCGGCCAATGCAGCCAAGGACGCGAACACCCGGCTCATTGTCTGCGCAGGCGGCGGCCCATGCATCTCGCTCGTAAGCATCTCGCGGATCTCGGCGTTCGTCAACGGAACATACATCAGCGGTACTCTTGGCATGTCGATTCTTCCTTGCTCACGCTCTCACGGAAACGACGACATCCACATGCCGATGTTGATAAACCTTGAACGGCGTCCCCAGGCAGCATTCGCCGACGTCCCAAGCCGCGATGCCGTTTGAGGTCGCAGTTGAGAACCGCTCGACACGCGGAGTGCGTCGTCCGCAAATATCGCAAACGCAAACGACCACCATCATCGCGACACCGTAAAGGGTTCGAGTGGAACCCCGTAACTGAGCATCAGAGGGTGACGGGGCTGCCTGTCTTTGGTGAAGCCCAGACACATAGGCGCAACCCCTGATCCGTGAACCAAGGAACTCATGCGCAGCCTGTTAGGCTCCCGCAGCGACAGGGGCAGCGCACCGCCCCAGCCGAACACGAGCACGCCGCCGTCGCGGGCTTCTTGGAAAGCTCCTTGCAGGTGGTTCGTGTTCTTCGGACCCAGCGGGTCGATTGGAAGCTGATACAGAGCAGCCGGGTCCGTGGAGCGCAACGCATAGGCATTCACGACCAGGAGCTGCCCGTACCCCCAGGCGCGGGTGAAGCCACGGCACTTGCGCACCGTAGGGTCGTCCTTCTCGGCATCTGCGGTGCTGGGATTACACATAACCCAGACCACGGTGCCGGGCTTCTCGGGCGTGTCCGAGAGCACACGCCGAAGCTCGTAGCGATACAGGCCGCATTCACTCATGATCGCGCTCACAGCCTATCTCCAGAGGGCAACGCCTCGATGATCTCATTACTGGAACCAGGCTTCAGCGCGATGGCCAAAAACTCCACAAGCGTAAGAGCCTCGCGTACGTCCAAGAACAGCTCCACCCTGGCCAACGGAGCTTGGTCGGTTGACGCTACACTGATCCTGACAAGCCCGCTGTCGGTATGCGTCACCTTGACGGACCCACCATGCGTCAAAAAAAGCACGCGCGTTCCAAGCTCTGTCTCCATAGGTTCGAGCTTCATTTGACCGCGCCTCTCATGACATTGATCGGCGCGAGCAACCTCTCGCGCGCCGTGTCGATGGCGGACGACAATCCGTGAACATAGTCGAGTTCGTAAGGCGAGCGCTCATGTGCATCGACGATGCGATTCAGTTCCTCCCGCAACGCCTCGACCTCCGCGTCGCGAGACGCTGCGACCGCGTCCCACCATTCACGCAACAGGACGCACTCGTAGAGCCGCACGCCAACCCCATCGCCAACGCCGACACACAGGCCACGTTCGGCCATCACCGGATCGTGATCACAGTACGGACACGGGCCGGGGCGGGTGAGCGGGGCGGTCATGGCCTGACCTCGCGAGCGAGCGCCAACAACGCTCTTTCGGCGGCGTCCATTTCCATCCGTTGCTCGCCGTCTTGGCCAATCTCCGCCAGCTCGAAATCGTTCACGGCCTCCGAGTACGTCACGACAGCCGCCTCGAACCGCTTCAGCCGCGCGTTCTCCGCTCGCTCTGCACCCAGCCGCTCAAGCAACCAGCGCACGTCATCGCGAGCGTGAATCATGAACGCATAGTTAGCTTCAAGCGAACCTTCGGGGCGGTCCTTGCTGGCACCAACGCCGCGAAGGCGCAGCACGGCATCAACGCCACCGCGCGCACCGTCGTCGAAGTCAGGCGCTGGCGTGCCGTCGCCGTAACATCCGGGAACATGCGAGTCTGCGACAGGGCTCCTGTCCGCGCCGTAGATGTAGATCGCGTACGGCTCAGGGTCGCCGGTCCACGGTCCGGGCGTTGCGGCCTGCTCGCGCAGCTTGATCGCGTTGATTCGATCGTCGCTGGTCATGAGTATTCCCCATCGAAGATGCGCCGCGTCGTGACTTGTTTGCCACAAGTGGCGCATTCGATGACGTCTCGATCGGCGATCCCGTCGCAAGCAATCGTGCGCCACCAGTGCGCGCCGCGTTCGCACCGTCCGAGGACTTCTGCCGCGTGCAACGATTGATCGGTCGTGGCACGCCCACCGCTCTCTACCGCCGCCACCGCTTCGTTGTCGGTCATTGTGGCAGCCTTTTTCATCTTAGCATCCTCGCAATTACTTCTCGCAGCGCGGCCTCGCGCAGATCGATTTCGTACTGCGGACGCACGATGCCGTCCTCATCGAGCTGCACCGAGTCGCAGTCCAGGAAACCTGACAGCACCCCGACGCTCCACTCCTTGGCCCACTTCCGAGCATCACGCATGGTCATGGCTCGCGGCGCATGCGCAGCAGCATCCGGGTCATCGCCGCTTCGCCTCATGTCGATCTCGGCTCTCTGCAACCCGGATGGTCACCAGGCGCAGCGTGCTCATCGCACACAGGCTCATCGCACCACGAACACCTGGCCATGGCGTACGCGCTCTTGATGTGGTCGCGTTCTTTGGTGAGCTGCTCCAGCGACGCCTTCAGATAGTCTCGCTCGCGCCGAAGTTGCACAGCCTCGGCGCGAATCTCGTAGTACATGCGCTCGATCTCGGCCTGTGCGTCCAGTGCATCGCGCACAATCGGCGGCTCGTCATGGAAGTAGCCATCGATCACCGAGTTCGCTTCGGCGAGTCCGGCGCGCAGCTGGTTGGACTCGTCGCGAGCGGTCGCGAGCGCGTCTCGCAGCCTTATGACTTCGACACGATGCCATTCACACGCTTGGTCATGGCTCTCGGTCACGACACACGCTCGCTCACCGTGAACCCGGCCGCTGCGGCGTGCCCACCGCCGCCGAACTTCTTCGCAACCTCCGACACGTCGAAGCCGTTGCGCGACCTCAGCGAGTAGTGAAACTTGCCGTCGGCGTTGAGCGACCAGCCCACCGCGAACGTGGCGTCCTCGGCGAGCTTGCCAACGACCTCCGAGATTGCCGTAAACGGAGCGTTGACGACGGGGATATCGTCGTGGCCTGCAAACGGTTGCCGGATGGCCTGGGCGGTCATCCTGGACACGTACTGGTTGATGTACTGCAAGATAGCATCGCCGCGCGCGATCGACATATTCGCCCCGCCGCGCTGGAGATTCTCCCACACGTCGAAGCCGAACTCGTGAGACGCCACGTAGGCGTTGACGGCCTTCGAGTCGGGCAAGGCGAACCGCCAGAGATCGCGATCCTCGACGTAGGCCACGAGCCACGGCGGGCTGGCCACGCCCCTGAAGTACCGCCAGGCGAGCCCGGCGCCAGACTGCTCCATGTCGAAGACGCAGAAGTCGAGGCCAGCACAGGCATCGCGCGCGGACTTGTGATGATCAAGAACCAAGAACTGCTTGGCCACCGCCTTGATCTGCAAGAGCTGCTCGCGACTGGTGCAGAAGTCCACCATGTAGACGACGCGGCCAGAGCAATCGGGCAGCTCCGTTGGCTGACCATCGGGCGGGTAGTACGCCGCGAAGAACTCGGGATGCTCGCCAAGCAATCTGAGCTGCTTATTGAACACCCAAGCCGCCGTGAAGCCGTCCGCACATCCGCCGTGATAGATGACCAGTGGTCCGCTCATGATTTTTCTCCGCGCCCCTGCTTTAGCCCGCCGCTTCATGCGGACGAGCGCAGACCTTTGCTACCAGCGCACGAAGCTGCACCGGCGTCACTTCGTAGAGCGTCATGCCTGGCGTCGGCACCAGCAACCACGTCTCACTCGGGAAAGCGCTGGCCGTAACCGGATCACCGCCCATCGCGGCCTGAATCAGCACACAAGCCGGGCGCATCAGCTCGATGTCGAATACGATCTTGTGATTCCCGTCCATGTTCAACCGAATCTAATATGGGCGACAGCGTTGGTCAAGTAGCCGCTTTCGGAAACCAAACGGCCGTGTCGCGCCCATGCTGCTCACGAACCGGCGCGAAATCTTCTTTGGGTAATGACCCTGCCGATCCACGCTCTCGCCCAATGAAGATAGACGACCGGGCTCGTCTGGAGCGCGTTGACGATCATGGCCAACTCGTCGGAACAGAAATGCATGGCTAGCCTCCGCCCTTCCTGGCGCGAGCGGATGGCGCCTCCTCCGGCCATGAGCCGCCAGGTAACAGCTTCCGAATGTCGAGGCCGGGACACCCGAGTTGCGCCGCCCGCGCCAGCTGCGACGCGAGCGCGCCATAGAAGACGTCCGGGTCGATGCAGCTCAGACCCGACTGCTGAGCATCGTTCAATTCCACCACGATCCATTCACCGGCGGCTGTTCGCGCGACGTCAACGACCCAGAACCTGATGTGCGGAGACACGCGCGCGATCACGGCGTCGAGGAAGTACAGCGGCACATCGTTGTGGTCGTATTGACCGACCAGATCATCTGCGTTCGACGCCCAATAAAAGCCACCGGCCAGGATCTGGCCATCAAGCACGAAGAACCGGTACTCCTCGCTGATCGGCAACCCGTGAAGCCCCTCGTCGAGCTTCTTCAGTGGAACGTACTGTCTGGCGTAAATCTGCTGGACGCCGACATGGCCGTCGATGCTTAGACGACAAAACACGTCCATGGCCGCGCGCTTGTTCTCCGCGAACATGTGCGTGTCCCACTGAAACTTCTTGCTGTTGGTCTGGCCCTTCAGAACAAACGGGCCTTCCTCGGGGATTTGGTCCAACGCGAACCAAGTTCGAGGCGTGATCTCCGCAAGATCATAGTACCAGTTACGCAGGTTCGCGACGTAGCAGTGCTGGTGATACGTGTTGATCGGAACCGCACCCAACGCGGCAACGTCCTCGCACAGCTCCTCGTTATACGGCAGCGCTGCGTAGCGAGGAATCACCAGAGAGCCTGCACGGATGGCGGTACGTCGTGTGACCACAGTGAAGTGCCGACACGCAGCTTCGTACTCGTCTTTGTCCATGCTCCTGCGCCAGTAGATCACCGGCTTCAGAGCAGCCAACAGTTCTTCTTGTAGAGTAGGCATCACGCTGTCTCGGGGTCATCTGGGAGATGGACCGTCACGGTCAACTTGATTGTCGGCGGCACCCAGCCCTTGCTGGCGAGTAAGATCAACGCTTGGCCAACGCACTCGTCGCAGACTGCGCCGCGCTCGGAGAACGCTCCGGCAACCATGTGCCGGACCTCGGAAGCGGTCTTGCCGCACAACATGCACACGGTACGTGCGGTGCCGAAGTCAAGGCCCACGACCTCGTCCGCTGGGTCCGATGCCCGCTCCAGCGCGCAGACCTCGCAGATGCCGCACTCCATGTGCTCGCAGCGGTCGATCACGGCTTGTCCCCAAGGACGCAGCGCGGATGGCCGTG
>Ga0315281_10002362_pt1 | contig 28035 bp, 25 predicted proteins | sample YL17G07_0_MG_FD_204540 | JGI IMG/M metagenome (GOLD analysis project Ga0315281, IMG submission 204540) | Sediment microbial communities from Yellowstone Lake, YNP, Wyoming, USA - YL17G07_0 | ecosystem: Environmental > Aquatic > Freshwater > Lake > Sediment | place: USA: Wyoming | collected...
GAATGCTTTGAAATGCCAGGTCCCAGGCGGCGTACCAGGGGTATTCCCATTTGTCCGGCATGGAGATGATTTCGTCATTCACCATGTGGAACCATTCCTGATTGCGGACGTGATGGGTATGAGTCCTCAGGGGATTGGCCCCGTGCTCGCCCAGCCACGTAATGGCGTCAAAATAATAGTACTGCTTGGACCACATCATCCCCGCCAGGGCCTGGCGCATCACCCGGGCGGCATCCTCTCCCACCGCGGGCGGGGTGATGCAGGCGTAAAAGTCGTCCGCCTCTTGCCGGCGGGCCTCCATGATTTCGTCGAAGCGGCTGCCAAAGGGACCGTCCGGGGACGTAGCCTGGGCCGCCGCCAGAGATTCCGGGGCGATATCATTGAGCCGCAGGCGCAGCACCGCCGCTCCCCCGGCGGGCACTTCGAGCCGGTATAGGGCGGCTGCCTTGGTGCCGATCTTTTCCGGGTTTACCGCCAGAGTCTGGCCGTGGACCAGGTAGTTGTGGAAGGCGTCCTTCACATAGGGGTTTAGGTTGGGGGTCCCGAAGAGGCGCTCATTGTTCGTCTCGTTCTCTGTAAATAACAGCGTGGCCTTCCCCTCACAGTACAAAAAACGTTCCCCCAGATCGGCATGGGAAACGCCCACCATACCCAGGCCGGGTTGACCGTAGAGTTGTCTCAGCGCCGGTTTGGCCTCCCCGGGAGAGCCGGACCAGGTATTGCGAAACCAGAGGGTGGGAAGCACCTGGAGCACTGCCGCTTCCGGACCGCGATTACATACGGTAATCCGAATCAGGATATCTTCGGAAGAGGACTTGGCGTATTCCACAAAAATATCGAAGTACCGGTCGTCGTCGAAGATGCCGGTATCCAGGAGTTCATATTCGTATTCAGACCGGGTGCGCTGCCGGTTGGTCTTTACAAGTTCATCGTAAGGGTAGGCCGCTTGGGGATATTTATAGAGGAACTTCATGTAGGAGTGGGTGGGGGTGCTGTCCAGATAGAAGTAGTACTCTTTGACATCCTCGCCGTGATTGCCTTCGCTGTTGGTCACCCCGAAGAGCCGCTCTTTGATGATGGGGTCCCGGCCGTTCCACAGGGCCAGGGCAAAGCAGAGGCGCTGTTTGTCATCGGAAAACCCGGCCAGACCGTCTTCCCCCCAGCGATAGGCTCGGGAGCGGGCCTGGTCATGGGTAAAGTAATCCCAGGCATTGCCGGTAGCGCTGTAATCTTCCCGCACCGTCCCCCACTGGCGTTCACTCAGGTAGGGACCCCATTTCCCCCAAGGAATCTGGTGCTCCCGGGCTTCCTGGAGCCGCCGCGCTTCTTGAGTATCAGACAGATTTTGCATCATAAATCACGCCTGGAAAAATCCAGAGTTCCCATAGGGCGGCCCGTGGCCGCCAAATGCCGGCGTGCACGGCACGCCCTATAGCGGTTAATACCTTTTCATAATTTGCGGGTGGGCCAAAGGCCCATGAATGACTGCTTCGAAAAGTTCAAGGTTCAAAGCTAAACCCCTGGCTCCGAAGATATCGCATCGTTTTTGCTGAATGCTGATTGGTAATGACCAAGATTTGAGCCGACAATCATCAAACCAAGATCAGATTAGACCTGACAATTGAAACTAAAACATTAAATGTCGCCAGGGTCTTAGATACAGCTATGATATTCGGATCAAACCACTTTAATAGATTTTTATAAGGGGTGATAGATAGAAGTTATTTGGTATCCTTTTAGCGGGCGGGTAAGCGGTGCGGTGCATCCGTCTTGAGCCCGTTGTTAGTCAGCGCCCGTCATAGTGCCTCTTTGACAACCGGGTGACGACTCATCTCCATATTATCGGTTCCGATTCGCCGTTGTAGGTTACCGCAACTACCTCTGACAGGCTTACCACGAACAGGCCGTTGAGCCGTCGTTTGCGCTGAGCGCTTGAGCCGCCCTTTTAGACGCAGAGCGTGTAATTGTGGTTGAGCTCGCTGGCCCCGTCATTTGTGCTTAGACAGATGAGGGCGCATTTTCAAATATTTCACTTCGAGCCAAGAGCACAATGTTTCAACCTGTCCAATTGCCTCAAATATTTTTTCTTTTGTTGACCTAACCGAAGGGCTAAACCGTGCGATAGCCATCTTCAATTCCAATTCTTTAGCGAATAACGGTTTAGGGAACTTCTTTAAGTCTTCTTTGGAGTGAGTCACTCTCAACATAGTAAGTTGTTCGGGGTGTTGCACTCGATTCCGAGCCAGAGTAATTTGTTGGATTACATCTAAATTTGCACCACAATTCGATATCGGCAGTCCAAGCTTTTCAAAAATTTCTTTGTATCCGTTAAACCACCCTTTTTTCTTGAAGTTGACAGCAAAGTCTATTCCATGATCTTTCTTCAGCCGACCAACCCATTCTTTCAAGAAAAGATTAAGTGAAGACGAAAGCATCGAAATACACGCATGCCCAATAGTTTCTATGGCTGTTTCTGCATTCATCCAGTCCTCAAAAAATGGCGGGTCTCCGTCTTCACTGTAGGGAGGAACAAAAGGTTCTTCCTCGTTTTCAATGGCAGTTTTTATTTCTATGAATCGAGGCAGGTATTTTCATAGAAGTATCTTATAAACGCGGTTCTTGACTTCAAGAAGTACTCTATATCCATGCGCAATTATTCCTATGCATATCTTCATTTTTCATATTACTGTCTCAAAATGACCACAAAAGGGCTATGCTGGGTTTCTTTTACCTTGAATTTATGCCCCGGCCATTATCGCGTCGGCCTGGCTGAGTCTATGGACGCCTACTTGTAAATGACATCAAATAGAGCTTTTGCCATTTTCGGATCCAGAGTCTTTAGGATCTTGTATTCCTCAAGAGCCGCGCCACGATCACCAATAAGTAGGTAAGACAACCCTAGGCCACTGTGCGCCTCGGCAAAGTCCGGCTTTAGGCGAATCGCCACTTTAAAAGCCGCCGCGGCTTCCTGGTGGCGGCCGAGGTTGCCATAGGACAGGCCCAGACAGTAGTGCGCCAGGGCAAAGTCCGGCTTTAGGCGTATCGCCTCCTTATAAGCCTCCGCTGCTCTTTCGTACTCTCCAGCCTCATAAAACTTGTCAGCTTGCCCGAGCAAAACCCAAGCTCGGCCGGCCGACTTTTGGCTCGGGTGGCTTGGTTTGGTTTCGGCCACGAACGGCCGACGCGGCGTAGTCGGTATTTCGGCTTCTACCGGCCCCGGATACCCAGGTGTTCTGACTGCCCGCTGTTGCAAAGCTAACGCCCTGCTTCCGGGCACGGCGAAGTTGAGGTTCTGTCCTTCTTTAAAAATAAAGGTTGCTATGCCGATGACTTCCCCCTTCATATTCACCACCGGGCTGCCGCTGGAGCCAGAAGAGATGGGAGCGGTGATCTGCAGGATGGTTCCCAGGTCCGGAATCCGGCGCACTGCTGAAACTACCCCGTCGCTCAAAGTTTGCTCCAATTCAAAGGGGCTGCCCACTACCAGCACCTTCTCCCCCACTTCCGGTAGAACGCCGCTGATTTTCAGGCTGGGCAGGTTTACCCGGGGAGGTTCGATGGCCGCCACTACCAGGTCTCCAGCCTGGTCCTGGGCCAAAAACCTGGTCATCGGATAGCGCCTTCCCTCTCTGGTCCTCACTTCGGCCCGGGCGGCCCCGGTCAGGACATGGTGGTTAGTGAGGAAGTGCCCCTGCTGATTGATGAAGAAGCCGCTTCCCTGTCCCTTCACCCTTCCCTGGGCGTCGTAGGCGACAACGGTCACCACCGCGGGCTGGATGCGCTTGACCAGTTGGGTGAGACTTTCTCGAGCTATAGCCTGCCCTGTGCCTAACCACAACCAAAGGAGCGCCCATGCCGCCGCCACTGCAGGATGTCTATTCATAACTATTATCCCAGCATCAAGGCTAACTTATTACAATTAGGGAATTAGGGACAGACACTATTTATTGGAGACCTTTGAGCTATCGAATTTAAACTCAATACCATGGATAAATGGTGTCTGTCCCTATTTATTCTCTATTTATTACTGAAAGCTGATTGCTGATAGCTGGACGCTTGCTAAGGTTGTTTCGGCTGCGCTTCCTTAAAAAGTTCATCCAGCCAATCGAATACGACCTGGCTCATCAGGCTGCGGTTCTCCATGACGCAGTGATTGGCAGCCCCTTCCATGGCCGGAGTGACCACGAATTTCTTCCTAAGGTTGGGCAGGTTGTCCATGCAGAGCTGTTGTTGCCGTTTGACCTCCTGGCTCTTATACTCTCCCTCACCCACGATGACCAGGGCCGGGACCGCGACTTTGGCCGGGTCAAAGCGGAACCCTTCATTGGCCTGGACGAGACCGGCAGGCTGGTCCATGGGCACGCCCCAGCGCCAGCAGACCAGTTTGACGGTGTTGCCATGAAAGGATGACCAGGCAGCGATTTCCGGCGGCGTCGCCCGGGCCACCGGCATCGTGGCGAAAAGGGGGCGGGCGTCAACGACGCAGGCATTCATGGCAATCGCTTTGATCCGCGGGTCGTGCATGGCGGCCTGAGGCACGAAGCCGCCACCGCCGCTATATCCGTAGACCGCCAGCCGCTGAGGATCTACCTCCGGACGGCCCAGGGCGTAGTCCACCACCGCTTTCATCGGGACAAACATGTCCCGGCGGAAGAATTTCCCCTCCAGGGGGAGGAGCCCCTGCCCCGGCAAATCCACGGTCATGAAGTTGTAGCCGCGGTCATGGGCCTGGGGGGCGATGTAGAAGAAGAGATCCTCGGCGAAGGTCTCGCCGCCGCCGATCATGATCAGGGTCTGCACCGGTTTGGTCCCGGCAGCGGCCTTACGGAAGAATCCCGGGATGACCGTTCCTTCAAAGGGAATCTCGAAGTATTCCAGGGGTGGATCGAACCGCGCTCCGGCCTTTTTCAGGAGGCTGCGACTTTCTCGGGCGTATTCCCGGAGGCGCGGATCAGCGGGCAGCATCGCCAGGAGCGCCAGGCGATAGTAGTAGGAGGCGCGCTGAAACTGATCCCGGGCGCTCACCCGGTGGCCTCCGGCCAGGGATTGCTCGCCCCGGGCGGCTACGAGGCGCGCCGTCTTGGCCCACTCCTCCTGCCAGCTGGCGGCGTCGCCGTCCTTGATGTTGGCGGCGGTGCGGAAGGCCTCGCCGATCTCGCAGCCGTGGTTCACCGTGGCACCGAGAACGAGTGAGCCGAAGGTGAAATCCATATCCGCGTCTTTAAAGTGGTAGCGAACGGAGGCTTCGTGGGCATCGAAGACCTGCTTCCGCTCCTGGCTTCGCACCGATTTCGTTTTCGAGGTCTCTTCCTTTCCCGCAGCATAGGAGACGCCGGTTCCCCCATTTGCCAGGACAACAGACGCCAGGAACATGACCGCAACCGCCAGGACTCTCTGGTGCATTCCAAACTCCTCTTGCTTCTGAAGGCAATGCCGATGAATTTCCGTTGGCGCCTCAGGGCAAGCGTTCCCAGACCAGGCTGACCACCCCCTGGACGCCGCCGAGGAGCAGGGGGCCCTTCAAAGTCAGATACTTCCCATCGAATTCGAAATGGCGCCGCTGATCCGTCCCCACCCAGTTGGGGAGGAGGGCGGCCTCGATGTGGTGCATGATGGTCTGTTCGTCAGGATTGACTGAATAGGTCCCGTAGTAGGCGGTATATCCGTCGAACGCCGCCCGTACTTCGGCCTCGGACGTGACAATGGGGTCATCCGACGTAAACCCGGGACGGTTGGGGTTCATGAGTTGTACGGCCATACGCCCATCGGGTTCATAGATGAGCCTTCCCTGGGCATCCTTTCCGAAGGGGTAAGCCGTCTGTCCGCTTGAGTCCTTAATGTGGAAGGATATGAGTTTCCAGGAACCGACCAGTTTGGGTATAACTTCCCTGCTCATGCTGTGAATCCTTCCCTTCGCGGCATCCGCATTCCTTTCGCCCGGGCCATGGCTTATACCGACGCAGCCGCTGATGAACAGGACAATAAGCAAGCTCAACCGGTAGAGGTTTTTCATTTCGGATGTCTTTGGATGTAGTGTCGGATAAATCATAATATAGAAGACGAACCCTCGCTATGGAGATGTTAGGTAATATCGGCGGATCCGGGTGAAGCCCATCAATCGCTGCTTCCGGCCGGTGCAGCTATGAAAAAATTAATCATACCACAGGACCAGACATGGGCCTTAAAATTTCTCAGGCTCCTATCTTAACCCTTGCGGCGCGATATCTTGCCATTATCGGAACTTTTCAAAAATGCCAATCTCTTACAACTATGGTGTCCATAACGGAATTTGCTTCTCGTGGCGGAGATTCCGGCTTCCAAGGATTGACGAAAACCAGCAAACCGCAAAGACCTATCTTTAAACTTCTTTTTATCAGACAATTCAAGATAGAGAGGTTGTCTGGTCAATTTCAGATTAAGGGCTCCACCGCCTTGTCCCCTGCCCTCTTTCTCTACCCCCTGAATTATCCCTTGACATCGCTATCAATTTGCACTAATTTTGTGAATAATTACACAAGAGGTGGGTTATGGTCTTTCCCGTGTCTGGCGTAGAGGTCAACCCGCTCATCCCGCCCCTGGTGGCCCTGGTGGTCTCCACCTTCACCTCCATGGGAGGCGTCTCCGGGGCCTTCCTGCTCCTGCCCTTCCAGGTCAGCCTCCTCAACTTCACCAGCCCGGCGGTCTCTCCCACCAACCTGGTGTTCAACATCGTGGCCATCCCCGGCGGCGTCTACCGCTTCATCCGGGAGGGCCGCATGAACTGGCCGGTGGCCTGCGTCACCATCCTGGGCACCCTCCCCGGCCTCTGGTTCGGCGCGGTGATTCGCACGGACTGGCTGCCCAACCCGAAACACTTTAAACTCTTCGTCGGCTGCGTGCTGCTGTATATCGGCCTCCGGCTGCTGTACGACCAGACCCCCTGGGCCAAGCGCAAAAAGCAGAAGATCCTGGAATTCGAATCACAGGTGCAGGAGCGCCTGGCCAAAGTCCTCAAAGAGAGCGGGGCCAGCACCGGCCGGGGCCTCCCCCCCGCGGCCCGGGTCAAGACTGCGAGCTGGAGCCTGAGGCGAGTCTCCTACGAATTTTTAGGGGAAATCTTTACCTTCAACGCCCCGGCCCTATTTCTCCTGGCTCTGGTGGTGGGGCTCATCGGCGGCACTTACGGCATCGGCGGCGGCGCCATCATCGCCCCCTTCCTGGCGGCCATCTTCAAGCTGCCCATGTACACCATTGCCGGGGCCGCTCTCCTGGGGACCCTGGTGACCTCGGTGGCCGGGGTGGGCATTTATTACGCCATGGGCATCAGCCCGGACCTGGCCCTGGGAGCCCTCTTCGGCATCGGCGGTTTCTGCGGCATGTACATCGGCGCCCGCCTCCAGAAGTATTTCTCCGGCACCGTCATCCGCATCGGCCTGGGGATCATTATTTCCAGCCTGGCCCTGCGCTACATTGTGGGGTTCTTTTTGAGTTGAGGTGGCTCAGGAAAGCAGACCGGGCATTTTTCCCCCTCCAACTTCCTTGACCTTGATTTTCATTGACATTTTGACCCGAGCCCCCTAAGTCTTTGCATATCACCACGGGGTAAGGGTGTGGCTTAATGCTGTTCTTGGGCGTAGACGGCTGCCGGGGTGGCTGGTTGGCAATAAATATCGCCCTGGATAACAGTTGGGAGGTGAATTTATTTAAGAAATTTTCTCAACTTTGGGATAATTATGGCGAGGCCTTTTTAATTTTAGTGGATATACCCATCGGTCTGAGGCAAGGCAATGAGGAAAAAGGCAGCCTCGAGCGGCAGGAAAGGCGGTGCGATAAGGAGGCGCGGAAACTGCTGGGCAAGAGAAGGTCCAGCGTCTTCCGGGTCCCTTGCCGGCCGGCGGTCTACGCCGGGGCATATGACGAAGCCATTGCCCGAAATGAAAGATTAACCGGAACCCGGATCTTCAAAGCCACCTATAATATCGTCGGCAAAATTCGGGAAGTGGACGAATTCCTGTCAGCCAACCGGCAGGCCAGAGAACAGGTTCGGGAAATGCACCCGGAACTCTGCTTCTGGAGCTTAAATGGCTGCCGACCGCTGCAATATTCAAAAACTAAAGAAAAAGGATACCTGGAGCGCCTGCAATTATTACAATCTATTTATCCCCAATCAAAAACTATTTTAAATCATACTTTGTCGAGTTATCCGCGGAAGAAAGTTAAAAAAGACGATATCTTGGATGCACTATGCGGAGCCATTACCGCAAAGATTGGCCGGGAAAATCTCACGGCAATCCCTAACCAACCGGAGAGAGACTCGAAGGGCTTGCCCATGGAGATGGTCTATTTCCTATGCTCTTTATATAAAGACGGATAAACCTGTATTATTAAATAGTTGACCTGGACGTCCAACCTCTATCCTGAAATGACTCGTTCATGATCCTGGAATATTCCGAAAAGGGCATCGTCTTCTTCCCGGACCCGGTCTTGATCGGCACCCCGGCGGATTACGGCCTTAAGTATGAAGAGGTCTGGTTTGCCGCCGAGGACGGGGTGCAGCTGCACGGCTGGTGGGTGCCCAAGCCCGGCGCCCCGGTCCTGGTGTGGTTCCACGGCAATGCCGGCAACATCAGCCACCGCCTGGAAAACCTCAAGCTCCTCTGGGACCTTGCAGGGGTCCAGGTCTTCATCTTCGATTACCGGGAGTACGGCAGGTCCCAGGGCCGCATCAGCCGGGAAGGTACCTACCTGGATGCCGCCGCGGCCTACCGCTACGTGGCCGAAACCCGGCACGTCCCGGCCCCGGAGATCGTCCTCTTCGGCCGCTCCCTGGGCAGCGCCCTGGCCGTGGACCTGGCAGTCAGGGTGCCGTGCCGCGCCCTCATCATCGAGAGCGCCTTCACCAACTCCTCGGACATGGCCCGGCTCTTCGCCCCCTTCCTGTTCGACTGGCGCCCCAAAGTCCCTTATGACAATATCGGCAAGATTGCTAAGGTCGGCGTGCCCCTGCTCATCATCCACGGCTCCGAGGACGAGATCATCCCGGTGGAGATGGGGCGGCGCCTCTATGCCGCGGCTAAAGACCCCAAGGAGCTTTACCTCATCCCCGGCTCCCATCACAACGACACCTATCTGGTGGGCGGCCGGGCTTATTTCGACCGGCTCAAGGCGTTTATCTTCCCAAAAGAAGCTTAGTCCTTTAGTTGGCTGGGCGGTAAAGAGGCGACTTTGGCAACCTTTGTAGGGGCGGTTCGCGAACCGCCCTTACCTTTGCATACCCCAACTGAAATGACGGGCTTTCATACCCAATTGAGACCTCTGCAAAGATATCCAATTTTAAAAATATTTTCGGAAGGCGGCCAGAGACGGCCTCCCTACCGTCTTGATTTTTCTGGTAGGGCGGGCCTCCGTGCCCGCCTTTTTAGCCCTTTGCGGTTATTTTGCAGAGGTCTCAAATTCGTATCAGACAAGACCTAAGTTGACACCCGGGTCAGGGGTTATTTCGTTGTGAAGATATGGGGCGCCGGCATCTGGCCGGTGCTTTGTTTTTGGCATGGCCTCTGGTACATTAAAAGCAGAATTATCCACTGCCATCCAGCTGGGTTAAATCCCTTAACCATGAAATCTTCTCTGCAGAAACAAGCCCTTCTCTTATCTTATTTCACCGTGGGCTACAACGTCCTGGAGTGCGCCGTCTCCCTGTTCGCGGGTTACCTGTCCGGCAGCATCGCCCTGGTGGGCTTCGGCCTGGACAGCTTTGTGGAGTCCCTGTCCGGCGGGGTGATGATCTGGCGGTTCGCCCGGCGCGAAGACTTAACCCCGGCAGAAGAGGAGAGAATCGAACGCCGGGCCATCAGGATCGTAGGCTGCACCTTCTTTATCCTGGGCGCCTATGTCCTCTATGAATCCGGGCACAAGCTGATCTTCCGGGAAATTCCGGCCCCCAGCCTTCTGGGCATCGGAATCGCCTGCGCTTCCCTTATCGTCATGCCGGTCTTGTTTTACCTAAAATACCGCACCGGCCGGGCCATGGGCAGCGCCAGCCTCATGGCCGACTCAAAGCAAACCCTGGCCTGCGCCATGCTGTCGGTGGCCTTGCTGGTGGGCCTGGGGCTCAACTACCTTTACGGCGTCTGGCAGGCGGACCCCGTTATCGGGCTCGTCATCGTGGCGCTGTTGCTCAGGGAGGGCTACCGGACCTTAAAGGAAGAGCGCTTGTGCAGTTGCGCGGCCTGCGGCTGCCCCGCCTCCGCCCCTGCCGCCCAAGAAAATCCTCCCGGCGAGAAACCTGGCTCTTAAAAATCGCGCCCGAATTCCTCCCCCCAAATTTGGGGAATTGGCAGCTCAAAATCAGGGATTCCCCGATTTTCCCGCCCCGCCGTTTGCAGCATAGTTATCCTGACCCGATACTTAACGAAACCGCTAAAGGCAGGGAATTTAGGCCGACCCGCCAGAGCCGTGATCTGGCCGCTGGCACCAGGGGACCCGGCAAGCAGGAGAGGTGATGAAGAGCAGAAAATCTTTCCGAGATGATTTCAGGAGCGCCGCCTTTCGTTACACCATGTGGCTGGCAATTCTCGGATTTGCGGTAATAGTGGGCGTCGCCGCCCTGAGTTCGACCGCTTCCTGAAGTCGTGTAACCACGCCGGCTCAGCGGCGCGCCCGCGTCTTCTCCAGGCGCTGAATCACTCCCTTGAGGAGGATGGGCCAGGCAATGGTGGCGTCGCACAGGACCTCAGCGAACCGGCCGCCGTCCTCGGGAGCCACAAATTTGCCCCAGGAGACCCCCTCCCTGAAGGTGCAGCCGCTCAGCCCCCCCCAATGGGCCGGTTCCGGGCAGATGCGCACCCCGTAATAGAACCGGGCTTCCGGCAAGTCGAGTTCCAGGCGGGTTTGCAGCAGATCCAGATAGGGCGCCACCTGCTGGGCCCAGTTCCGGGGCACTCCCCCGCCCACCGTGAAGATCCCCAGTTTCCGGGCGCTCAACGCCCTCCGGGCGTACTCCCCCAGGTCCAGGAAGGGATTGAAATTAAGAGAAATTGCCCCTAAGGCGTCGGCGAACTTCTGCCCCGCGGCCAGACCCCGGCGCACCATGTGGCCCGCCAGGTCCAGACCCAGCTCCGAGTCGGTGAAGGCCGGAATGAACACCGGCACCCCCTTGAGATAAGCGTTCCGCAGGATTCCCGGGCTGTCGGTCTGCTCCGCCAGATACCGCCCCAACTCCCGGCAGAGGCTGACGGAGGACCACACCTCATTGGGGTCCAGCCCCTCCAGAACCCGGCGGAACACGTCTTCGGCATAATCCAGGTTGGCCTCCATCTCCAGGGTGTCGTAGATGCGGTTGTAACCCTTTAAAAAAAGGTCCCGGTCCGAGAGGTTTTCCGGATATTTGTAATGGACCCGGCCCAAAGTCTCGATGAACCCGTGGGCGATGAGGGCCCCGGTGCTGATGATCATCTTCAGCCAGCCCCGGTCCACCATCTCGCAGATGAGCAGGCCCATCTTGGCCACGCTCATGGCCCCGGAAAAGGTGCCCACCACGGTGCACTCCTGGTCCTCAACCATGGCGGCGAGAACCTCCGCGGCCTCCCCCAGGCTGCGGCCGCCGAAGGCGGTTTTGCCCATGGCCGCCAAGAGCTCGTCAAAATCCCGGATGGCGTTGATGTCCAGGGGCGCCAAGGGAGTCAAGCCATCTTTGGCTCCGTCGTGAAAGTCTTCGTGTTTTCTGCGCATTTTAGAAACCTGCCCTTTTAACTATTAACGCATTAAATATATTAAGAATTTCTATAAATAGCATTAGTCATATAAGCTTTATATTTATGGCCACACGAAGAGCAAATAGTTGTTTGGCGGCTATGACATACTAGCTGTCTTTTCCTGTGATCATTTTCCCAACATCGGAGGCAATATGGGACTCCAACGGGGGTCCCTTCAGCATCGGCGACATAGTAAGCATCGCACTCCCGGATGAGTGTTCCCTTGATCTCAAAGGCTTCTTCAAGCTCAGCAATTCTCTTATCTTTTCCGATTATTACCTCTTGAATTTCCGTAAGTTCCATCTTTGTGTCAGCCAATGCAGATATTAAATCTGCCAGTTTCAGCTTTAGCTCAGCTTTCTCAAGAGAGATATCACTTTCCCGAAGAATTTTTGCTATTTCTATTGCAGCCTTTAAACTTGTTAGGGCAGTCGAAATTATCGTGATATCTGGCATACATACCTCACTATATAATGATTGAGCACCATAGATGGCGGGCAATGCCCGCCCTACATATCTTATAGGGCGGCCTGTGGCCGCCATGATTAGCGCCTAAGACGCGCCCTACACCCGCTGCTTCGAAAAGGTCTTTGCATCGGTGGCGCAGGCGTCCCGCCTGTGCTCTATTGGTGCGCATTGCGCACCCTACATGGCTTCCAGTGTGGCTATTTATATATCTTAATTGTTCCTCTCTTGATAAAACCCATAGCAACGATTGATTTTGATGTCATATCTTGAACAATGACACCTTCCTTTGGTGGAACAATCCCTCCTGCCAGTACCATTCCAGCCTTAACCAAAGCAGTTTTCCGGGCATGAGATTGCTTTTTCCACCATAATGGCTCTACATAGATAAACATATCGGTTGCATTTTGGTCACCGTATATTACCCCTAAATTAGTTAGCCCAATAAGAAGAGAACCAGCATCCTCGATTTCACCGCCATTTACCGACCCCACCAGACAGAGACCCAGCACCATCGCCATAACGATTAACTTTTTCATAGGCGTTGCCTCCTTAGAAGATATGGGGATGGGGGCCAGGATACCCTAACCCCCCGGTTTGTGAAAATAAAATCAAAAGGTGGACTTCCTTAAGGTTGTAACGCGTCTCAATTTCTCCCATCCGAAGCAATCTGCACCCCCGGCTCTTTTAACCGAAAACTGAAAACTGAAAACCGAAAGCGGTCATTTCAACCGTGAGTGATAAATATACCCCAATGCCTTATACAGCAGCCGGGCGGCGGTGAATTCGCTCACCCGGTTTCCCGGGATGGGGGAGAGTTCCACCAGGTCCAGGCCGATGATGGGGCCCCGCCGGGCCAGGGTCTCCATGATGCTCAGCGTCTGGTAGTAGGTGAGGCCGCCCGGTTCCGGGGTGCTCACCGCCGGCATGATGCCGGGGTCCAGGGCGTCCAGGTCGATGGAGAGATACACGGGCCCCGGGATGCCCTGGAGGTGGCTTAGGGCCGCCTCAAATTCCTCCGGCCGCGCCAGGTCCCGGGCCTTGAACACCTTGAGCCGCGGCGCCACCCGCAGCAGGTTGTACTCATCCTGGGAGTAGCTGCGCACCCCCAGGATGATTAGGGGCCGGCCCAGTTCATAGACCCGGCGCATAACGCAGGCGTGGGACTGGGCGCTGCCGTCGTAGCGCTCCCGCAAGTCCGCGTGGGCGTCCAGGGCCACCACTGTCAGGTCCGGGTGGCGGGTGAGCATGGACTGCACCAGGGCCACGGTGATGGTGTGTTCGCCCCCCAGGGCGGCGATGAATTTTCCCTGGGAGATCCAGGGCTGCACGATTTTGCGGATCTTGTCCAGCATGGCCGCGGGGCCGGAGACCTCCGGGAAGATGGGGGCCGCGGTGGCCAGGGCAATGGCCGCCGAAGGGTCCCAGTTCTCCTCTTCGTCCCACAGCTCCACCTGGCGGGAGGCGGCCAGGATGGCTTCGGGCCCTTCCCGGGTGCCGGCCCCGTAGGTGACGGTGGCCTCGTAGGGAATGGGCAGGATCACCGCCTCGGCTTCCTTCACCGGCAGCGATCTTAAGTCCAGAAAATTTAGAGATGGCATGTGATATCCCCTGAATCGGATAAAAATAAATTTGTCGGTTCGGGCAAAGACTGGTCTAAAGTCCCCCTTTGCTAAAGGGGGATTTAGGGGGATTATTTTAATCCCCCCTGCCCCCCTTTATAAAAGGGGGGGGTAAAAACCTCGGTTCTAAATATCAAACAGGTTATGGAACGCCACAATAGTATCGTGTCTCGGGAATACCTTACCAAAATAAAGGTCCTTAAATCTCCCCCTCCCCTGGTGGGAGGGGGTTGGGGGAGGGGGATAACTTCGCGTAATACTAAGAAATATCACCCCCACCCCAGCCCTCCCCCATCAAGGGGGAGGGAGTGAAAGACTTAAAACTTATTTAAGGTATTCCTGGGACATCACACTAGTTCTCCTCCGGGGCGGCCTCTTTGGCGTCCATCTCTTTCAGGCGGCGGTACAAGGTGGCCAGGCCGATGCCCAGCAGGCGGGCCGCCAGTTCCTTGTCGCCGCCGGTCTTTTTCAGGGTCTGGAGGATGGCCAACCGTTCGATCTCTTCCATGGAAGCCCCCACCGGCAGGACGATTTTATCGTCTTCCGGGGTGTGCTGCCGGATCTCGTCGGGCAGGTCCTCCAGCTCCACCATGTTGCCGGTGGTCAGGGCCACGGACCGTTCCACCACGTTCTGGAGCTCCCGGACGTTCCCGGGCCAGGCATGACTCTTCAGGGCCCGCATGGCTCCCGGGCTGAAGCCCATGGGGGGCCGGTCGTTTTCCAGGCAGAACTTGTCCAGGAAGTGCAGCCCCAACAGCGGGATGTCCTCCACCCGCTCCCGGAGGGGCGGCAGGGTGAGGTGAATGACGTGCAGCCGGTAAAAGAGGTCCTTGCGGAAACGCCCCGCGGCCACCTCGGCTTCCAGGTCCCGGTTGGTGGCCGCGATGATCCGGACGTCCACCTTCAGGGTCTGGGCCCCCCCTACCCTTTCGAACTCGCCTTCCTGCAGCACCCGCAGGAACTTCACCTGGGTGGCCGCGGGCATCTCGCTGATTTCATCCAAAAAGAAGGTGCCGCCGTCGGCCAACTCGAAGCGCCCCTTGCGCTGCTGAATGGCGCCGGTGAAGGCCCCCTTCTCATGGCCGAACAGTTCCGATTCAATGAGCCCCTCGGGCAGGGCGCCGCAATTCAGCTTCACCAATGGCTTGTCCCGCCGGGGGCTCTGATAATGGATGGCCTCGGCAATGAGTTCCTTGCCCACCCCTGACTCCCCGGAAAGCAGTACGGTGGTCTTCAGGGGGGCGATCTGGTTCACCAGGTGGATGACCTTCAGCAGGGCTGGGCCCCGGCCGATGATGCGACCGGTGGGGCCCCGGTCCTGGAGGGCCTGGCGCAGCCGCTCGTTTTCCACCAGGAGCTTTTGGGTCTCCAGGGCCTTGCTCACCACCTTGCGCAGCTCGCCCATGCGGAAGTCCTTGGTGATGAAATCGTAAATGCCCTGCTTCAGGGCGGACACCGCCTCATCCACCGTGGCGCGGCCGGAAATCATGATGGCGATGGCTTCGGGCCGCAGAATGCGCAGCGCCCCGAAGAGTTCGGTGCCCGACATGTCGGGCAGCTTCAGGTCGATGATGGCCAGGTCCACCGGGTGGCGCCGCACTTCCTCCAACGCGTCGGTGCCGGTGGCGGCCAGGTGGAGGTCATGGCCCAGCTTTTTCAAGCCGGTGGCCAGGGCCTCCCGGGTGGGGGCGTCGTCATCAACTACGAGGATTACACTCATTTAAGAGTACCTGTTTTCTGTTTTCTGTTTTCTGTTTTTTGTTTTCTGTTTTTTGTTTTTTGTCTGAGAAGTTTCTTTAAATATTGGTAGCAAAGCGTCCCGTCTGTGCTTTGTAGGGTGCGCACCGCGCACCATAGATGGCGGGCAATGCCCGCCCGACATTTTTTTCTTTAATTTTTACCGAAAACTGAAAACCGAAAACAGAAAACCCTCCTTACAAGCTATCCAGCCACCCCAGGATCACCCGGGTGATCTCGGCCAGCAACTCCGGGGCCATGGCGCCGCCGGCCCCTTCAAAGGAGTGGCCCGCCTTGGGGATGAGATGGAGGTCGCTCCTGACCGGCATGCGGCCCAGCACCTGCCCCAGCAAATCCAGGCGGCAGAAGGGGTCCTGGGAGCCTTCGATGAACAGGGCCGGGCAGGGCAACAGATAAAGGGGCTGATCCCGCAGCTTCTCCGGCTTGCCGGGAGGATGCAGGGGGTAGCCCAGGAAAACCAGACCGCTGGCCCCCACCGCTTCTTTAGCCACCAGTTGGGCGGCGATGCGGGCCCCCATGGATTTGCCGCCCAGGTACAGCTCCAGGCCCTTGAATTCTTCCAACTCCCCCACATATTCCAGCACCACCCTGAAGGCCCCTTCCAGCACTTCATCGGGGTCCTGCCTTTTGCGCCCCTCTTCGGCATAGGGAAAATTGAAGCGCACCGTCACCAGGCCCTGGCGGGCCAGCCCCTCGTGTAACCCGGCGATGAGGGGGTGGTCCATGTCGTTGTTGGCGCCGTGGCCCAGGACCAGGATGGCGTCCATGGTGGTGCTGCGGGGAACCGCCAGGACCGCCCGGATCTGCCGATCCGGGACCCAGGTCAGGGTAACCGGGCGAATTTCCATGGTCTCCTCGAAGTAACCGCAGCAGGTTCAGCCCAATCAGAAGTCTAGGTTAGCATGAAAATTCCCGGGAGTCTAATGTAAGGCGGCCCACCGTCTCCATACCACCTCATCTACCCCTGGCAGGAATCGCATCCGCCTCATCCAGGAGGAGCCGCCACGGCTTCAGGCCCTGCACCTCTGGCCACAGGCCGCCGTCCCGCCAGTCCACCAGGTGCTCCCAGCCCCCCAGGTGTGCCACCCCGCCGCCGCGGCCCGTCAGGCGCCGCAGGCGTCGGGCCAGAAAGCGTTCCCGCCGCCGGGTCTCGCCATCGTTTGTCGGGAAAAGCCGCCGGGGCGCCTGCAGATATGCCAGCCGGGCCCGGCGAAACTGGGCGGCCACGAAGTCTTCCAGGGACTGGTCGGCCGCCGTGGTTAGCAAGGCCTGGAGGTTCCCCGGGGTGAGCAGCTCCCGGGCGTAACGGGGCAGATGCCGCCGGGCCGGCGACCCCAGGTCCAGGGGACGCCAGGGGATGCCGTGGCCCCGGCCCCAATCCTGGGCCGCCTGCACCTCAAAGGGCAGGGCCGCCTGGGCGGCCAAACGCCGGATGGCCAGGTGCTCCATGGCCCCGGCCGGCAGCTCCTGAAGGCTGCGCCCCAGCAGCTGCTGCCAGCCCCGTCCCTGCCTGGCGCGGTAACGCAGGGAAAACCGGCTGATCTCCACGGTGATGAGGTCCGGCTGGAGATGCGTCAGCAGCTTTAAGGCTCGCTCGTAACCCCGGGGGTCGCCGTGCACCGTGCCGATGAGGATGAGGTTATTTGAGGGAAGCGCCGGGGGAATGGTAGCCACAGGCGTCTCGCCTGTGGTCCCCCGCCCTCGCCTCAAACTCCCCTCCCAACCCCCTGTATAATGATTAGGATGAAGAACTGAAAACCTCGAACCTGAATCAGTCATTGTTTTGGTGGCACCGGCTTCCAGCCGGTGCTCTTTTTTGCTTTTGTAGCCGCAGGCTTTACCCTTCGCATAGGGCATGCCGTCCCCGCCGGATTATGGCGGCCATAGGCCGCCCTATAAATTCTGAAATGGTTGGCGACCGGGCAACGTCCATTATATTCATTGCTCCAACACTTCCACGCTTGTTCCCAACCCCTGAAGAGTTGCTTTGTTGCTCCCTCTCCCCCCACTGGGGGGAGAGGGTTGGGGTGAGGGGGGCTAATTTATGGCTGAGTATCTATGCGTCAGCCGCGGGCTCCTCAATCCTGCACGAACTCCCGGCCTTCCCGCAGGGCCGCTTCCGCCCGGGCCAGTTGCCTACCCAGATACATGGCATGGTTGACATCCGAGAGGGCCAGGTCCCGGGCGATTTCGTGCTGCAACCGCTCGGCCTTCCGGCCCCGGTACTCCTTCAGGGTCACGTCCTCGAAGCGGTGCTCCACCAGGATTTCTTTGCCGTCCAGGGTCACCCGGAAATAGCCCATGGGGTCCATCTGGACCTTGAAGGGGCGCTTCCCGATAATCAAGAGCGCCCGGTCCAGCTCCTTGGGGTCCAGGCCCAGGGAGTGGCTCACCACCACGATGGCCCCGGGGGCCATCCCCACCCTCTCCGCCACCCAGCCCTGGATGGCCATGAGGCCGTAAAGGTTCAGGAGCCAGGCGTCCATGGCGTTGTGGGTCCGGAAGGTGGCGCTCAGCGTCAGTTTGCCCCCAAACCTGCGGAAAAACAGGGAGACCAGGCAGGGGCGGCCCTCCGGCACCGTCAGGTCCCGGCCCGTGTCCCACAGAGCCACGTAAACCTTGCGGTCCTCCGGGTCCTGCTGCAGTCGCTCGGCGCAGGCCGCCAGGGTGTCCAGGTCGAAGTAGCTTCGCAGGCGGTGCCCGTAATTATAGGTCTCGTCGGGGCGCTTCTCCCCCCGTAGGATGTCCTCCTGGTAGCGCCGCAGCTTCCGGGGATCGAGATTGACGGCCTGAAGTTTCTCCTGCGCCTCGAACCGGGGTTTTTCCACCACCACCTTGACGTGCTGCAGCTCCAGGCGGTCCCCCTTCTTCAGGGTCACCCGCCGGCCGAAGCGCGTCAGCAGGTATAAAACTTCTTTCCAGGCTTCCAGGGGGGTATCCCGCACCACTACGTGGCCCCGGGGGTTGCTGGGAAAATATTGCACCTCCACTTCGGGAAGGGGAACTTTAACTCGGATTACGTCGGCCGCCGGCTGCGGCATTGCCGCGAAAAAATTCCTGATGTTGGCCTCGGCGTCCTCTTCCTGGGGGTCCCCCAACCAGAACAGGCGGGGCCGCGAGCCAAAATGCTCCGGCAGCACCAGATCATCGATGATCCGCTTCGTTCGCCGGATGCGGCAGGGTTTCACCTCTAGGCCGGATTCCAGCTTTTTGTAACTGATCAGGGAGCCCGCCACCGGCTCCAGGCCCAGCTCAAAAAAATTAATCAATTCCTGCCGGGAACCGGACCTATCATGCCCGCAGATTAACAACACTCGCATCTGCGGGTTGTACAAGAGATTCCGCAACATCTCCCGGAGGCCGTTGCCGTAAAGGGTGCCGAACACCGCCACCGGGCTGGTGGCCGGGTCCAGGTCCACCCCGGCCTGCCGGAAGCGCGCCATCACATACTCCACCCGGGACCACAGGGTCACCACCCCGATGGCGCCCCGGGGATTGACTATGGTGAGCCGGTCGCCGAAATAGAGGGGCAGGAATTCCATGTTGGCCAATATACCAAAAACCGTCTCTAAGGGCAAAGGATGACACGGAAATCAGGCATGGCCGGCCTGCGCCAAAATTAAGGCAATGGCTGCCGCTGGCCGCCCAACCAATAATCATCTGCAAGGCAGCGCCACGTAGGGGCGGTTCGCGAACCGCCCCTACAAAACCTCCAAACTAGCGCGCCCGAAATATATTTACATTACTTAACCTTGTAACCTAAGTGTCCGATCCAAATATCAGGGCGGACCCCGTCCCGCCCCGGATATTGCCTACGGACCAAAATTTTTTATCTTAAAGGCAGCCTTCTCCCGTGGACAAGCTGCCAGGGGAAATTAGCAGGTTGTTGAAAAAATCCCATAATTTAGCATTTGTCACTCTGAGCGAAGCATGATTCTCGTATTTTCAGCCGGTTGAGATCCTTCACTTGGTTCAGGATGACATGAAAGACCCGTTTTTCAACAGCCTGCTAATGTAGTGTTTCAGAAATATCTTACTTTAAGAAATCGGCTTCTTCCCCTCCCCCTTGATGGGGGAGGGTCCGGGTGGGGGTGAGAATATCTTGCAATTTCAACATATTTTCCCCCTCCCCCCAACCCCCTCCCACCAGGGGAGGGGGAGATTTATTGCCACGACTTAGTAAAGGTACTGGCGAAACACGATACTATCCGGGCCAGCCACAACCTCAGGGCCCCGGCGGCGCGGCCCGGAACTGGCCGCTGCGAGAGGCCCATCTTTAAGATTTCTAAGCAGACCCAAAGGTGATATGATCTTATTTAGTCAAGAAAGCCTTGCGCCGCGTCGGTATCTGATGATAGGAAAAATGCACCGGCGCAATAAACCATAGTCAGACCAACCAGATTCCCATAATGATTGACGGGTTTAACAGGGAGGATCGGGCATGATGTCATCGAAAGACAGGATGTATCTCCGGAGCTTTCAGGAGATCAGCAAGATTCTGGGCTCCACCCTGGCGGTGGACGAAATCTTGGATCAGATCGTCCGCCAGATCAGCGGAGTGATGAATCTCAAAGGCGCCACCATCCGCCTGATCAACCCCAAGACCAACACCCTGGAGCTGGCGGCGGCCTGCGGCCTGAGCGACAAGTATCTGACCAAGGGCCCGGTGGACCTGGACCGGAGCATCGCCGAGGCCCTGAGCGGCAGGCCGGTGGCCATTTTTGATGCCGCCACCGACCCCCGGCTGCAGTATCCCGAGGAAGCCAAGCAAGAGGGCATCGCCACCATGGTGGTCATCCCCATGGTGACCAAGGGCAAGGTCATCGGGGTCATGCGCCTGGTGACCGGCGAGCCCCGGGAATTCACCATGGATGAAGTGGACTTCGCCTGCGCGGTGGCGGAACTGGGGGCCCATGCCATTAGCAACGCCAAGATGTACGAGGCCCGCACCAAGGAGCTCAACTTCCTCAAGGGCCTGCTGGAGGTCTCCAAGGCGGTGAACTCCGCCCTGGACGTCAAGAAGGTGCTGCACCTGCTGGTGAAAACCGCCACCACTGCCCTGGACATCAAGGCCGCGGCGGTGCGCCTGCTGGACGAAAAACGCCAGCGCATGGAGCTGGTGGCCTCCTACGGCCTCAGCGACCGCTACATCACCAAGGGCCCGGTGGGCACCGACAAGTCCATCACCGAGGCCATGATGGGCAAGGCCGTCTCCATCTATGACGTGGCCAGCGACGCCCGGGCCACTTATCCCAAGGAGGCGGCGGAGGAAGGGATCAAATCCATCCTCTCGGTGCCCATCACCTTGAAAGGCAACGTCATCGGGGTCATGCGCATCTATACCAGCGAACCCCGGGATTTCAGCGACGACGAGATCACCTTCATCTCCTCCCTGGCGGAGCAGGCCGCCCTGGCCATGGAAAACGCCCGCCTCTACCAGAAGCTCAAGGGCGAATACGAGGAGTTGATGGGGGACCTTTACCGCTTCACGGGCTTTACCAGGTTTTAACCCTGGGGCTGCCTGGTAAGGAAAACTTGGGCCTTTGATCTCGTAGGGGCACGGCTCGCCGTGCCCCTACTTTAAACAGGGGGGAGAACGGGGGGCGGTTAGAGGCTGGAAGGGTATCTCAGGGACCGGGGCTGGCGGTTTCCAAGCCGGGAGGGAAAATGTCTCACTATTATGAGGAACAGGACCTGGACCGCTTTCCCGAGATCGGCAAACATCGCCCCGATCTTTATGACAGCTTCATGAACTATTACCAGGGGGTGATGGCCGCCGGCGCCCTGACGGTGCGGGACAAGGCCCTCATCGCCCTGGCGGTGGCCCACACGGTGCAATGCCCGTATTGCATCGACGCCTATACCCGGGCCGCACTTTCGTCCGGCTCCAACCTGGAGGAGATGACCGAGGCCATCCACGTGGCCGCGGCCATCCGCGGCGGCGCCGCCCTGATCCACGGCCTCCAGGTTCATAACGTCGCCGCCAAGATCACCTTTTAGAGCCAACCATGATTCCGCCTTTCGCCCAGACCCTGGAGCAGCTGGGCTATGCAGCACTCAAGGCCGAAAAGGTTGCCACCCTGCAGGTCAATTTAGGGTGGCGCTGTAATCAGGCCTGCAAGCACTGCCATTTCCTGGCGGGCCCCCACCGCCTGGAGCAAATGGAAGCCGCCACCATCCAGGAGGTCATCAGGGTGGCGGCCCGCTGGCCCATACCCACCGTGGACCTCACCGGCGGGGCCCCGGAACTTAACCCCCACTTCGAAACCCTGGTGGACCGCCTCTATGAACTGGGAGTCCACCTCCTGGTCCGCTGCAACCTGACGGTGCTCCTGGAACCTGGCAAAGAGCACCTGCCCGGGTTTTTCCGGGACCGCGGCGTGGAGCTGGTCTGCTCCCTCCCCTATTTCCAGGAGGACCTGGTGGACCGCCTGCGGGGCCCGGGGGTCTTTCAAAAGAGCCTGGAGGCCTTGCGGCTCCTCAACCGTCTGGGCTATGGCCAGGAAGACCCGGGACTGCAGCTGCACCTGATGTACAACCCGGCGGGGGCCTATTTCCCCCCGGAGCAGGGCCCCCTGGAGGACCTCTTTCGCCGGGAGCTATTAAGCCGCCATCGCATCCGGTTCCACCACCTGTATACCCTGTTCAACATGCCCATCGGGCGTTTCAAGGAATACTTGCAGCAATCCAGCAATTTGGAGCGCTACATGGGCCAGCTGGCGTCGGGCTTCAACCCGGCCACCGTGGGCGGCCTCATGTGCCGCAACCTGATCAGCGTCTCCTGGGAAGGGCGCCTGTACGACTGCGACTTCAACCAGGCACTTAATCTGCCCCTGGCCCCGGGACTGCCGCAAACTGTCTGGGAGTTCGATCTCCATGCCCTGTCGACCAGACCCATCCGCCTGGATGACCACTGCTACGGCTGCACCGCCGGCCACGGCTCCTCCTGCGGCGGGGCGGTTGCGGGGGGATGATAGAGCATTAGGGGGAGGGGGCCAGGGGCACCAGCCCCCCTGCCCCCTCCCCCTAACCCCCACCCCCAACCCCTTACAGGGGGTTGGGAGGGGGGGTGGGGGAGGGCGGGGGAATTGCTTTCCCCCGGCCCTCCCCCACACATTCCCCTCTCGCCGGCCAGCGGTGGGTGAAGGTGCGTTCCGCCAGGTGGTAGGCCAGGAGGAGCCAGTTTTTGCAGGTGGTGTACAGGTAGCCGCCCTGGAGCCAGCGGCGTCCGGAGCTGGCCACCGGCGGCCTCAGAAGGCGCAGCCGGGTGAAGCGTCTTAGCCGGATCACCAGGTCCAGGTCTTCGGGGCGGCGGTGGGCGAAGCCCCCCAACACGTCAAACAACTGCCGCCGCAGGATGAGGACCTGGTCGCCGTAAGGCAGGCGGAACAGGCGGCCGCGCAGGTTGGCCCCCCAGGCGATGAGCTTGAGGGCCGGCCGCGGCGGGCTGAGTCCCAGTTCAAAGGCGCCGGCCCCGAAGGCGGGGTCCGCCGCGGCCCGGCGCAGGACCGCCAGATGCTCGGGGCCCAGGCGGGTGTCGGCGTGGAGGAAGGCCAGAATTTCTCCTTGGGCCACGGCGGCCCCGGCGTTCATTTGCGCTCCCCGGCCCCTGGGGGCCCTGAGGCGCCGGAGGTGGACGAAAGAGGCCACCGCCTCCCAGGAGCCGTCGGTGCTGCCGCCGTCCACCACTATGACCTCCAGGTCCGGCCCGGGAGCCAGCCCGGCCAGGGTTTGGCTCAGAACCCGGACTTCGTTCAGCACCGGTATGATGATGGAGATGTTCGGCTTCGGAGGAGGAGTCGTGGGCCACCGCCCCCTGACTACCCGGCCCGGAAATTCTTTTAGATCGCGGCTCACCACATGACCACCTTGCTCATCATTTTCGCCAAAGAACCGGTGCCGGGGCAAGTAAAAACCCGGCTCTGCCCTCCTTTGGCCCCGGAGGCCGCGGCGTGCCTCTATCAGAGCTTCCTGGCCGACATCCTGGAGGAGATGGGGGGGCTGGCGGGACTGCACCTGGCCCTGGCTTACAGCCCGGCCGGGGCCCAGGCCTTTTTCCACAACCTGGTCCCCGCCGGAGTCAGTTTATTTCCCCAAGAGGGGGCGGACCTGGGCGAACGCATGTCCCGGGCCTTTGACTGGGGCTTTGCATCCGGCTTTGCCACCGTCTTGCTGCGGGGCAGTGATACCCCGGATCTTCCCGGCTCCGTGGTGCGGCAGGGGGAAGAAGCCCTGGTCGCCGGCCAGGCCCAGATGGTGTTGGGCCCCTGCCCCGATGGCGGTTATTACCTGGTGGGTCTAAGGTCTCCCCAGCCCGAACTGTTCCGCGGCCCCGCCTGGTCCGGCGCCGCGGTCCTGCAAGACACCCTGAAACTGGCCCGGCGCCTGTCCCTGGCGGCCCACCTGCTGCCGCCCTGGCCGGACATCGACAACTGCGACGATCTCGCCTCTTTCCTGGCGCGGCCCCACCCGGCCCCGGGGCCGGGCTGGCGCAGCCACCTCCTGGCCCGGCAGCTGGTCGGCGGCTGGGCGGAGGCCCACCAGGCGGCCCAGCAATGAGGCTCAGCCAGAATTACCGGAGGATGAACCACGCATGGCTAACAGCCAAGAACCGGGCGAGGTCCAGGCGGCCAAGAAGGTTTCCCTGGTCCGGCCCCTGATTTTTCTTTTTCTACTGATTGCCGTCATCGTGGCAGTGCGAGCCTTCCATTTGCAGGATTATGTGGAGGAGCGGCGCCTGCGCCGGTTCATCGCCTCCTTCGGCATCTGGGGGCCCATTATCTACCTCACGGTCTGGACCCTGGCGCCGGCCCTGTTTCTGCCGGGCCTGCCCATCACCCTGGCCGGGGGGGTTCTGTTCGGCCCCTTCTGGGGGGTGGTCTACACCGGTTTGGGGGCCACCCTGGGGGCCACCCTGGCCTTCCTGGTGGCCCGCTATCTGGCCCGGGAGTGGGTGGCGGCCCAGCTCGCCGGCACGAAACTCGGCTCCCTGGACAACAAGGTGGCGCAATATGGTTGGAAGATCGTGGCCTTCACCCGGCTGATCCCGGTTTTCCCTTACTTTCTGCTTAATTACGCCTTCGGGCTCACCCGCATTTCCCTGGGGGCCTATGCCATTGCCACTTTTTTTGCCATGCTCCCCTGGACGATTGCATTTGTCTACTTCTCCAGCCATATTCTGGATATAATCCAGGGCAAGCTCTCTCGTGGTTTTGTCATCGGAGTGATCCTGGTGGCCCTGGTGAGCCTCATCCCGGTGATTTATAAAAAGATCAAAGCCAGGCAGGGAGGGCCCCTGGACCTGTAAGCCGCGGGTCCCGGTCTGGAGGTTAGGAAGTGGCAGGCAGGCGGCGGCAAAACCGACGGCAGTGGAGGCGGCCTTTACTCCTGGCCCTGGGCTGGTGCCTGGCCCTGGCGGCCGGCGCCCCGGCGGTGCCCCAGGGGGGCTACGCCGGCTCCGAAGTCTTGCTCCAGGCCGAGGAGCTCAAGGTCCTCCTGGACCAGGGTGACCCCAACCTCCGGATCATCGATTTCCGGCACCAAGCCAAGTATTACCTGGGCCACATCCCCGGGGCCATCCAAATCTGGCGCCGGGAGACTCCGGACCAGAAGGAACCCTGGCCGGGGCTGCCGGTCCCCCGGGCCCAGATAGAAAAACTCCTGGGGCGCCGGGGCATCGCCGCCCGGCACACCATCGTCATTTACTCCGACCAGTGCGACCATACCCACCTGTGGTGGCTTCTGGCCCATTACGGCTTTCCCCTGGAACGGCTGAAGCTCCTGGACGGGGGCCTGGAGGCCTGGAAAAGAAAAGGGTATCCCACCCAACTCACCTCACCCCGGCTGCAGCCGGCCACTTTCAAGTTTCCGGCGGAGCCCCGGAGCTCTCTGCTGGCCACCCTGGACGACGTCAAAGCGGCTCTGTCTGCCACGGGGAAGGTGATTTTAGACGTGCGCCCCCAAGACCAGTATCTGGGGGAAAAAACCAGGGAAGGGGCCACCCGGCGGGGCCACATTCCCGGGGCTCTCTCGATTCTCGTGAAGGAGGCCAGGGTGCCTGAAGGCCCTGACAAGGGGTGCTGGAAGAGCGCCGCGGAGATCAGGAAAATCTATGCCGACCGGGGCGTCACCCCGGACCTGGACGTCTATATCTACGGCCACACCGACCTCTGCGCCACTTACACCCTGGTGAGCCTCTATCTGGCGGGCTATCCCCTGGAGAAGCTCCATGTGTACGCCGGCTCATGGGTCGAGTGGAGCAGAAGCAAGGAGCCGGTGGCCACCGGTTCCTCCGGCCCGGCCAAGTAATCCCGGGTTGAGGGCTCTAAAAGTAATTTTAGGTGAGGGCCGGGGAAATATGGCACAGGCGCCCTGGCCTGCGATCTCTCACTGGTAATGGTCAAGACTTGACCAGGCAACTTCTCCATCAAGGTTTAATATCATCTGACCTAAAGTAGTTTTCAAGATCTGTTCTATTCCCGCTTTCTTGCTATCTTCAACTACTGGATTCTGGAAATCCCCCCACCAAAGCCCCATTTCGCTATCCAGATCATATTGTTAACTTATTCGATATTTAGAAATGTTCATGATAGTGGCAAGCTATTTGCTATTCTTTAATACCACTTCTCACAGGGGCCACGCCCAGAGGTGGTATGTGAATGTGGTTGCGCCTCTCCTTTTTCCGCCGCCACACTTCATCCCCTTCGCCGGGCCTCCATTTTCAGCGCGTTGACCGCGGTAAAGACGTAGGGAGGCAGTCGCTTCATCCGGGGAAATTCTTCCATGCAGAGCTCCTTTATTCTCGCTTAACTGCGCTATTTTACCGGGAATTATTATCCCAAAGACAGGGTAAAGTCAAATGGGGAGGTGGTACCGCAGGTATACTTGTGGGCTTTCAAGAATATGCTAGTAAAATTCTTGACATAGCTGAGATTTTGTGAATTATATTTTCCAGTCCCTTGAAAGGAGCCCCACTATGCCCCGAGCCACACTGTCAGTTGCAGCCCTTTTCATCCTTCTTATGACAGCGCCTAAAGTCAGCGCCATTCAGTACACCTATACCAACATAGACATGTCCAATTATTATATCACCGTGCCCATGTCTCTGAACAATGCCGGGCAGGTGGTGGGGTATGCGGTGGCAACGTTTCAATCAAATGCGGTGCCGTTTTCCTACCAAAGCGGCTCTTACTCGGTTTACTCCCCTCCAATTTCGTTTAAAGCCGAATTCACCCGCATCAACAACAACGGCTATGTGGTGGGAGTGGACGGGTACCCATCCTGGGGCGGGCCGATCCCCACAGGGTTTCTGAATACCTTCAGTAACCTGAACACTAGCGGAACCTATTCCGGCATTTCGGTTGTCAATACGTGGTACGACTCCTCCACAGGTAAATACACAACGGGTCCCGGGGAAACATATATCACCGGCATCAACGATTCTCGTACTATGGTCGGGTATTATTGGAATATTTTAGGCAGCTACCAGGGTCTATTAACTAATAAAACAGGAGGCCTTTTGGGGCCACCGGAGGTTGATTATACTCCCATTTCGGTGTCCGGCTATATCAACACCTACGCTATGGATATAAATAACAGCGGCCAGGTTGTCGGGTGGGTCAACAATCCAAACACCGTCGGCTTTATCCAGACCGGCGACAATATTAAACTTGTTAACTTGGGACCAATAAATTCTCAAAGCGACACCAGATTGGTCGCAGTTAATGACTGCGGGCAGGCTATAGCACAAGTCGGTATGTATGCCTCTCTTATTTATAATATTCAAAGCGAGACCTTCTCCCCCATTGAGCTGCTCAATCTCCCCTCTCAATACTTCGGCCTTCAGGTTTATGACATCAACGATCAGGGGCAGATCGTGGGGTATTACTTTAATCAGTCTGGCGGTCATGCCTTCCTGGCCAGCCCGGTGCCCCTGCCGGGGAGCCTTCTGCTGTTGGGCTCCGGGGTCCTGGGCCTGGGCGCCGTGGGCTTGAGGCGCCGCAAGCGTTCATAACCTGAAACCCTGGCAATTTCCTAGCCCGTCCCCAGGACAAGGTCACGAAGGTAAGGAGGCACGGTAAAAAGCCATAACCACGAATCATTTAGATAGGAAGCTCTGGGCGTTGAGTTTACTCCTCGACGCCCTTTTTCTTTCTGCCACAGAACACTATCTTACACGAGGGAAGTTTTGGCGGGAATTTAGAGGGACAACCAAGGCCCCATCGACATATCACCTATTGAAGATCACTGCTATTTATGTGCGGTTTAAGTCAAAATAATTGATATTCGATATGGTTATTATAGTTGTATCTCAGATCCTGCCGGCATTTTAAATTAAACGCTTATTGCCTTAGCTCCGAAAAGGTAACGGTTTGAGCATTAAGACACGCAGTGATCATCCGGTTAAACATTTGGGGTTCCCAGAAGCGCCGGTTGAAGCGGTAGCAAAATTCCGCCAG
>Ga0315281_10002363_pt1 | contig 28024 bp, 19 predicted proteins | sample YL17G07_0_MG_FD_204540 | JGI IMG/M metagenome (GOLD analysis project Ga0315281, IMG submission 204540) | Sediment microbial communities from Yellowstone Lake, YNP, Wyoming, USA - YL17G07_0 | ecosystem: Environmental > Aquatic > Freshwater > Lake > Sediment | place: USA: Wyoming | collected...
TATTTTCTGGCCAGACAGGGGATTCCCTATATCGAATATTTCAGCTTTCCCTGGTGGCTGTGCTTGGGAGCCGTTGCCTTCGCGGTCGCCGTCAGCCTTGTCTCCGGAATATATCCTGCTCTCCGCGCCGCGAAGGTCGATCCCGTCGTCGCTCTCCGACACGAATGAGGGAGGCGGCCGCAAAAGCCTCTTCCCTCGAAACTCGAATCGCAGGAGCGGAGTCTCTTCACGTCCGCTCGTTCCGTACCCACGGAATTACAATTTTGGTCATCACGGAAAAAGAGATGCTTGCCTTTAGTCTGAATTATTCACGAACTACGTTGTATCTCCAGGTCCTGAATTTGCAGACGGGCGCCGAATTCAGGGACATGACCCAAATTCTCTGAAATTTGGGATCGTGTCCCCCTCGTCTTGAATTCGGCGCCATCTACAAATTCTCTTCTCGAGGAAACGACGCAATTCATGAATAATTCAGGTTAGCTAAATTGAAAGGAGGGCAGGTCGAAAATTTGATATAATCCGTTTTCCAGAGGAGGTCTAGATGAAAAAATCACGGCTGTTTGCATTCTCCGTTTCATTGATCTTCCTTGGCCTCGTCGCCTGCCGGCCGGCCGAGGTGAAGCTCGACGACAAGAGCCTGGAGGCGAAAGCTAAAGCGCTTCATGCGAAAATTCTGACGGTCGATACGCACTGCGACACGGCGATGACCATGACCCGGCTGAACTGGGACATCGGCCAGCGCCATGAGCCCGGAAAGCCGGGCAGCGGCCTGATCGACTTGCCGCGCATGGTCGAGGGCGGGCTGGATGCCTTGTTCTTCGGCTGTTTCGTCGGCCAGGGACTTCTCACACCCGAGGGATACGCGAAGGCCAAAGAGCGGGCGACGCTAGAGCTGGACGCGATCGACAAGATGAGTGAAAAGTATCCCAACCTTGTCGGCAAGGCGACGACGCCCGCAGACGCGTACCGGCTGAAAAAACAAGGAAAGAGGATCGCCTTCATCGGCATGGAGAACGGCTATCCGATCGGGAAAGACCTGCAGCTTCTCGCCGCGTATGCCAAGCGCGGCATCCGTTACCTGACGCTCTGCCATTCGTCCGACAACGACATCTGCGATTCATCCACGGACAGGCGCAATCCCGAGGACAAAGGGTTAAGCGATTTCGGCCGTCAGGTCGTAGCCGAATGCAACCGGCTGGGCGTCATGGTCGATGTCTCCCATATGTCGGATAAATCTTTTTATGATGTGCTCAAGGTGACGAAGGCCCCCATCATCGCCTCGCATTCCTGTTGCCGTGCCCTGTGCGATAACGCGCGAAACCTTACCGACGACCAGATCCGCGCCCTGGCCAGGAACGGCGGCGTTCTCCAGATCTGCTTCCTGGGGAGCTATCTTAAGGCTCCCGAGCCGAATCCGGAACGGGACAAAGCCTTGAAAGACCTTGAGGTCAAATACGGACCGCGGCGCAATATCCAGAGCATTCAGGACGAAGCGCTCCGGGCCAAAGCCACGCAGGAGTTTCGGGCCGTCATGCAGAAGTATCCTGAAGAGCGGGCCACGGTCAAGGACATCGTTGACCATATCGATCATATCATTAAGATCGTCGGCGTGGATTATGCCGGCATCGGCACGGACTTTGACGGCGGGGGCGGCGTTACGGGCTGTGGCGACGTCAGCGAGATGTTCCATGTGACGATGGAAATGCTGCGCCGCGGCTATTCCGAGAAAAACATCCAGAAGATCTGGGGCGGCAACGTCATGCGCGTGCTTCAGAAGGTCATCGATATCGCGAAGAGCTGAACGGAATGCGCGTCCTTCTGCTTCTGACAGAGAGGTCAGGGATGCATTTAAAGATTTTTGGATCTTTTCCTCCGATCAAGCTTGCCCACACAAGATGGAAGAGAACCAGATTTTTCAAAGTCCATTAGCTTTTTAGCCGCTTGCCAGCTGATATTGTTTTCCATGTTCCTTCGGCGGTCTCGTCAGGCCCTCTTTCTTGTAAAATAAATTTACATATCAAGCAAGCTTATCATTTTGGTCATTCATAAGAAATTTGTTTGAATACAGTAAGTTAACTTAGATCCAGCCTGGCATAAAGATTGCTTCTTAATTAGCCTTGTCTTCCACGAAAGCCGGTGTTGAATTATAATGAATGACGTCAAAATGCCCAGCCGTCGCCAGATATTTCTTGTTCTATTCATTCTTTCGATAATCCTCATTTTTGGGGCTCCGCCTGATTTCGCTGTCAAGCCTCCCGAGGACATCCCTAAGCCCGGTGGAACTCTCCACGTCAGGGATTTTTCGGACAGTTTCAAACCCATCCTCGACCCGGCGACGGGATCATGCGTTTTTATCACGGAGCAGATCTTCGACGGCCTGGTTAGACTGGACAATAATCTCGTTCCAAGCCCCGCCTTGGCCGAGTATTGGATTCCCGAGGAGGGGAGGAATTATATTTTCTTTTTGAGAAAAGGGGTCAAATTCCATGACGGCCGGGAATTGACGTCCCAGGACATCAAATTCTCGTTTGAACGCCTGATCCGCCGCGAGACCAATTCGCCTTTTCGGGAATATTTCCTTTCGAAAATCGTCGGCGCTCAGGAATTCGCTGAGGGGAAAGCCGAGGACGTTGTGGGCTTTAAGACTCCCGACAAATACATTTTCGAGATCCAATGGCGAAGTCCATATGTCTCAGCCCTCTATCTCCTGAGCATGAGTTTCTGTAAGATCCTTCCCCGGGATCTCGTCCTGGCCCAAGGCAAGAACTTCTTTCGGAAACCGGTCGGTACGGGCGCCTTCAAGTTTGATTCCTGGGTCCGAACCCCGCAGCTCGTGGAAGCGGGCGTTCGTCTTGAGCGGAACAGCGCCTATTTCGGCAAAAAAGCCTATCTCGCTGCTCTGGAATTCAGCCCGTATTATACAGAAGATCAGTTCGTAAAAAAGGAAATCGAGGTGATGCCGTTCCTTTCCGAGAGGCTGGCGCGGGCCGGCTGTCAGGTCCTGGACGGAGGCCTTCAAAACATCACCTTTCTGATGATGAGCTGTCATATTCCTCCGCTCGACCGGCCGTCCGTGCGGAAAGCCCTGGCCTACGGAATCGACAAAGAGAAGCTGGCCCAGGCCGTTCAAGGCGGAGAATTCATCCGGCGGACAACCAACAATTTCATCCCGGTCCAATGGCCGGGCTTCTTTCCTTTGGACGATGCGTACAATTTCAGCCCCGAAAAAGCCCGGCAGATCCTCGAGGAGCAGGGCTTTTTCACGGAAAAGGATTTTCCGGAGCTCGTCCTCTTCCTGCCCCTGCCGAAAAATGTGACTCAATTGAAATTCGCCGACGAATTGGAGCGCCAGCTTGACAAGGTCGGGATCTCCGTGACGGCGAAATACTTCCAATCCCTGCGGGATGTCAAAAACATCCGACAGCCGTTTTTGATGAAAGTTGATTGGGCGATGGATCTTCCCGATCCCGAAAGTATCATCATGCCTCTGTTCCAATCGCGGTCCGAGATCAATCGCGGCAATCACCGTTACGCCAGCGCGCGGCTGGACAAGCTGCTGGAGGAGGCCGAGATGGAGCGGAGCTTGAGCCGGCGGACCGAGCTCTTCCGTCAGATGGAACAGGTCCTGGTCGAAGACCTCCCGGCCCTGCCGGTCTACTCGAGCGAGCAGAGGATCGCCCTTCAGCCCTATGTCCGGGGTGTCAAAATGCCGCCCCTGGGATTTTCTTATCTGGACGCCAAAGAAATCTGGTTGAATAAAAAAGAGCAATAAGAGTGAAAATGAGAATCTCCCTCCACACGAGATTCACGATTTGGTTCACGTTCCTTCTGGTCTTTCTCGTTGGAGCGATCCTTTTTGTGATCGAGAAGAGGGAAGTCAGCACGATCTTCGAGGAATTGAAGAACAAAGGCTTCCTGATGGCTAAGAACATGGCCGACCTCAACTCCGGGTCTCTACGATTGTGGGACACCGAGACCATTCAGGCGAACATTCAGGAGCAGATCAACGAGAAACTCCTCTATGTCGTTTTTTATGACCTCTACGCAACGCCCCTCGTCTATAACCAAGAGATCGCCGACAAGAAAGAGATATTTTCCGTCAGCCGTTTGCAGGGCGATGCACGGCCGGACAGCATCTCATTCCAAACACATGACGTTTACCTGGCCAAAAGGGTCCAGCGGGTCCTGGAGATCGAGATTCCCATCTTCGTCCGGAGGTCGCCGGACAAATGGGGCTCAGTCAAGATCGGCCTGTCCCTGGAAGACATGAGGAAAGAGATCCGGAGGACACATCTCGCCCTGATCCTCATCGGGGTTTCTGGCTTCTTGCTCGGAATGATCGGGGCGACGCTGCTTGCCCGGCGCATTTCCCGTCCCGTCAAAAAGCTTGTGGACGGAACCGTCCGCATTTCGAAGGGCGATTTTTCGCACAAGATCGAGATCAATTCCCAGGATGAACTCGGCAACCTGGCCCGGAGCTTCAATGAGATGAGCGCCAGGCTGCTGGAGACGAGGGAACAGATGGAGGAGACTCACAAAAAGCTCATCCAAGCAGAAAAACTGGCCTCGATCGGAAAGCTCGCCGCCACAATCGCCCACGAGATCCGGAACCCTCTGACCTCGGTCAAGCTCAACATCCAGAAAGTCCTCGAGGACGACCGGCTCGAAGCCATGGAGAAAGAACATCTGGCCATCACCCAGGAGGGCATCGGGCAGATTGAAAAGTTCGTTAAAGAACTCTTGAATTTCACGCGCGTTTCCGGGTTGCAGCTGGCCCGGTTTCCCGTATCGCAGATCCTCGAAGAGTCGGTCAAGATGATGGCGGATTCTTTCCGGCAGAAAAGGATCGCGATCGAACGAAAGGTCGACGAAGGCCTTCCCGAGGTGCTTGTCGACGGCGATAAAATGCGGCAGGTGTTCCTCAATGTCCTCCGCAACGCGTATGAAGCCGTGGACCAGAACGGAAAGATCATCATCTCTGCGGCGCTCGCCGGCAACGGCCAGGCCAAGAAGATCCGGGTCAGGATTTCCGACAACGGCTGCGGCATTCTGGACAAGGACTGGGAAAACATCTTTGAGCCGTTCTTTACCACGAAGCCGTCGGGCTTCGGGCTGGGGCTGGCCAACGCCCGGAAGATCGTCGAGCAGCATAAAGGCGTCATCCGCGTTGTCAAGAAGCGGAGCGCCGGGACGGCTTTCGAAATCCTCATACCTTGCGAGGGGGAACCATGAAATCCATTCTTATTATCGACGACGACTCTCTCATCCGAAAGACGCTGTCGTCCCATCTTTCGAAGCAGGGCTTCGAAGTCCAGACGGCCGAAGACGGCGAGTCCGGCCTGAAAAAGTATGCGGAGATGGGCCCCGACCTCGTCATCTTGGACATTCGGCTGCCCGACACGGATGGCCTCGATGTTTTGCGCCAGATGAAGGATCAGGCGAACCGGGCCTCCGTCCTCATCATGACGGCGTATGATGATATGAAAACGACGGTCGAGGCGATCAAACTCGGGGCGTTCGAATATCTGGTCAAGCCGCTTGATTACATGGCCTTGGACCTGACCGTCGAGAAGGCGTTCCAGGTCAAAGCGCTCGAGGAGAAGGTGAGTTACCTCATCGAGGAAAAGCAGAAGGAATATACGATCGACAACATCGTCGGCCATTCTCCCCAGATGCGGGAGGTGTTTAAGCTCATCGGCTCCGTGGCCAACACCCGGACGAACATCCTCATCCAGGGCGAAAGCGGCACGGGAAAAGAGCTGGTGGCCAAGGCGATCCACTACAACAGCCCGTACCGAGACGAGCCGTTCATCGTCATCAATTGCTCGGCCATTTCCGATACGTTGCTCGAGAGCGAACTCTTCGGCCACGTCAAAGGCGCCTTCACGGACGCTGTGTGCGAAACCAAGGGGAAGTTCGAGATCGCCGGGAAAGGCACGCTGTTCCTGGACGAGATCGGTGACATCTCGCCCAATCTCCAGTCCAAGCTCCTCCGCGTCATCGAGACGCGGGACTTCATGAAAGTGGGGGGAGAGAAGATCCTGAAGACCGAGGCCCGCATCATCGCCGCCACCAACCAGAACCTCCGGACGCTCATCGAGAACGGCAAGTTCCGGGAGGACCTCTATTACCGGTTCAAGGTCGTGGAGATCCGTCTTCCGTCGCTCCGCGAGCGCAAAGAGGACATTCCCGAGCTCGTCGGCTACCTGCTTGAAAAGATCAACCGCGATCTTCGGAAGAACGTGCGTAAGGTCCCGCCGGACGTCATGAAAGCCCTGACGGAACTGTCCTGGAAGGGAAATGTCCGGGAGCTCGAGAATGCCCTGACCCGAGCCGTCATCCTGGCCAAAGGCGACGTCGTCCTCATGGAAAATCTTCCCCTCGAAGCCGAGGAGCGGAAGCTCTTTTCCCGGGATCTCGTCTCGCTCGACGAGATCGAGAAGGAATATATCCAGTATGTCTTGGCCGCGGTCAAAGGGAGCAAGACCCGGGCCAGCCAGGTCCTGAAGATCAGCCGCCCCACCCTGGATAAAAAGATCAAGGACTACAACCTCGAAATCTAGGGGTCCCCAGACCTCCGTGGACCCAATCTTTTTTACGTCTTTGTAAATATCTTTGTCTCCGGCCTGGCCAAGGCCGGTTTTGGCCTCCTTTTTCCCCTGAAAATCAGCTTCGCGAAGTTGGCACGAATCATGCTCTTTTAATTGGCCTGACGAAAGGAACGAACATGCTAGGCAAAAAGATCGTCGTCGTCGATGATGATGAAAACATCCGGAAGACCTTCTTCCTGATCCTTAACAAATCCTACAGGGTCTATCTGGCCAAAGACGGCCAGGAGGTTTTGGACCGTTTCAAAAAAGCCGATGTCGACCTCGTCATCGCGGATTATAAATTGCCGTCGATGACCGGCGTCGAGCTCGTTGCCGAATTGCGAAAGAACGGCTTTCGGGGCGAGGTCATCATGATATCCGCCCATCCCGATATGATCGAACCGGACCTCTTGAGCCGGCTCTCCATCAGTCACTTCTTTTCCAAACCTCTCGACTTAACCGCGTTGAGCCGGGCCATCGATTACCTTCTCAATAGGCGCGACCGGGCCGAAAAGCGCATCTAGGATCTTTCTCCTGCCGAACGGGCGGAGTGCCTTCGGAACGAAAGGATGGAGGGCCGGCGCTTTTGACATAGATCTTCGCCGAAACCCCTTGAGCTTTCGCCTTCCGGCGGGCCAAAAATATAGTCGAAACCAGGATTTTTTCAATTACTTACGAAAAATTCATGGACAGGTGGAAAAAAAAGCTGGCTTTTCGGGTCTATATTAATGAGGGAGCCAGTGCGAGGTGAGGGCTCTTTCTCCCGTCCGTTATCTCATAAGTAACAGCTCTCCTAACCGCCAAAAGGGGGCGGTGTCTAAATTTCAGGGGATAAAGTAAGCAATTCTTTTTCCGGTGTCAGGGTAAGCATTTCCGTTCGTATGATTCCACTCGGCGCTGGAGGCAGCCCTTAGCCCCCGGACCCCAGGGAACCAGTCCCGTCGGTTCCCCCCGTCGGAAAAGCCGACGGGACCCCCCTCCGCTACGGGAGCTTCAGGGCAGCCTCCAGTGCCGAGTGAAGATCACATATTTGGAAATGCCTCAGGTGTCAGGCCAGATTCAGGTGGGGTCCTGTCGCGGCTCGACTTTCCGGCGCCCCGGAAAAAGAATTACCTACATTTTTGAATTAAGTGTTGTCTCCCCAATATTCCATCTGATAAAATGGAATCGTGGGAGGGAAAAATTATATGAAAAAAAATGGCCATCATCTTGAACATCCTCAGGAAGAGCCCTTGTCCGGGGGCTTGCCGCGCAGAGATTTCGTCAAATACCTGCTGGCGGGCTCGGCGTTTTCGGTTGCCGCGCTTAACAAGCTGAATGCCGGCATTTATCAAAGCATCACCTCGCTGAATCAGAAGTACATCGAAGACATTTCTCCGGACGGCGCTTACTGGGATGAGGTCCGCGAGCTTTTTCTCTTCGAGGGCAAGCTGATCATGATGAACAACGGGACCGTCGGTCCCATGCCCAAGCCCGTCTTCAACACCCTGATGAAATATTTCAAGGTCCAGGTCCAAAATCCCTATGATGTCTATAATTTCCTGCCGGGCGGGAAAGAGGGTGTCCGGGACAAGCTGGCCCAGTTCATTCATGCCGCTTCGGACGAAGTCTCCCTGACCAGCAACACGACCGAAGGGCTCAATTTCGTCATCAACGGGCTGGATCTCAAGGAGGGTGATGAAGTCTTAATCTCGAATCTTGAGCACCCGAGCGCCTTGGGGCCCTGGAAGCTCAAGTCCAAGCGCTGCGGCGTCATCGTCAAGGAAGTGAAGCTGAGTTTGCCGCATAAGGGAGTGGAGGAGATCGTCGGCGCCTTCGCTGCCGCGATCACGCCAAAGACCAAGATCATCAGCGTCGGACACACGGTTTTCATCACGGGGCTCATGACGCCGATCAAAGAATTGAGCAAGATGGCCCATGAAAAGGGAGTCCTTGTCCTTGCCGACAGCGCTCACGGCCTGGGGATGCTCAGCTTGAACATGAAAGAAATGGGCATGGATTTCTTCGCCTCGAGCCCCTACAAATGGCTCGGTGCGCCGACGGGGATCGGGCTTCTCTTCGTCCGGAAGGAAGCCCAGGACAAGCTCTGGCCGACGGTCGTCGCGTCGGGCTGGGATACGACGGTCGGGGCGCGCAAATACGATCCTGCAGGACAGCGGGCCGACGCGATGGTCTATGCCCTGGGCGAAGCCATCGATTTTATTAACCACATCGGCAAAGACCGCGTCGAACGGCGGATCAAAGCCCTGGCCGCTTATTTGAAACAGGGATTGAGCAAGATCCCGGGAGTCAAGATTAACACGCCCATGGATCCCTATCTCAGCGCGGGCTTGACCGCGTTTTCGGTGGATGGCATCGAATGTTCGAAGATCGTGGATTATGTCCGGGAAAAATATAACCTGGTCGTAAGAACGATCGGCAGCCGCGACGCCGGGACGCTGGCGGTCCGGGTCTCGACGCCCCTTTATATTTCCACGAAAGAGATCGACATGTTGGTGGAAGGGGTCAATGCCCTCGTCAAGCACAAGGTGTGATGTAAAGCCAATTTACACCTTGATAAAAATCTTAAAAATGTTGTCCGGATTTCCAGCCTGATGACTGGCGTCCGATCGGGTTTTCACTTGGCATAAAAAATGCTGTCTTCGTTAATCAGAGACTTTTTAAAATCTCTTCCTTTCAGTAGGGAGGCGAGACGCATGAAGCCAAACCCTCTTTTGAATCGCCTCCCTTTTTTATTTTCAGGGTGAACCTCTGCATCCGACATTTTTGCTGTGCGGTAATGCCGGATTTTCCGGATGGTCGGGTTCGATCCAAAATTTCATTTGACAAGACGCAGCCTATAAAATATATTCCTATACGTACACTATATATTAATCATAAATATAAGTAGACGTATAGGTGTAATATGGAGAAGAACGTTTTCACCCGCGAAGAATTTCTCCGTGGGGCCGGGATCTCCGGGGAGGCGCTCGTCGAATGGATGAAATGGAAACTGGTCCGTCCGGCCGGCTTCACCGAGGACCAGAGGCCTCTTTTTCCCGCGAACGCCTTGGCGAGGGTGGTCCACATCCAGAAGCTGACCGAATTGGGCTATGGCTTTGAAGAGATCCAGAAGATCATCAAAAAAGTCGGCCTTCCCCAGAAAAAATCTGGCAAAAAAGAGACGCCGGAAAAAGACCGCTATCTCACGGTCGGCGAACTGGCCGAGCAATCCGGGGTGAGCCCGCGGACGATCAAGCATTGGGAGGACAAGGGCATTATCGAGCCCGACATGAGGACCGAAGGGGGATTCCGGCTCTATTCCGGGGCCTATATCTATTTATGCACGCTGATCCGGGACCTCCAGCTCTTCGGCTATGCGCTCGAAGAGATCAAAGTCGTTTCAGACTATTTTCGGGACTTTTTGGCCATCCAGGCCGGCCTGAAAGCATTTCCCAAAGCCGAAGTCGAGGCCAAGCTGGAGGCCATGCTCCGTGAAATCAAAGCGCTCTTTGATAAAATGAAACTCCTCAAAGAGGGGATCGTGCGCTGGGAGGACCTCCTCAAGAAAAAGAAAAAGGATATTTTGAACCTAAAAAACAAAAATCAAAAAAAGCCGGAGGCGGCGAAGGAGAAGACCGATGCCTAAGATCGTCTTTATCGAGCCCCGGGCGCCGAACCTCCACATCTTTTCCCAATTCCCCCTGCCCCGCCTGGGGACCCTCATCCTGGGGACAATGATGAAGGGGCGCGGCTGGGACGCCGAGGTCTTTGTCGAGGATTTCCGGAAGATCGACTTCGAGGCGATCGCTTCGGCCGACCTCATCGGCATCTCGACCATCACCTCTACGGCGCCGCGGGCCTATGCGATTGCCGACAAGGCCCGAGAGGCGGGCATCCCGGTCATCATGGGAGGTCCCCACGTCACGTATTTGGCCGAAGAGGCTTTAGAGCATGCCGACTTCGTCATCCGCGGGGAAGGGGAGCGACCGCTGATGGCCTTCATCGACGCCTGGGAACGCGGCGGCGGCTACGACGATATTCCCAATCTTTCCTATCGAAAGGACGGCCAGACGGTTCATAACCCGCTCCTTCCGTTCTCGGGAGAATTGGACCGGATCCCGTTTCCGGATTTGTCTCTCCTCAAGCCCGACCGGCCGCGCCGGACCAAGATGTCTTCCATTCCCGTCCTGACATCCCGGGGCTGCCCGTTCGATTGCTCGTTCTGCTCCGTGACCGGGATGTTCGGGAAAAAATACCGCTTTCGCTCAACGGAGAACATTATCGAGGAATTACGCCAGTACGACCGCCGGGGGAACTTCATCTTCTTTTATGACGACAATTTCGCCGCCAACCGGGAGCGGGCCAAGGCCCTCTGCGCGGCCATGATCCGCGAGCGGTTTAAGTTCAAATGGACGACGCAGGTCCGGGCTGATGTCGCCCGCGACCTGGAGCTGGTCAAACTCATGAAGAAGGCCGGCTGTCACACATTGTACATCGGTTTCGAATCGGTCAACCCCGAAAGCCTCAAGGGCATGAAAAAAAATCAGACCGTGGCCGAGATCTCCAACGCAGTCAAGGTCCTCCGCCGGCACCGGATTCATATCCACGGGATGTTCGTCCTGGGCTTTGACCAGGACGACTGGAAAACGGTCATGCGGACGGTCAAGTTCGCCAAGAAGGCTCGGCTGACCTCGACCCAATTCCTCATCCTGACGCCCCTCCCCGGTTCGGAGTTCTACGAAAAAGTGGCCTCTGAGAACCGGATCCGCTTCCATGATTGGACGCTTTATGACGCTCACCATGTCGTGTTTCAGCCGGCCCGGTTTTCGCTCTTCGACCTGCAAAAAGCGCAGATGGTCTGCCACAAAAAATTCTATTCGCTCAAGCAATCGGTCCAAAAGCTCGTCGCCGGTCAATGGATCGGCGTGGCGATCGCTCATTATGCCCGGAACCTGAACCGGATGTGGAAAAAACGCAACAAGACCTTTCTCCGGGTCGTAGAACTCCTCAAGCCTAAGCCAGGGGCCAAGATCTCCATAGATTATAGGGAAGATGTCCGGCTCGACCGCTGAACGCCCGGCCTCCTGAAAAATTTCCTTTGTCTTTCGCTCCCGAGTGTGGTTAACTAGATGTTTCTTTTAGGTTTAAAGGAGATTTCGATGAAAAAATTCTTCATTCTTCTGCTTGGGCTGGCCTTCGCCGTGACCGGCTGTTCTTCTAAGAAAGAGGCGGCGACGAAGATTGCGGCCGGAACGCCCGCCTATCAGCTAGCCAAGGACCTGACGGCGGTCCTACCCGCCCTCGACCCTGAGAAGGCCAGTGTTCTCATTACCTCCAGGAAATTCGACATCACGGCCGGCGAAGTCATTCAGATGTTCCAGGATTCCCTGGGAAACCGCACCAGCCAGCTCAAGAATCTGGATGCCCCGCGGCTGAAGAATATTATCGAGCAGGCCGCCGTCCAGCTCGGGGAGAGAAAACTCCTGATCGAAGCTGCGACCGAGGCCAAAAAGTCCGCGACGCCTGAGGAAATAAAGTCTGCCCTCGACGCTCAGTACGCCCAGGCCGGCGGCGAACCGCAATTCCTGGAAATGCTGAAAACGAACGGTATCGGCATCGAATACGTTAAAAAGAGCATCTCCGAAGACCTGATGATCCAGAAATACCTGGAGGGCATCTTAGCGACGAGCGCCCTGGTGACCGACGCGGAGATCCAGAAAGTTTACGGCGAAGACAAAACCGCTTCGGTCCGGCACATCCTGCTCTTGACGCAGGGAAAGACCGAGGCCGAAAAAACGGATATTCGAAAAAAGATGGAAGATATCCTGGCCCGGGCGAAAAAAGGCGAAGACTTCGCTGAATTGGCCAAGCAATATACTGAAGACACCACCTCCAGGGACGGGGGCGGGCTCTACGAGGATTTTGAGCACGGCAAGATGGTGAAGCCTTTTGAGGACGTCGCTTTCTCGGTTCCGGTCGGGGAGGTAAGCGATATCGTTGAGACGACCTATGGCTATCACATTTTGAAGATCGAAAACCGGAAGAAAGAGACATTGCCCCTGGACCAAGTCAAATCCCAGATCGAAGCCAAGATCAAATCGCAAAAGCAAGCGTCGGCCTTCAACGCCCATATAGTCAGGCTGAAAGATACAGCCAAATTCAAGGCTGTTACTCTCAAATCCTAAGCTTTTCCCCCGCGTCTTGAATTCGGCGCCATCTGCGAATTCTTTTTTCGAGGAAACGACTCAATTTATGAATAATTCAGGTTAATTTCCCAACAAAGAGAGTGGAGACAGTCATTCTGTCTTGAATGAAGTGATGTCTCCCCGTATTTCCGGGCGCGTTTCCTAAATTATTGACCTTTTTCCTTTAACCTGATATCGTTTTTCCATCAGGCGAATATAAGCGTTCAGCGATGAAATGCCCCAAGTGCCGGTTCGATAACCCTTCCGAAACCCGATTTTGCGGAAACTGCGGCGTTTCCCTTCATCCGGAAAAAGATATCGCGTTTACTGAAACCATGCAAACGCACATCCGTGAATTGACGGCGGGGACAACCTTCGCCCGGCGGTATCAGATCATCGAGGACCTAGGCAGAGGAGGGATGGGCCGGGTCTATAAGGTCTTCGACACGGAAGTCCGGGAAAAAATGGCCCTGAAGCTCTTAAATCCCGATATCGCTTCGGATGAGCAGACCATCGAGCGCTTCCGGAACGAGTTGAAGCTGGCCCGAGGAATCTCCCACCGGAACATCTGCCGTATGTATGACCTCGGCCGCGAGGAAGGCTCATATTTCATCACCATGGAATACGTGTCCGGCGAGGACCTCAAGAGCCTGATCCACAGGATCGGAGCGCTGCCGATCGGCAAAGCGGTCAGCATCGCCCGTCAGGTCGGCGAAGGACTGGCCGAAGCCCAAGGCTTGGGTGTTGTCCATAGGGACCTGAAACCGCAGAACATCATGATCGACCGCGAGGGCAACGCCCGGATCATGGATTTCGGGATCGCCCGCTCGCTCAAGGCGAAAGGGATCACGGGCGGGGGGGTCATGATCGGGACGCCGGAGTACATGTCGCCCGAGCAGGTCGACGGCAAAGAGGCCGACCGGCGCTCGGACATCTATTCCCTGGGGATCGTCCTGTTCGAGATGCTGACGGGCCGCCTCCCGTTCGAGGGCGATACGCCGCTGAGCGTCGCCATCAAGCAGAAAAGCGAAGCGCCGCCCGATCCCCGGAAATTCAATACGCAGATTCCGGAAGATCTGAAAAAGGTCGTCCTCAAATGCCTGGACAAGGCTAAAGACAAACGATATCAGAGTGCGGACGAAATCCTCGAGGAACTGGCTAAGATCGAAAAAGGGCTGCCGGCGACAACGCAGCCTCTGCCGATCCGGAAACCGCTGACGTCCAGGCAGATCACGGTCCGGCTCCCCTCCAAAAAATTCTGGGTGCCGGCTGTGATTCTTCTCGTCCTGGCCCTGGCCTTCGTCGTCTGGCAAATCATACCCCAGCCGGAAGGATCGAAGCGCTCCGTCGCCGTCATCGGTTTCAAGAACCAGACCGGCGATAAATCCTTTGATTATCTCCAGGAGACGATCCCGAATCTCTTGATCACAAGCCTCGAGCAGTCGGGGCATTTCCGGGTGACATCTTGGCAGCGGCTGCAGGACCTGCTGAGGCAGTCTGGCAAAGACGAAACGGCCGTCCTCGATGAAGAAAGCGGCTTCGAGATCTGCCGCAAGGAAGGCATCGAGGCGCTCGTCGTCGGATTATATAGCAAAGCCGGCGAAACGTTTGTCACCGATGTCAAGGTGCTGGACGCGGCCACCAAGCAGCTCCTCAAGGTCGCCCAGTCCAAGGGCGAGGGCCCGGCCAGCATTCTCAAGACGCAGATCGATGAGATCAGCCGCAATGTTTCCCGCGGCATCGGTCTGCCCATCCTCAAGATCGAAAAATCCCAACCGAAAATCATCGACCTGACAACGAATTCCATGGAGGCCTATAATAATTTCCTACTCGGCCGGGACGACTGGGAAAAGTTTTATCACGCGGTCGCCCGGAAATTCCTGGAGAAGGCCATCACCCTTGATCCGACGTTCGCTGTTGCCTATCTCTATCTTTCTAAAGCCTCTAGTGCTCTCGCAGATTTTAATGCCAGAGACGAAGCCCTGGAAAAGGCCAAACGATATTCTGAGAAGACGACCGAGAAAGAGCGGCTCTATATCGGAGCAAGCTATGCCGGGACGATCGAACGAAATCCGGACAAGCAAAACCGCCTTTTAAAAGAGTTGACCGAGAAATATCCGCAGGAAAAACATGCTCACTATGAGCTGGGATTCTTTTACGAAGGCCGCAAAAGTTATCTCGATTCTATCGGCGAGTACGAAAAGGCCATCTCTCTTGACCCGAATTTCGGCTTCGCCATCAATCAGGTCGCATATGTCTACGCTCGGATGGGGAATTTTGAAAAGGCGATCCAGTATTTCGAGCGCTATGCCTCTGTCAACCCCGGCGACGCCAATCCCATAGACTCTATCGCGGAGCTATATCTGAGCATGGGAAAGTTGGATGAGGCCGGGGCGAAATACAAGGAAGTCTTGGCTATGAAACCGGATTTCTACAGCTCCTGCAGGGGACTGGCCTATGTTTCCGCCCTTCTAGAAAATTACGCCGAGGTAAACCATTGGCTGGAGGAGTTCATCGCCCGCGCGCCGTCGCCGACCGCGAAAATGGAGGGGTACTGGCTGAAGGCCTATTACGGCTATTTCCAGGGCCGATGGGATGAGTCCCTGGCCGAATATATATCTCTAAGAAAGCAAACCGAGAAGGCCGGCGTGGACTACATCGTGGCGACCGTGGATTGGATCACGGGATATATCCACTGCGATCGCGGCGAGTTCGACGTCGCCCGAAAGGCCTTCCAGGCATTTGTCGCCTATGATGCGCGACAAAATCCCTCCACCCGGGCCTTTTCCACGGCCGCCCAGAGCTTCTTTCTCGGCTGGGTCGAGCTCAAACAGGGACGGGCGGAAGCCGCAAAAACCAGGCGTGGGGAAATCGAGCCTCTCCTTCCCAGCGTGGACTCGGCCAATCGAGAAATGATGACCTTCCTTTTCGAGTTGTTGAGCGCGGAGATCGCTCTAGCCGAGAATTCGGTGGACCAGGCGATCGCCATAGGGGAGAAGATGACCCGGCTGAATTTCCCGAACGTGAATACGCCGAATATCGCCACCTACAACATGCCGTTTCTCAAAGACGTCCTGGCCCGGGCATACTGGAAGAAGGGCGACCTGGACAAGGCAATCGTCGAATACGAAAAACTCATGACCATCGACCCCAAGAACCAGGTCCGCTACCTGATCCATCCGCTGTATCATTATCGTCTGGGCCGCGTTTTTGAAGAGAAAGGCTTTCGGGACAGGGCGGCAGAGCAATATACGAAGTTCCTTCACTATTGGAAAGACGCGGACGAGAAAATTCCCGAAAAAGCCGACGCTCGTCAGCGCTTGGCTAAACTGAAATAGCGCTTTTTATTTTCCGTAGAGTTCGACCATGGCCCGGCGGGCGGTCCTGAGCAAACTCCGGTAGCGGAAATCGACTCTCCTGATGCGCCGGGCGGCTCCGGGAAGATCGATAATCTGGGTGTCTCGGTTGGCGATGAACTTTCCACGGAAATTGGGAGAGAAGTCGGCTCCGCTTTCGAGGGTGATCTTGATGTCATATAACTCCAGGTCATTCATCCGAACGACGATCAAGAGCTTGCTGAACGCTCTCATCTGAGCCGGGATCGTAATGGTGTCGTGGTCGACGCCGAAGCTGACCTCCCGCTTGCCCAGGAACTCCCAGCCCGAAGGCACAAGGCCCGGCGTGCAGGCCAGAAAGGAAAGAAGGATCAAACTGAACGCAGCGATTTTCAAACCCTTCATCGGACCTCCTTGTCGCGGTTTGTTTAGCCCTGGATTATGTCACAATTATTTTGCCATGTAAAATTCGCCGCCAGGAAGCCGTGTCAGCCTCTCCCCGCCCGGATGATATCCAGGAAAATTATTACGTGGGACTGTGTCCAGGACCGCGCGGTCATGCTGAAGGCTAGTTTTCTGTTCAATTATTAAAGAATCCGAAGAGAGGGACACAATACCCTCTCCCGTTTAAAAAGGGGACAGGGTATTGTGTCCTTTATTCAGATGCAAGAATGAGTCGGCTTGACCCCCGGCATTTTCAGAAGTGGAAGCTGAACCCGCCTCTGAACTTAGGCCCCAATTCGCTTTTCAGGGGATAGACCGCCTCGGAGAAGAAAAAAAGGAAATCCGTCCCGAGCACGACATAGGGATACTGGAAGCCCTTGTTCCGGGACATCTGGAGCCCGGTCCCGCCGTAAAGCCGGAAGAAGAGGACTTTGTGAGGCAGCAGATAGACGGCGCCAGCCTGTAATTCCAGGTCGCTGGCCGAGTTGAAGTATTGGACGTTCCCCGAGGCATAGATATTGCGGAAGACCTGTTGCTTAAGCCCGGCCGCGATATTGCCGTCGCTCTTATACAGGTTGATAAAGCTCCCCGGTGTGCGGCTGTCATGGGTGGCTGCCGCCAGCAATTCGGCTGCCAGGATGGTGAGAGTCACGATGATGACGATGATCAATGCTTTTTTCATATGCACCCTCCTTCCTAATAATCAGCAAAATTCATGCCAAGAGCAGAGCCTATCCTTTTCCGCCCGGCTGTTCTCCTCATGGGACATCTGTCCTCGCAAAATTCTTTACATTCCTTGTAATCCCCCTCCTCCCCCTTTATGAAAAGGAGATAGAGAGGAATTGTCAGGCCTAACGCTCCTTTAGAACAGACGAAAAATCGGGCGAAAAGGTTTCCTCCGACCGGCCTTTGTGGATTTATCTTTGTTTTTTCTATATAATTTCTTCCTTTCGACATAAATCATGATTCGAGCGGAAGAACTTCACCTTTTCCAACGTCAAAACTGGTGAGCCTATGACCGTCTTCGAATCGCAGCCCCATGTTCCGACCTTGTCCGGGGGCATAGGGCGGAATGTCCTTTCTTCATCTCAAACCATTCAAGGAGGTTAGGAGTGCACAGGTATCTTCGCATCTCTTTTCTGGCCATGTTCATGCTCTTGCCGGCAGGCCCGTTCTTTTCCCAGGGCCCGAGCAAAGAGGCGAACTTGGTCAAGGACCTTAGGTGGCGCAACATCGGTCCGGCTAACATGGTCGGCCGCATCTCGGACTTTGAAGCTCTGGATAGCGATTTCACTCAAGTGCTCGTCGCTGGCGCGTCTGGCGGCGTGTGGAAGTCCGTAAACGCCGGCACGACCTGGGAGCCTATTTTTGACAAGTACGGCTCGGCCTCGATCGGCGACGTGGCCTTCTTCCAGAAAGATCCCAACATCATCTGGGTGGGCACGGGCGAGGAATGCGTCCGGAACAGCGTCGCCTGGGGCGACGGCGTTTATAAGTCTACGGACGGCGGCAAAACGTTCGCCCGAATGGGCCTCGAGACGACGCAGACGATCGGCAAAGTCATTCCCCACCCGGCCGATCCCGATATCTGCTATGTAGCCGCCTCGGGACACCCTTGGGGCTACACAGGCGACCGGGGCCTGTTCAAGACCACGGACGGCGGCAAGACTTGGCAGAAGCTTGCCGGCGGCCTTCCCAGCGACAGTAAGACGGGAGCCGTTGACATGGTGATGGATCCCTCGAACCCGGACGTTCTCTACGTCACTTTCTGGCAGCGGCTTCGCCAGCCGTGGCGGTTCGATTCCGGCGGCCCGAACGGCGGCATTTTCAAGACGACCGACGGCGGCAAGACCTGGACGAAGTTGATGAAGGGTCTTCCGGCCGGCGACGTCGGCCGTATCGGCATTGCCATCGCCCGCAGCAACCCGAAGGTCCTAGAGGCCTGCGTGGAACACGGCTTCCAGCCGCCTCGGATGATCGGCACTGCCCCGAACCAGAAGGAAAATCCCGATTATAAAGACATGACGAAGCTCGGCACCGGTATTTATCGGTCTGAGGACGGAGGCGCAACGTGGATGTTCATAAACCGGACGAACAACCGGCCGTTCTACTACAGCCACGTCTACATCAACCCCCTCGATGACAAGCTCGTCTATTTCCTGACAACGAACCTCCAGTATTCCGAAGACGGTGGAAAGACGTTTAGGACGATTGGCGGGCTGCATCCCGACTTCCATACGATGTGGCTTGACCCGACGAACAAGAATCGCTTCTACGTCGGGCAAGACGGCGGCGCGTCCCTTACGTATGACCACGGCAGGACCTGGGTCTTTTTCGACAACTTGTCCATGGCCCAATTCTATGCCGTGAGCGCCGACATGCGCGATCCCTATTATGTCTACGGAGGCCTTCAGGACAACGGAACCTGGGGCGGTCCTTCGATGAGCCGTGAAGGCTCGATTCTGACCGATTTTTGGTTCAACATCGGCGGCGGCGACGGCTTCCATACGCAGAATGATCCTATGGACTGGCGGACGGTTTATTGTGAAAGCCAGGGCGGCTCGGCTCAGCGGGTGAACGCCGAGACGCGCGAGTCAAGACGGATTACCCCCAGCCCGACGAACGTCGTCAACTTCAAGGATTTTTATCCCAATTGGCCTCCGGCGGGTACGCAGCAAGCAGGCGCTCAGCTACAAGCCGGACAGCGCGGCGGCCAGCCACCGGCTCAGCAAGCCCAGCCGCCGGCACAGCGAGGCCAGCGCGGCCAGCAGGCTCAAGCCGGACAGCCGCCGGCCCAGCAAGCAGGGACTCCGATGGGCCAGTTTGGTCCAGGAGGCCAGCGGTCTCCTTTCCGCTTCAATTGGAGCACGCCGATCCTCATTTCCGCGCATAATCCGGGCACGATCTATATGGCCGGCCAGCATCTCTTCCGGTCCGTGGACCGCGGCGATAACTGGATGATCATCAGTCCTGACCTGACGACAAACGACCCGAATAAAAATAAGCCGAGCGGCGGCATCACGATCGAAAACACCGGCGCCGAGACGCACTGCACCGTCATCACAATCTCGGAATCGCCGAAAACGCCGGGCCTCATCTGGATTGGGACGGACGACGGCAATGTCCAGATCACCCGAAACGGCGGTGTCACGTGGACCAATGTCCGGGCCGGCGTTCCTGGAGTGCCCGCGGGCCTCTGGGTGAGCCGCGTCGAAGCCTCGCATTCCGACGAGGCAACCTGCTATCTCACCTACGACGGACACCGGAGCGACAATTTCAAACCCTATGTCTTCAAGACCACGGACTACGGCAAGACCTGGACGAGCATCGCCAACGACCTGCCCGACGGACAGCCGGTATATGTCATCCGTGAAGATCTGAAGAACAAAAACCTCCTCTTTGTCGGCACAGAATTCGGCGTGTTCTTCTCCATCAATGGCGGCAAAAATTGGATAGACCTCAAGCTCAACGCACCGACCATGGCTTTCCATGACCTGCTCATTCATCCCCGGGACAACGACCTGATCGCGGCGACGCACGGCCGCGGCATCTGGATCCTGGACGATATCTCGGCCTTGCAGAGGGCGGACGACAGTGTCTTGCCGGGCGATGCCTTCCTCTTTGAGAACAACCGTCCGGCGACGCGTTGGCTGCGGATTGCGCGGGGCGGCTACGGCCGCGGAAACCTCTTCTTCAGGGGAGAAAATCCTCCGACCGGCGCGCTGATCCACTATTACCTCAAGGACAAACCCGCCGGCCCGGTGACGATCGAGATCACCGACGTGACCGGACAGAATAAAAAGATATATACGATCGATAGCGCCAAACCGGGAATCAACCGCCTGGTCTGGGACTTCCGGTTCGACCCGGCGCCCGCGCAGATCCAAAACGCGATCAACGCGGCTAAGCAGCAGCTCTCAACGATCGCCCAGCGCGGTGAATTGACCGCCGAGCAGAAAACGGCCGTGCAGGAGGCTCTCAAGCAGATCGATGCGGCCGGCAATAACTACAGCAGGGTCATGGAGATTCAGCGGAACCTCATGCAGCAGTTAGGCCTGGGGGGCGGAGGAGGCTTTGGCGGAGGCGGTTTTGGCGGCCGGGGTGGTGGAGTCGGCGGAAGCGTCGCCGAGCCGGGCGTTTATGCCTTGAAAATGACGGTCGGAGGCAAAACGTTCGCGGCCAAGATCACGGTCCGCCAGGACCCGATGCTGAATCAGTAAAATTTAGCCGATTTTTTCTGGGATCAGACCTCTAAATTCGAAGGTCTGATCCCAGATCATTGCCAAAAGGGGTGTGTGACCGCCCTAAAAAATTGTTTGATCCGGGAGGTCAGGTTTTCCCCAAGCTTCCCTTATCTTGATATTCTTTGAAGAGCCGGCCCCATTCGGATTCGACCAGCCATTTCCTGTAGATCTTGCGTTCCTTCAAAGGCCAGTGAAGGATGTCGTGATAGAAGAACGAGTAGAAATTGCCGAAATAGAGAATCGGGGGCCGGGTCAGCAGCTTCTGGAGAAAGCGAGTCGGGCCGAACCAGGTAAACCAGCCGGCGAACCTGTGAAAAGACACCCCGACCCGAAATCCCCAATTTTCCTCGGCGGCGTCCTTGTCGCCCACGATCTCGATCTCTTCCGGCCGGCCGATTCCCAGGCCCGTTTCATGGGCGAGGCGAATGTATTTAATGGTCATGGGATCGAAACCCATCATTCTTGACGCCACGGCGTCGATGGCCACCTGGTCCTCGCCGGCCAGGAGGATATTCTTTTGCACGGGCTCCATCACCCGCGGCCCGGGCCCGTTTCCCGCGGTCGTGCCGTCCATAATGCAGAAGATTCCGGGATGGATCTCTTTTTGGATGGACAGCAGGTCGACCAGGGTTTCGTGGATATGGGTGTGGGTCTGATGGCGCTTGTGGCTAAGCAGCCCGCCGAAGGCATTTTTCATGGCGCCGGTCGTGGTCGTGTAAATATGGCATTTCACCGTGGGCAGATGAAGGATGTTCTTGCCGATGAAGTAGTCGGGGATGGGGATGCATTCGCCGTAGATCTTGTCGAGGACATGCATCTTCGCTTTCGGCTTATAATCGATCCATTTCATGTCCTCTTCCCGGAAATTGAAGAGGACCGGGAGGTCGTAAGCCTTGAAAATGGGTTTGTAATTATTCAAGTCCTCTCCCTTAAAGGCGTCGGTGACTTCGGTTTTGTTCTGGACGCAGGAGATCTTGTCGTAGCCGCTTTTTTTCAGGGCCAGGATCGTCCCTTCCAGCTGCCAGGGCGTGGTGTTGGCCGAGGGAAAAGGATAATGCCAGCTGATATTGTCCTTGATGATAGTTATTCTATTTTTATCGAGGGCCGCCGGACCGGAGGCGATCTCAAAGAGCCGGACGATATCCTTCAAGACTGTCTCAGGTTTTGTCCTGAGCACAGCAACTCTCGCTTTGTTCATTTTCTCATTCCTCAGTCATTGGATTTTAATGATTATAACAAGAAATTTTTCTGTTTAGACATTCCGCCATTTGATATAGACAAACAGGAATTTGAACCCTAAGCTTATCCAGGGTCGTCTCATAGAAATAACTCCTCTCTCCAGCCAGATTCCGATAAAATCCTGCCACCCCTCTTTTTTAAAGGATGGAGAGGGGGATTTAAGTTTTGTCTATCGGGAAACTGTTGTCAATAGTTGCCTAACAATTGTAAGCAATTTTTTTCCGGTGTCAGGGTAAGCATTTCCGTTCGTGTGATTCCACTCGGCGCTGGAAGTCGCCCTTAGCCCCCGGACCCCGGGGAACCAGTCCCGTCGGTTCCCCCCGTCGGAGAAGCCGACGGGACCCCCCTCCGCTACGGGAGCTTCAGGGCGGCCTCCAGTGCCGAGTGAAGATCATATATTTGGAAATGCTTCCGGTGTCAGGCAAGTTTCGGGTGGGTCCTGTCGCGGCTCTTCCCCGGCCGTTCTCGCGGGCGGGGAGCCTCTTCGCCGCGCCACCCCTGCTCGGCTTTCCGGCACCCCGGAAAAAGAATTACCTGCCAAACAATTTCAGGGACAGGGACCCAGTCGAGATATAAATTCCTGTTCCTTGAATCTCACGCTTCTTTCCATTTTTCGACATTTCAATATAATAAAGACTGACTTTTTTTCGAGGAGGTAGGGATGAAACCCAGAATCTTGATAGGATCTTTGCTGGTCTTATGTCTTTTTTTGTCTCCGGCTGTTTCCCAGGTCCAGCCGAAAAAGGCCGTCTTCGACGGCCAGGCGGCCTGGACATACATCCGCGACATGGCCACGGACGCCATGCAGGGCCGGCGAAGCGGCACGCCCGGCGGCCGGATGGGCGCGGAATACATCGCGGCCAAGTTCAAGGAATGGGGCCTGGAGCCCGCCGGCGATAAGGGAGGCTATTTTCAGGATTTCAGCGTCGATTTAACGAACGTCGAGCCGGGCGTCGCGCTCGAAATCCGGGCCGGCAAATCCAAACGGGAATTCATTTACGGCGAAGACTGGCGCCAGGCGCGGTTCTCGGGCTCGGCCAATACCCTGGCCGATGTTGTCTGGGTCGGCTACGGTATCTCGGCGCCGCAAAAAGAATATGACGATTACGCCGGCGTCGATGTTAAGGGCAAGTTCATCTTGTTTGCCACGACCACGCCGCAACGATTCGGAGAGAAGCTTAAGGACGAGGCCGAGTTCGACAACCGGATCAAGGCGGCCCAGGCTCACGGCGCCATCGGCGCGCTCGTCTTCCAGCCTGCTCAGACGGCCGGGATGATGGCCGGTGTTCTGGCCGGGCCGGTCCCGGGCGGCTTTGTCAGCCTCAAGAAAGAGAATTTCAAAAATGACTTTCCGATCGTCTCCCTAGAGCCGAAGATCGTGGACTATATCTTCAAGGATCTGCGGACCGACCTCCGCTACCTGCAACAGCAGGTCGAGATGACGGGAAAGCCGCAGCCCTTCGACATCGGCACACGCGCTTATCTCAAGATCAACATCACCTACGATGATAAGCGCCATACCGAAAACGTGCTGGCCAAGATCACTGGCTCCGACCCGAAGCTGAAGAACGAATATGTCATCATCGGCGGCCACATGGACGGGACGGGGATGGACGCTTTCGGCGAACCGAAGAACGCGGCCAACGACAACGCCTCCGGCACGGCTGTGGCCATGGAAGTCGCCCGGGTCATGAAGACGAACAGGATCAAGCCCAAGAGGACGGTCATTTTCGCCGGCTGGGCGGCCGAGGAAATGGGCCTCCTGGGCTCGAAGTACTACACCGAAAATCCGACCCATCCCATCGAAAAGACCGTAACCTATATCAATATGGATATGGTCAGCCATGGAGACGGCAAGCTGAATTTTCCCGGGATTTATTACGGGCCTGAGATTTGGGACTTGCTCAAGTCCAAGCTTCCCAAAGAGATTTTAAACAAGGCTATTCCGAGCCGCGGCGGCCCAGGCGGGTCAGACCACAGCCATTTCCTGTATAAGGGCGTTCCCGCCTTCGCCATCATGACTTCGGGGTATCATTTCAAGTATCACCAGGCGGGAGACGACATCGAGTTCGCCAAGCCCGAGATCCTCAAGACCGTCGGCGATTTCGTCACGGCCTGCGTGGACATCCTGGCCAATGAGCCGAAGAACCTGATCCAGCCGCAGCGCCGGGAAACCTATTGGTGGAAATATTTGACCCTGCTGAATTTCAAGACACCGGTCATCGACAAAGTCGTCGAAGAGCATAAGGACATCCAGGACCCGATCGTGGACACGCAGCTCACCGTCATCCCCGAGAAGGAAGGATTAACGGGTGATGCTTTGAAGGTCGATACGCTGAGGAACCTCTGGGCACTCCCCGACAAAGTCAAGGACAGCAAGACGTTCTTGCTGTCTGGAGCCGCGGGCCCCGCGGCGATGATGGGCATGGGCCGTGGTCCCGGTCCCAGCAAGTCCACGCTCATTCCCGGGCTGGGCAATATCAATGCTTTTCGTGACGACCCTCGCTGGGCGGATATATTCGCCAAGCAGGGAGCTCAGTTCGCGGTCGTGGGTGATCCCGGATTCATGTTCAGCGGGAGCGGCCTGAGCGAGGAGGGCAAGAAGGTCGTCGAGGGTCTAAACAAGGCGGCACTGCTGCTCATCGTCAAGGGATTGAATGATGCCCAGGCCAAAGCCCTGCTCGAGGCCTATAAGAAGCCGTTCGTCATGGTCGCCAAAACGCTGCCGGACAAGGCCGTCATAGACCTTGTCAAGAAATCGGGCTCCCTGGTCGGGCTCGTCTTGGGCAAGGATGAGGACGGAGCGGCCTACTTCAAGCGGCTCGACGAGGCCAAAAAGGCGCTCGGGCCCGCGAGCCTGGCCATCGTCAACGAGAACTGCCTCTGGGACCAGGCGGCCAAGGATCAGTATTACAAACTCCTCGGAGAAATGTTCAAGGCCAAGTACGAAAACGCGGACCTCACTCAGCTCTTCTCGGGCTCGTTCATGTCTGTGTTGAATCGGGTCAAAACCGATTCGTCGGCCCAGGCTCGCGTTACGGTTATGATGTTTTAATCCGAGTTAGACTCATCCCGCTCCGCCCCCTTTCTAACAGGGTGGCCGAGGGATTAAGTCGTTGCGAGTGGCGAATTGGGTGAAGGGCAGGGAAATATCCTTGCCCTATCTCCCCGACAGTTCGCAGGGAATAAAGCGACATGGCGATCTCACCTTTTAAAGCGCTCCTCATTCCTGCAATCTGCTTAGCTTTTTTTCTCCTCTATCTTTTTTTTGAGCGCGTCGCTCTTCAAAAGAGGCTGAAAAAGATCCCCCTCCGCATCTGCGTCAACGGGACGAGGGGGAAATCGACGGTGACCCGGCTCATCGCCTCTGTGCTGGCCGAAGCCGGATATCGAGTGCTGGCGAAGACGACGGGATCGAAACCGGTCCTGATCTTTCCGGATAAGACCGAGAAAGAGATCAAGCGCGCCGGGAAACCGACGATTCTGGAGCAAAAGCAGGTCCTGAGCGCTGCCTGCGAGGTTCATGCCGATGCTCTCGTCGTCGAGATGATGAGCATCCGGCCTGAAAACTCGAGGGTCGAGTCGGAAAAGCTGCTCAGGCCCCAAGTTCTGGTCATGACGAATGTCCGCTTGGACCATGTGGACGATATGGGACAGACAAAACCGGAGATCGCGGCATCGCTCGCAGAAGCCATCCCTTCCCGGGGAACGCTTTTGGTGATGGAGGAAGAGCTCTATCCCGTCTTCCGGGCGGTCGCCGATAAAAAGGAAACACGGATCATTGAAGTCGCCCGAAACGCAGGCCGGGAGATCGGCGGTCAAGAATTCGAAGAGAATGCGCGCTTGACAATGGCCGTGGCCGGATTTTTCGGAATTTCGAAAGACATGGCCTTCCGCGGCATGGCCAAAGCCCAACCTGATTTCGGCGGCCTGAAGGTCTGGACAATGAGGGCGGAAGGGGAGGCCGCCGCGTGGTATCTGGCCAGCGCGTTCGCCGCGAATGAACCGGAATCCACGCAAAAGGTTCTTTCGCTTTTGAGGGAGAGGTTTCCCCAGCTTCCCTCAAGAATGATTGCGCTCTTGAACCTCCGGGAGGACCGGGGCGATAGGACCCGGCAGTGGCTCGAAGCTCTCAAGACAGGATTTTTTGGCGCCTTCGAACATCTGGTCTTTATCGGCGACCATGCCCGGGTCCTTGGACGGAGAAAATTATCCGGGCCTTCGGCAAAAACCAAGATTTCTGCTCTAGCCGAGCGCTGCCCGCAAAAGATCATGGACGAGATATTCGGCCGTGAGATCGGCGGCGCGGTCATCATCGGCATGGGCAATATGGCCGGGCTGGGCGGCGAGCTCGTGAATCATTGGGCCCGGATCGGAGTGAGCTTATGATGACGACCATCCTGATCGGAATCGTCCTCGCTCTTCTCTATACTGAGCTCACCGGCATTCTGCCCGGCGGGATCATCGTTCCGGCACTCATGGCCCTCTATCTGGACCAGCCTTTGCGTGTCGTGGCTACGGTTCTGGCCGCTTTTCTCAGCCTTGCCGGATATAGATTTCTCAGCCGCTATTTTCTTATCTTCGGCCGGCGGCGGTTTGTCCTTTTGCTTCTGTTTGGCGCGCTCTTCGGCCAGCTCTGGTTCATGCTTTGGCCCCGTCTTTTCGCGGCCCCCTTCGACCTCCGGGTCATCGGCTGGATCATTCCCGGCCTGCTGGCCAATAATCTTGCCCGGCAAAAAGCTCTCCCGACTCTGGCCTCGCTGGCCACGGTTTCTGTGCTCGCGTATTTCGTCGCGAAGCTCATCGCGCTGCTGTGAACATGAATAAATGGGAATATGTTCCAAATTAAAAGGAATGAAAAAAGATAAATATATTTTCCTCCTTGCCTTGATAAGCCTCGCCTTCTTTTGCCTTTACAAATTTATCCCTGCTGGCGCCGGGACTGCCAAAGATCGGGACATGGTCAGGGCTGCGGAAATCATGGCCCGGGCGATTCAGGCCTTGCCCGGCTGTGTTCTCGGCAAAAATATCGCCATCGATCCCGGGACAGATATCAATCGAACGGGCTTGATCGGGCGGGAGTCATCGCCGATCACGACATCTCTCGGGCATTTGGAGGCCAAACGGACGACCACGAACCCGAATTTCGCCGGGCTCGTGACGCTGCTTTTAAAGCAGGCCGGCGTGAAGCGCGGCGACGCGGTGGCGGTCGGCGCTTCGAGCTCGTTTCCGGCGCTGGCCATAGCCTCGCTGTCCGCAGTCGCGGCCCTGGAGGCGAAGCCCGTGACGATTTGCTCGTTGGGCGCGTCGAACTGGGGCGCCAACAATCCCGAATTCACCATACTCGAGATGCTCCAGTGCCTTCGCGAACGTGGCGTGCTCGATGTTCGGCCGATCGCCCTTGCAGTGGGCGGAGAGATCGACAACGGCTCGGATATGTCCGAGGAGGGCCGGACTCTCCTCACTCAGAAGATCAAAGCCAGCGGTATTTATTTTCTTCAGGAGCCTGACCTCCCGGCGAATGTTCAAAAACGGATGCGGCTCTATGAAGAGAGCGCCGCGCCGGCCCTGATTAAAGCGTTCATCAACATCGGCGGGAGTTGGGCCAACATGGGCACGGATTCAAGCGTGCTGAAATTGAAGCCCGGCCTCACCGAGAGGGTCGAAATTCCCGCTCCGGAGCGGCGCGGCGTCATCCATGAAATGACTTTGCGTAAAATTCCCGTTATCCATCTTCTCTACGTCAGAGGGCTGGCCGAGCGATACGGCCTGCCCTGGGACCCTGTTCCTCTCCCCCCGCCGGGCGAGGGGAGCCTGTTTATCGGTTCTCATAAGCCCAGCCCCATTTCTTCCTATGCGGCAGGCGCATATGTCCTCATCGTTATGGGGTTGCTGCTCGTCTTTTATCGCCCCTAAAAATCGCGCCTTCCTGCCGGATCTTAAAAATATTTTGAAGGAAGCATTTCCATGTATGTGATCTTCACTCGGCGCTGGAGACCGCCCTT
>Ga0315281_10002364_pt1 | contig 28023 bp, 26 predicted proteins | sample YL17G07_0_MG_FD_204540 | JGI IMG/M metagenome (GOLD analysis project Ga0315281, IMG submission 204540) | Sediment microbial communities from Yellowstone Lake, YNP, Wyoming, USA - YL17G07_0 | ecosystem: Environmental > Aquatic > Freshwater > Lake > Sediment | place: USA: Wyoming | collected...
CGGGACTCAGCACTCAGCACTCAGGACTAAACAACCCCTGCCTTGAGCAGGTCGTGCATGTTGAGTGCGCCGACCAGTCGCTTATCCGCATCCGCCACCAGCAGCCCGTTGATCTTGTACTGCTCCATCTGCTGCACCGCCTCGGCGGCCAGCACCTCGGGGGCGATGGTGCGGGGGTTCGCCTTCATCACGCTGCCGATCGGGGTGCCGTGGATGTCGGCGGTTTTGTCCAGGGTACGGCGCAGGTCGCCGTCGGTGAAGATGCCCAGCACGCGGTCCTCTGCGTCGACGATGGCGGTCATGCCCAGCCCCTTGCGGGTCATTTCCAGCAGGGCGTCGGATAGCGTGGCATCCTGCGGCACCTTGGGCAAGGCGTCGCCTCTGTGCATGATGTCTTTTACATGCACCAGCAGGCGGCGTCCCAGCGCGCCGCCGGGGTGGGAGCGCGCAAAGTCGTCGGCGCCGAAGCCGCGCGCGTCCAGCAGCGCGATGGCAAGGGCATCTCCCAGCGCCAGGGCCGCAGTGGTACTGGCGGTGGGGGCGAGGCCGAGGGGGCAGGCTTCCTGCTCCACGCTGGCGTCCAGATGCACGTCTGCCTCAAGTGCCAGGGTGGACTTGGCGTTGCCGGTCATGGCGATGAGCTTGGCGCCCTTGCGCTTCAACAGCGGCACGATGGTGAGGAGTTCCGCGCTTTCGCCGGAATTGGATAGCGCGATCAGCACGTCGTGCTGCGTGATCATGCCGAGGTCGCCATGGCTGGCCTCCGCCGGATGCACGAAGAACGCCGGCGTGCCGGTGCTGGCCATGGTCGAGGCGATCTTGCGCGCGATGTGGCCGGACTTGCCCATGCCGCTGACCACCACCCGTCCGCTGGAGTGTAAAATGAGCTGTACTGCCCGCGTGAAACTGTCGTCCAGCCTGTCGCGCAGCGCCTCGACGGCCCGCGCTTCTATCGTCAGCACCCGCCGTGCCAGTTCCAGCACATCGCCCGTCGGCTGTGGAGAATCGGCGAACTGTTCGTTGGAAATCATGGGGTGCAAGTATACTATCAGCCGTCGGTTGTTGGCTACGCGCCATGGCCGGCGATAGCCCACTCCAGCCGCGAACCCAACCATGCCCACTACCCTGCAACTGGTCCTGATTCTGCTTGGCGCAGCCGTGCTGGTGGTGGTGCTGTTCCGCAGCCTGAAGCTGCCGCCGATGCTGGGCTACCTGCTGGTGGGCATCGTCATCGGGCCACACGCCATGGGCTGGATCCCCGAGAGCAGCGAAACCCGCCATCTTGCCGAATTCGGCGTGGTGTTCCTGATGTTCAGCATCGGCCTGGAATTCAGCCTGCCCAAGCTGGTTTCCATGCGCTCCGTGGTGTTTGGCCTGGGCGGGGCGCAGGTGGCGCTGTCCATGGCCGTGGCGCTGGCTGCGGCACTGCTGCTGGACATGGGCTGGATGGCGGGGATCGCGCTGGGCGGGGCGCTGGCCATGTCCTCCACCGCCATCGTCAGCAAGATGCTGGCGGAACGGCTGGAACTGCAATCCCTGCATGGGCGCCAGATTATCGGCGTGCTGCTGTTCCAGGACCTCGCCGTGGTGCCGCTGCTTATCCTGATTCCCGCGTTCGGCGGCGATGGCGGCGCGCCGGGGCTGTCGCTCGGCATTGCGCTGTTCAAGGCTGTGCTGGTGCTGGCCGTGCTGCTGTACTTCGGCCAGCGCCTGCTGCGTCCCTGGTTCCACCTGATTGCCGGGCAAAAATCCCCCGAGCTGTTCATGCTCAACGTCCTGCTCATCACACTGGGCTTGGCCTACCTGACCGAGCTGGCCGGCCTGTCGCTGGCGCTGGGGGCGTTTCTCGCCGGCATGCTGATTTCCGAAACCGAGTACCGCTACCAGGTCGAGGACGACATCAAGCCGTTCCGCGACGTGCTGCTCGGCCTGTTCTTCGTGACCATAGGCATGCTGCTGGACCTGCGCGCTGTGGGTGCGAATTTCGGCTGGGTCGCGCTGCTCCTGCTGGCCTTGGTGGCGGGCAAGGCGCTGCTGGTGACGTTGCTCGGCCGTGCGTTCGGCAACGAGCCCAGCGTCGCCATGCGCACCGGCATCGGCCTGGCGCAGGCGGGGGAATTCGGGTTCGTGCTGCTGTCGCTTGCGGGCGGGCTCCATCTGCTGCAAGGCCAGATCCTGCAGATCGTGTTGGCGGCGATGGTGCTCTCCATGGTTGCAGCGCCTTTTCTGATGCAGCACACGGAGGCCCTCATCCGCCTCTGCTGCGGCAGCGAATGGACGCACCGCGCCAAGGAGTTGCACGACATCGCGGTGCGCAGCCTCGCGTCGCAGGGCCATGTGCTGATCTGCGGCTACGGGCGCAGCGGCCAGAACCTGGCGCGCTTTCTGGAGTACGAAGACATCCCCTTCATGGCGCTGGACCTCGATCCGCAGCGCGTCAAGACCGCCGCCGGCGCGGGCGAAAACGTCGTCTACGGCGATGCCGGGCGGCGCGAAGTGCTGATCGCCGCGGGGCTGCACCGCGCCAGGGTGGTGGTGGTGACCTTCGCCGAACTGCCGGCAGCCATGAAAATCCTGCGCCTCGTCCAGGAACTGCGCCCGGAACTGCCGGTCATCGTGCGCACGCTGGACGATACGGACCTCGACAAGCTGATGGAGGCGGGCGCCACGGAAGTCGTGCCGGAAGTGCTGGAAGGCTCGCTGATGCTGGCGTCGCACGCCCTGATGCTGCTCGGCGTACCGTTGTCGCGCGTGCTGAAGCGCATCCGTTCCGTGCGCGAGCAGCGCTACGGCCTGTTCCGCGGCTTCTTCCACGGCGCCAGCGACGCCGGGGTCGAGCCGGGCGAAGAGAACCTGCCGCGGCTGCATACGGTGCTGGTGAACAAGGGTGCTGCCGCAGTGGGCAGGAGCCTGGCGGAGATCGGGCTGGAAGAACTGCTGGTGGAAGTGCTCTCCATCCGCCGCCGCAACATCCGTGGGCTGGACCCAACGCCCGAAGCGGTTGTCGAGGCGGGGGACGTGCTGGTGTTGAGGGGGCCGGCAGACGGGGTGGCGGCGGCGGAAATCAGGTTGTTGCAGGGGTGAGGCGCGGCATATATCGCAGTTGAGAATCGATCAGAAAATGCTGGCGCCGCCGCAGTTGGTCGCTTCGCCAGCGACGTTCCAGGCCGCCGGCGCGGCAGCTGCGGCGGCGGTGACGCAGTTGGTGGCGCTCGGCCCAGTTCCAGTGGAAAAGCTGGAGAACTGGAAGGCTCCACCGTAAGGGTTGCCGTCGTCGATCTTGCGGTCCACCTCGGCGATAATCGCAACCGGAACCTGGCTGCCGGTTTTGAGGTTGTGGCGGGTTGCCGGCGTACCCGTGCCATAGACGGCGTCGTAAATGATCCGCAAATAGGCGCTGTAGGGGTTCTTGGGGGTGGACGTGTCGCTCTCGGCTGTGGCGAAGGTATAGCTGCCGTTGATGAAACCGGCATGACTTAGGTGGTCCCATGCCAAAATGTGCTCTTCTTTTGTTGTGGCGCTGCCTGCTAGCTCAATCTGTCCATCCCCGTCCCCATTTCCCCCTGCGCCGTTGATATTGGTGTTGGCTGCGGCGTAGTCGCCGGGCAGTGCGCGGTAGCGGTCCTGAAAACCGTAGAAAGCCGCCTTGATCCCGTCTTGCTGTGTGATCAGATTGCGCACTTTTGCGCCTGTAATCAGCTCCTGTCCTTTCAGTATCCCGCCCAGCAGCAAACCAATGATCACCAACACGATGGCGATCTCGATCAGGGTGAAGCCGGTTTGTTTTTGTGGCATGTCGGATCCTAATGAAAGGGGTCAGGGCGCATGGGGCATGCCTTTGCAAGAATTGTGCCACGATGCCTCGCCACCTGGGTTGCTGCAATGGTCCGATTGTACTGGGGTTGCGCGCTTCGGCGTGCTGGGCGGGCGACCGCGGGCTGTCAAGTTTTCGGCACCGGTGACGATGTTTCGCCGGTTTTTCGTTCCAGCGCGTTGAGGCGTTCGGTCAGGAAATGCATTTCGTGCGGGTCGGTGATGCTGCCGCTGGCGAGCAGGGCACCCAGCATGATCCTGGCGCTTTGCGCTTCGCCCATTTCTTCCAGGATGAAGATCGGCATTTGCTGCGCCCAGTGGGGCACGTCCCCGCCTCGCGCGTGGCCCGCGACGGCTTCTGCGTAGCGCAGGGCGAGCGGCAGGTCGTGCAGGCGGTGTTTGGCGACGATGGCGGCATGGGCGAGCCAGGGCCAGCGCCGCGCCGGGTCGCCGTAAAAGCGCTGCTCGACGAAGGCGAGCATTTGGCGCTGCCGGGTTTCGTCGGGCACCTGGGCGTACAGGTGGGAGGCCATCAGCAGCGGATACTGGCCGCGCGGGTCGAGCTCCAGCATGGGCGAGAGCCAGCCGATGACCCGCGCGTAGTCGAGGTCGCGGAAGGGGATGCTGATGCCGGGCTGGTTGTCGAATGCCTGCAGATAAAGCGCCATGAGCGACGCCAGTGCGACGGGCTCGCCCAGGCTTGCCAGCCGCAGCGCGCGGATGTCCGGGGCTGCGGGCAGGGCTTGGGCCCGGGCTGTGGGTCTTGGGGCAGTGAGGCCCCAGGCGATTTGCAGGGCCAGGCATGTCGCGAGCAGGAGCAACAGGGGTCGTGGGACTGCGCGGATGGGGCGCGAAATCGATTTCATGTCGTGCCTTTCAAAATCTCACAAACTGCCCTCTCGCCCGTAGCGCAGGCGACCCCGACAGCGGCCGAGGCCCCGTCTGCGACGGGGATTCGAGGTCGCCTGCGCTACGGGTAGGTAGCGTTTGGGCGGGACAGCTAATAGTTCTTCCGGTACAAGTCGAACATCGTTGCTGCGGCCAGCAGGCTGACGTAGATCACGGCCTGCGCGGCGATGGCAGCGATGAGGCTCCAGCCGCCGCTGTGATCCACCAGCCACGTGCTCTGCGTGAATGTGTCCAGGCGCGGCAGCAGCAGGGCGAAGAGGTCGACCAGGCGGGACAGGGATTGGTGGCCGTGGTTTGCGTCTCCCGCAATCGGGGTGCCGCTCATCAACTGCATTGCGCCCATGCTTCTCGCAAGCACGTAGAAGCCCAGCACGAAACTCGCAGCCGGCATGATCTGCGGCAGGGCGATGACGCAGAACAGGCTGAGGGCGGCGATCAGGCACAGCTCGCATGCCAGCGAGACGGCCCACGGCGCGGCGTCCGGCGCGGGTGCCAGCAACGCCGCCACGGCGCCGACGGCAAATGCGAGCAGCAGGCCGATCAGTCCGAACCCCAGCAGCTTGCCCAGCACGTAGCTGGCGCGCGGGATATCCAGTGATAGAATGAACTCGAACCCCTTGTCGTTGAACTCGCGCGCCATGCTGCCGATGATGTGCAGGCTGAGCATGAACACTGCCGCGGGGCGTAGCGTGGCGGCGAGGAACACGGTCTGCATGCGCCGGCTCTCGGTGATGGCCAGTTGCCCGACCAGCACGCTGGCCCCGAACAGAGCCACCAGCATCAGCAGGGAGAGCCACGGCAGGCGCGCCCGCAGCCCTTCCAGCAGGGTGTAGCGGGCGATGGTGAGGATGGGGTGGCGCATGCCCGCGAGTATAACTTAACTACAAAGGCGAGGCAGGTGGCGGCAAGCGCGATGAAAGACAGGCTGAACCGGGGCATGCAGTGGCTCGTCGTGGCCCGTCCGCAGTGGGGCATGGGGCTGATGCTGCTGCTGCTGCACGCGTCTCTGGCGGGGGGCATCGACGACTGGTGGGCGCGCGCCTTCCTGCTCGCCCACTATGGCCTGTTCCTGCTGTGGCAGCCTTTCTGGGGCGGCGACAAAAACCTCAACGCTTCCAGCGCCGCGCTGGTGTTGCTGGGCGGGGCCAGCCTGGTGGCCTGGGGCAGCTGGTGGCCGGTCGCCTTGTGGCTGGCGGTGCTGACCGGGCTGGTGGGCGGCAACGTCTCGGCGGTGCAGTCGAAAAGGCAGCGCTGGGTGTATTTGCTGGCGGTGTTCTATTTGCTGGCGGTGCTGCTCCTCTGGGTGGTGCCGCATGTCTTCGGAACCCTGCAGCGCGGCATCCTCGGCACCTATCTGATCCCTTGGGGACTGGCTGCCCTGCCCGTGGCCATCCTGTTCGTTCGGGTGGAAAAGCGCCAGCCGGAAATTCCCTACGGCATGGATTTTTTCTATGGCCTGATGCTGTTCCTGCTGGTCGTGGTGCTGGTGCTGGGCAGCTTCGCCGTCATGGTGGTGGCGCAGGACGACTACGGACTGGCCATGGTCAAGACGCTGCTGGCGATCGCGGCGATATTGCTGGCGCTGAGCTGGCTGTGGAATCCGCGCGCCGGCTTCGGCGGCCTGGGGCAGATGCTGTCGCGCTATCTGCTCAGCGTCGGCCTGCCTTTCGAGCGCTGGCTGCAGAATCTGGCGCAACTCGCGGAGCAGGAGACCGACGCCGGTGTTTTCCTGGAACTCGCGCTGGCCGATCTGGCCGCGCTTCCCTGGCTGAGCGGCGCGGAGTGGCAGACGCCGGACGGCAATGGGGCATTCGGCACCGCCACGCCCAACACCGCGCAGTTTTCCGCCTATGAGCTCAACCTGTCGCTGCACACGCGCTGGCCGCTGAGCCCGGCGCTGCTGCTGCACGTCAAGCTGCTGGCGCAACTGCTCGGCTATTTCCACGCCGCCAAGCGGCGCGAACTGGCGCTCAAGCAAAATGCCTACACACAGGCAATCTACGAAACCGGCGCGCGCCTCACCCACGATGTGAAGAACCTGCTGCAATCCCTGAAAACCCTGTGCGCCGCCGCGGAGAGTACCGACAGCGGCCGCGCCGAGGAACTGCAGGCGCTGATCAAAAGGCAGCTCCCGCAAATCGCACAGCGCCTGCAGCTCACCCTGGAAAAACTCCAGGCGCCCAAGGCGCAGGCCGAGGCCAGCCTGGTGTCCGCCCAACTGTGGTGGAACAACCTCAGGCAGCGCTACGCCAATGAGGGCGTGGAGTTCGCCGCCGCGGAACTGGATGCCGCCCTCACCGTCCCCGCTGACCTGTTCGAAAGCGTGGTCGACAACCTGCTGCAGAACGCCCTGGACAAGCGCAGGGTGCAGCAGGGCATAGTCATCTGCGTGAGTTTCGCCTGCGAGCGCGGCGCCACACTGGAGGTCTGCGACAGCGGCAGCCCCATGGATGCCAAAGTCGCGGCAACCTTGTTCCAGGCTCCGGTCAAGTCGGAATCGGGGCTGGGTATTGGGCTGTACCAGGCGGCGAAGCAGGCGGGGCAGCTTGGTTACCGGCTGGAAGTCGCTCGCAACGGGGAGGCGGGGGTTTGCTTCCGGTTGAGCAGCGGCGGGCAATAGGTCCGATGGGTAGCTATAGCGGCTGACCGGCGGCGACCATGCGGTTGAACAGTACGTAGCGAGAGAGCCAGGTGACGATGTCGTCGAATTCGCCCTCCGGAGCGCCGGCATTTTCCGTCATGGTGCGGCTGATGAAGGTGGTTGTGCTGGTGGCGTTGGTATTTTCACTGACGTTGGCAGTTGGCACAGCGGCCAGAGGGTTGCCTTGGTCGTCGAATGCGCCGTAGCCGTTTTTGCCGTGGGAGAGCACTACTACAGGAACATCCCTGTTGTTGCTCAGATTGACCCGATTTCCGTTCTTGTCCAAAGTCTGTACTGTCAGCTGTCTGAGGGTGCCGAGCGTGAAAGGCGCGGTGGTGGTGAAGGCAGAGGTCACGCTATAGCGGAAAATGTGGCCCCAGGCATCGGTCTTGGACACCCCCAGCGCCGCCCAAGGAATAAAGCCGGCAGCCGTTAGGCTACCGTTGCAAGGGGCGTTTTCGCTGCCGTCTGTTGCCGATTGGGCCGGACACGGCAGCCGTCTATTGGCAATGGCGAAGCCGAGCAACGCCTCCTTGATCTCATCCAAGCTTTTTTGGGTCTCGCCGATTTTGCGCTGTTCCACCTGCGCCGACAGCGGCATCAGCAATCCGCCCAGCAGCAGAGTGACGATCAACAGCACGATGGCCATTTCGATCAGGGTGAAGCCTCTGTCGACTTCTATTACGCACCTTGAATCCAGTTGTCGCGGATATGTCGGCGTTGATTGGTCGAACATTATCGGTAACCCAAACTGTCGTTGAATGTAGACGTCGCTTTGCCTTGCTGAAATGCAATGCCGGATTGGTTATTGCCCTCAAGATAGTTTGCTGTCGTTCCTTTCTCGGCACTCGTGCCGCGTGGTTGCCCGCCTGCCACGCCTGCTAATCGCCTTCCCGCTACGATCACGACCACCTGCGGGTCCGGGGCCGATGGCGGCGGAGTAACGGTCAGGAAGGTGCCGCTGCAACCGGCTGCCGCCATCGGTTTGCAAGCATTTGCCACGGCATAGAAAACCATCTCCTTCCAATTTGGCCACCAGCCAGAGGCTGGGTTGATATTGCAGGTTCCAGTCCAGTTATTGTCCATTCCGTCGCCGCTGTCAGCTCGGGTGTTGATGAACGGTGCATCGGGCAGACGTCCAAACAATGCGCCGCTGTCGTCGTTGTAGTCTGGAGGAACCGAAGTATCAAGCGTGGCGGCCCAGGGGTAGTGTCCCTGGTTCTGAGGCCTTGTGGCGTATTCGGTTAAACAGGATAGGGCTTCGCCTGCTACGCGTTTTTCCAGCAGCGGCATGAGATCGCCATAGGCGACCGTGATCAGCTTGTCGTTCACAATGGGATTTCGGTTCGCATCCAGCACTTCACCGTTAATGAAGCCGTTGGTGTTGCCGTCAGCAAAATCAGCGTTGTCTTCAATGTCTTTCAGGATGTCCAGATAGTTTGTTGGATTGCATTTGGCGGTGGTCGTGGGGTTGGGAGTTGTGCAAACCTCGCTGGCTTGACACACTGGATCGGGCACACCACCGCGGCTACAGCTTCGGTCTTGCTGGCGTGCATCTTGACGCATGAGCACGGAACCGGACGACAGGATGACGGCGATAGTGGCGCTACTATCTGTGCCATTGTTGAGCATGGTGCCTGTGCTGCTGCGTACGGTGATAGTGCCGAAGGTGTCGCTATTCAACTGTGGTGCACGAAAATTGTTTTTGAAGTTGTTGGAGACGGCATACCAGAGGCGCTCACCATATCCGTCGCGCAGATCAGGCAACCCCAGCGTTTTCCACGGCAGTCTGCCGAGGCGCTTTTCCTGACCAGTGGTGCCGGCCGCATTGCCACAAGAGGACTCCGCTTCCCCGTCGTTATTCGTGTCTGGACACGGCAAGTCTCCGGGGCGGGGACAGTTGGCGCCACAAAGTCCGGACGAAGCGGTAACGGTGACGCTGGCCGCGTACCCGATCAACGCCTCCTTCGCCTGCGCCAACGCCGCCACCGTAATCCTGTCCCGCTCCACCTGCGAGCTCGCCCGGTTCAGCGCGCCCAAAAAATAGTAGCTTGCACCGACCACCACGATGATCATCATGATGAGCGCCGCCGCGCCCTGTTGGGCATGTGGTGGGGCGATGGAAATGCGGCTGTCCATGATGGGCATGCGGGCCGTCAGGGGGCGGCGGTCTGGTCCGCGGCAGGGTCGCCGCCGCCGGGGCGCGCCGTGGCGGGTGCGGGTGCGGCGGGCACAACCGGCGCGGGGGGGTTCTGGTATTGCTCCACGACCCTGCCCGTGTCCGGGTCCAGGCTTTGCCCCGGCTTGAGCTGCACGCGCTTTTTCTGCATGGGCAGCTTGAGAACGCCGGGGGCGTCGGCCGCGACGGCGTAGCCTGGGGGCAGGTCTTTTCCGGATAGCGCCTTGTCGTTGATCCACACGGTGGAGCGGCCGTCGCTGGATCTGACGAAGCCGTCGAAGGTGACCCGCCCACTGAAGGCCGGGGGCTTGGCGGGGCTGGTCGGGGTCTTGTGCTGGCGCGCCTGGTCGAGTGCTGCGCGCTGCTGGGGGGTGAAGAAGAGCCTGCCGGGCAGGTCTGCGCCGGCGGCAAAAGCCGGTGCCAGCAGAAGCGTGAGGGCGAGTGCGAGTCGTTTCATGGCGCGGCCTTGCCCGCCGCGAGATGCGGCTCGTTGAGGGTGTACCAGACGAGCTGGCATTCGGCCTGCAGGTTTGGCTGGCCGCCGGGGGGTGCGCTGTCCGGGCCGGCGCCGGCCAGCCTGTGCAGGTCGCAGTCGTTGACCGAGAACAGGCCGGCGTGCCGTGCGGCGAGGTGGTCGAGGAAACGCGCCAGGTCGCCCTCGTGCAGCAGCGCCAGGCGCAGTTTCATGGACGACTGGCGCAGTTGCAGCCGGGCGTTTCCGGGCAACTCCCCGGCGTAAGGCTGCTGTGCGTCTATGCTGTATTCCGTGCCGAACAGCCGCGCCCGGGCGTTGGCGGCGGCGAGCGCGTCGAGCCAGTCGAGGCGCCGCTCCGTGCCGATGAATCCCTCCTGGCGCAGGCGGCGGTAGTCGGACAGGTAGCGCATGATGGTGTTCATTTCCTCGCCGGACTTGAGGGACTGCTGCCGGGCGAGCATTTGCGCGGTTTTCAGCTGTTCCAGGCGGCCCTGCGCCTGCTCGCGGGATTGCCCGGAATAGTCCACCATGGCGGCGCCCGCGGCCAGCGTCAGCGCCAGCACGACCAGGGGTGCGCGCAATGCGGCCCAGGCCGGGCGCGGAGGGCGCAGGCTGTTGTCGTCTGCGCTCATGGTTCCGCCTTCAGCACGATCCTGACCCTGAACGGCGCGGTGGCCGGCTGGCCGCTGCTGGTGCTGCCGGAGAGGCCGGAAGCGGGGTTCATGTCGAGCGGCAGTTGCAGCGTGCCGGCGTCCGCAACGGCGCGGTCCTGCTTGAGTTGGCCGACGAAGGCGTCGATGGCGGCCATTGCCGCGCGGTAGTCGCCGTGAAACGGCTTGATTTCGGCATCCATATGCACGACTTGCGGAGGTGCTTGCGTGCCGGCCAGTTGCGCCGGCAGCGGCGCTGCTTCCGCGGCGGTGTTTCCCGGCTGCGCGGCGCCGCGGCTCCAGCGCAGGCGCTGCAGCACCACGCCGGGGCTGGCTTCCATGGCGCGGCTGACGACGGTCATGGCCGCCTCCGGCGTGCGGCTGTTGCGGCGGATGGCCGCGGCGATTTCCACCGCGGCCTTGAGGTTGTCCGCCGAGGTGGGCGCGTTGGGAAACTGCCGGGTGGCCTCCAGGTAAAGCGAGCCCTGGAGCTTGACGCTGGCTTCGGTTTGCGCGATCTGGCCGCGCAGCTGGGACTGTTGCAGCAGGTTGGCAGCAGTCCAGCCGAGCGAGGCGAGCAGCGCGAGCGCGCTCAACCCATACAGCGCCAGGCGCGCCCGATGGAGGCGGAAACCGCGCTGCATGCCGGCCGGCGCGAGGTTTGCCGGCGGCTGCTGCAGTGCCAGCACGCTGAGCAGCAGCGCGTCGGGCGATTGCCTGAACACCGCCGGCGCGATGCCCAACTGGGCGCCGAGCTGTTCCAGGCCGATGGAGTGGCAGAGGAAACCGGGGTCGGAGTTGAGCCATTCGCGCAGTTCCGCCAGCGCTTCGCTGTGGTACAGCAAATAGACCGTGAGCCGCTCTTCGCGCGACATCTGGCGCTGGCTGTTGAGGTAGAAGCGGGTCTTGCCGATTTCGGCGGCGTAGGCCGTGACGTGGGCCGGCGGGTGGACGCTGTCCAGCGGTGTGAGGCGGCTGATCCGCAGCTGCCCGTCCTGGAAGTAGGACTGGCGCAGCCCGCCGCTCTGCTCGGAGACCAGCAGCAAGTGCCTGGCGTCCGAGCCCAATGCGGGGAGCAGCGCCCGGCTCACCGTGGACGACAGGTAGGCACCGCCCAGCGGTGACTCGCGGGTGGCGATGATCTCCAGCCAGGGGCGCAGCAGGTCGGGGTTGGTAAGCGCCGCGAACAGGAAGCGGTCGTCGCGGCGCTTGGCCGGCTCGCGCCCCTGCGCCAGGGCGGCGCAAAACGGGTTGTTGCGGAATACCTGTTTCAGCTTGCGCGCCAGCATCTCGCGCCGCGCGCTCGGGCCGGCATGCGGCAGCGTCTCGTAGCGGTAGTCTTCCTCGACCGAATCGACCACCACGTAGACCGGCGTGCCGGGGCGCGACATGAGCAGCTCGTTGAAGGCGGACCAGCCGCTCTCGTCGTTGGCGAGGGTGCGGCACTGCGCCAGCCGGCCGGCGCGCGCGAGCGGAAACAACAGCGGCACGCGCCACAGCGCGGCGGTGGCGTGGGTCGCGGCTACGTACAAGAGGATCCTGTTGGTGATCATAACTTGAGCTTGCCGATGATGTCGTACACCGGCATCAGCACGGAGAACATGATGAGCGCCATGATGGCTCCGAGCACTACCGTGAGCGCCGGCTCCAGCAGTTTCAGCGCCTGCTCGATGGATTCCTTGACCTCGCGGCTGTAAAAATAGCTGACGTTGAGCAGCGCGGTGTCCAGCGCGCCGGTGGTTTCGCCGACCTTGAGCATGCGGATCACCAGCGGCGGGAACAGGCCGAGGTTGCGGAAGCTGTCGGTGAGGCCGTCGCCGGCGCTGATCTGCTGGCCGGCGCGGCGCAGCCCGTCGGCGATGACGCGGTTGCCGGCGAGGTCCTGGCAGGCGTTGATGGCGTCCAGCACGGTGATGCCGGAACGGTACATGAGGGCAAAGAAATTGGCGAAGCGCGCCAGGATGATTTTTTGCAGGATGGGGCCGAGCACCGGCAGGTTCAGCTTGGCGAGGTCGGCGAAATAGCGCGCCCTGGCGCTGCGCCTCACGGTCACCATAAGTGCCGCGGGAACAATGATGAGGACGCCCAGCAGCAGCGGCCACCAGGCGGCCAGGGCCTGCGACAGGAAAATCAGGATGCGCGTCTGCAACGGCAGCGCGGCCCCCATGTTCTTCAGCAGCATCACCACCTGGGGCACCACGAACAGCATCAGGAAGACGATGGCGGCGCTCACCACAGCCAGCACCAGCAAGGGGTAGATCAGCAGGCGGCGGGTTTGTGCCACGAGTTCGTCCTGCCACTTCAGCGTCGCCGCCAGGTTGGAGAACACGTCTTCGAGCAGCCCGGTCTGCTCGCCGGCTTTGACCAGGTTGACGAACACCTCGTCGAACACCCTGGGATGTTCGGCCAGTGCCTGCGACAGCATCTTGCCGCCTTCCACGTCTTCCACCAGCGCGGCAACGATTTCGCGAAAGCGCGGGTTGTCCATGCTGTCGCGCAGGTCCTTCAAGCCTTCCATCAGGGGAACGCCGGCGCGGCTGATCTGCTCCAGGTGGAAGCAGAAGGTGATGAGGTCCTGGCGCGTGACGTTGCCACGCGCGAACAGCCCGAAGCGGTCGACCACCGGGCGGAAGGTGAGGAGGTCCAGCCCCATGCGCTTCAGGCGCAATTCCAGGTCGACGTCGTTGGCCGCGTCCAGGCTGCCCCGCGCCGGGCGGCCTGTCTTGTCAACGGCTTTGTATTTGAAGGTGGGCATGGTTTGTAATTTGAACGGTCGTTGCTATGGTTGCATCGTATGGCACGCGATATGCCGCGCTACTCATGGCCATCATCAGGCGCATGCAAACGCCCCCGAAATGTCTCAAGCGCCCTTTCAAGCACGATTCGGTCTGCAACATCCTTGTCGCGCATCGTTTGCTTGGTGCGCAGCAGCCCTTCCAGGTTGATGGTGCGAACGGGAATGCCTTCCAGATCGACCGTTTCGGCATACTGCTTTAGCGTTTCGTAAGTCTCACCGCACGCGTTGAGCATGATGTCCACCACGAATGCATCCGCCACGCGGATGTTTTCGCCTTCCTCGAACCAAGCAGGGTCGATGTCTCTGGCGGCCTGGTCAGGCAACACCATCAGCGCTTCCTTGATCCGCTTCCCGGTTTCCCGGCTGGCGGGAACGAGAACATCGATGTCGGTAGTCGCCCGGTGGTAACCGTGGGCGAAGAGAGCATATCCACCAATCAGAAGGTAGTCGACGTTCTGTTCGTTCAGCGACCGGATCAGGGACTTGAGGTCTTCCAGGGTTGCAGGGCGGCTGAATTGTTCCATTACGAACGCTCCAAGGCGATTTGCGCCATGCCTTCGACCAGGCAATCCTGCTGATGCCGATTGGCGTCTTCATGGTTCTTGAAGCGGAAGACTCCCTTAGGGATGAAGGTCGTGTTCCCAGTCGGGAGCCGGTGAATCTCGTCGTTGAACCGGGCGCCTTCCGCTAACAGGGCAGCAGACGCCGAAAACGTGATCGGAGGTTCTTTGCGGTGGCCGACGATTCTCATGAAACAAGCATGCCAGGCTCCTAGCCCAGCCTCCCGGTCAGATCGACCACGCGGGAGACTTCGGCGATGCTGGTCCTGCCTTCCAGCACGCGCCGAACGGCGTCTTCGGCGAGGGTGCTGAAGCCTTTTGCCAGCGCCGCGGTTTTCAGTTCGCGGGCGGTGGCGCGGCGTGCGATCAGTTCGTCGATGTCGGCATCCACGCGCAGCAGCTCCATCAGCGCGATGCGGCCCTTGTAGCCCTTGTTGCCGCAATGGGCGCAGCCGCGGGCGCGGTAGATGGGGGCGTTGCGGTTGGCCTGCCCGAGTATGCGGATTTCCGCCTCGTCGGGCTGGCAGGCTTCCTTGCAATGCGGGCATAGCACGCGCACCAGGCGCTGGGCGATGACGCCGATGACGTTGCCGGCGACGATTTCGGGCTGGATGCCGATGTCCAGCAGGCGCGGGAAGGTGCCCAGGGCCGAGTTGGTGTGCAGCGTGGTGAACACCTGGTGGCCGGTCATGGCGGCGCGGAAAGCCATTTCCGCGGTATCGCGGTCGCGCACCTCACCCACCAGGATAATGTCCGGGTCCTGCCGCATCATGGAGCGTATGCCGTTGGCGAAGTCCATCTTGAGCGATTCGTTGACCGAGGTCTGGCGCATCATGGTCAGCGGATACTCGACCGGGTCTTCCAGGGTCATGATGTTGACCGATTCTTCGTTCAAATGGCTGAGCAGCGAATACAGCGTGGTGGTCTTGCCGCTTCCGGTGGGGCCGGTCACGATGAGGATGCCTTCGGGCCGCGCCATCATCAGGCGCAGGGTGTCCTGCGTGTCTTCGGCGAGTCCCATTTGGTCCAGCGAGATGATGGATTTTTCGCGGTCGAGCACGCGCAGTACGATGTTTTCGCCGTAAATCGTCGGCTGGCTGGAGACGCGGAAATCGATGGGCCGCCCGTTCATGTTGAGCGACAAACGGCCGTCCTGCGGCGCGCGCGTCTCGGCGATGTTCATGCCGCTGATCACCTTGAGCCGCACCGCGATGCCCGGCCAGTAGGTCTTGTGCAGGCTGCGCACCTGTTCCAGCACGCCGTCGATGCGGTAGCGTATGCGCAAAAAGGCATGCTCCGGCTCGAAATGGATGTCCGACGCGCCGCGCTTGACCGCATCCACCACCAGCGCGCCGACCAGCCGCACCACCGGCTGCGTGTATTCCTCGCTGGCCGCCTGCAGGCTCTGGTAGTCGATCTCGCCGGTTTCGATTTCGCGCAGGATGCCGTCCACGGACAACTCGAAGCCGTAGAAATTGTCGATGTACTCGGCCAGCTGCGCTTCGCCCGCGAGCATGATCTTGATTTCGACCTGGCCGCCGAGATTGGCGCGCAGCTGGTCCAGCGCCACCACGTTGAACATGTCGGTGATCGCCACCACCAGGGTGTGGTTTTCCGCGTCGAAGGCGATGGGCAGGGTGTGGTAGCGCCGCGCGAACTCCTCCGGCACCATTTTCAGGGCTTCCGTGTCGGCCACCACCTGCGCCAGGTCTATGCCCTCGTGGCCTATGGTATGCGCCAGCATGTCGCGGATCATCGCCTCGGAGACGAAGCCCAGCCGCACCAGCTGGCGTCCGATGGGGAGATTGCTGTGCTTCTGCTCGGTCAGCGCGATGCGCAGCTGGTCCGGGGTGATCAGGCCCTGCTGCGCAAGCAGTTCGCCGAGACGGAGTTTTTTGCGTATTTCTGCCATCTGCGTTCCTTGGAAATCCTTAACCTTAAAAACTCAGTTAGCCACAGAGAACACAGAGAGCACAGAGTAAAAACAGTGGATTGCCGTACATATTGTTGGCTTCACCCATCAGGTGAACTGGAAAAACATGCGAAACCCGCTTCATCTCTGTGTCCTCTGTGATCTCTGTGTCCGAATTGCGGTTTTTAGGTTTATTGGTGGACCTCGGCCGCTGCCGTCTCGCCGGCCGCGGACAACTGCGCAATGCGCGCCGACAGCGCGGACGGGCTGAAATTCGCCGCGCGCTGCCGCAGCAGCTGCCCGGCGCGCCGGTAGTACATCAGCGCGGGCTTTGCCTGGAACAGGTGGTCGAGGCTGACCGCCAGGTTGAAGGCATAGTCCGGGTTGCCGGGCGCCAGCCGCTGCGCCTGGAAATACGCCTGCTCGGCGTCGGCCCAGCGGGATTGTTCGGCGTACAGGTTGCCCAGCGCGAAATGCAGAGTGGCCACCTGCTCCGGCGTGCCGGACGCAGTACCCTGGCCTGCCAGCAGCTGCTTCAAACGCCCCTCGGCGGAGGCCGGGTCGGACGCGCCGACGAGACTTGCGATCCCCGCTTGCGCCACCGCGTTCTTCGGGTCGAGTTCGGCTACCCGCAGGTAGTGCCGTCCGGCTTCCGCCGTGTCGCCCCGCTGCAGCGCGATGGCCGCCAGGCCGAGCAGGGCGTCCTGGCTCTGCGGCTCGCTTTGCAGCAGGCGCTGGTATTGGCCCTGCGCCTCGTCGAAACGGCCTTCCTGGAACGCGCGGTAGGCGCTCAACAGCAACGGGCTGGGGGCGGATGCAGCAGCGCCGCGGGTGACGGAAACGGCGTTTTCCGGACGACGTGTGCTTGCGTTCGCCGGGCTGTCGGGCGCGACACTGTGCGCTTTCGCTGCGGGCGCATCACGCCCCGCAGCGGGGGCGGGCAGGCGCGGAACATCGGCAACGCTGCCCTGCATCGGGGCAGTGTCGACGGGCTCGGAGGCCGGAATGGGTGCCTCGGCTACCGTGCGGATTTCGGGGGCGGACGGGTGTTGTGCCGGCGCAGGAAGGGCGACCGTCAGCGGGGCCGGCGCCTGCACCATCAGGTAAACGTAAATGCCCCAAGCCGTCAGGATGAGCGCCGCGAACGACGCCACCCAGGGCAGCACGGACTTGCGCGCCGGTGTTGCCGGGCTGCGCGCGGCGGACAAGCCGGCAGCGGTCGCGCTGCTCCAGCCGCTTGCGGGAGCGGGGCGCTGCGGGCGCAAGCTCTCCGCTGCAAGCGCCTCCAGTTCGAGTTCGTCCGCCGACAGCCCTGCGGCGTTGGGCGCGGGCGGCCGGTTTTCCTCCGCCCGCTTCAGGGCTTTCATCAACAAACTCATGGGTAGCCGGGGGTGTGCGGCAGGTCCGCGGCGCCGCTTGCGGGAAGGTAGCGGCGGAACAGCTTGAGTTCGTCGCTTTCCAGAGAGGGATTGGAGATCGTGGTCGGCCTCAGGAAAATCACCAGCTCGGTCTTGGCCACCGATTCGTCGCGGTAGCTGAAGGCATCGCCCACCGTGGGCAGACGCGCCAGCCCGGCTACACCGTCGCGGTTGCGGGTGGTGTCGTCCTGCATCAGGCCGCCCAGGATCACCGTCTGGCCGCTGGCCACCTGCAGCACCGATTCCATTTCGCGCACCTGGATCTCGGGAATCAGGTTGTTGAAATTGCTGCCGGCGAGGCTGGGGGCGGGGTCCGTTGCGTAGCCGGTGATGCGCGAAATGGTTGGGCGCACGGTCAGGGACACCCGCTCGTCGCCGCCGATCTGCGGCGTGACGCTCATCACCATGCCCACCGGCACCGTATGCAGGGTGCTGGTGTAGGTGCGCTTTTCCGGCAAGTCCTTGGTAGCCTCGCGCACATCCAGCTGTATCGTGAAATACACCTTTTCGTCCACCACCTTGAGCAGCGCGGTCTGGTTGTTCAGCGCCATCAGCTTGGGGCTGGACAGCACGCGGATGTTGCCGAAGGACTCCAGCAGGCTGATGGCGGCGCTGATGTTGCCCACGCTGGAATTCGGGTTCGCGTAGCCAACGGTAAAGCGCGGTGCGGCGGCGAGGTTCCCCCCCAGCAACTCCTGGCGTATGGTGAAGCCCACGCCGCTCGCCAGCCGGCTCCAGTCCACTCCGGCCTTGTACTTGTCGCTCAGGGTGACTTCCACGATGGTGGCCTCGATCAGTACCTGGCGCTGGCTCGCCCCGGTGACCCCGTCGAGATACTGGCGTACCAAGTCGTGCTGGCGCCCGCTACCGAGCACCGTGACGCTGCCCGCCACCGGGTTGACGATCACCGCCTGTTTGGCGTCGTCGGCAGGCGTTTGGGCAGGTGTGCCGAATGCCGTGGTGAAGAGGGTGGGGGCGCCGGCGCCGGCGCGTGCCACCGCCTCCACCTGCTGCAGCCGTTCTTCCCGCGCCGTGCGCGCCGCCTCCATTCTGGTGGTCTTCTCCTCGGCGCCGAGGGCCGCGGCCCTGGTGGAGGAAATGATGTTGCGGATGTTCTCCGTCAGCACTTCCCAGAAATTGTTGTTGGAGGTGCTGTTGACCGTTGTCGTGGAACTGTTGCCGGCGCCGCCGGGCTGGCCGGTGCCGACGGTGCCGGTGCTGGAGATCTGGGTCGCCACGCCGATGCTGGAGGTGGTGTTGCGCGCGACGTTGACGTAGTTGACCGGGTAGGTCTTCAGGTAAGGCGTGTCGGGCATCACCGTGAGGGTGTCGCCATCGGCGCGGTAGCGGATGTTCACCTGCCGCGCCACGCGTTCCAGTATCGCCGGCAGGGTCTCGTTGATGGCGTTGAGCGTCACCAGCCCCTGAATGCCGGGGTGGATGTCGACGTTGCGCCCGGCATCGCGCGCCAGGGCGAACAGCAGTTCCTTGACCGGGACTTCGTTCACCACCACGCTGTAGGTCTGCGGCTTTTCGACCGGCTTGGGCGGTGGGACGAAAGGTGCGGTCCTGACCGGCTGCGGGATGTCGGAGGGTTTGGCCGCGGGCTGCGATGGAGCATCGATGTGTGCGGCCGAGGGCGGCATGGCGGGGGCGCGGGCGCAGCCGGCAGCGGCCGGCAGCATTGCCAGGGCCAGCACCCAGCCGTTGCGTTTACGCAGAACCAAGGATAGGCGCTCGGTGTGTTGCTTCAACTTCCGTTTCCCCCGCGTCAAGTATCTGGCGAAACGCGATAATACCATGCTAACGGCGCGTTAATGAGTAACTTGAGCCGGCCCTTGTTGCGCCGCTGGCCGTGCCTGGCGGAGTTCGGCGCGTATCCCTCCGACCGAGCGCAGATAGGGCTGGCTCTGCTGCAACTGCTGCGGCAACTGCGCCAGCGCCCGTGCCGCGTCGGCCCTGGTGGGGTAGCTGCCGTACAGGACGGTCATGGAGGGACGCCCGCCGGCCATGGTGCGGTAAACGAAAACCTTGTCCGCTTCGATCAGGCCGCCGCGTGTCGCCAGGTAGCGCCGCAGCTCTTCCGGGTCGTTCGCGCCCATGAGCTGGATGCTGAAGGTGTCCGGCCCTTGGGCCTCAAGCCAGGCCTGCGTGGCGGCGAGACGGGTGTCCAGCGGATCTTCGATCGCCGGGGGTGCAGCCAAGGGGGCTGCGGGCGTCGCCGCATGGGCGGCTGCCGGCACGGCAGGCGGCCGCGGCGCTGTAGGGCGCGGGCTGTCCTGCAGGCCGATGCCGAATTCGACAAGCGCCGCCAGCACCAGCATCGAGGCCATGCCCCACGCCCACAACGGAGTGCGCCTGCCGCTGCTGAATTCGCTGTCGTCGACCGCGGCTCGCACGTGCCTGGCGGTGATGTCGTGGGTGTTCGCGGCAAACGCCGCCAGCATGGCCTTGTCCGCGATGATGTTGACGCGCCGGGTGAGTCCGCGCGAGGAGCGGGCGATGAGGTGCACCGCCTCCCGCCCGAACAGATCCGGGCCGCGATAGCCCGCGGCGCGCAGCCGGAACATCAGGTATTCGCGGATTTCCGCGGCGTTCAGTGGAGCCAGGGTGAAGCTGTGGGTGATGCGCTCGCGCAGTTGGCGGATTTGCCGCTGGCCCAGGTTGATGTCCAGCTCCGGCTGGCCGAACAGCACGATCTGCAGCAGCTTGTCGTGGCGGGTTTCCAGGTTGGTGAGCAGGCGGATTTCCTCCAGCGTCGCCAGCGGCATGCCCTGCGCTTCCTCCACGAACAGCACCACACGCTTGTGCTCGGCATGCTGCGTCAGCAAATGCGCTTGCACCAGTTGACTTACCTCCAGCCGGCCCATCTCGCGCGTAACCGGCAGGTGCAGTTCCAGCGCGATGGCGTAAAGGATGTCTTCCGGCGCCACGTTGGGATTCGCCAGATAGACGGTTTCCACCGACGGCGGCAGACGGTCCTGCAGCATGCGGCACAGCATGGTCTTGCCGCTGCCCACCTCGCCGCTCACCTTGACGATGCCTTCGCCCTGCGTGACGGCGTAGATCAGCGCGTCGAGGATCGCGCCGCGGCTGCCGCCTGCGTAAAAGAAATCCGTGTCGGGTGTGATCTTGAAGGGCGGCTGGGTGAGGCCGAAATGGTCGTAGTACATGTCAACCTGGAAAAGCAGCTAACCGCGGAGGCTTAATGAAGCGTTGTTCGGACGCCTACTCCGTGCCATACGTCTGCATCCGGCTGTACAGCGTGGTGCGGTTGATGCCGAGCAGCTTGGCGGCCTGGCTGAGGTTGCCGTGGGTCATGCTGAGCGCGGCTTCGACGTAGCTCTTCTCCCACTGCTTGAGGATCTGGTCGAGGTTGAAGTTGTTCTGCGACTGCAGGTGTTTCCTGGCGGTTTCGAACAGGCCCTTGCCGTCGCCCGGCAGGGGGATGTCCGATGCATAGGCGACATCGGTATCCAGCTCGGCCTCGAGCGCTTCCGCGGTGACCGTCTGCCCGGCATATTTGGTGATGAGGCGTATGGTGATGTTGCGCAGTTCGCGCACGTTGCCGGGGAAGTGGTAGTCCTCCCACGAACGGCGTGCCTTGTCGTCCAGCTGGAAGGGCTTGGCGCGGCTTTCCTTGGCATAGAAAGCGCGGAAATGGTCGAGCAGCAGCAGTTTGTCCTCGCCCAGGTCGCGCAGCGGCGGCACCGCCACGGTGAACACGCTGAGGCGGTGGTAGAGGTCGGCGCGGAAGCGTCCGGCCTTGATCTCCTGGCGCAGGTCGCGGTTGGTGGCGGCGACCACGCGGGCGTTGCTGAAGCGGCTCTGGGTTTCGCCGACGCGCTGGAACTCGCCGTTCTCCAGCACGCGCAGCAGTTTGGCCTGCAATTCCACCGGCAGTTCGCCGATTTCATCCAGGAACAGCGTGCCGTCCATGGCGTCCTCGAAATAACCGGAGCGCGTGGTGGTGGCGCCGGTGAACGCGCCCTTGGCGTAGCCGAACAGCGTGGGTTCGACCAGGGTGGGCGAGATGGCCGCGCAGTTCAGCGCCAGATAGGGCTTTTTGGCGCGGCTGCTCAAGCGGTGCAGGCTGGCGGCGACCAGTTCCTTGCCGCTGCCCGATTCGCCCTCGATCAGCACGGGAAAGGGCGCGTCGGCATATTGCCTGATCTGCTGGCGCAGCCGGTCGATGGAGAAACTGTTGCCGACGATGCCGATGTCGCTGGGCAGAGCGGCGGTATCGGCGGTGAGTTCGGCGTCCCGTATCATCAGCGCATTGAACAGCAGCGACTTCAGCTGTTCCGGCTCGCACGGCTTGGCGATGAATTCGATGGCGCCCAGGGCGCGCGCGTGGCGTGCGTTGACTTCGTCGTTCTGGCCGGACAGCACCAGTATCTTGATGTCCGCCGAATAGGCCAGGAGATCGTTGATCAGCGCGAATCCCTCGTCCGGCTTGTGCGGCACCGGGGGCAGGCCGAGGTCCACCAGCGCCAGCTGCGGCGGCTCGCCCAGCTGCACCAGCAGGCTCTTGGCCTGGCTGCGCGAGTCCGCCGCGTGCACTGAAAAATCCTTGCCGAGCACGAAGCTCAGGGTGTCGGAAATCAGCGGATCGTCGTCGACGATCAACAGGCTCGGTTTGCTGTCCTTGTGTGTGCTCACTGTGACTTCCTCCGTGCGGATCTGCCGCCGCCCTATTGCGTTTGCAGGCAATTGTGCCAGATCGCAGGCCGCTGTCATAGCCTTTATTGGCCTCAGCCGATAGCGGCCAGAAACGCCTGTTCCAGGTCGTCCGTCGCATGCTGCCGGCACAGTTCCGCCGGAGCGCCGACGAAGCGCAGCCGCCCCTCATGCAGCAGTGCCATGCGGTCGCAGATTTCCGCCACGTCGGCGAGCGCATGCGAGGTAAAAAACAGCGTGCGCCCCTCCGCCTTGAGGCCGCGCAACTGCCGCTTGAGCAGCGCGCGCGCCTTGGGATCGAGCCCGCCGGTCGGCTCGTCCAGCACGGTGAGGTCGCGGCGCGCAAGCAGGCAGGCGGCCAGCCCCAGTTTCTGCGTCATGCCCTTGGAAAAGGCGCGCACCGGCCGCGACAGGGCCCCCGCATCGAGATCGAGCGCGGCCAGCATTTCTTCCGCCTGCGTCTGCCGATAGGGCATGGTTTGCAGTTGCAGCACGTAGCGGATAAAATCGCCGCCGGTCAAATAATACGGCGGCGCGAACCGCTCCGGCAGAAAGGCCAGCGGTTTGCGGGCATGCACGGCGTTGTGCGCCAAGCCGAAAATGCTGATCTGCCCGGCGTCGATTGCGCACAGGTCCAGGAGGCATTTCAGCAGCGTGGTCTTGCCCGCGCCGTTCATGCCGACCAGGGCGAAAGCCTCGCCGCGCGCCACGGAAAAATCCAGCTCCCGCAGCACCGGAGTCTTGCCGAAGTGTTTGCTGACGCCGTGGAATTCGAGTGCTGCAGAGCTCATGGGTAGACGCGGCCGGGACGAGAGCATCAGCATACAAGATCAGCCGACAGCGAAACAAGCGCGGTCGCGCTTGACACCCGCGCGCCGACCTTTCTACCATTAACCTCTTTTTGTCTGGGCATCCCTCAGTGTCAATCGACGTCATCAGAAATTTCCTGGAGCAGGACATGCGTGCCGTGGACGAGGTCATCCGCCAGCGGCTGCACTCCGAAGTGGTGCTGATCCGCCAGGTCGCCGAATACATCATCAACAGCGGCGGCAAGCGCCTGCGCCCGGCACTGGTGCTGCTGTCGGCCGGCGCCTTCGGCTATGGCGGCGCGCATCGGCATGAACTGGCCGCCGTGGTCGAGTTCATCCACACCGCCACGCTGCTGCACGACGACGTCGTGGACGAGTCCGCCATGCGGCGCGGCAAAGCCACCGCCAATGCGCTGTTCGGCAACGCCGCCAGCGTGCTGGTGGGCGACTTCCTCTATTCGCGGGCGTTCCAGATGATGGTGGCGGTGCACAGCATGCGCGTGATGGAAGTGCTGGCGGACGCCACCAACACCATCGCCGAGGGTGAAGTCCTGCAACTGCTCAACTGCCACGATGCCGACATCGACGAGGCGCGCTACCTGCAGGTGATCCGCTACAAGACCGCCAAGCTGTTCGAGGCCGCCACCCGCCTCGGCGCCATATTGGGCGGCGCCACACAGCAGGACGAGGAAGCCATCGCCTCCTACGGCATGCATCTGGGCACGGCATTCCAGCTGATCGACGACGTGCTGGACTACTCCGGCGATCAGCACGACACCGGCAAGAACATCGGCGACGACCTGACCGAAGGCAAACCCACGCTGCCCCTGATCTTTGCCATGAAATTCGGCAACGCGCAGCAGGCGGCAACCATACGCAAGGCGATAGAAAACGGCGGGCTGGAAGGGCTGGAGCCGGTGCTCGCCGCCATCCACGAAACCGGGGCGCTCGACTACGCGCGCCGCCAGGCGCAGCAGGAAGTGGATACGGCGTGCGCCGCCATCGCGCACCTGCCCGATTCAACTTACAAGGTTTCTCTGCTACAATTGGCCGCGTTTGCCGTATCCCGCAATTATTGAAAGCGCGGCAGACAGACAAAACGGGGTGTAGCTCAGCCTGGTAGAGTACTGCGTTCGGGACGCAGGAGTCGGAGGTTCGAATCCTCTCACCCCGACCAATTTAAGCAAATTTATTCAAGGCATTAGGCAGACACCTGCGGGTCGTTGTCGCAACAAGTCGGTATTTTGCGACATTTTTGCGACAAGCGTGCCTTGAAGCCGGACATTTCTTGCCCCTCGATAGCTGGACGTTGGCTCCATATCCAAGGAGCCGATGATGGCCATGATTCAAAACCGCTCACCCTGGGCGGCGTCCGTTCCCAACAACCCGGCGTTGTACCGCGAGTTCCCCGTGTTCAGGAAGGCCGAGGCCCAAGCCTGCGCTGAGAGCCTCACCCCCCAAGGCTACCGGCCCACGGTGCGCCCTGAAAATGTTTCGGGATTGCGGCGCGGCTACCCGTGTCACCCTGGCCGAACTTCTGGAGCGGTATGCTCGGGAGGTGTGCCCGACACACAAGGGGGCAGAGTCCTGGATCTGCCGCCTCGACCGCATGATCCTGGACGAGAGCTTCGTTCACAAGCGCCTGGCGGAGACTTCCACCGAAGACCTCGTCAATGATCGGCTCACCGGGGTGGCACCGTCGATCGGGACCTCGCCCGACGTGGCCGAGCAGTCGCGCCCAGGAGCCTGGCGTTGAGGGAGACGGCCGGGAACGGCTGATTCCTGACCACTGGCACGAAAAATAATCCGAAGCCCCCCCCTTTGGCTGCACTGCAAAGGGGGGGGCAGACTTGTCGAACAAATCTGACAAAGTGGACGTCAGTTGCCGGAAACAATTACCGGTTCGAAGTGAAACACGTTGTCGCTGTCACGATCTACGGTCACTTTCACCCAGTGCACGTTGGGGCTGCCAAAGGTCTCGACGCGGGTGAAGTTCTTCAGCAGGTTGGCCTGGTTGAACATCGGCTTGTCCATCTTGAAAAAGTGCGTATCGCCGTGCACCATCACCACTTGCCCATCGAAAGCCTGGGTTTCGGCGGCCAGCGCGTTGAGGAACCCGGTGTAGCCGTTGACTTCCGGCGCCATGCGCTCATTCACCGTTTCCGTCTCGGGCAGGTCGAAGCCGGGGTCGGCTTGCATGATCACCATTAGCCCTGCCGCGTGGCTCTGCTTCGCAATCCGGAACGATTCGCCCAGCCAGGCGATGTTGTGCGCGTTGCGATCGGCGTATTCGGCGTTGTCCGCATCGCAGTCGGCTTGGGTGCGGGCGCTTTTCGAGCTCAGGCAGGCAGTGTCGTTGACCTTGTTGTTGTTGCTGCCGGGAATGTTAAGGCCTACGAAGACCACGCCTTTGTGGGCCCAGCGGGTGTTTTCGCTATACGGACCGGCGACGGCTCCCTGGTGCTCCAGAGACATCTTGCGCTGTCCGAAGCTTTCCTCCCTGTCGAACAGCGTGCGGCGAATGAAGCCGAGCCGTTCCAGTGCGTTGTAGCCACCGTTGTTCAGGCGGTGGCAATCGGTCCATTCGTTGTCGCCCGGGATATAGACGGTCGGGGCTTTGACCTGGTTGAAGCGCTCGACCGCCCTGGCGCCGACCAGCTCGTCGGTGCAGACGGAGCTGCCGTCCTTCGTGTCGCCGTCATAGGCGGTGAATGCAAGGCGAGCCGAGTTCATGCTGTCGATCAACGCCGGGATCTTTGCGTCGTCGCCGTTCTTGGCGTACGGCATGTCGCCCCACAGCGCGAATTCGAAGCGGCCATCGTCGCGGCCATGATCGTGCTCGCCGCGCTCCGCGTCTGCCGCAGCAATGTTTGCAGCGAGCAAAACGCTCGCGCAAACCCCTATGCTTAACAACCGCAATGTATTTTTCGCATGCATCATGATGGGTTCCTCCGTAAGTGGTAAAAAAATTGTCATGGGTTTCAACAGGCTGTCAGGGAGTGCTTCAGATACATCGCCCGGGAAATCGGAGCAACCCCGCCAGCTACCCTAATTCACTCAAGTGACGCGGGGATGACAACATGGTCCACGGGCAGACACCCTGCGGCGGGGAGGATGATGGAACGGGGGGCGGCTGGCCGGACCGGGCTTTGTGGAACGCAATGAGAATGTGGTGCCCGTCGGCCCTTCGGGCGTGGGCAATGGCGATTGCCCTGGTTTTCCGGGCGGCGCAGGCCGGTATCAAGACGCGCCTTGCCTTTGCCTTTTGAGCCTGCAACATGGCTGTCCAAACAGCTCTTCCAGGGCGGATTCCCTGCGCGCTCCGACGAGAGGTTTCAGATGCGGCTGAGCGTTCGTCACAGGATCTTCATGCCGGTGCAACATTTCTGTCATGCAACGGCGTTTAAATCCTGATCTTGGCGTGAATGTCGCAGCCATATCGCGTCGCGCCTTCCAGCAGACTGTCCAGACAGGTCAGATAGTCCTCGTCTGCGAAAAAACAGGCGGCGCGGTTTTCCCACGCTGGATCACGTGTTGCGGAACGTCTGTATGCCTCAAGCGGGCTCTGCGGGGCATCCTTGTCCTCCGCCTGCCTTGGGGCAGGCTTATAGCGGGACTGCATATTCTGGCTCCGTCCCCGTTTTTCGCAACAACGCTGAAGATGTCGAGTAATGGACTTGGTTATGTGGTTGGAATGCCTTTCCGTCCCCGCTCACCTGAAAAAATGAGTCATGCCATGCGCCGAAAATGTTTTTTGCTTTTTCTGCCACTGCTGCTGTCTTTGAATGGCGAAGCTCATGAGTCGCAAACATGTGCCGCAACGATCGGCGAATTGAGGGCGATGCTCGGCGATCAGACCTTTCCCCTGAAATGGGAAGAGACCACGATGGATGACGGGAAACCATTGGTGGTGTCAATTGTTGAAACCAACGGATCCCTCTTTCTACAATTCATCAAGGCCAGAGAGGGCCTTTGGGCAGAGAGCGCAGGTGTCATTTGCAAAACAGGCACGAATCTCGAAACCCGGTTTACGGGGGAGCAGATTCACTTGGGGCCGGCGGCCAATTGGGTTTTGCGCTATGCCTTAAAAAACGGTGGCAAATTCACACTGACGAAGCTCGGATCAGACCAGTTGCGTATAGCGACAAGCGGTTGGAGTGGGGTTTTTTCTCCCGGAGCAAAGTAGATTGTTCCTCCGGGCTTCGCACTGCGGCGTCCCCTTGTGGGGCAGGCGGGCGAGAGGGACGCTGTCCCGCTGCGCGAGTTTCACGTCAATGCGTCGCTTCAGCTTTGCCTTTGGAGCCTGCAACATGACTGTCCAGACCGCTCTTCACCGCCGGCGGTTCCAGTTTCGGCGTCAAGTCGGTGATGAACGACACCCTGGACGTCGGCATGGTGTCGCGCGAACTCAAGGACAAGGAGATCGAGAAGCTCGGCGAGCACAAGTCCTGGCTGGTCGGAAAGGATGCGGTAGCCATCGCCACCAGCGCGCGCAATCCGCTGGCGGGCCTCAAGCGTTCGATCAGTTCCGAGGAAGTGGCGCGCATCTTTTCCGGCGAGATCGCTCACTACCGCGATCTGAACAAGGCGCTGCCGAACGGGGAAATCGTGCTGCTGGCAAGGGATGCCGGTGCCGGCTCCACGGAGTTGCTGCAGGAGGAAGTGATGAAGGAACGGCAGATTTCCAAAAAGGCCCTGCAATTGCCGTCCCAGGGCGCGCTGTTGCAGAAACTGCAGAACAACCATTCCGCCGTCGCCTACATCTCCTCCGGGCTGGTGGCGCAGTCGGACAACGCGCTCAAGAGCATGGTTCTCGACGGCGTCGCCGCCAGCAACGAGAACGTGATGAACGGCAAATACAAGCTGGCCAGGCCGATGTACCTGCTGGCCAGGGGCACCCCCAGCCCCTACGTCAAGGCGTTCGCGGACTACGTCCTGTCCGAGGGTCAGAAGGTGGTGGAACGCCAGGGCTACGTCCCCGCCCGCTAACCGAACCCCCGGCACTGCACGGTACTGTCATTGGCGGCCGCCATTTCTTCGACTTTCTCCCCCCTGTTCGCCGCCTGGAGGCAGCGGCAATGGGGGGACGTGGGGTTGTGGACGGGCAGCTTCGTCGCAGCGCTGCTGGGGGCCGCAACGCTTCTTTTCATTGTTCTGTTCGTTCTGGTGGAGGCAACGCC
>Ga0315281_10002365_pt1 | contig 28020 bp, 21 predicted proteins | sample YL17G07_0_MG_FD_204540 | JGI IMG/M metagenome (GOLD analysis project Ga0315281, IMG submission 204540) | Sediment microbial communities from Yellowstone Lake, YNP, Wyoming, USA - YL17G07_0 | ecosystem: Environmental > Aquatic > Freshwater > Lake > Sediment | place: USA: Wyoming | collected...
ATTCGAGCGCGAGCCGCGCGCTGAGGGTGTCGATGGCGAAGCCACCGGGCAACCCGAGTAGCGCGCCGATGAGCGTGAGCAGCATGACAGCCTCCGCAGCGTCCGTCCGACGCGAAGGATAGCAGGCGCCTCGATTGGCGGTCGCGGAGGCGGGGAGTTCGCGCCGATCGGCCGACCGGCCGGCGTGTCAGGCCGGGCGCAGGCGCCAGGACGGGTGCGACGTGTCGAGCCAGGTGTCGGCGAGCTGCTGGTCGGAGCCGTACGAGAGCGGCAGGTGCGGGTTGCGCACGTAACCCCACGTGAGACGCCGCTCGACCGGCGCCAGGTACTCGATGCGCGCGTTCACCTTCGCCAGCAGGTAGTCCTGGGCATCGATGCCGATCTTGCGGCGGGCATCCTCATCGAACTCGGCGCGCGACCTGTCGAGCAGCGCGTCGAGCTGCGGGTCCTGCAGCCGGTAGGTGTTCATGAGCTGGCCGCTGCGGAAGTGCGGGTAGAGCCAGTCGTCCAGGTCCGTGCCGCCGTCCTCCATCGCCAGCGTGAACTGCGTGACGCCTTCGGTGGCGCCCTCGATGTTGCGCCCCAGCGCCGAAGCGATGAGCGCGTAGCCGCTGGGGTCGATCACAGGGGTAATCGTGAGGCCGAGCGCGTCCGACAGCTGGCGTTGCAGCGCGGGCATCGCGCGCTCGGCGATGATCTTCGGTATGCCGGTGCACAGCACCCTGATCTCGCCGATCGGCCGGTCGCCGCCGAGCGCGGCGGCCCAGAGCTGGCGCGCCTGGCGGAGATCCTCCTCGCGGCCGGCGCTGTCGCTGCGGTAGCCTGGCCGCTTGGCGAGGCTGTCGGACGCCACCGCCCAGCGCGTCATCGAAGGCGCGATGGGGCCGCTGAGGTGCGCGGAGGGGCGGCCATCGACGTCCGGGTAGAGCGCGGCCGCCAACGCCTTCCGGTCGACGGCGAGGTGGATCGCGCGGCGGGCGCGGTCGTCCTTGAACGGCGCGCGATCGAGCAGCAGGCGGCTGGCGAGGATGGTGCCGGCGTCCGTCTCCTCGAGCGCGATGTCGGCGAGATTCGTCTTGCGCTCCTGGTCGAGCACGGCGCCGTCGCCGAAGCCGGTGGTGTCAACGAGCCGGCGCTCGAACGCCGCGCGCTGGAAGCTGTCTTCCTGCGGCGAGAAGAAGGCGTCGTAGCCGTCGAGGAAGGGCCGACCGGTGCCAGCACCGCCGGGGTCGTCATCGCGCGCGAACCATTGCGGGTTGCGGCGCAGCTTGACGGCGACCTGCGATTCGCGCGATTCGAGCACGAACGGGCCGGTGCCGATCATCGCCGCGTCGGCGTTCGCCTGGTCCGATCCATCGACAACCTCGCGGGGGATGATGAAGGCGTGGCGCCCGGCTAGGAAGCTGAGAAACGGCGCGTCCGGCTGCTTCAGCGTGATGACAACCGTGCGCGGGTCGGGGGCCTCGATCTTGTCGACCGAACTCCAGTTGCCCTGGCGGTAGAAGTGACGGGTACTCGGGCTGTTCTTGTTGAGCTGGCGCTCGATGCTGTACTTCACGTCGGCGGCGGTCAGCGCGCGGCCCGCCGTCTTCGGATAGGCGGCCCGGTGGTCCGGCGCGTCGTGGAACGTGACACCGTCGCGCAGCCTGATGATGCAGGTCGTCCGGTCCGGCTGCTCCGGGATCGATTCGGCGAGGTCGGGGACGATCGTGCCGGCGCGCTCGTCTTCGTAGCGGAGGACGCGGCTGAACACGGCGGAGTGCAGGTTGGCGACGATCCCCATCTGCGTCAGGTGGGGGTCCAGCGAATCGTGCACCATCGCGTTGAAGTTGTAGGCGCGTAAAACGCCGCCGCGCGCTCCGGCAGCCACGAGCGACGGCGCCGCGGCAGGCCCGGCGCCGGACGGCGTCTTCTTGCCGCCGGCACAACGGACGACGGCCACGGTGGACGCGGCGGCGACTGCGGCCCCGGAAAGAGCGAGGAAGCGGCGCCTGGTGATGGTCCGCGCCTGCGCCTTCGACCGCGGTTGTCGCGGCGTCATCGGGGCGCGGGCGCCGTGCCGCCGCCGCGGGCCTTCAGCAGCGACAGGCTCGCGATGCCATGCAGTGCAGGCGAACGGGTCAAGCGGATGCCCGGGTCATCTCCGGTTCGGGCGCGGCGTCGACGTCGCCCGTCCAGTCGCAGGCCGTGCACTTCGCCGACTCCTTCGCGGCGGCAACCGTCAGGCCACCGCAGACCGGGCACTTCTGCTTGAGGGGGCGCGTGTTGGTGGTGAAATCGCACTTCGGGTAGTTCGCGCAGCCGTAGAACGTGCGCTGGCGCCCCTTGCGCGTCTTGCGCTCGGTGATCTCGCCGCCGTCCTTGGGGCAGAGCACGCCGATCTTCTGCAGCACCGGGCGGCGCGTCTTGCATTCGGGGTACTTGGTGCACTCCAGGAACTGGCCGAACGGGCCGCGCTTGCTGACCATCGGCGACGCGCACTCGGGGCACTTCTCGTCCGTCGGTTCCGGCTCGGGCGCCTTCTCCGAGCCGACGGGGCGTGCGTTCTTGCACTCCGGGTAGCCGCTGCACGCCAGGAACTGTCCGAAGCGGCCCCAGCGCAGGATCATCGGCTGGCCGCATTTGTCGCACTTTTCGTCCGTCTGCTCCTCGACGCGCGGCGCGTCGGCGGCGGCCAGGAGCGCCTCCTGCAGGGGCTCGTAGAACTCCCGCACGACGGGCGGCCACGTGCGCTCGCCGCTGGCGACCTCGTCGAGTTCATCCTCCATCCGCGCGGTGAAACCCGAGTCGACGATGCCGGGGAAGCGCTCGCTGAGCATGTCGCTGACGACGAGCCCGAGGTCCTCCGGCTTCAGCGCGCGGCCATCCTTCTTCACGTAGCCGCGGTCCTGGATCGTCGACATGATCGGCGCGTAGGTGGACGGGCGGCCGATGCCGTTCTCCTCCAGCGCCTTCACGAGCGTCGCCTCGGTGTAGCGCGGGGGCGGCTCGGTGAAGTGCTGGTCGGGCGTCACCTGGAGCATCCGCAGCGCGTCCCGCTGGTTGAGGTCGGGCAGCTGCTTCTCGGCGTCTTCGTCGTCGTCGGTGTCGCGGCCTTCGATGTAGACCTGGCGGAAGCCGGCGAAGCGCATGTGGCTCGCCGACGCACGCAGCAGGTAGGGGGCCGGCTGCGTATCGACGGTCGCATCGATCTCGACGCTCACCTGGTCGAACACGGCGTCGGCCATCTGGCTGGCGACCAGGCGCTGCCAAATGAGACCGTACAGCTTGACCTGGTCCGGCTTCAGCGACGCCGCCATCGCGGCAGGCACGCGGAAGCTCGATGTCGGCCTGATCGCCTCGTGCGCTTCCTGCGCGCCCTTGGACTTCGCCTTGTAGAGGCGCGGCGTCTCCGGCACGAAGTCGTTCCCGTACTTCTCTCCGATGAAGGCGCGCGCTTCGTTCCGGGCGATCTCGGCGATGTTGAGCGAGTCGGTACGCATGTACGTGATGAGACCGACCTGCCCCTGCCCGGGGATGTTGAGGCCCTCGTACAGCTGCTGCGCCACCGCCATCGTGCGCTTGGCCGAGAAGCCGAAGCGGCGCGAGGCCTCCTGCTGGAGCGTGCTGGTGGTGAACGGCGGCGACGGGCGGCGGTTCTGCTGCTTCTTCTTCACGTCGCGCACGGCGTACGCCGCGCGCCGCAGGTCCGCCGTGATGGCGTTCGCCTGCTCGCCGCTGTTGATCTCGGCCTTCTTCGTGCCCGGCAGCCCGGCGAGCCTGGCGGTGAAGCCGCTCTCGTCGCGGTCGGCCTGCTTCGCCAGGCGCGTGTCGATCGTCCAGTACTCCTGCGGGACGAACGCCTCGATCTGGCGCTCGCGGTCGACGACCATCTTGAGCGCGACGGACTGGACGCGGCCGGCGCTGAGGCCGCCGCGGATCTTCTTCCACAGGATCGGGCTGATCTTGTAGCCGACGAGGCGGTCCAGCACGCGGCGGCCCTGCTGGGCATCGACGAGGTGCATGTCGATCTGCCGCGGGTGGTTGAACGCTTCGCGGACGGCGTCAGCCGTGATCTCGTGGAACTCGACGCGCTGGTAGCGCGATGGATCGAGTTCCATGGCCTCGAGCAGGTGCCAGGAGATCGCTTCGCCCTCGCGGTCGGGGTCAGTGGCCAGGTAGACGCGGTCGGCGTGCTTCGCGGCTTCCTTCAGCCCCTTCACCACATCCTTCTTGTCCTTCGGGATGATGTACCGCGGCGCGAACTCCGCATCCACGTCGACGCCAAGCTGCGACTTCGGGAGGTCGCGGACGTGGCCGACCGACGCGCGTACCTCGTACTCCTTGCCGAGGATGCCGGAGAGCGTGCGCGCCTTCGCGGGCGACTCGACGATGACGAGGTGCTTGCCCGAGCCGGTCGAGCGCGGCTTAGCCGCAGCCTTGGCTTTCGACGCCTTGCCGGCGGTCTTCTTCGGAGCCGGCTTGCGGGCCGGCTTCTTCGTTACGAGTGTCAGCGTCTTCGCCTGGGCTTCTGCGCCCGCTTCATCTGGCATGCGTTCCATCTGCTCCCGGCTATGGCTGGGCCCCGGTTGTTATACACGACCGCGCGCGGGCCACAACAGTTCTCTCGGTAGGGGGTGTGCAATTCTGAATCCGGCGCGCGCCCGTTCCGTCGGGACGCGGCCACCGATTGCGGCCCTGGGTTCGGGTGACTGTATCACCCACTCTACGGTAGCAAAGCTGTCAAGGATGGCCACCACCCGCAGGATTCACCCGGAAACCGCCCGCACAGTGCCTGCGTTCGTAGTACTATCGCATGGATGTGACGACTCACGGGTATTCGACGCCCCGCCTGAACCACGTCTGAGGCGCAACAGCATGAATCTGAGACCTGCCCGCTCACTTCCCGCCAGAAGCGCGCTGCTCGCGCTCACGGCACTGCTGCTGCTGACCGCGCGCGGCGGCGTGCCGGCGGCGCATGGCGACCCGACGGTGATCGCGACCGTCCCGTGCGGAGCGATCATCGCGCTGGTCGACGGCAACGCGGCGAACCCCATCACGTCAGCCGATATCGACGCGGCGTGCGGGATCGGTGGGACGCCGCTGCCTCCCACGGGTACCCGGAGCATCGCCGCGCTGGCAGCGGCGTTGGGCAACCAGAACGGCGTGCTGGAATTCAACGACTTCATCGGCATCCCATCACTGAACGTCAACCAGATCGCGGCGTCCTGCACCGCGCCCTCACCGACGTGCACGCTCGACTCGTTTGTGTTTGTGAACAGCGAGAATTCCGTGTTCTTCGACCTGCCGGTCGGGTTGAGGTCTGTAGAGACGGGCGGCGACGTCCTCTGCGCCTCCGACGGCGTCACATTGACGACGGACAACGACTGCAGCAGTGTGATCCCCGGCAACGGCGATGGGGTCGTACTGTTTCACATCGTCAATGGCACGGCGGCCGAGGGAAGCCTGAAGACAGTCACCGCAAGCCAATCGGGCGTGGATCAGGTCTTCAACGTCTTTATCGGCACGATCGACACCGACGGCGACGGGATGCCTGACGCGTACGAGAACGCACACCGCTGCCTGAACGCCGCCGTCGCGGACGGCGCGGCCGACCCCGACGCCGACGGCAAGACCAGCTTCTTCGAGTACCTCGCGCTGGGCACGGATCCGTGCGTCTTCGACACGGACGGCGACTCGGTGGGCGACGGTGTGGACAACTGCCCGCTGACGGCCAACACGGACCAGCTCAACACCGACAACGCGCCGATCTTCATCGCCCCGCTCAGGCCACTCGACATCACGGTGCCCAACGGAGACAGGCTGGGCGACGCCTGCGACCCGGACAAGGACAACGACGGCCTGCCGGACGCCGTCGAAGCGGGGATCGGCGGGGCGCCCAGCCCTCCCAACTTGTGCCCGTCCGCCACCGCGCCGACGAACCCGCTCCTCGCCGACAGCGACGGCGACCGCGTACTCGACGGCGCGGAATGCGCGCTTGGCACCGATCCGATGAACCCGCTGTCGAAGCCGCCGACGCTCCTGGCCGGCGATACGGACCACGACGGCCTGCCGGACACGCTGGAAGTGATCCTGGGCTCCGACCCGCTGAAGATCGACACAGACGGCGACAAGATCAATGACGGCATCGAATTCAAGGGCTACAACACGTCACCCGCATTGCCCGACACAGACGGAGACGGCTGCGGGGACGGCAGGGAGATCGCGTCGGTCAACGACGACCTCAGCGTGAACGTCATCGACCTGCTGGTCGTAGCGAAGAACTTCGACCGGACCGACCGCCCAGCAGTCGACGTGAACAAGGACGGCAAGATCAATGTCATCGATCTGCTCACCGTGAGGAAGAACTTCACGTCGACGCCCACCTGCTGATGCCGAACGGTTGACGCGCCGCGGATCTTGCACGCGGGCGCTCATCCGCTACGATCAGTGCCACGCCCGCATCTCATGCCGCACCCGAGCATCACCGCCCGGGCGCGTCTGGCACGAGGGCGGATCCGCAGACCGGCAGCACCCGGGAGGCACGCCATCAATTCAGGAACGAAGGTACGGCTGAAGCCGGACGCGCTCGCCGGCGGCCGGCTCCATCTCATCGCACACGCGAGAAATCAAGACATCGGCGTCGTGGCCGCACCGTCGAAGCAGTCGCCTTCAATGTCGCAGCTGTACACGATCGTGCACTTCGAGCAATGCGGGCGGGACCATCGCCTGCTGGCGACCGAGGTCGAACCGACGTAGGCACGCGCGAGCGCTGTTGACGTGGTGCGCCTGACGCTGCCGTCGCCGTCTCCACGCACAACCCGGGCCCGGCCTCGCCCCCGCGCTACGCGGCGTAGCAGCAAAGAGGGCTATCGCGCGGCGGAGGGCTCGCGGGTGCGGATGTAGTTCATGCGCCCGACCTGCCGGATCAGCCCTTTCAGTTCGAGCATGGCGAGCGCGCTGGTGACGGTGGCGATCGGCAGCCCGCACTCGCGCCGCACGTCGTCGATGTGCGCCGGCTGGCTGCTGAGATGGCGCAGCAGCAGGCTCTCCGTTTCGTCGGCCGGCAGCAGCTCGGCCATCTCAATCTGATGGGACGCCATGCTGAGGTTGAGTTCGGCCAGCACGTCCTGCACGTCGAGCGTGAGCTTGGCCTCGCCGTCCTGGATCAGCTTGTTGGTGCCGCGCGATGCGGGCGAATAGATGCTGCCGGGCACGGCGAAGACCTCGCGGTTCTGCTCCAGCGCCTGGCGCGCGGTGATGAGCGCGCCGCTCTTGATGTCGCCTTCCACCACGAGCACTCCGAGCGCGATGCCGCTGAGAATGCGGTTTCGGCGCGGGAAGAATTCGCTGCGCGGCTGCGTGCCGATCGGATAGTCGCTGATCAACGCGCCGTGCTCGATGATCTCCTCGGCGAGCTTCTTGTGCTCCGGCGGGTAGACGAGATCCAGCCCGCAGGCGAGCACGGCGATCGTGCGGCCGCCAGCCGCGATAGCGGCGCGATGCGCGATGGCGTCGACGCCGCGGGCGAGGCCGCTGACGACCGTGACGCGATTCGCGGCGAGTCCGCGTGCCATCTCCTCGGCGACCTGGCGGCCGTACACCGTGACGCGGCGGGTGCCGACGACGGCGACGCCCCACTCGTCGGCCGGCGACAGGGCGCCGCGCACGTACAGCACGGGCGGTCTGTCGAAGATCTCGAGGAGTTGCTTCGGGTACTCGTCGTCGTGCCAGGTGAGAGCGTTCACGCCGTGCTTCGCGAGCAGCTCGACTTCGGCGTCAAGATCGATGCCATCGCGCCCGGTCACGCAGGCGGAGACGGAGCCCGAATCGAGCCCCGCCGCCTTCAGCTCGCCCGGGGTGGCGCGCCAGGCGTGTTCGAGGCGCCCAAAGTGCGCCTCGAGCTGCGCAACGCGCGCGCGGCCGATGCGGGAAATGCGGCTGAAGCCGATCCAGTACTTACGTTCTATTTCGTCCACAGGGGACGAGTATAGGCCCGGGCGCGGCTGGATGCTAGAGGCGGAAGAAGAATTCTGGTCCCGAACATCGATTCAAAGGCGGCGGCGCGCCGCGCTGGCGGCGACATGCGGCACCTATCATTGATTTTGATCGGGGCAAGCGGCAAGATGCCACGCACAGGACCGTGCGCGGCACGCGTCGCGGCATGGCGGGAGGGATCGACCGATGCGGAAGGCTTCCAAGACGATACTGCGCCCGCTGCCGATCCTCGCGGTCCTGGTAGCGTTCGCCGGAGTCCTGCTGACGAGCGGGCCGCACACGCCTGTCGCGACCGCGGCGGGCTGCGGCGCAGGCGCCTGCCTGCGGGTGGACGCGGTCCCGGGCGGCGGCATCGACGCGACGGCGTCGGTCGGATCAAGCTTCTCGGTGGACATCGTGCTGCAGGGAAGCGGCGGTTCTGTAGGCGCGTTCCAGTTCAGCCTGATCTATGACCCGGCGATGCTGCGCGCCGAGGCGCCGACCACGACAGGACTGCCCTCTAGCGCGCTCGAATGCGGATTGACGGCGCCCACGGCGACGGTTGACCAAAGCGACGGTGGCGCCGACCACAATCCCGCGACGCAGGAGGCGTTTATAAGCTGCTTTTCGGCCGATGCCGTGATCGGCGACGGCGTCATCTCGCACGTGGCGTTCTCAGAGATCGCTGCCGGGACCTCCGCACTGCGGCTGCTGAATTCAGCGGTAGGCAACAGCAACGCTATGGCCATCGTGTACTGCGCGTTCGAGGGAAGCGGTCCAGGCGCCTGCACAGACGCCAGCGTCACAACCGGCGGCGGCGGTGGCGGCGGTGGCGGTGGCGGCGGCGGTGGCGGTGGCGGTGGCGGCACGGAGCCGCCCCCAGCATCCGCGACCGGCGACCAGTGCCTGGTCTCGTTCGCCATCGACGGCGAGACGGTGCAGTGCGACGACGGCTCGCGGGTGCGCTTCGTCGGCGTCGCGTCGCCGCTGGGGGCGGAGCCCGGGGCAAATTGGGCGACGCTGCTGACGCAGTGGTTCATGGCCGGCAAGACGCTGACGCTCGAGACCGACGCGACACCCACCGACCAGTTTGGGAGCCGCTACGGCTACCCGCACGTCGTCGCCACCGACGGCAACGACTACAACATCTCGGTGCTGCTGATCTACATCGGCATGGCGCGCCACCTGTCGGACGGCGTGAACGTGCGAAACGACGCGTGGTTCGACGCGGCGCAGACGTGGGCCCGCAGCGCGTGCTGGAACATGTGGGCCGCCGGCAACCCGTTCGCCGCGGAGTCCGGATGCCGGTGAGATGGTGACTGGTGATTGGTCGGTGGTGATTGGTGACTCGTCCATGAGCGTCACCTGCCAGCAACGCCTGGCGTCACCGCAACCCCCGGCCGGCTTTCCCAGGCGCCTCTGAGGCGGTAGAGGCGCCAGTCGCCCTGCTCGCGCGCCAGCTCGTAGCGGCTCTCGAGAAAAGGCGATAGCTCGTCGAACGGCGCGAACGTGTCATCGGAGACGAGCACGTACGCCGGCGGATGCGCGTCCAGGTCGCGGAGGATCTCCTGCTTGGCTCCCGGCACGACCTCGCCCAGGAACGACGTGTAGTAGCGCGAGGGGTTCGTGAAGCCGCCCGCCGCGTACACCCACGGCAGCTCGCTCCAGGTGTAGAGCGATGTGCCCGCTCCGTCGGCCTTCATGTAGGCGACGATGTCCTGCACAGCGACGGCCTTGCCATCGAACTTGTACTCATAATCGAGCTCGCTCATCGTGCCCCAGCGATGCGCCGCAAAGGTGCGATAGTAGTCGACGGGATCGAGCTGCTTTCGCTCACGATAGGCGAGCGCGAACTGGCCGAACACGACCGCTGCGACGAGCACCGCCGCGACGCCAAGGCCGAGCCGCCCGAGATCATCCCTCTCGACCGCGAGCGGATCGGCGACGAGCGTGAGGGCGAACGCGGGCGCCGCCTGCTGCAGGTAGTGCGGGAAGGCGAACGCGCTCGACATCGATCCCGCGACCGCGAAGCCGAGCCAGAGCGCCGGGAAGAGCCGCAGCGGGATCTCGCCGCCGGCGTTACGGCGCCGCACGAGCCACGCCACGACGAGCAGCGCCGGCAGGTAGCCGGTGAACCTCACGAACGGCCCCTGCGCCGGTCCCAGCTCCGAGTAGAGGCCCAGCGAACCGACGACGGCGTACCAGTACTGCGGGAACGCGCCCGACGCGAGGAAGAACGCCGCGAAGAGCGCCTGCGGCAGAGCGAACCCGGCGGCGATCAGCGCCAGCGCGCGCAGCGGGCGCTCGTGTGTCAACCAGATCATCGATCCGACGGCGGCCGCGTCGAACACCGCCACCTGTTTGTATCCCGCAGCGACGCCGAACAGCAGCCCGGTGGCCACGTAGGCGAGGGTGCGCCGGCCCTCCGGGCGGCGTTCGGCGAGCACGAACGTCAGCACCGCCAGCGACGACGGCAGGATCATGAACGTCTCGGTCAGCGCCAGGTCGCCCTCGAGCAGCGGCGTGCCCATGGCGAACGCGAAGATCGCGCCGGCAAGAACCGCGCGCCGCGCACCCACGATCAGCAGCGCGATCGCCATCACGACGACCTGCGTCGCCAGCACAGCGACGGTGGCGACCAGGTGCAGCGCGAAGACGCCGGTCCCGAACAGCGACTGGATGCCGGCATAGGTGAAGAAGATCAGCGGCGGCTTGTTGTCCCAGGCATCGGCGTAGAGCGTGCTTCCCGAGCGCATGTTCCGGGCGATCGCGGCGAAGATGCCCTCGTCGCCGTACCAGCGCGGCTCGAACAGCGACGGGTAGCGCAGCGCGAACACGAGCAGCAGCGTTGCCGCGGCGAGCGTGGCGTACAGCGCGGCTTCGCGGGCATCGAGTTGCCGGACTTGAGGACGCGGGGGCAGCATGCGTTGATCTTACAGCAGGATCGGAGGAGAACACGGCGCCTGGGGGCCGGCGCCGTTGTCGCTACGAAGCGGAGGCGGCGCGCTCGGCGTGCGGCTGCTTCGTCGCGCGGACCTTCTTGATGCGGCGGCCCAGCACGCTGAGCACCCGCAGCGTCAGGCCGTCGACGCGCACTTCGTCGCCGGCCACCGGCACCTTGCCCAGGTGGTGGTAGACGAAGCCGCCGACGGTGTCGTACTCCTGCTGCTCCTCATCGACTTCGAACCCGAACAGCTCGCTCAGCACGTCGATGCTCACGCGGGCGTCGAGGATCGCCTCCATCTCCGTGACCCGCTCGATGGGGGCTTCCTCGCGGTCGTATTCGTCCTGGATCTCGCCGACGATCTCCTCCAGCAGGTCCTCGATGGTGACGAGGCCGGCGGTGCCGCCGTACTCATCGACGATGATGGCGATATGCACCTTGCTCTGGCGCAGCTCGGCGAGCAGCTCGTCCACGCGCTTCGACTCCGGGATGAAGTACGGCGGCCGGGCGATCTCGGTCAGCGCCGGCCGGCGGGATTCCGTCACGCAGCGCAGCAGGTCCTTCGCGTAGACGATGCCGACGACGTTGTCGATCGTCTCGTCGTAGAGGGGGATGCGGCTGAAGCCCTTCTCCACGATCAGCTTCAGCGCGTCGTCGATCGTCTCGCTCACGTCGAGCGCGACGATATCGATGCGGGGCGCCATGATCTCGCGCGCGGTCGTGTCTTCCATCTCGATGATGCCGCGGATCATCTGCCGCTCTTCTTCCTCGATCGGCTCGCCGCCCGTCTCGATGTCGGCGAGGCGCAGCAGCTCGTCCGTCTCGTCCCCGGGATGCTCCTCGGCGCGCAGGTGCGCGACGGCCACGAAGCCGCGGTTGATCGCCGAGGCGAGCGGCCCGAACAGCGCGCGAAAGAGGCCGATCACCGGCACGAGCCGCACGGCCCAGCGCTCGGCATCGCGCGCGACGATGAGCCGTGGCAGCGCATCGACCAGGGCGACGACGACCAGCAGGGCGGCGGAGACGGCGACGAGCGCACCCCAGGTGTGCCCCTGCGCACGCGTGATGAGGAAGATGCCGACGGCCGTCGCCAGAATGACCGCGAGGTTGCGGGCCAGCGCCAGCGACCCCAGCGTCGAAGCGCGCTCGGCGACGTAGGCGCTCAGCATCTTCGCCCGCGCGTGGCCTTTGCCGGCCTCGGCGCGCAGGCGGGCGCGGCTGACCGAGGCGACACCCGCCTCCGCCGCCGCCACCGCCGCCAGCAGCGCGAGCGCTACGACGAACAGCACGATGCCCAGCAGGCTGTCAGCGTCCAGCTTCAGGCTCCTCTCGGGCGGCGCCGTCGGCCTGCGCGCGGATACGCGCCGGCGCGCCGATCGCCATCATGCCGTCGGGCACGTCGCGGTTCACCACCGAGCCAGCGCTGGTGCGGGCGCCGGCGCCGATGCGCACGGGCGCCACGAGCATGGTGTCGCTGCCGATGAACGCGCCGTCGCCGATCGTCGTGCGGTGCTTGTGCGCGCCGTCGTAGTTGGCGGTGATCGTGCCGGCGCCGATGTTCACATCTTCGCCGACCTCCGCGTCGCCGATGTAGCTGAAGTGCCCCATCTTCGTGCCGCGGCCCAGGCGCGACGCTTTCACCTCCGCGAAGTTACCGATGTGCACGCCGCTGCACAGGTGCGACTTCGGGCGCAGGTGGCTGTACGGCCCCACATCGACGTCGGATTCGAGCGTCGATTCCTCGATCGTCGAGTAGCGCACGACGCAGCCGTCGCCGATCAACGAGCCGCGCACATCGGTGCCCGGACCGAGCACGCAGCCGCTGCCGACGCTGGTCGCGCCACGCAGGTGCGTGCCGGGTTCGATCGTCGTGTCGGCACCGATGCTGACGTCCGCGTCGATGAACGTCGACGCCGGATCGACGATCGTGACGCCGGCGAGCATGTGCGCGCGGCGGATGCGGTCGCGCATGACGCCCTCCGCCTCGGCAAGCTGGACCCGGTCGTTGATGCCCCGCACTTCGTTCGCGTCCGACGCACGGACGGCGATGGCGGCGTTCCCGTTGGCGTGCGCCAGCTCGGCCAGTTGCGTCAGGTAGCGCTCGCCGTTCGGCGCGGGCGCGATGCGCGGCAGCTGCGCCCAGAGCCACTCCGCGCGCACGGCGTACTGGCCGGAGTTGATGTGCACGTGCGCGTGCCGGTCGATCTCGTCGGACTCCTTCGTCTCGACGATCGCCGTGACGCGGTCGCCGGCTAATTCGAGAAAGCCGTACGCCTCGACCGGCACCTCGGCGGTCAGCAGCGCCAGGTCGGGCGTGGCGCCGCCGTCCGGCGAGCGCTGCTCGACGGCGGCCATGAGCCGCCGCAGCGTCGCCGGCAGCACGAGCGGCACGTCGCCGTTCATGATCAGCACGTACCGGCCGTCGCCCGCCGCCTCGCGCGCCGATGCGACGGCGTCGCCCGTGCCCAGCGGCTGCGTCTGCACGGCGAAGCGGACGCCATCGCCGGCAGCCGCGCGCACCGCGTCGGCAGTGGCGTTGGGGCCGACGACGACGACGCAATCAGCGATCCCGGCAGCCCTGGCGGCCTCGATGACGTGGCGGACGAGCGCGCGGCCCGCGATCGGGTGCGCCACTTTGGGCAGGGCGGAGCGCATGCGCGTGCCCTGGCCCGCCGCCATGATCACCGCTACCCAGCGCGCGGCGCGCGGCACCCCGCCCGCCGCAGGCGCGGACGTGCGCTCTTGGGTTGTCGGGGTGTCGTCTGGGGGAGGTTTATCGTCGTTCGTATTCAAGATGACGGCCTGTGCGCGCTCCCGCATCGGGTGAAGCAGGTAGCGCCGGCCTGCCGGGATCGTATCGACGGCGGTCGGAAGGTGTCAAGTTGGTCGCTGGTCATTGGTCGCTGGTCGCTGGTGGCTGGTGGCTGGTGGCTGGTGGCTTTGCTGTTTGCTGTTTGCTGTTTGCTGTCGTCGGCCAGCGGCAGGCGGCCGAGACGAAGATGGCGGCGACGAGGAAGATCATCGGGGCGAGGCCGAGGGCGGCGCTGAGCCAGAGGGCGAACAGCGCGGCGTGGAGCGCGAGGAGCAGCATCGTGGCGCGCGCCTGCGCATCGGCGTCGCCGCCATGCTCGAAGCGGGCGCGCAGCGCCAGCGCCACCGGCACGAAGAGGAGCATCAGACTCTGCGTGTGCAGGTGCGGCGATACGAGCAGCGGCAGCAGTACGGCCAGCGCGTACGACTGCGGCGCGAGCCGGGCGGCACCGTCCGCGAGCCATCGGCGCAGCGCGAGCGCCATCGCCGCGGCGGCGATGAGGGCGGCGCCCGGCAGCCAGAGCCAGGCGTCGTTGCGGCCGCTGAGGCTGACGACGAAGCCGCGCCAGTTCGGCATGACGCCGGCGTTCACCGCGTCCGCCGCGTTCGAGCCGGGGAAGCTGATGAGCGCGGCGACGTTGTCCAGCAGCACGCCCGGCCCGAGCAGCAGCGCGGGCAGCACGAGGAGCGGCAGCGCCACCGCGGCGAGCACCAGCAGCGGCCGCCAGCGGCGCTGCACCAGCAGCAGCAGGACAATGCCGGCGAGCAGGTGCGGCTTGCAGAGCGCGAGCGAGAGCGCGAAGCCCGCGGCGACCGGGCGATCGCGCTCCAGCAGCAGCCAGCCGAAGAGGACGCCGGCGAAGACGAACAGGTCGACCTGGCCGAACAGCGCGTTCGCGACGACCGGCATCGAGCAGACGAACACCGCGAGGAGTGCGCGACGGGGCATCGCCGGCACAGGCGCCAGCCATGCCGCGAGCGCGCGCACGGCGACCACGAGCAGCGCCAGGTTGATCGCGGCCCAGACGGCGAACGCGACGCCGAAGTCCATCTTCGCCAGCGGCGCCATCAGCCACGCCACGAACGCGGGCAGCACGTACGGGTTGTAGTGCGCCAGGTGGCCCGGATACAGCGACTGTTGCAACGACTCCTGCGCGGCGGCGTGATAGAGCAGCGCGCCGTCGCCGGACACGATCATCCGGCCCGCGGCGTAGATGCTCGCGAAGTCGCCGCCGGCGCCATCGCCGCCCGTCAGCAGCCGCACGACCGACACCGCCGCCAACGCCGCCGTCAGCGCGAGCGCCAGCAGCGCTGCCGCCGCGGCGGCCGCGAGCGCGGCGGAGGGGCGCAACCCGGTGGGGCGCGGGTAACGAGCGATGCCGGTCAGTGCCATCACCGGTATTGTCGGCGCGTCGGACGGGCGAGCCGAGAAGCCGGAGGCGGGGATCGGCGGAACCGTGACGGGCGATTCCCCTAGGTGTCTTTCGTACATTGGCTCTGGCCAGTTGAGGCAGAGTTCAGGCGGGGGCATTCATGATGCGGCTCGCACCCGCCCACTTTGGATCTCGGCGTCCTCTGCGCCTCCGCGGTGAATCTACCTCACCGCGCTTCCGGCATCGGGCGCGCGGCCCTACAATACGCGCGTATGGACGTTGACGAGATCCGCGCGACATTCACCCGCTTCTACGTCGCCAACGGGCACCTGATGATGCCGAGCGCATCGCTGGTGCCGCACGGCGACCCGACGCTGCTCTTCACGAGCGCCGGCATGGTGCCCTTCAAGCCGTACTTCATGGGGCTGTCCGAGCCGCCGGCCCCCCGGCTGGTGACCGTGCAGAAGTGCTTCCGGACGACCGACATCGAGAGCGTCGGCGACTACAGCCACCTGACGTTCTTCGAGATGCTGGGCAACTTCAGCGTCGGCGACTACTTCAAGGAGGGCGCGATCGCGTTCGCCTGGGAGCTGCTGACGCAGCACTTCAAGCTGCCGAAGGAGAACCTCTGGATCTCGATCTTCGAAACGGACGACGAGTCGCATGACCTGTGGCGCGCAATCGGCGTGCCGGAGGAGCGGATCCACCGCTACCCGGAGGAGGACAACTACTGGTTCAGCGGCGACGTCGGTCCCTGCGGACCGGACAGCGAGATCTTCGTCGACCGCGGCGCCAAGGCGGGCTGCGCGTTGTGCGCGGCCGGCACGTGCAAGCCCAACCTGGAGCCGGACTGCGGCCGCTTTCTGGAGGTCTGGAACCTCGTCTTCATGACGTTGTACCAGGCGGAAGACGGCACGCGCACGGAACTGCCGCGCAAGAGCATCGACACCGGCTCCGGCCTCGATCGCCTAGCATGCATCCTGCAGGGCAAGGAATCCGTGTACGAGACCGACGTCTTCAGCGGCGTCATCGAGCGCATCGAGGCGCTGACGGGCAAGTCTTACGGCGAGACCGCAGCGGTGGATACGGCGATCCGCATCGTCGCCGACCACGCGCGGGCGTCCACGTTCCTCATCACAGACGGCGTCATGCCGTCGAACGAAGGGCGCGGCTACGTGCTGCGGCGGATCCTGCGCCGGGCGGTGTACCACCTGACGCAGCTCTCCGGCGCGGCCGGCGCCACGCAGCTCGACAAAGTGGCCGAGGCCGTGATCGAGAAGATGCGTACGGCGTATCCGGACCTGGGCGAGCGCGCCGATTTCGTGACGCGCCTGCTGGCCTCGGAGGAGACGAAGTTCCGTGAGACGCTGGAGCGCGGCAGGACGCATCTCGACGCGATCCTCGCGTCGGCTTCGGACGAGAAGATCGTCACGGGCGACCAGGCGTTCACGCTGCACGACACGTACGGCTACCCGCTGGAGCTGACGGAGGAGATCGCGGCGCGCCAGGGCTTTGCCGTCGACCTCAAGGGCTTCGAGCGGGAGATGGCGGCACAACGCGAGCGCGGGCGCGCCGCCGCGAAGTTCGATATCGAAGCCGACCGCGTGGCGGCCTACACGCAGCTCGCGCACATCCGCAGCAGCTTCGTCGGCTACGACGCGACGGAGCACGCCACGTTGATCGCGGCGATCATCGGCGCCGGCGGCGTCACCGATTCGGCCGAGGAGGGCGACGCGGTCGAGGTGGTGCTGATCGAGACGCCGTTCTACGCCGAGGGCGGCGGACAGGCCGGCGATGCGGGCGAGATCGTCGCGCCGGGCGGGCGCGTGGTCGTCGAGGACACGCAGTCGCCGGCCGAGGGGCTGATCGTGCACCGCGGCCGTGTCGCGCAGGGCCGCATCGCCGTCAACGACGCTGTGCGCGCGGCCGTCGACCGAGGGCTGCGGCGCGCGAGCCAGCGCAACCATACGGCGACGCACCTGCTGCACGCCGCGCTGCGTGAAGTGCTGGGGACGCATGTGAAGCAGGCGGGCTCGCTGGTCGCGCCGGACCGGCTGCGCTTCGACTTCACGCACATCGAGGCGACGAAGCCGGAGGAGCTGGCGGCGGCGCAGCGGCTGGTGAACGAGAAGATCCGCGAGGACATCGACGTGCACTGGGAGGTGCAGCCGTACGACCAGGCGATCGCCGGTGGCGCGATGGCGCTGTTCGGCGAGAAGTACCACGCCAGCGTGCGCGTCGTCGGCATCTGCGAGCCGGTGCATGAGCACGACGCGGACGGCGGCCACGCGATGCACTGCTTCAGCAAGGAGCTGTGCGGCGGCACGCACTGCGGCCGCACCGGCGAGATCGGCACCTTCATCATCGCCAGCGAGAGCAGCATCGGCTCCGGGCTGCGGCGCATCGAAGCGCTGACGGGGCCGCTCGCCGACGCCTACGTACTTGAGCAGCAGGCCACGGTGGCGCACCTCGGCCGCAGGCTCAACGTACAGCCCGCTGAGCTGGAGCAGCGCGTCGCGGCGCTACAGGCCGAGCTGGACGCGGCGCAGCGGCGCATGCAGCAGCTCGAGCGAGAGGCCGGGCGCGCCGAGGCGGGCTCGCTGCTCGATGCCGCAGAGAAGATCGGCGGGGCGTCGCTGCTGGTGGCGCGCGTGCCGGCAGCTAACGTCGAGGCGATGCGCGAGATGGGCGACGTGCTGCGAGAAAAGCTCGGCAGCGCCGTCATCGTGCTGGGCGCGACGATCGACGACCGGCCGAACTTCCTGGCGGTGGTGACGAAGGACCTGACCGGCCGCGTCCACGCGGGCAACCTGATCAAGCAGGTGGCCGCGATCGCCGGCGGCGGCGGCGGCGGGCGGCCCGACATGGCGCAGGCCGGCGGCAAGGACGCCTCGAAGCTCGATGCGGCGCTGGACGTCGCCCGCAAGATCGCCCGCGAGGCCCTGTCATAGCCGGCCTGGCTCCAACTTCTAACATCCAACATCCAACACCCCGCCCCTCACCTCGCACCTCGCACCTCCACGCGCCCCCATCCAGTACCCTCAAGCATCATGGTTGAATCCAGCAAGAGCGGCGGGGCGCGCGGGCGCATGCTCGGGGTCGATGTGGGCGAGCGCCGCATCGGCATAGCGGTGAGCGAGGGGCGGCTGGCTGTGCCGCTCGTTATCATCGAGCACGAGAGCCGCGGCGCCGACATCGATCGCGTCGTCCGGATCGCGTTGGAGCAGGAGGCATCGACGGTGATCGTGGGGCTGCCGATCGGCATGTCGGGCGAAGAGGGCGAGCAGGCGAAGCGCACGCGCCGCTTCGGCGATGCGCTGGCGCGGCGGCTGACGGCGCCGGTGATCTACCAGGACGAGCGTCTCTCGTCGGCGCAGGTGACGGGCGCGGCGGGCGGGCGCATCGAGCGGGCGCGCACGGCCGGGCCGCGGCGCGGAGGCCGGCCCGAGCGGCCGCGGATCGACGACCTGGCGGCGGCGGTGATCTTGCAGGCGTACATCGATTCGCTGGAACAGGGCCCTTCATGATCTACCGGGTTGCCGGTGCCATCGTCGCCGCGCTCGCGGTCGCGCTCACCGTAGGGCTGGCGTGGTTCGTCGCGCAGACGCCCGGCTCCGTCTTCAGCCACGAGAGCGAGCACCGCATCGCGCCGTTCGAGTCGAGCGGCAGCACGACGCTGATCACCGTGAAGTCCGGCGAGAGCGCGAAGTCGATCGGGACGACGCTGCAGCAGAAGGGCGTCGTGCGCAGCGCCAAGCTGTTCGAGGTGCTGGTCGGCGTCACCGGCTCGCAGAACTCGCTGCAGGCGGGCGACTACGAGTTCGACCCGGGGCTGCCGGCGATCGAAGTCGTGAAGCGCATCGCCGAGGGCAAGACGGCGTCGCGCGACGTGCTGATCCCGGAGGGCCGCCGGCTCGAGGAAGTGGGCGAGCTGCTGGAGAAGGCCGACGTCATCGGCAAGCAGGACTTCCTGACCGCGCTGAAGGCGAATTACGACGAGCCCTTCCTCAAGCAGACCGGCCCGGGCTCGCTCGAAGGGTTCATCTTCCCGGCGACCTACTCGTTCAACCGCAAGGAGAAGCCGGAGGACGTCGTCGACGCGATGCTGCGCGCGTTCCAGCAGCAGGTCGCGGACAAGGTGCAGCTCGAAGGGCAGAATCTGACGCTCGCCCAGGTGATCACGCTCGCCTCGATCGTCGAACGCGAGGCGGAGAATCCGGCCGAGCGGCCGCTGATCGCCAGCGTGTACCTGAACCGGATGCGGCTCGGCATCGCGCTGCAGGCGGACCCGACGGTGCAGTACGCCGTGGCGGAGAGCGCGGCGAGCATCGACAAGTACGGCTACTGGAAGAAGGAGCTGACGCTCGACGACCTCAAGCTCGTTTCTCCGTACAATACGTACGTCAATCCGGGCCTGCCGCCGGGGCCGATCGCGAACCCCGGGCTCGCATCGATCCAGGCGGTGGTACGGCCGGCGAGTACCAACTTCCTCTTCTTCGTCGCGAAGAACGACGGGACAGGATCCCACGCCTTCGCGGAGACGCTCGAAGAGCACCTGCGGAACGTCGAGAAGTACCAGCAGTAGGAGCGGCAACGTGACGAAGCGCGCGGGAGTGATCGGCCATCCGCTCGGGCACTCCATCAGCCCGGCGATCTTCAAGGCGGCGTTCGAGGCGGCCGGCATCGACGCAACCTATGAGCCGTGGGACACCGAGCCCGACGTGCTGGAGGGGCGGATCCACGCGCTGCGCACGGCCGACTTCCTGGGCGCGAACGTCACCATCCCGCACAAGACCGCGGTCGTGCCGCTGCTCGACGGCACGAGCGAGATCGCCGCGCAGGCGGGCGCGGTGAACACGATCGTGCACAGCGACAGCAAGCTCATCGGCCACAACACCGACGTGGCCGGGTTCGCGCGCTCGCTGCGCGAAGACGCCGGCTTCGATCCGCAGGGCAAGCGCACGGTGCTGCTTGGCAGCGGCGGTGCCGCGCGCGCGGTGGCGCTGGCGCTGATGGAGGCGCACGCGAGCGTGATCTACGTCGTCGGGCGCCAGCCGCGCAAGATCGATGCGATGGTGGTGGCGCTGAAGCAGGCCACCCCCAGCGGCACGACGCTGACCTGGGCGTACTGGGGCGACGGCTCGTACCTCCGCGGCCTGGCCGAGGCTGACCTGATCGTGAACTGCACGCCGGTCGGCGTCGCGGGCTCCGAAACGGCGGGGCAGTCGCCGGTCCCGGCGGAGCTGATCCAGCCGAAGACGACCGTGTTCGACCTGGTCTACAACCCAGCGGAGACGCCGCTCGTCGCGGCGGCGAAGTCTCGCGGCGCGAAAGCCTTCTCCGGGCTGGGGATGCTGGTGTACCAGGCGGCCGAGTCGTTCAAGCTCTGGACGGGCAAGGACGCCGACGTGGCCGCCATGCGCGCCGCCGCCGAACGGGCCCTCGCCGGCTAGCCGCCGGCCATCTCTGTCAATCTGCCGAATCTGCCTCCGGGTGGCCGCGCCCCGCGAGCGCGGCGCAGATGCCATACTTCAGCCATGGTGCTGCCGCTGCTTGCCGCTTCGGACTACGGGCTGGTCTTCGCGATCGGCTTCGTGCTGTTCCTCTTCGTCGTCGTGGGCTGGGTCATCGTGCAGGGCACGAGGGCGCAGCTCGCGTGGCGGACGCTCGTCGAGCAGGGCGACGTGAGCGCGATCCAGACGCTCGTCGGCGACGAGGTCGCGCACTGGAAGTCGATGCGCATGCCGAAGGGCGTGCACCCGGGCGTCTGGCACGGCGTCCAGAGCGCTGAACTCATCGCGGCAATGTCCGACGGCGTGCGGCTCAGCGCCTCGGCCGACGGCCAGTACGCCATGGTCGACGGGCAACGTCGCGAGATCAGCGGCGCCCTGCGCGAGGCGATGAAGATCACCGCCCGCCTCGCCGATATGGTGCTGTACGATATCCCCAACGTGAAGCTGCCGCATGCCCACATCGACGTCTACAGCACGTACCGCGACGGCGGCGGCTCCGGGCAGCAGTGCATCCTGTCGACGGTCGCCTCGCGCGAGGTCGCCGATGCGCTCCCGTGGGACGAGATGGATGCCGAGGAGGTCGTGCAGGCGTTCGGCGGGCGGTTCTCGCTGGACGACCGCGGCAACCCCCTGCCGATCGACCCCGATGCCACGACCAGCAGCGGCGTGCCCGCCGCGTTCTACAAGGACGACTAGTTGCTGCGTTTCCTGACCGCTGGCGAATCACACGGCAAAGGCCTGGCCGTCATCGTCGAGGGCATGCCCGCGGGGCTGCCGCTCTCCGAGGACTACATCGCCGTCGATCTGCGGCGGCGGCAGGGCGGGTACGGCCGCGGCCGCCGGCAGAAGATCGAGCAGGACCGGGCGGAGATCATCTCCGGCGTGCGGCACGGGCTAACACTGGGCAGCCCGATCGCGCTCTCGATCCAGAACCGCGACTGGGTGAACTGGACCGAGCAGATGTCGGTCGACCCCATCGAGGGTGCGGTCGAGAAGGTGACGCGGCTGCGGCCGGGTCACGCCGACCTCGCCGGCACGGTGAAGTACGACTTCGACGACGTGCGCCCGATCCTCGAGCGGGCCAGCGCGCGCGAGACGGCGGCGCGGGTCGCCGTGGGCGGCATCTGCAAGCGCTTCCTGGAGGAGCTCGGGATGAGCTTCTACAGCCACACGGTCCAGATCGGCGGCATCGAGGCGGATCTGCCCGACGAGATCGACTGGGCAGCCGTCGAAGCATCGCCGGTGCGCTGCGCCGGCGCGGCGAGCGGCGACCGCATGGTGGCCGCGATCGACGACGCGCGCAACGGCGGCGACACGCTCGGCGGCATCGTCGAGGGGCGCGTGCGCGGCGTGCCGATGGGCCTCGGCAGCCACGTTCACTGGGACCGGAAGATCGACGGACTGCTGGCGCAGGCGCTGATGAGCATCCACAGCGTCAAGGGCGTGGAGATCGGCGGCGGCTTCGCGCTGACCCGCAAGACGGGCTCGCACGTACACGACGTGATCCTGCCACGCGAGCAGTGGGCCGACCGGCCGTGGGCGCGGGCGACCAACAACGCCGGCGGCACGGAGGGCGGCATCACCGACGGGCAGGAAATCGTGGTGCGGGTCGCGCTGAAGCCGATCGCCACGCTGCCGCGCTCGCTGCCGTCGGCGGACCTGCGCACGGGCGAGGAGATCGCCGCGCACTACGAGCGAAGCGATGTCTGCGTCGTGCCCGCAGCGGGCGTCATCGTCGAGACGATGTGCGCGATCGTGCTCGCGGGGGCGGCGCTCGAGAAGTTCGGCGGCGATTCGTTGAAGGAGACGCTGCGAAACTGGCGCGCGTTCGAAGCGACAATCGGGCCGCGCGACCTGCGCGAGAGCTAGCCCGGCAAGCGGACGAACTGTCCTAAATTGAGCCTATCGGCTCTTCAGCCTGCCGACGCGTCGGCTAAGATGGAAGGGGTCCGCGCACGGCAACGCGGCCTGGGAAAGCGGCGGACAAACTCATGAACTACACGCAAATCTGGCTGACCGGCTTCATGGCCACGGGCAAGTCGCGCGTGGCGCGGCCGCTGGCCGCGGCGCTCGACTGGGAGTGCATCGACCTCGACAAGCTGATCGAGCAGCGCGCGGGCGAGGACATTCCCAAGATCTTCCGCACGGGCGGCGAGGCCGCGTTCCGCGAACTCGAGGCGCAGACCATCGAGGAGGTCGCCGGGAAGCAGAACATCGTCGTGGCGACCGGCGGCGGCAGCGTGCTGCTGGAGTCGAACCGCGCGGCCATGCGCCGCCTGGGCTTCGTCGTTTCGCTCGACGCGCGGCCGGATACGATCGCCGCGCGCATCGCCGACTCCGGCACGCGCGTGTCGGACCGCCCGCTGCTGGGCGACGACCCGAAGGCGCGGATCGTCGAACTGAAGGCGGAGCGACAGGCGCTGTACAACCAGGCCGACTTCATCATCCAGACCGATGACCTGACGCCCGACCAGGTGACGCACCAGATCCTGACGGCGTTCCGCGAGCGTTCCGCCGTGGCCGGCGGGACGGCGTGATCCGCGTCACCGCGGCCGCCGGCGCATACGACATCCACTGCCGATGGGGCGCGCTCGATGATCTCGGCGCGCTGATGCGAGACGCCGGGCTGGCTGGCCCGGCGTTCGTCGTTTCGGACGACGCCGTCGGCCCGCTGTTCGGCGAGCGCGCGCTGGCGTCGCTGCGCGCGGCCGGCTTCGAACCGGCACTCTTCACGTTTCCGGCGGGCGAGGCGAGCAAGAACCTAGACACCGTGCGCACGGTCTACGACTGGCTGCTGGACCGCCACGCGGAGCGCGGGTCGGCGATCGTGGCGCTCGGCGGCGGCGTCGTGGGCGACCTGGCCGGATTCGCGGCAGCGACCTACTTGCGCGGCGTGCCGTTCGTGCAGGCGCCGACGTCGCTGCTGGCGATGGTCGACGCCGCGATCGGAGGCAAGGTGGCGGTGGACCACCCGCGCGGCAAGAACCTGATCGGCGCCTTCTACCCGCCGCGCCTGGTCGTCGAAGATACGAGCCTGCTCACGTCTCTGCCGCCGCGCTGCCTGCGCGAAGGCTTCGCCGAGGCGATCAAGCACGCGCTGATCATGGACCCGCCGATGCTCGACGTGCTCGAGCGCGACGCCGCCCGTCTGCTGGCGGTCGAGCCGGAGCTGACGACGGAGATCGTCGCGCGCAACGCCGCGCTGAAGGCCGCCGTCGTGTCCGAGGACGAGCGCGAGGGCGGCCGGCGGATGATCCTCAACTATGGCCACACGATCGGGCACGCCATCGAGGCGGCGTGCGGCTACGCCAACATCCTGCACGGCGAGGCGATCAGCGCCGGCATGATGGCCGCGGCGGAGATCGGCCGGCGCATCGGCGTCACGCCTGCCGCCGTCGGCGAGCGCCAGGCGCGCATCTTCGCGCGCTACGGCCTGCCGCTGCGGCACGCCGGCATCGACGCAGATGCGGTGATCGAGGCGATCGCGCACGACAAGAAGGTCGCGTCGAAGCGCGTACGCTGGGTGCTGCTCGAAGACATCGGCCGCGTCGTCGTGCGCGACGACGTGCCGGATGCGCTGGTGCGGGAAGTGGTTATGGAGATAGTGGCGTAGGTCGTCGGTCGTCGGTGACCAGCCGTCAATCACCAATCACCAGCGACCGGTCACCAGTCATTGGCTACCAGTCACCAATCACCAATCACCACCGACCAGCGACCACCGACCACCGACCAGCGACCACCCTACGGCGTGATCGTCACCTTGATCGCGCCGCTGCTCTTGTCGTCGGCGGTGGCGTACGCCTGGGCCACATCCTCCAGCGCGAAGCGATGCGTGATCGCGCGGCGCAGCGACTCGGCGTTGCGGCGCATGATCTCGATGGCGATCTCGTAGTCGGACTGGCGCCCGGCGCGGCCGTAGCAGTTCGACCCGACGACGCGCGCCTCCTTCAGGAAGAACATGATCGGGTGGATCTGCACGGGCGCCGTGAACGCGCCCAGCACGCTGATCCGGCCGCCGACCGCCACGACGTTGAGCGCGTCGGCGAGGGTGTTCGCATGCCCGCCGACCGTCTCGACGACCACGTCGGCGCCGCCAACCGCGGCGTTGAGCGCGGCCACGCCCGCAGGTTCGTCCGAGAAGACCGCATCCGCGCCGAGCGCCTCGGCCATCGCCTTCTGGTGCGGGTGGCGCGCGGTGACACCGATGTACGACGCCCCCAACGCCTTCGCCACAGCAAGGGTCATCAAGCCGATCGTGCCAGCGCCGAGCACGGCGACGCGCTCGCCGAACTTGAGATCGACGAGCTTGATGCCGTGCACGGCGACCGCCAGCGGCTCGACCAGCGCGCCCAGCTCGAAATCCACCTCCGGTGGCAGCTTGTAAAGCGCGTACGACGGCACCGCCATGTACTCGCAGAGGCCGCCCGGGATGGTCAGCCCGTTCGCCTTGCGCGACGGGCAGAGGTGGTAGTTACCGGAGCGGCACTGCGGGCAGACGAGGCACACCTTGAACAGCTCGAGCGCGACGCGGTCGCCGGGGGCGAAGCCCGTGACGCCGTCGCCGAGCGCGGCGACCTCGCCGGAGCACTCGTGGCCCAGACAGAAGTCCGGCGGCAGCGGGAATTCGCCGCGATAGAAGTGCAGGTCGCTGCCGCAGACGCCGACGTTGCGGACGCGCACCAGCACCTCGCCGGCGCCCGGCTGCGGCTGTTCGACATCCCGGATCTCGAACGCCTTCGGACCGGCGATCACTGCCTGCTTCATGCTCTCGCTCCTCCCCGTACATCACCCGTGCGCGGGCGCTTCGGTATCATGGGCGAGTGAGAGCGCTGAATCAACCGGAGAGCTGGTGGGGCTGGCACGGCTACAACCACCCGGAGGCGATGTCGATCACGTCGATCGTGCGCGCCGGGACGGTGCCTTCCCGCGTCGTCGCGATCCTCTGGCTGGCGATGGAGCGCGGCGCCTCGATCGTGCTGGCCGCCGACCCGCCGGGCGCCGGCAAGACGACGATCCTGACGGCGCTGCTCGCCTTCACGCACCCGGACGCCGCGGTGTACTTCACGCGCGGCTGGGGGGAGACCTTCCGGCTGCCGCCGCGGGGCGATGACGACCCGCCCGTCTACCTGCTGGTCAACGAGATCAGCGACCACCTGCCGGTCTACTCGTGGGGCCCCTACGTGCAGCGCGCCTTCGAGCTGATGGGCGAGGGCTACACGCTGGCGTCCACGCTGCACGCCGAGACCGTCGATGGCGTGATCGAGCAGCTCACGGACGAGTGCGATGTGCCGCCGCAGCACATCGGCCGGCTGGCGTTCGTCGTGCCGATGTTCGTCGGCAACCGCGGCGGCCAGCGCCTGCGCCGCGTGAGCGAGGTGGCCGTGCTGGAGCCGCTGGGCGCCGGCTACGACCGGCATTCCATTGCGCGCTGGAAGACTGACGAGGACACGTACGACATCCTGACGACGCCGGCCGAGATCAACGCCGCGGCCCGCCGCCTCGGCATGGAAGACGACGACTTCATCCGCGAAGTGGCGGCGCGCGAACAGTTCATCGACTCGCTGATCCGTGACGGCGTGACGGCGATCGACGACGTGCACGAGCGCGTGGCCCGCTACTCCGGATACGAAGTCGAGCAGGAATAACCCGTGCTGGCACAGGAGAAGATGACGTGAGCGACCAGTTCGATATCGTGATCGTGGGCGGCGGGATCGGCGGCGGCGCGCTGGCGACGGCGCTGGCCCGGCGCGGAGTCTCCGTGCTCGTGCTGGAGAAGTCGACCGTGTACCGCGACCTCGTGCGCGGCGAGTGGATCGCGCCGTGGGGCGTCGCCGAGGTCAAGCGCATCGGGCTGTACGACGACCTGATGGCGATCGGCGGCCACCACGTATCGAAGCACATCTCGTACGGCGACACGATCGACCCGGCCGAAGCGGAGGCGAACGCGCTGCCGATCGACCGGCTGGTCCCAGGCGTGCCGGGGCCGCTCTGCCTTGGCCATCCTGCCATGTGCGACAGGCTCAACGAGACGGCGATCGCGGCGGGCGCGACGGTGCTCCGCGGCGTCACGGACGTCGTGATCGACACGGCGGGTACGCCCTCCGTTACCTACGCGCACGATGGCGCGCAGCACACGGCGCGATGCCGGCTGATCGCCGGCGCCGACGGGCGCGGCTCGACGGTGCGGCGGCAGGCGGGCATCGAGCTGCACCGCGACCCGACGCACCACCTGTTCTCCGGCATGCTGATCGAGGGCGCGGACGGCTGGCCGGCCGACGTGCAGGCGATCGGCGCCGAGGGCGACGTGCACTACCTCGCGTTTCCGCAGGGGAACGGGCGCGTGCGGCTCTATCTCGGCTACGCGAAGGAGACGCCGCAGCGGCTCGCCGGCGAGCACGGCCAGCAGGCCTTTCTCGAGGCGTTCCGCCTCAAGTCGATGCCCGGCAGCGAGCACCTGGCGAACGCGCGCCCTGCCGGACCGTGCAACTCGTTCCCGAACGAGGACACCTGGACCGACCGGCCGTACGCGGACGGCGTCGTGCTCGTCGGCGACGCGGCGGGACACAACGACCCGATCATCGGGCAGGGGCTCTCGATCGCGTACCGCGACGTGCGCATCGTGAGCGAGGCGCTGCTGGAGGGCAGCGACTGGTCGCCGGCGATCTTCGAGCCGTACGCAGCCGAGCGCGCCGAGCGGATGCGGCGGCTGCGCTTCGTGGCGCGCCTCGCTTCGACGCTGGACAACGAGTTCGGCCCCGAGGCGGTCGAACGCCGCCGCCGCGCCCACGAGCGCCGGCGCCAGGACCCGACGCTGATGCTCACCCCGCTGGCGGCGATGATCGGCCCTGACGCCGTGCCGCCGCTGGCATTCGAAGAGGCCACCCGCGAGCGCCTGCTCGCCTGATGCAGGCGCCACCGGCCGTTTTTTCCCTGACACCGCTGCACGGGGAATGTGACCTGTTCACCGCAGAGAGGCACGGAGTGCGCAGCGTTCACGGAGAGTGTTGCCACGACGCGCATTCCGGCCTGTCCACCTTCGATCTCGGCGTCCTCTGCGCCTCCGCGGTGATTTCTCCAACCGGTCAGTGCCTGCGTGCAGAGACCCTAGCCCCTATCGGCAGCGGCCGTCACAATGAGGCATTCCAACGAACGTGCTGAAAGGACAAAGGCATGGCCACGCGCATCGGCATCAACGGCTTCGGCCGCATCGGGCGGCAGGTACTGAAAGCGATCAAAGAGCGCCACGGCAGCGAGCTGGAGGTCGTCGCCATCAACGACCTCGTTGACACGAAGACCAACGCGCACCTGCTGAAGTACGACTCGAACTACGGGCGCTACCCCGGCACGGTCGAGGCGGGCGAGCACGGCCTGATCGTCGACGGCAAGCCGATCGCCGTGTACGCCGAGCGCGAGCCCGCGAAGA